>Ga0335074_10003310_pt1 | contig 21955 bp, 16 predicted proteins | sample Lox_Sample_23_FD_206715 | JGI IMG/M metagenome (GOLD analysis project Ga0335074, IMG submission 206715) | Soil microbial communities from Loxahatchee National Wildlife Refuge, Florida, United States - Lox_Sample_2.3 | ecosystem: Environmental > Terrestrial > Soil > Wetlands | place: USA... | reverse complement strand
CGTTGTTGCCGTCGGGGTCGCGCACGAACGCGCCGTAATAGGTGTCGTGGTATTCCGGCCACAACCGCGGCTCGTGCAGGACCTCGGCGCCCTGCGCCACGGCGGCGTCGAAGAACGCCCGGACCGCGGCCCGGGTTGGCGCGGTGAAGGCGAGATGCGACTCGCGGAAGCCCTCGCCGGTGTTATGGCGGCCGATCCAGAACTCCGGCCTGGGCGGGAGGCCGTAGCCGATCGCCTCGCCGAAGTCCATGATCCGCTGGCCGCCGAGCGGGGCGAGCACGGTGTCATAGAAGGCGGCGCTGGCCGCCATGTCGGCGCACTGGATCCCGAGATGATCGATCATGGGGCCCATCTTCCCTGGCCAAGACGCTGCCGACCCATCCGGCACGCCGGTAAATGATTCGCCCGGCCTGGGCGGGCTGGCTACGTTGATCCGGTGACGACCGGTGACCGCGGGCGGCTCGATTCGCTGGTCGAGGACGGGCCGGGCAGGCCGGCCATCCGCCGGTACCGGATCGACTGACCCGGTACCGGCGGACCGGCGCGGCCGTGGCTCAGGGCTGCGCGGCAACCTCGGCGTAGTGGTCGAGGCTCCAGCCCCGGCCGACGGCGTCGCGCATGGCCTCCCAGCCCTCGCCGTGCCGCTCCAGGTGGCGATGGGTGAGCACCACCCGGGTGCGCCGGGGCCCGTCGGCGGTGAAGGTGATGTCGACCTCGCTGGCCTTCGCCGGGTCGGTCTCGAGTTCCCAGCTCAGGTTGATGTCCCAGCTGAAGCAGACCCGGTTCGGCGGGTCGTAGTCGAGCACGCGGGACCAGCGGCACTCCGAGCCGTCGGTGCCCCGGTCGATGATGTGGCCGCCGACGCGCGGCTCGAACACCATCTCCGCGAGCTCGGCCCGCAGGATGTGATGGTCGGGGTCCCACCAGGTACCGATGCCCTCGGTGAACACCCGGAACGCGTGCTCGATCGGGGCCGCGACCTCGACCGCCGTGGTGACCGTGGTTTCCTGCACTTGTGTGGCCATTGAGAGTCCTCCTGGATCAGGCGCTCGGGATCATTCGCCGGTCGGATCCATGCCGTGGCGGCCGTCCAATGGTTAGCTCCGACTTACGGTAAGCTACAGCTTACGGACACCCCCGGTCAAGCGACGTTCGTTCTCGTGTTACCCGGCGGGGTCGCGGTCGTACTCGGCGGCCAGCGCCCCGGGCGCGCGCATCCGCCACGCGTCCAGCACCAGTTCCGACAGGCGCTCGACACCCACCTCGGCCAGGCGCAGCATGACCAGCGGCCAGCCGTCATATCCGGGCGTGGTGAAGAACAGCCGGGGCTCGCCCAGCAGCAGCGCCTGCTTCTCGGCCTCATCCCCGACGTACAGCACGGCGATGTCGGTGCGGATGACCCGGGGCTGGCCCCGCCGGTACTCCGGATAAGACCAGACGAACCCCCGGCCGCCCACCCGGAAGTCGAAGCCGTCGCTATCGATCTCCTCCACCCCGGGCAGCGCCAGCGCGAGGCGGCACACGTCGTCGGCGTCAGCCACCAGGTCCCTCCCTGGTCGCGGCGAGCGGGACAGGCACATCAACAGGCTAGGCGCCGACTCTGACATCGTCCCGCGATCGGCGGCGGCCGACCCGAAAACAGGAAAGAATCGCCGCAGTCCAGTCTTGACAAGTAGAACGCACGTTCGAATACTAGCCGGAGTGAGCAGCCGCGATGCGCCCTGGTGCCCGCCGATCGTGGAGATGAGCGGGGGGATGGTGGGCCATCTGCTGGCCTGGGAGATGCACGAACGCGACGGCTCGTGGCACGCCTGGGTCTCCTGGATCCAGCAGTCCGGCGGGCGGCACGTGCACAAGGTCGTCGACGTCCGGGCGGGCAGCCTGCGGCCGCTGGAGCACCCTGACGCATACTCGTCCGTGCCGCGCCGCGTCCGCGGCAGCGACGGGCTGATCCGGCCGTGGTCCGGCGAGACCGGCTTAAGCGGCCGGAAACGCTCCTGGATCCGGGGCTGGCGTCGGCGATTTCCCGACCCGGCCGGCGGATATTCCTTTGAGCGGTCTTTTACGCACCGGCGCGGGCTCATCCGGTCGGCAGCGCCGCGGCGGCCGCGTTGTACACGGCCAGGGCAAGCATGATCACCGCGGTGATCCGCCGGACCCACGCCATCGGGATCAGCTTCAGGCTGCCGGCCCCCACGCTCACCGCGAGCGCGGCGACCGCCCACAGGCCCAGGGTCGCCCCGGCCAACACCACCAGCGGGTTATACCTGGCGGCCAGGTTCGCCGTGGTCAGCTGGGTGATGTCGCCCCATTCGGCGAGGAACACCACGCCGAAGCTCATTCCGGCGACGAGCCGGAACGTCGGGGCGCGACCGCCCTGGCGCGCGGCGTCGGCGCCGTCCCGCTGCCCGGGGCGCAGGCTGGTCAGCCACAGGTAACCCGATCCGCCCAGGAACAGCGCGGCGACGACGGCGTCCACCGCGCGGTGCGGCAGCAGCGCCAGCAGCCGCCCGGCCGTCACGGCCAGCGCCATCTGAACCGCGAACGCGGCCGCGACGCCCGTCCACACCCAGGACGGGCGGTACCGGGTGCCGAGCACCAGCGTCGCGAACATCGACTTATCGGGGAGTTCGGCCAGGAACGCCAGGGCGAACGCGACGCCGATCACCGCGGGGAAGGGCATGGGGGGATGTCCTCCGGTCGGGTCACCGGCCGGATCCAGGGGACTCCGGCCGGATGTGCTCATCAGCCGAAGGTCTCGTCCACCACAGCCGTGGCCCGGCGGCCGGGCGCATCTGCACGCCGGTATGTCGGCCAGCCGACGAAGGACTACTCCCCTTCCGTTCCAGAATACCGGATCTTATGTACTCATCGGACACAAAGGAACAAGCGGTCACCCGGTACCGGGCCGCCGGCGCCACCCCAGTGAACCGCCGGACCGCCAGGTCCGGCGGTAGCTTTGGTATGTCGAGGGGGGGCGGACATGCCGAACCTGGTGTGCACCGGGGCCACGGTGCAGTGCTCGTTCGGGACCACGCCCGCGACGTTCGCCGCCTCGGGAGCCCAGGCGTCGGCCGGCGCCGGCCCGGCCGGCGTCGTAACGGACGTCGCCCCGGAGAACGTGCCGCCGTTCGGCCTCTGCACATCGCTGGCCAACCCGCAGGTGGCCTCGGCGACGGCGGCGGCGGCGAACGTCTTGACCCCGCAGCCGTGCCAGCCGGTGCTGTCGCCCTGGACCCCGGGTTCGGCCCGGGTCACGATCGACGAGGTCCCGGCCCTCGATGACGCGTCCCAGTGCAGCTGCGCCTGGGCCGGCGTGGTGACCGTCAGCGCGGCCGGGCAGACCGCCGCCAGCGTCCAGTGACCGGCCCGGGTCAGGAGGGCTTGTTTCGCCGCCGGGTGGTGCTGGAACGCGAGGTCCCCGGTGCCCGCGACCGGGCGGACCGGGCCGGGCGGGCCGGGCGCGCCGCCTCGGCCGACTCGGCGGAGGCGGCCGGAGGCGGCTCCTGGGTGGTCGCGGTCGGCGGCGCGGGAGCCGGCGTGCCGATGATCGTGGGCAGCACGTAGGTGAACTGGTCGGCCGCGCTGGTGGCCGATGTTCCGGCCGGCGTGACCACCGTCACGTCCACGGTGCCGGTGCCGGCCGGGCTGGTGGCGGTGATCTCGCTGTCCGAGGCGATGGTCACGGCGGTGGCGGCGGCCGGGCCGAAGCTCACGCCGGTGGCCGCGGTGAAGCCGGTCCCGGTGACGGCGACGCTCGTGCCGCCGGAGACCAGGCCCTGGGTCGGCGAGATCCCGGTCACGACGGGCACCGCGCTGTAGTTCACGACGGTATTCAGCGCCGGCCAGGCCTGGCCGGGCAGGAACGGCGGGTCGATGAACACGTTGCCGGCGATGGCCACCGCCAGGGCGCCGAGCGGGCTGGCCGTCGCGACCAGCGACATGCTGCAGCTGCTCGGGAGGGTCTCGCTGGCCTGGACCGGGATCGCGGCCTCGTTGGCCACGATGTTCCCGGTGACCGAGGCGTCCGCCAGCCAGACGCCCAGGGCCGCCGTTCCGGCCGGGAACCGGCTCCGGATCCGGTTGCCGTGGATCAGCGCCGACGCCGACGCCGACTGGGTCATGTCGGCCAGCAGCAGGCCCGCACCGGAATACGACTCGGCGATGACCGCGTCGACCTGGCCGTCACATGCGTCCAGGCGCAGCGACACGCTCACGCCGGTATCGGCGAGCGGGATGGCCGGCCCGGCCGCCGTTTCCCCGCCGACCGGCTCGAAGACCACGCCGATCGAGGTCGGCAGGGTGCCCAGGCCGGCCTCGGCCGTCGGCGCCCCGGCCGTGGCGGTACCGGCCGTGGCCGTACCGGCCGTGCCCGTACCGGCCGTGGCGGCGGCGGGGGCGAACAGGGTGCTGAGCACCTCGCGCGCCCGCGCCAGCAGCGCCGCGCTGGGCGCCGCGATCGTGGCCGACGCGGCGCTTCCGCCGTCCGGCGGCGTGGCCGGGAGCACCCGGCCCATCGCGGTCGCGATCGGCACGATGCGGTCGGCGAGCGGGGCCGCCCCGATCCGGCCCAGTTCCTGGAAGATCGCGGGCGTGCCGATCGCGAGCCGGTCGAACAGGGTGAGCTGCGACAGGCCGGTCACCGAGTACAGCCAGAACCCGCCGTAGCAGCCGCGCACCGTGTTCCGGTCAAGGCGCAGGGTCCCGAGCTGGGTCATGGCGAAAACCGGCACCGTGATGCCCTGGAACAGGCAGCGCTCAATGGCCGCGTCGTGCAGGAGCTGGCTCCCGGCGTCGGCCGCCGCCGCCGCCCGCTCGCCCAGGACCGCGGCGCCCGCCGCCGTCTCCGCCGCCGTCTCCGCCGCCGCCGTTTCCCGCGCCGCCGTCGGCTCGGCCGCCGTTCCCGCTGCCGTCGCGGCCCGCGCGGCCTTCTTCCGCGCCGCCGCCGTCGTCCGGCCCGCCGTCGCCTCTGGCCCAGACGCCTCGCTCGCCTGCGCGGCGACCGCTGTCAGGCCGGGCGCGGCCGTGACCTGGAGCGGGAAGGTGGCCAGCTGCAGGTACCCGAACGTCAGCTGGTACGGGGGCTCGGTCTGATTGCCCGCGGCCAGGTCGTAGAACGGCGTCGTTTCGGGCGGGCTGGCGGATCCGAACGTGCAGCCGGTGACCGATACGCCGTCCAGGGCTCCGGTCGCGTAGATCCCGGCGCCGAAGACGTTCGCCTGGCCGGGATCGGGAAAGGTGAACGTGCAGTCTTCGACGGTCAGCCCGGCCGGGTCGGCCGCGGAGAGGCCGATCGCGACCTCGAGCCCGGTGCTGAACGCGTCGAGCAGCGTCTGGTTCGCCGCGGGCAGACCGGAGAACGCGCCCGACGCCGGCGTGAACCCGACCAGCGGGACCGAGAACCCGATCCCCTTGATCGTGACCAGCCCCGCGCCCTGAATGACGATGAGCCCCAGTGTGAACGCGGCCCCGGGCTGGCTCGGCGCCTGGAGGGTGACGCCCTCGCTGCAGGCCTGCAGCGTGATGTCGGCGAACTCGGGCCCGAGGATCAGCGGCCCGGGCAGGGTGTAGCTGCCCGGATCCAGGCAGACGGTGACCGGCCCCTGGTTCGCGTAGCCGGTCAGCAGGGCCTGGAGCGAGGCGCCCCCGCCCACGTCGGACGGCCCGATATCCACCGTGCAGCAGCCGGCCTTGGCGCCGGTCAGCTCGACCAGGCCGGAGAACGGCGGGACGCAGGTGGTCGCGGTGGCGCTGCCGTTATCCCAGGTGAGGACGGCGAGCGGGCAGGCCAGGACCCGCGGCCCGTCGGGTGGCTGCGGGGCGTCGAGGTAGCGAGCCGGGTAGACGATCGCGGGCTGGAGCGGCCGCACCGCGAACCGCCAGAAGTCGCCGGCATGGAACGAGGTCCCGCTGCTCAGCGTCAGCGTGACGGCCACGCCGGTGGCGCCGAGCTCGGTGGCCTGGCCCGCGGGGGCCGTCGTCGTCGCCTGCCAGACCCGCAGGTAGAGCTGCTGGGTGGCGGCCGACAGATAATCGGCCGGCGGCTGGCCGGAGAGCACCAGCTGCATCGAGGCCGGATCGTAACTGGCGGCCAGCGGCGCGACGAACCCCGTCGCCGAGGCGATGTAGTCGTCGTCGGTGAGCTGGACCGCGTCCCTGAGCAGCTCCACCGCCTGCCCGGCCAGCGGGTAGTGGTAGCTGTCCACCGGCGCGGTGGCCAGGGTGATCGTCGTGTTGCCCGGCCCGGAGTCGTAGGTGGCCGCCTGGACCCGGAACAGGAAGGAGGCGTCGTCGAACCCCCACACGATCGTCGGCGCGCCGGTGCCGCCGCCGGTCACCATCACCCGGATCATCTGGTTCTCGGCGCCCAGGTACCCGCCCGTCGCCACCGGCTGGCAGGGCCCCGGCGCGGCGGGCGCGTTGCTGAACGACACCTGCAGCAGCGCCGCCGACTCCACCCGCATGGACGCCGCGTCGAACCCGAGCCCGTCGTCGGCCAGGGAGCCCACCAGCGCGCTCCACGCGTCGCCGCACGTGCCGTCCTGCGCCGGCTGCCGGACGAAGCGCTGCAGGATCCGCTGGCGCTGCATCGTGTCCGGCCCGCCCAGGGCGACGTCGGCCAGGGCCGGGTCCTCGACGGCCGACACCTCCTGCTCGGACGCCAGCAGGTAGACGAGCTCGTTGCTGGTCCCGGTCGCGGCCGGCACCGCGGGCGCCACCCAGAGCGGATCGGTCGAGTGGTCCAGCCAGTCGGGCTGAGCGGCGTAGCTGACCGCGCCGTCGAGGTCGAGACGCTCGCCGCCCAGGTAGAGCGTGCCCGGGCCGATCGTCAGATCGCCGGGCGTCGCGGGCGCCGCCGCTCCCGCCGGAACCGCGCTGACGCTGTAGCCGTGGTCGGGTGTGCCGACCGGGCCGACCACGTCGAGCGTCTGCAGCCGGTCGCGGTCGCGGTCGATCGCGTCCGCCTCGTTCCAGTCGGCCTCGACGGTCACCCGGCCCTGCTGGGCCACCAGACCCCGCCACTTCCGGCTCGGGTCGTAGCTCACGCGCGCTCGGTCGCCGGCCATGGCCGTCTCCCTCTCCCGCCCCGGGCGGGACGATGTTCACGTGACATGCACGATCACGGGCATGAGCCCGATCGGCATGTACTCGGCGTACTTGATCAGCAGGCCCTGTTCCTTGACCGGGTTCAGGTCGGCGCAGAACGCGCCCATCTCGGAGCGGTTCTCGGCGCCCGCGCCGATCGATCCCCCGCCGACGACGGCGCTGTCCGCGGTCTCCAGCAGCTGCGCGTAGCCCGGCTGGCCGTAGGAATCGCTGGTGAAGATGGCCGCGCCCGCCGGTATCGCCGCCGACTCGTACTGCCGGGGCAGGGCGCTGCCGCTGGCGTACGCGCTGAACCGCACGCAGCCGTCCTGGGTGTCGTCGACCGCCGCGAAGTCGCGCAGGATCGAGTCGCTGGCCGACAGCCGGTGCGCGGCGATCGGCCCGAGCACGGTGACCCGGATGAGCTGCACCGTCGCGTCCGCGACCGCCAGCGCGGCCACGCCGAGCGCGACCGGGAACGACTCGTCGAGCAGGGCGCGGTTGAGCGCGGCCAGGTCGGCCGGGTCCAGGGTCGCCGCGCCGACGGCCAGCGCGAGGACGCCGGGGCTCAGGTTCACGGTCGCGAACAGCTGCGGCTGGAACAGCGATGGCCCCCCGACGAGCGCGTCGAGCCCGGCGAGCGCGTCGGCCGGCAGGCCGGCCTGCTGGCTGGCGAGCGGCTCGGCCGCGTACCCCCGCAATGCGGTGACCGCGGTCGCCGGCATGGCGGCCAGCAGCGCCTGGGCGAGCTGGCCCGGGCCGGTCAGGCCCCGGGCCAGCAGCGGCGGGTCGAAGACGTCCGCGGCGGTGTACGAGGAGCCGGCCGTGGCCGGGAGGCCCTGGATGATGCTGTCGGTGATCGTCACCGTCTCGGCCGATCCGCCGAACCGGGTCCGGACCGGGCCGAGGATGCAGTGGTCCACCAGCAGCTGCCCGATCGATCCCGGGTCGTCGGCCGGCCGGGCCGGATCGGCCTCGATGAAGACCCGGCCCGGGGCCAGCGTGACGCCGTCGGCCGCGGTCGCCAGCGGCGGCGAGCCGCTGGCGGCGGTGCCCGGGTCGATCGTGCAGCCGGTGATGCGCACCGTAGCGAACGAGCCGCGCAGCACGATGTCGCAACCGGACACGGTCAGGCCGTCGAGGACGAGCTGCCCGCCGTCGCCGGTGAAGATCCAGGACAAGGCCGCGCCGGGACGCAGCACGGGCCGCATGCCGCGGCCGGCCCGCACCAGCAACGACGTGACCGGGGCCGCGGTCGAGCCCACGTCCGCCAGCGCGGTGTAGGTCAGCGAGTCGTTGATCGTGATCGTGCCGCTGGCGCCCGCGCCGGCGAGAGGCGCGGCCAGTTCGCCGCCGCCCCCGGTCACGATGGTCTCCGCGCCGACCGCCGACGGCGGATCGCCGAGCAGGTCCCGGTCGTACGGGCCCGCTCCGACCGTCGAGGAGAAGCCGTACTGGTAGCCCACGGTGAACGGCTCCGCCGGCGGGCCGGTCGTCTCGAACCTCCCGATCTCCGGCCAGATGCCGATGTCGGGCCAGGTCCCCGCGAGCTGAGCGCCGCCGCTCAGGCTGTAGCGCGGCGGCACCGCGGTGTCCGGGTACCCGGGCCGGGCCGGCAGCCCGGTCCCCTGGTCGGTGAGCGCGAGCTCGAGCGACCTGGTCAGCGGGCCGGGCACCTGCCATTCGTGCGCGGAGGCCCAGGCCTCGCTCTGGCCGGTGCCCCCGGTGCCGGCGTTCCCGGCCTCGGCGACATAGTCGGGAACCGGTGGCTGGGGCAGGAACAGCGGGATCTCGCGCCCGGTCGGGTCGAACACGTACTGGTTGGGGCAGCCGGCCACCGCGACCGGCGTGGCCGCCACGACCGGGAAGCTCGTCAGCCGCCACAGGAACACCAGCAGCCTGGGTATCGTGAAGTGACCGAGCGCGCCCTGGCCGGCCCGGACGTCGGCGGTGTGGAAGCACTCATCGAAGGCCGTGCCGGCGAGCTGGGCTCCGTGCGCGGAGCGCAGGTCGGCGAACCCGCCGGCCGGCCCCCCGGTCAGCAGGCCGGTCAGCCCCTCGGCGCGCAGCAGCCCGGCCACCTCGGCCGGGCTGGCCGAGCCGAACGCGGCGGCTCCCACCGCGGGGTCGAGGCCGTGCCTGGTCCGGGCCAGGCGCCGGAAGCCCTCGACGACGTGCGCGGTCCAGCCCGTGATGTCGCCCGCCAGCTCCTCGAGGATCGGGGCGGTGCCCTTGCGCCGGCGGTAGTGGATCGTCTTGGCCACGTCCAGGCGCTGGGCGGGCGGGTCCAGGTTGTTGACCAGGTTGGTGCCCAGCAGATCACCGATATACGGGACGACCCAGTCGTCGCATGTCTCGATCGACTGGTCCGCCCACAGCCGGTCGATGCTTCGCCGGGTCACGGCCAGCTGCACGCCGATGCGGTTGAGCAACTCGCGCAGCGGTCCGGGTGCGTCAAAGCCGTCGGTGTCGGCCGTGCGGTAGACCGCGGGCAGCAGCTGCCAGAGCCGCTCCGCGTAGTAGGCGGCGTAGCCGTCGTCCACCTCAGCCACCGGCGCTCACCCCCACGATCGTCACGTTGCCCGCGGGGAGATCGAAGAACGAGCCCTGGCCCGGGTCGAAGAACTCGCCGAGGACCTCCTCGAGCCGTACGCCGATCCGCGTCCCGGACCCGAGCGCGAATGCCCTGACGACCGTGAGGTCGTGTACGGCCACGACACCGGGCACCATGAGCGCGGCGTCGATGGCGCTGCGGTAGAGCCGCTGCCCGATGCCCATCACCGCCGGACTGAACAGGCCGCCGGGCGCGCCGGAGACGGCGGCCGCCGCCGCGGCCGCCACCGCGGGGACCTGCCGGCCGGCCGCCACCACCAGGGTGGCGGTCAGCCCGAGCGGCACCGCGGTCGCCAGGGTCACCTGGACCGGCCGGTTCGGGTCCTGCGAGCCGGCCAGCGCGGCGCCCGCCGCCGCGACCGCGGCCTGGTCGTCGCCCACGTACACGGTGACGAGCGCGCGCTGTCCGGCGCCGAGCGCCCACGAGGCGGCCACCCGGGACACGCCGGGCGCCTGTGCGGCGACCACCTCGTAGTCGACGGCCGAGATCGCCCGGCCGAACGTGAACACGCTCGGCGGGGCGTTCGCGCGGACGTCCGCCGGGGACTGCGGGTCGGCGCCGCCGGACACGGCCACGGGGTTCTGGATGGAGGCCAGGTTGGGCTGCGGCTGCGCGATCGTGGTCAGCCGCCCGGCCGGCGGGCTGGCCGCCCCCGAGCCGTACCGGTAGCTGGCGACGACGTTGCCGGTCCCGGAGCTGAGCCGGGCGCCGTTGCGGCCGTCGCCGAAGGTGATGGTGGTGACGGCCTGGTCCGGCGACCGCGACACGACGAACACCCGGGCCCCCTGGGCCTGGCCGTAAAAGCTCGGCACCTGCTGCCAGGCGACCCCGTCGACGTAGACGGCCAGCGCGGCAACCGAACCGTTGCCGCTGGCCAGGTACGTGAGCGGCGACTTGGCCAGGGTGAAGGACTGGTTGGCGAGCGCGGCGTTGCCGCTCCCGAGCACCTCGCCGGTCACCGTCGTGCCGCGGGAAACCGGCACCACGTCGGTCAGCAGGAGCAGCGGCACCGCAAGCGGGAGGGTGATCGCCGCCGCCGGGGTGCCCGCGCCGGCCAGGGTGACCTGGCCGGTTCCGGCCGCGCTGACCGTGACCAGCACCCCGGCGCCCGTGGCGTCGGCCAGGATAGCGCTGGCGGGCGGGGACGGGGGACTGTAGGACGCGGGCACGCCCACGGTGGCGGGCAGGCCGGCGAGGGTCGCGGCCGGGATCCCGATGATCGTGCCCACGTCCTTGAAGCCGTACCGGACCGTGACGGTGGCCGGGTCCGAGACGTCCTGGAGCGCGTAGGAATCCAGGGTGGCCAGGGTCAGGGTGAGCGCGGTGTGCGTCACGACGATGTCGGGCGGATTCGCCGCCCCGGCCGCGGACTGCGGGTACGGGACCGACCAGAGCTCCTCGGCCGCCGCCGCCACCACGGCCAGCGCGGACGGCGACCCGGAACCGGCGTCGAACAGGACCATGTCGCCGGGCGAGATCGCGCGGACCGCCGCCGACAGGCGCACCGTCAGCGCGGCGCCATCGGGCTGGATCACCACCTGGCCGGGGCCGGTCGCGTCCTGGTTGTTCCAGAGCGCGGCCGTCGCGGCCGGGCGCAGCAGCCGGTAGCTGGTCGCCTGCGGGGATGCGCCGGGGCCGGGCGGCGCCGGCATCCCGGGCGTCCAGTGGAAACCGCCGCTGACCGGGAACCGGGCCGTGGCCAGCTCAGCGCGGAATCCGAGTACCGGCCCGTGTCCCGGCCGGCCGATCACGACGATCCCGGGCGGCGCGGGCGGAGCGGGCGTCGGCCCCCAGCCCGCGGCGGACAGCGTGACGAGCGTGTTGACGGCGCCGGTGCCCGGGTCGGGCTGCGGCGCGAGCGCGGTCACGATGACCAGGGCCCAGTTGTCGTCGGCCCCGGCGAACCCGTTTTCGGCCAGCACCAGTTGCTCGCCGGCCTTGATGCCGCTCACCGGTCCGGCCAGCAGGACCGACCACGTGCCGTCGTCGTTGACGGCGAGCGTGGTGTCCGGCGGGAGCGCGACCGGGACGCTGGACGGCCCGGTGAAGCTGGCGCCGGCGCCGGCCTCGAACGCCTGGGCCGGGACGCCGGGGGTCGCGACGCTGGTCAGTCGCAGGCCGGCCGGGATGACCAGCGGCTCGCCCGGGTGCGCGGCCGAGCGGATCGCGGCCACGTTCCCGGCGGCGGCGATGCCCGGGGCCGGCTCGTAGCCGATCAGCGCGACCAGGTTGCTGACGCTGTCCGGCCGGACGGCGGTGCCCAGGTAGCTCTCGTTCGCGATCCGCTCGTTGTAGAAGGTGAGCACGTCGCCCAGGTAGGCCCACCACTCGAGGACCTGGAGGCCGAGGTCGCCCGGCGCCGGCCGCCAGGCGCCGATGGCCTGCTCGCCGGGCAGCGGGCGGAGCATGGCCTCGCGGAAGCCGGCGAAGTCGTCCGCCCGGTAGGAGATCTGCGGCAGGCCGGGCGGGTTGCTGACCGCCCGGGCGCCCTGGCAACCGGCACACGGACACGGCGACGCCGTCGCCCCGGTCATTTCGAGCCCGCCACGGTCACGCGCAGCGACCCGGCTTCGGGCCGGCTCGGGTCGTTGTCCACGCGCAGGATCTGGTCGGCGGCGAACGTGAGCGTGCCGGGCAGCGGCGCCCAGTCCAGCTGGACGCCGCGCTGGCGGTAGAGCACCTGGTACACGCCGGCCACGCCGGGACAGGCCTGGATCGCGGCCAGCAGCGTGCTCGACTCGAGGGCCTGCCCGAAGCTCCACTGCGAGTGGTCGAAGAACCCGGCCCCGCCGCCGGGGGCCGGCCCCGGCTGCAGCCGGGCGAGCACGGCGGCCTGCACGTCGCTGGCGAAGGCGCTGGCCAGTCCGCACACCGTGATCTCCAGGTCAACGGAGACGTAGCGGGGCGGCAGGACGAAGCTCTCGTAGCCGGCCAGCCGCCGCTGGTCGAGCAGAGCGGTGAGCGCCTGCAGCTGAGCCACCGTCGGCTCCTCGCTTCCCTCCGGGTTGGCGCTGGTGGTGACCGTGAGCCAGCTGCCCGTCCAGCGGAACGTCGTGCCCGCCTGCTGGACCCAGGGCAGCGACTCGGCCGCCGCCACGTAGTCGGCGGCCTGCACCGCGCGCAGCGGCTGGGCGCGGAACAGCTGCGGCGCGCGCGCCCGGACCTGGGTGATGGTCTCGGCGTCCTCGCCGCCGGTGGCCGCGAACGGGTTGGTGCAGGCCGTGACCACGGACCCCTGCGCCTGGCCCGGCGCGACGGTCACGATCGTGTCCGCGGGAACGTTGCCGGCCGAGCCGCCGCCCACCCGGTAGAGCGCGGTGAACGCGGTGCCCGGCGGCGGCGAGGCACCGAACGTCCCGTCGCCGAAGCGGACGGTGGTGCCGTCGTCGCCGTCGTAGTCGTACCAGGTCACGCCGTTGCTGGTCAGCACGGGCGAGTACGTCTCCGGGGTGAGCGTGTACGCCTGGGCCGGAGGTCCTGGCGGCCCGGCGTCCAGCAGCCACCGGCGGAACGTCCACGGCGAGGAGCCGCCTCCGGACGCCGCCGCGCTGAGCATGATCTCGGGCCGCGCCGGGACCGCGGTGTCCTCGTCCTGGCCCGGGACCGCGAGCCAGGCCAGCGGGCCCGACCCGAGGCAGTAACGGAAGTCCGGCAGCGCGTCCTGTAGCGTCGAGTTCGGCCCGGCCCGGACCACCACCGGCCCGGGCGGGGGCTGCGCCGGATCCGGGATCACGAACGCGTCGCTGCGCCGCTGGCCCTGGACGGCCGGGACGATGTTGCCCGCGACGACGGTGCGATACAGGTCATGGTCCCGCGTCGTGGGCGCCGCGAGCAGCACCTGGGTGAGCTGCTGCCCGAGCAGCTGATCCTCGGCGTCGGCGAGCGCGGACACCTGGACCAGCTCCCGTACCGGGGGGTCGGCGCTGTCCGCCGCCGGGGTGTCGAGCAGGAGCTGCTGGCCCGGGTAGAGCCCGAGGTCCTGGCCGGCGAGGTAGAAGCTGGCCGACGCGGCGGTCAGGCAGCGCTGGCTGTCATCCCAGTAGTACGGCGCGAGCGCGCCCCGGTTCCAGCGTGCGTCGACGGTGAAGCTGGGCGAGCCCGCGATGCCCAGCGCCGGGTCCTCGACCTCGAAGTCGATGACCGAGCCGTCGGCCCCCAGCGCCCGGCACAGCAGCGGCGTGTCGATCGTCCAGGTCCCGCTGCCCTCGGCGCTGACGTCGAGCTGGAGGACGGTGGTGGCCGTGGTCGCGGGCGCGGGTTCGTAGTCGACGAGCCTGGCGTGGCGGACGGCGGACAGCCGCTGCGTCGCGGTCATGATCGTCGACTCGGCCGCCACCCGGTCCTGGTAGTAGCTCAGCTCGTCGGCCATCGCCGCGAGGGCCTCCATCAAGACCACGCCGACATCGGCCTCCGACCGCTCCACCCACGCGGGGTAGCGCAGCGCGGAGAACTCCGACAGCGCCTGCCGGAAGCTGCCGAAGTCCTTGGCCAGGTAGTCGATCGGCACATGCTCGGCCGCTGGCTGCGGGCAGGCCGGCGCGGGGACGGCGCAGTCGAGGGTGCTGGGGCAGTTCGCCTTGAAGCTGAACGCCGCGGAGCTGAAGAACGGGTCGAGCTTGCCGCTGGCGACCGTGAGCCGGTAGGTCGAGAAGTCCCCGGGCGCGACCGCCGTGACGGCGAGGACCGGCCGGCCCTCGCTGTCGGCGCTCCAGTCGGCCGAGCCCGCGGAGTCGTCAACCGGGCCGACCGGAACCGACGTGACGACCTCCCCGCCGGTGATGGTCACGGGCCCGGTCAGCGTGCCCTGGACCGGCACGGCGTTCAGGAAGTGGATGGCCAGCCTGATCTGGTCCGGCGCGACGTCGACGTAGTCGATCCCATTGAGCGGCGCACCAGGGGCGAGCAGCAGCTCACGCCGGTCGCGCGGGGCCGGGGCCGGGGACGGGGGCGCCGTCATGCGACCGCCACCGTCACGGACTGGTCCGTCTGCGTCTCGACGAGCGTGTAGGTGACCGTGACCTGCAGCGTTCCCGGCGCGCCGGTCGCGCCGCCGGACACGGCCACGTCGACCACGTTGACGATCCCGGCCAGCCACTGGCCGAGGCCCTGGATCACGCGGAGCTTCACGGTGGCGACCAGGGCGTCGGTGTTCGGGGCGAACACGAGCGACCGCAGCCCGCAGCCGAACTGCGGCAGGTTGACCCGCTCGCCGGGGCTGGTCAGCAGCAACTGGCGGACCATCTGGTCCACGTGCGCGGGGTAGGCGGCCTGCGCGGTCTGCTGCGAGACCGGGTCGATGCGGAACCCGTACGCGAAGTCCTGCCGGGCGACGGCCATCACTGCACCTCCAGCGCGCCGTCGTTCACCGAGACGCTCGAGCTGCTGACCACGACCGAGACCGACGGCCCGTTGGCGAGCGTGATGCCCGAGCCGTCGAGCGTGACCGTGTTGCCGTTCGGGTCCGAGACGGTGAGTGAGCCCTGGTCGTCGTCGAACTCGAGCTTGTGCGGCGCGGCGGTGACGATGACCTTGACGTGATCGGCGGCGTCGGCCGGGTACTCGCCCTCGCGCCAGTACCCGCCGACCCAGATCGGGTAGGAGACGTCGCCGCCCTCGAACTCGATCCAGACGCCGCTGCCGGTCTCCGGCAGAAAGGCGAAGCCGACGTTCGGCCCGGCGTACGGCACGCACGGCAGGCACCAGCCGGTTTCGGTGTCGCCGAGCACCGACGGCACCTTGGCCTTGATCCGCATCGTCGACGCGTCGACGTCGGACACGATCCCGCGGTATTTGCCGTAGAAGCGCGTGCGCAGCCGCTCCAGCAGGTCCTCGAGCGCCCGGTCGTCGGCCGTGGTCATGGCGACGCCGCCCCGTCCGGCCCGGCCGGGACCCCGGCCAGGGACGCGAGCGCGCCGCCGGCGCTGGCCGGGCCCATGGCGTTGCGGACCAGGGTGAAGGCCATCCTCCAGGACTCGAGCGAGAACCGGTGCCTGACGGTCCAGACGAGCCAGTCCCCCGACTGGAGGTTGCCCGCGCCCTCGACCGTGACCACGTCCCCGACCCGCAGGATCACCCCGATCCGGTCCGCGTCCACCTCTCCGTCGCAGCGCGCGAAGAACCCGGATTCGGTCAGCACGGCCGCCGTGCGCTGAGTGAGCTCGGGCACGTCGGTCGGCGCGGTCAGCAGCAGCGTCGAGGACTGCCCCAGATAGGTCGGGTAGTCGCGATCGTCGAGCGGCGGCAGGCCGCTGGCGCCGGCCGTCACGTCGGTGCCGCTGTCCGCCGACTGGGTCAGGTCGACCTGGCTCGCGTCGGCCTCGGTGGGACGCATGACGTCCCAGTCGAAGTCGAGGTTCTCCAGCGTCCACGCGTCGGGGTCCAGCAGCGAGATCGTCGCCACCGGCGGCGCGGCGGCGCCGGGGACGACGAAGTACCCGGTGCGCTCCCCGGGCGCCGAGGTGCAGGCGACCCGGCACAGCTTGCCGCCGCGCCGGGCCAGCCCGCGCAGGAACTGCAGATCGGTCGCGCGCTGCAGCAGCGTGTGCCCGTCCGGGGTGTGACCAGGCGAGTCGCTGTCGGTGTTGCCGGCCGCCGGGATGAAGCCGTACTTGGCGAAGATGGCGTTGGCGACCTCGCCGTCGGTCTGGCCGGACCACTCGGTGACGGCGTCGTCGATGTTCATGAGCCACGAGGCGTCGTGCGCCCAGATGTCGATGGCCGACGAGGCCAGCGCCCGGTCCAGGTGCAGCCGCCAGGACAGCACATACCCGTCGAAGATGCACTGCGGGCCGGCCCCCGCGGTCGCCGGGGTGACCGTCACCGTGACGTTCGTCATCGGCTCGAACGTCCCGTCTCCCACGAACTGCAGGTCCCCCGCGGAGGTCCGGTTCACCGGGAGACGCAGCAGCAGCGCCCCGGGACGGTCGGAGCTCTCCTCGATCTCCAGCTGGCTGATCGCGTCGTAGAACGCGTCCGGCACCGCGGCGCCCGACACGCAGAGCTGGACGGTGACGCTCACGCGTTGCCTCCCTGCGGGATGCCGATCAGCGCGCGGGCCGCGAGGGCGCCCGGGACCATGGCGTTGTTCGCGTCGCAGAGCCGCCAGAAACCGGTCGGCGCGTTCAGGTACTGCACGGCGACCAGGTCGAGGCGCTGCTGCCCGGCCTGCCGGTAGTAGCCGACGACCGGCACCGGGTTCGGCCGGACCGGCACCACGGCGGTGGCCTGCCTCCCGTCCGGCAGCACGACGGCATACGTGGGCTGACTCACGTAGCGGCTGTCGGGTGTGAACATGCTGGGCTGCCTCTCTCAGTGCGGGATCATCCCGATGACGGATTCGGCCGCGTTGGCGAGGTTGGCCACGGCGAGGGCCTGGCGCAGCGAGAGCGTGTAGGTGTAGGCGACCGTGGCCAGGTTGGCCAGCACGTCGTGGTCGGAGCGGGCCGCCACGAGTTCGGCCGGGGTGAGCACCTGCAGCGTGATCTCGGCCTCGGCGTGCACCGGGTTGAGCGCCGCGTCGTAAAGCTTCTCGGTGATCGTGAGCGCGGTCACGCGGACCGGCACGATCCGGCCCGGCCCCCAGATGAACAGGGTGACCGGCATGACGGATTCGGGGACGGTGCGCACCGGCCCGGAGTCGTCGCCGGCCACGGCGGCCTCGATGGCCGCTGTCACCGCGCCGATCAGCCCGGTGCCGCCCTTCCCGGTGGGATAGAGCAGCATCTCCAGCGCGGCCAGGCGACTGTAGAGCCCGGTCTCCGCCGCGAGCCCCGCGCCGGGCTGGGCCCCGCCCGCGACGTCCTCGTTGGAATCGAGCGCGATCGTGAACGAGAACTCCTCGCCCGGCATGCCCTGGACCGCGAGCGGGTTACTGGTCTCGGTCCCGGCGCTGCCGGCCGGCGGTGGCTGATGCCACGTGTGGGTCATCGTCTCGGGGTTGTACTGAAAGACGATCACGTTCGGCAGCGGGATCGGCAGGAACGTCGGCATGAACTCGACCAGCGCGCCCTTCAGCACGAAACCGCTCACGGCGCCGCCTCCCCGTCCGGGCCCCCGGCCGCCCGGTCGCGGGCCAGCACCCGCCCGATCTCGCCCGCGATGCGCCGGGCGAGCAGGTCCGGGCCCGCTTCCCGGTCCGATCCGGTCGCGGCCACCTCGAGCCGCAGCGAGTCGAGCCCGGCGGTCCCGGGCGGCCGCGACAGTCCGGCCGCCAGGCCCTCGGCGACCAGGCGGGCGAGGGCGCGCGCGGCGTCCTCGTCGAGGCCGGCCACGCGCAGCACCAGCCGGTCGATGTGCACGTCGTCGGCGAGATCGCCGCCCGCCCGGCCCGGCCGCGCGGGACTCACCGGGACCCCAGCTGACCTGGCCGCACCACGACGCCCTGTTTCTCCAGCTCGCGCCGAGCGGCCGCGCGCACGTGGCGCTCGGCGATCGGGCCGCCCTCGCCGAAGGCGAGGAACGCCGCGGCCAGCGCGGCCGACTTGATCCCGGCGCCGGTCAGGTCCAGGTCCGCGGCCAGGCGCGGCCACGCGAGCGGGCCGGCCAGCGGCCGTCCGGCCGCGTCACACGCGCCCTCCAGCGCGATCCGCCACAGCCGCTCGCGCTCGCCGGCGCCCGGGGGCGCGAAGTCGATGACGAACCGCAGCCGCCGGATGAACGCGGCGTCGAGGTCGCCCTTGCGGTTGGTCGCGAGGACGGCGACGCCGTCAAACTGCTCCATGCGCTGCAGCACGTAGTCGATCTCGATGTTCGCGTACCGGTCGTGGGCGTCGCTGACCTGGGTCCGCTTGCCGAACAGCGCGTCCGCCTCGTCGAACAGCAGCAGCACCGGGGCCCGCTCGCACGCTTCGAACACCTCGCGCAGGTGCTTCTCGGTCTCGCCGATGTACTTGCTGACCACCCCGGCCAGATCGACGCGGTACAGGTCGAGCCCGAGCGACCGGGCCAGGACCTGCGCGGCCATCGTCTTGCCGGTGCCGCTCGGGCCCGCGAACAGCGCCGTCGTGCCCCGTCCGAGCGCGGCGAGCCGGCCGAAGCCCCAGTCGTCCAGGACCGGACCGCGATCGCGGGCCTGCGCCTCGAACTCGCGCAGGTGAGCCGCTGTCCCCGCAGCGAGCACCAGGTCGGCCCAGTCGAACGGCAGCGGCAGCGGGGTCAGCAGGTCCGGGGTTGCGGCCATCAGGAGCCTGCGGCACACCTCGCCCACCTCGCGGTCGCCGGCCGGCGCGGCGCGCGCGGCCAGCGCGACCTCGCCGGGTCGCAGCGCCCAGTCGGCGACCGCCGCGGGCGGCGCTGTGGCGGCGAGCGACGACCACATCAGGATGCGCTCGCGGCGGCCGATCGGCCCGCAGCGGACCGACCGCCGGATCGCGGCGCATCCGTCCGGGCTGGCCTGCGCGACCGGCACGGACAGAAACGCCAGCGGGGCGCGCGGGATGGCCGCCCGCACCTCGGCGGGCAGGCATTCGGCCCGCTCCCAGGCGATGACCGACCCGTCCAGGCGGGCCCGGCGGGCCTCGCGGGTCGCGGCGGCGACGGCATCGCCGCTGGCGGCGACCGCGGCCGCGTCCACCGCGACGAGCTGGGTGCCGAGCCGGGCGGCGGCGTGAGCGGCGAGCGCGGTCCGGCCCGACCCGGGCGGCCCGGCCAGCTCGATCTCGACCGGCGGCCCGCCCGGTCCGAGCGCGCGCACGAAGCCGACGATTTCCTCCAGGGCCCCGGCCCGCAGCACCGGGCCGGGCGGCGGCGCGACCCGCCGGCCTACGGCGCCGGCCGACCAGCGCGCCGCCGGGTCGGTCCCGGCCGCCGCGAGGAGCGCGGGCAGCAGCAGCGCGTCCGCCCGCCAGCCCGTCGGCCACGCGTACGCGGCGTGGCCGGCCGCGACCGGCTCGGCCAGCAGCCACCGCACCAGCGCGGAATCCGGGCCGGGCGGGGGCCCGGCGGCGGGCCCGAACAGCGCGGCCGCGAGCGCCGGCGTCGGATCGGCCGCCTCGGTGACGTCGAGGAGGTAACCGAAGGCCCGGGCGATGGAAGGGTCGGCGGCGCCCGCGAGCGCGAGCGTCAGCAAGGCGGTGTCGGCGGGCGACAGGCCGAGCGTGACGACGAGGTGGTCGAGGCAGGCATCACCCGGCTGCCGGGCCAGCGCGGCGATCCGCGCCGACGCCGCGGCCGCGGCCCGGTCCGACTCGTAGAAGGCCCGTTCCGCGCGGGCCGCCTCGGCCGGGTCGGTCAGCGCCCGATCGACCTCGCTGTGACTGATGGCCATCTGGCGCTCGTCGCCGTACTGCTGCGCCGACCACAGGTGCCGCAGCCAGGCCGCCCGCCGCGCGGCGCGTAGCCGGACCTCGGCCAGCCACCGAGGCTCGGCCGGGACGGCGGCATCGTGATCCTCCCGGTCCTCCGGGATGGCGATGAGCTGCGGCCCCGGCCGGGCCGGCGACGGGCTCACAGCGTCACCCACAGGGCCGGGTCGGACTCGACCCCGTTGACCCGGACCCGGACCGGCAGCACCGTCCCGGCCGGCCCGGACGGCGGCGAGAACGCCAGCGACGTGCCGGACGGGTCAATGCTGACCTCCCCGGCGGCGGGCGATGACGCGACCTCGGTCAGCGCGGTGGTGCCGACCAGCACCTCGGTCTCGCCGGAGACGAAGCCGGCCCCGGTCACCGTGAACGGCGCGGAGCCGGACAGCGCCGGCCCGCTGGCGGGATCCACGTACGCGGCGATGCTGACCGGGATCGAGCCGCTCCGTGTGGCGCCCGACGCGCCGAGCGTGCCGCTGCCGACCCGCAGCTGGTAGACCCCGGGGGGCGGTGCGCCGGCCGGCGCCGGGCCAGCGGCCGGCGGGAGCGTCAGCACGAACTTGGCCGGGCTGGACTCGGCGGCCGCCGCCCACGAGGTGACGTCCGTCTCGGGCGCGCCGCCGGGCGGCAGCAGGTACACGCTGTCCGAGACGCCGGCGGCGCCGAGATCGGAGCCGAGCAGCCAGGCCGTCTGCCCGGCGGCCACGGTGGCCGGCGACTGGGGGAACGGCACGGACACGCCGGTGGGCCCGAGATACGCGCCGTCGCGGAACACGCCGAACAGCAGCGGGTAGTCCCCGGAGCCCGGCGGCGGAAGGGGCAGCGCTCCCGGGTCGGCGACCAGCGAGAACGTCGTCGTGCTCGGCCCGGCCTGCGGCATCTGATCGGGGTCGATGAACACCACGGCCGCCCGGTAGACCAGGGACATCCGCAGCGGCACGGTGGTCGCCTGCCACAGGCGGCTCAGCTCGTCGTAGGAACGGTGCTCCATGGTGAGGGTCAGCTCCCAGGGCACGGCCGCCCCCGGATCGCTGCGGACCACCGGGTTGCCGTGGAAGATCCGCACCGCCACGCTCATCGCCTGCTGCTCGTCGGTGTAGCTGGCCTCGGAGTAGGCGAACAGGAGGTAGAACAGGTCGAGCGCCAGCGGCAGGAACCGGGTCGGCTCGCCGTCCGCGGCGTCGAGCATCTGCGGCTGCCAGAACAGGCTCTCCTGGGCGTTGTCGGACTCGACGTGGTAGAGGTACATGCTGAGCTGCGGCCCGGACTGCAGCCGGGCGGCGTCGGGCGCCAGGCCGGTGATGTTTGGCGGGGGCTGCGTCGCGCCGAGCTCGGTCCAGATGGGCGCCGTCGACCACTGGTTCTTCACCATGCCGATGAGCGAGTCGGTCACCGCGGACAGGTCGAGCGTCATTGTCGGTCGCCGCCTCAGCCCTGCGCGGTCCCGTGCCAGCGGCGCAGCCCGTCCCGGAGCCGGTCGGCGCCCGGGCCGGCCGCGAGCAGCGACGGCGGGCGGGTCCGGGCCGGCCCGCCGGCCCGCGCGCCCCGGCCCGGCCGGGCGCGGTCGGCCGAGGACGGGGCGCCCGCGGGCGGCACCACGGTCACCTCGATCGTGCCGATCGAGACCCGGGCCGGGCCCGGGCGAGCGGCTCCCCGGAGGCGGGCGGCGCCCGGGTCGTCGCCGGGCAATGGCGCGGGACCGGACCGGGATTCGGGGACGACCGACAGCCCCGGGCCCGGTGGCGCCCCGGCCCGGACCTGATCCCCGCGGCCGCTGGTTCCCGGCGCGGGCAACACAACCGGCCGGTCCCAGATCGGGTCCGTCCATGAGTCCGGCACGCGGGTTCCGGCCGGCGGCACCATCGCGGCGCCGCCGGGCGCCACCGGAGCGCGGCCCGCTCCGGCCGGGCCAGGCCCGCCCGGGCCCGCCCCCGCCCCGCCAGCCGTCATCGGG
>Ga0335074_10003309_pt1 | contig 21955 bp, 24 predicted proteins | sample Lox_Sample_23_FD_206715 | JGI IMG/M metagenome (GOLD analysis project Ga0335074, IMG submission 206715) | Soil microbial communities from Loxahatchee National Wildlife Refuge, Florida, United States - Lox_Sample_2.3 | ecosystem: Environmental > Terrestrial > Soil > Wetlands | place: USA... | reverse complement strand
GTCGGCATACGTCTGACTCCACTGCCGCGCGTGCGGATTATAAAGGAAGAGCGTGAGCCCCGTGAACGCCGTCTTGCCGCTGCCCGCGCTGATCTCTTCCAGAAACGCGCGGCCGTTCCAGATCTTGCGCCAGGTGACCGTCCCAGTCAAATCGACCCACAACGACCCACGCAGCGAGCGGATGTGTGTCGCCCACGTGCCGTAGCTGAAATCGAAGTCGTGCGACGTATCCGCCACGGAATTCGCGCCCTCGGATGGCGCAACCGCGCTCGTGCGCGTCGCCTGCGCGATGAAATTCGGCTGCCACGTTGCGCCGCCGTCGTTGGAAAACGCCTGTTCGAAGTGATATGAGCCCGGCGCGATGTGCGAAAAGATCCAGCGCACCGTGATCGTGCGGCCGTTGAAGACTTCGCGATCGTAGAAGCGTCCCACGCCACCGGAAAACGATCCGTACATCGGTGCGCTCAGCGTGCCATCGGCGCTGCTCGCGCCGGTGATCGCCCATTGGCGCGACGCGGGGTTATACGTTCGCACGTGGAGCAGCTCGACGTGCGACGGTCCGTCGACCTCCGCCGCGCTCGCTCGTCCACCCCATACCTTGCGCACCGTCTCGGTGCCGTCGTACGTCACCCACTGCGTCGAATGGGTAAGCGGGTGTTCTAAGCGTTGGCCATGCACGTGCCAGGTTCCGAAGTTGAAGTCGAAGTCGTGCTGGCCATAGCGCGCTTGCGCGAATCCGCCGAGCGGCGCGGCCGCAAGGCATGCCATCAAGGCGCCGGCGATGAGACGAAAAAGTGTGCGCATTGCGCGATCCTAGCGAATGCCGCGCTGGACGGCAATCCGCACGCCAAGGTAACTATGCGATGGCGCGGCGCATGGCGGTAGCGCGAGCGAAGAGCACGATGTGGCCGGTCACAAATACCGGCACGAGTACGAGCGGGATCAGCGACCACGGCAGCGTCCCGATTGCGGCCGGCCGCGTCGTCACGCCAAGCGCCACCGCAACCACGAGATCGAGCAGCCCAAAAGCATTCCACGTCATCACGCCCGGGTCGGCGATCCCTTTGTTGCTCAGGCGCAGCGCGGTCGGCAACGCGAATAGACCGGTTATGATATCGCCAATGCCGGCGAAATACGGAAACGGGCCGCTGATTTGGCCGGCGTACGCAAGCAGTAAGAACGAAATGCCGAGCACGCGCAGGACGTTGATCGCCACAATGGTCCGAGGTGCGACGTCGCGCCACACGAATGGGGCCGCGACCAAGCTCACGGCAAAAAGCGCACCGAAAACCGGCAAGCCTTTCACGTACCCGCTCGCGGTGAGCGCCGCAACGAGGCCAATCCACGCGCCCGCGAGTCCGGCAAGCACGGTGCGATGCTTCAGCGCGTCCGGACGGGCACCGAGCGTTGCGGTCAGGACGGCGGCGAGCGTGGCGCCCGTGGTAACGATTCCGAATGTCTCTAGCATCAGGCAAGTGACTATACCGCATTGACTTGCATGACGCAAGTAGCTATGCTGAGCGACATGCAACGCGCCAATCTCTCGGCACAGATCCCGTGCCCCATCGCCCGGACGCTCGAAATCGTCGGGGAGTGGTGGACGCTGCTCATCGTGCGCGATGCGCTGCTGGGTGCGCGCCGCTTCGACGAGTTCAAAGCCACGGGAATCGCCGACAACATCTTGACCACGCGTCTCAAGAAGCTCGTCGCGGCAGGTATCCTCAAGAAGCATCCCTATCAGCAGCACCCGGTACGCTTCGAGTACGTGCTCACGCCCAAAGGCCGCGCGCTTGCGCCGGTCGTGATGTCGCTACGCGCGTGGGGGAAACAATTTACCAAGGGCCCCGACCTCAGCGACGTGACGCACGCTGCATGCGGACACGACGTGACGGTCGGGTTCTACTGCGCGGACTGTTCGCGCGCCGTGGCCGGCGATGAGGTGCACGCAGCGCCGGCTCTTTGATGCGTGGTCAGTCGCCGAAGCGTGCGATGTGCGCGCGGCCAAATGCTTTCGCCGCGTCAATCAGCGGCAATATCGTATGCCCATACTCGGTGAGCGAATACATCACGCGCGCCGGCACCGGACCCGTTTCCTCGCGTACGATGATGTCGTCGGCGATCAGCTCCGCGAGCTGTTCGGTCAGCACCTTGCGCGAGACGTCCGGGAGAAACTGCTGAATCCCAGCGAAGTGGTAGGGGCGCTCGGCAAGAGAGTAGATGATGATCATCTTCCACTTCCCGCCCACGGCCGCAAGTGCCGCGGTCAGCGGGCAATTACTGACCGGGTTGGCTCGACGCGTGGCAAACATCAATGATCGACGAACTTCGAGACTTCGCCGAGCGTGGGATCGAGGCGCACCGCCTCGAGCGCATACTTACGCGTCTCGTGCCCGCCAGGCACTTCGACGCGCACCACGACCTCGTGAGGATGCACTTCGTTGACGGTTCCCTCTTCTTCCGTGCCGTTGATGTAGACATGATCGCCAGGCTTAAACATAACCGATCTCCCTTGGTTCTCCATCATAGCAAAACCCTTGTCATCCCGAGCGTAGCGAACGAAGTGAGCGTAGTCGAGGGACCGCGCAAACCCTTGTCATCCCGAGCGTAGTCGAGGGACCGCCACCCCTTGTCATCCCGAGCGTAGTCGAGGGACCGCGCAAACCCTTGTCATCCCGAGCGTAGTCGAGGGACCGCGCAAACCCTTGTCATCCCGAGCGTAGTCGAGGGATCGCCACTCCCTTGTCATCCCGAGCGTAGTCGAGGGACCGCGCAAACCGTCATCCCGAGCACAGTCGAGGGATCGCTCCAACGTATCCGTCGAAAGGGCCGCCTATGATCATCGCAGCCGCGCAGCCCCCTACTGTCGCCAGCATCGTCACGCGTGCCGTGCAGCCGCTGATGCAGCGCTACGGTATTCCCGGCATGGCCGTCGGCGTCGTCGTGAACGGCCGCACCTACGTTCTCAACTACGGCGTCGCTTCACGCGCGACTCGGGCAAAAGTCAACGCCGCAACGCTCTTCGAGATCGGCTCGGTCTCGAAAACGTTCACCGCGACTCTCGCATCGTACGCGCAGCTCACCGGCAGACTCTCGTTCGCCGATATGGCAAGCGCGGATCTTCCGGCGTTGCGCGGGAGCAGCTTCGACCGCGTGAGTCTCCTCAATCTCGGCACGCACACGGCCGGCGGCTTGCCGCTGCAAGTGCCCGACGACGTCACCGACGACGCCCAACTCATCTCGTATCTCCGCGGCTGGAAGCCGCCGTATCCGCCGGGCACACAGCGCCTCTATTCCAACGTGAGCATCGGATTGCTCGGCTTCATCACGGCCGCACGCGCGAACGAAGACTTCATCCCTCTCATGCAGAGGACGATCTTCCAGCCGCTGGGCCTGCAACACACATATCTCGACGTACCTGCCGCGCAAATGGCGAACTACGCGCAGGGCTACACGTCAAACGACGCGCCGATCCGGATGAAAGCCGGCGAGCTTTACGCCGAAACTTATGGCGTACGCACGACCGCCGGCGATCTGACGCGCTGGCTCCAAGCCAATATGGCAATGCTCCCGCTCGATGCGACCCTGCAGCGCGCAATCACAAACACCCACGCCGGATATTATCGCAGCGGCGCAATGATCCAAGACCTCATCTGGGAGCAATACTCGAATCCGGTAACGCTCGCGCAATTGGAGCAAGGTAACGCAGCAACGATGCTGCTCGACGCGCATCGCGCTATCGCCATCGATCCGCCGCGACAACCCAGTGGCGACGTGGTGCTCAACAAGACCGGATCGACCTACGGCTTTTCGACCTACGTGGTCTTCGTTCCGTCGAAGAAAATCGGCGTCGTGTTACTCGCCAACAAGAGTTATCCCATCGCGGCGCGCGTCTCGACTGCCTACCAGATCTTGCGCCGGCTATAACACAATAAGGAGTCCCATGCGTCGCTTTCTTCTCACCATCGCGATTGTCGTCGCAACGACCACCAACGCGATCGCCGCCGACACCGCCGAAACGCAGCCTACCGTCGCGGGTGTTGCCGCGGTCGAAGCGCACTGGACACGCGCGTTTCGAACCGGCGACGCATCCTACTTACAACAGCTCCTCACCGACGACTATGTCTCGGTCAATGTCAAGGGCGTACCGCGTGATCGCGCGACGATTATCGCGCTTGCGCAGAAAAATGCGGCGCAACCGCCGAGCCCAACGCCGGCGATGCCCGAACCGGCGCTGATCATCCGCGTCGAGGGCACATCCGCCATCGTCACCTCCGATGCCGGCGGCCAGCGCTCCGTTGACGTCTTCTTCTACGCCGGTGGCCGCTGGCACGCGTGGTACTCGCAGCACACCGCGACCACGTTGCAACCCAGCTGACCATGCCAAGCTTCGGCACAGCTGTACGGATTTCTGTCCCTGGTCGCTGAAGATTCGACCGCGCTACCATAGCGGCGAGGTGACGAGCGACGTGGAAAAACGCAGCCGACGAGAAGAGCTCCGCAGCTTCCTCAAGACGTGCCGGGCGCGCCTGACTCCGCAGGATGTGGGGCTGACATCCGCGGGTCGGCGGCGCGTCAGCGGGTTACGGCGAGAGGAAGTTGCCGAACTCTCCGGGATGAGTCTCGAGTGGTACACGCTGCTCGAAACCGCCCAAGACATACGCGTCTCGCCGCGATTGCTCGATCGGATTTCCAACGCGCTGCGCTTGAACGATCAAGAGAAGCTGCAGCTATTCTTACTCGCTATTGAGGAATTGCCATGGTAACGTGGGCGCATGTAACGCGCGAGCACGTGATGCGCGCAGTACATGAATACGACAAATTGGGTCCCGAGCGGTTCTTCGCCGAGCACGGCTTCGCCCCGACCACGACCTACGATCTGGTCGTCAACAAACACCGTTATCCGCCAAAGGCCATTTTAGGCACCGCATACGAGTTTGCGACCGGGAAAAAACTTGCCTCCGACGAGTTCGAGGGCGGGAAAAGCGGCGCAGTCAAGGTGCTCGAAGACCTGGGATTCACGGTTGAAAAAAAGTAGCGCTACGAAGTTGTAGGGCGGCTTACGGTCTCCGGCTTCCGCTTGTAGTAGTGTCGGCTAATCTCTCACTACGCATCCAAGGGGGCTCGTGTGCGAAACAGAATCGAGACCGTCGTCGCTCTCGCATTGATTGTCGGGGCTGCCTCAATTCGTCCGGCTTCCTCTCAAACGGCGATGTCCGCAGCGGACATCGTGCGCATCAACGGCTGCGCGGCGCAGCCGGCGTATTCCGTACAGGCCTTTACGGACTATTTCGGTCAGCACGTGACGCAGCTTCCCACCTCTCCGATGCTGATGGTCGACTTTGAAAACTCGTCGACCAAGCCCATCAGGTCCGTCGAGATTGCTTATCTCCAAAACAACAAAGTGTCAGCTGTCGTGCGGGACGACGGAGACTTCGCACCCCACGCCGCGATCATGCACGCTTTTTACGTGAAACCTGCGGCTTTGCTCAGTAGCAACACGTCCATGTCTTGCGTGGCGCTGCGCGTGCGCTATCAGGATGGGTCGGCATGGATCAACCCCCACGCTCCCGCAATAAAATAGCGTCGCCGGCATCCATTTCATAGGTAAAGATCCGCGTGATCCCCATCGTTTCAAGGATCCGCTTCATGCAGGGTGTTACCCCCACCAAATGGATCACGTAGTCGAAATCGCCCGCCTCGGATTGCAAGCGTACAAGAAACTTTAGGAACGTCGGGGTAACCCCGCTAAAGCCGGCCAAATCGACAACGATCCTGCGCAACTCGCGCCTCGGCAACACAACTTTGCTAGTGCGAGGGCGGTGCAGGATTGGTCCAAGATCCTCCGTTGGCATAGTGAATGCGCAGCGGAACGCAAGACACCGGCGTGCCGGGCGCCGGCACCGCCCGGTCATTGATACCGAACGCGTGCATCACATCCGCCTGCGGGGCGAATGTTCCGACGTCGCGGACCATTGCGGTAAGTTTGCCGCCGCTAACCAGCCCAAAGTCTATTGTCGCGATCGGATTTGAAGAGGCGTTCACGTAGTGGATGATCACCATGGCCGGCGTGCCCAGCTGCGTCATGACGGGGGCGCCTTCCAAGCCGGGAAAGGTAAACTCCTCGGTGGCCGGCGTTGATACGCAATCTTGGATCTGGACCGGGGCGTTCGGCGAATCTGCCCGCGCGGCTGCGCCGTTCAGGGCCGGCCCAAGCGTAACCAACGGCATAGCCGCGATCGTAAGAAGGCGAAGAACTTTTGATTTCATGAAACCCCTCCGTTCAAGGTTTGAAACAACCATAGCAACTTCGCCACGCCGGACAAGTGTGCGAGCTTACATCTCACAAGATGTAAGGAGCGTTAAGGTCGTGTTGAAGACTCTGGGGTATGTGAAAGGGAACTAATGTACGTCGTCGTTGTCGGAGCAGGCGGCTTGGGCGCATATTTTGGTGCCCGGCTGCAGCTCGTTGGGCACACCGTGACTTTCGTAGCTCGCGGTCCTCACCTGGCGGCTATTCGTCGCAATGGAATGCGCATTGAAAGTGACGTCGCCCCAATGGTACTTCGCGGAGTCCACGCAGTCGAAAGTCTCGATGGCATGCTCAAAGCCGATATCGTCATCATCGCCGTAAAACTATGGGATACCATTTCTGCGGCCGAGATCGCAGCGAATGTCGTGGGGCCCGAGACAACGGTCGTTTCCTTCCAAAATGGCGTCGACGCAATCGACTCGATCGGCAGTGTGGTTGGTCTCGAACGCATGATCGGCGGCGTGGCTTACATATCGGCCTCCGTTGTCGAGCCCGGCGTCATTCGGCAGACCGGAAAGTTGCAGAGGCTCCTCTTCGGGGAACGCAATGGGCGCCAGACGCTGCGCACGATGCGCTTCGCCTCGGCGTGCGAGACAGCGGCCATCGACTGCGCAATAAGCGACGACATTGAGAAGGCGATATGGGAGAAGTTTGTATTCATCGTTGGATTGAGCGCGTCGACGTGCCTATTTCGCCGAAGCATCGGTCCGATTCGCTCGCACTCCAAGAGTCGCGACCTATTGCGCGCGCTAATGGCCGAAACCGTTGCCGTCGGAATCGGGGCTGGAATCCGTTTGGATCCTGCCTACGCCGAAGACCGGCTGGCGTTCATCGATACCCTTCCACCCGACATGATCGCATCGATGTTGTTCGACCTGCAAAAGGAGCGCCGCTTGGAGCTACCATGGTTCAGCGGGCGCGTCGTTGAGATGGGATCGAAGCTTGATATAGCGACGCCCGCGAATGCATTTGTCACCGCCGCGCTGTCGTTGGACGAGCAAGGGTCAACTCCCGATCCGCTCCGGCATTAAGCCGCGTCGTTTGTTGCAAGGTCGATCAGAATCTTGCGCCCGCGCTTTCCGATCAGGCCCGCGCGTACGAGTCTATTCAGTTCCAGAGAGACCGTTTCTCGGGTCGATCCTATGAGCGAAGCGATTTCGACGTGCGTCAACTTGATCTCATATTTTCCAGCGCGCACATCACTCGCGTCACATCGCGCGGCGAGCTCATGGAGAAGCGACAACAGTCTCTCGCGCACCGGTTTGTAGGATACTTGCTCGAGCCTGTTGAGCGTCCGATTCTGATCTTCTCGTAGACAATGCGCTATGTTGATTGAGAGCGTCGGATAGCGGCCGATGAGCGATCGCATCGTGGGGGCCGAACACACCGCAACCATCCCGTCGCACACGGGCGTTGCCGTCGACGAGTACGGAACCTCATCAAAGAGCGCTTCCTCGCCGAACACGTCGCTGCGCCCCACGATGCGCGTCGTAAATTCGGACCCATCTTCGGCTAGCCGCGCAACGCGAACGGAGCCGCGCAACAAGCAATATACCTGGCCGCATGGATCCCCCTGGCGGTACAAGTGCTTGCGCCGGCGCGAGTGAATCAGCGTAAACTGCCGTGCGCACTCCGAAACGGCCGTATCGGACATACCCGAAAACAGCTTGTTCTCGCGCAGCAGCAGAAACAGCGGGGTGTTCATTTCTGGGACTAGCTCCATTGCGGCTGCGCGGCGTAGCATGCGATAAGCTGATCGGCGATATCGTTCAAATCGTTACCGACAAAATCGGGTTGGGGCCCGACGTAGAGCACGTCGTTGCCGGGACGCTTGACCAGCGCCCCCCGCCATCCCGCGCCGAGAGCTCCCAGCGTATCCCACGTATGGGAAGCGACAAGGAGAAGGTCGGCGGATTTGGCTCCGAGTTCAGACTCGAGGTATGCGTAAGCGCTCGGTGCCGGCTTGTGCGTGCGAGCACCATCCGCACTGAATCGCCGCTCAAAGTATTCGACGATACCGCCTTGCTCGAGCTGTTGCGTCTGAACCTCGAGGAGGTTGTCGGTAAGCGTAAACAGTCGAAAGCCCGATTCACGCAAACGCTTGAGAGCAACCGGCACATCGGGATGCGGAGGCATCGAGGCGAAAGCATCGGTCAGTTCGTGCTTATCGTGGTCCGTGACCTTGACGCCACGCGTCCTCCCCATCATCTCCATCACGGCGGCTCCGATACCGGTAAATGGAGCGTACGTTCCCGCAAGCGTCAAGGCTTCCGAGTAGAGAATCAAATTTGCGAACCAAAAGCGCATGACCATTTTGTCACCGAACACACGCTCAAACACCGGGGATATCGTTTCCAAGTCGAGCAGAGTTTCGTTTACGTCGAACACAATTAAGGGCTTTTCGGAAAACGCGGCCATCATTGTTGATCCATCGAACCTCCGATTGAGGACAAGAACTTCAACATTTCGGTCGCGATCGCGTCGTTGTGCGTCTCGAGCGCAAAGTGTCCCGTGTCTAAGAGGCGCACCCGAGCGTTAGGATTGTCGCGCTTATACGCCTCGGCTCCAGCCGGCAGAAAGAAGGGATCATTGCTCCCCCACACGGCGAGTAGTGGCGGCTGTTTTTCTCGGAAGTACTGATGAAACGCTGGGTAGAGCGCAACGTTATTGGCGTAATCGAGAAACAGGTCGAGCTGAACCTCGTCTGAGCCAGGTCGAGCCAGATAAAAATTGTCGAGCGAGTACCCGTCGGGGCTTATCAGCGCCTTGTCGGGTGTGCCTTGGGTATACTGCCAGACGGTCGATTCCGGCTTCAAGAACGAACGCAGTGCCTCTCGGTTCGAGGTCGTCGGATCCAGCCAGTACGTCCGAATCGGATTCCATCCGTCACTGAGACCCTCTTCATAGGCGTTCCCATTTTGCGAGACGATCGCCGTTACGCGTTCGGGGTGCTCTAGCGCCATTCGCAAACCAACGGGCGCTCCGTAATCGAAAATATAGAGCGCGAATCTATCGAGTGCTATGGTTTCGGTGAACCTTGTGATGATGTTCGCGATATTGCCGAAGGTGTATGTAAAACGATCGCGCGCCGGCATGTCGGATTGGCCGAACCCCGGCAGGTCTGGGGCAACCACGGAATATCTTTCGCTCAGTAGCGGCATGAGATTGCGAAACATGTGGCTTGAAGTCGGGAAGCCGTGAAGGAGCAGGATGGTGTCCGCCATCTCGGGACCGGCTTCGCGATAGAAAATCTTGATGCCGTCGACATCGACGTCGCGATAGATGGTTCGTGCCATCACGTCATCTCCTCACCCTCATGAAGCGCTACGGCAGATTCGCCGGCCGAAACCCTTGCTATGCCCGACGACATGAGCGTCCTCGGCGCCCCCGACGTGCTCTGCCTTCACAAGTTGGATGGTATCGGCGTAAAGCCGGTGCGGCCACGTTCAATCCGTACAGTTGTCCGTACACTAGTGAACGGTTCATAAGAACCCGCCGGAGGCGCGCCGAACTTCGGCTCAGTGCTTATGTCTACAAAGCGATTCGGGGATCTGCTCCGTGAACATCGGCTCCGCCGCGGCTTCTCGCAGGAGGGCCTCGCCGAAAAGGCTCGGATCAGTCCCGAAGCGATAGGTACACTGGAGCGCGGAACGCGGAGAGCTCCGTATCGCAGTACCGTTGTGCAGCTCAGTGCTGCGCTTGAACTCGACGAAGCGCAATCGCTCGAACTCGAGGAAGCTGCCTCACGCGCGCGCGCGCGCGCCCAAGCGGGCGCGGTTCGCGAACAACAGGCGACGAACAATCTTCCGGCTCAGATGTCGAGTTTCGTCGGGCGAGAAGAGGATGTCGAGACGGTTCGAGCACTTATCGATGAGTATCGCCACGTTACGTTGACCGGCGTCGGTGGTATCGGCAAGACCCGAATCGCGCTTAATGCGGCGATCGATCTCCTCGATGCTTTCGAAGGCACGTGGTTCATAGACTTGACGCCGTTTAACGACGCGTCGCTCGTCCCGATCGCGATCTTATCGGCACTAAATGTGCCCGAGTCGCCGCGCCGGACGCCGCTTCAGACAATCATTACATTCCTGAAAGACAAGCACGTCCTACTGCTCTTTGACAACTGCGAGCACGTGATCGATAGCGCCGCGACGGCGATTCAAGAGATTCTGCTCCACTGTCCGCGCGTGCATATTCTCGCGACGAGTCGCGAGCTACTCGGTATCCCAGGGGAAAAGACCGTTCGAGTTTCGACGCTGAGCGTTCCCGCGTTGGAAACGGCAGCGGGTCTTACAGTCGACGATGCGCTCGGCTATGGAGCGGTCGTGCTCTTCGTCGATCGAGCGCGAGAGGCCGACAGCCGCTTCGAGTTCACGCAACCGCTCGTGGCGACCATCGTGGAAATCTGCTATCGCCTCGACGGTATCGCGCTTGCAATCGAACTTGCCGCCGCCCGCGTCAACGTTCTCTCGGTCGGCGTCCTTGCGCGCAAACTCGACGAGCACTTCTTGATTTCGCTCGGAGGAAAGCGTACCGCGCCGCCGCGGCACCGGACGATGCGCGCGTTGCTGGACTGGAGCTATGAGCTGCTCGACGAGAGAGAACAGCGCATTCTGCGCAACCTTTCCGTCTTCGCCGGGGGCTTTACGCTGGAGCTGGCAGCGGATCTCTTTACCAATGATGAGTCGATAGAGGAAAGCAGTATGCTCGACTTACTCGGTTCATTGGTGGACAAGTCTCTGTTGCAGTTCGACTCGCGATCTGGAGCAAGTCGCTACCGTTTGTTGGAGCCGACACGGCAGTACGCTCGCGAGAAGCAGCGGCAACAAGGCGAAGGCGACCGCGCCGCGAGAGCGCATGCACTGGCAATGCTAGCTCTCGTGGATCGCTTTGCCTCATGGGCATTTATTTCCGACGCGCGCTGGAAAGCGCAGGTACAGTTCGAGCACGAGAATTGGCTTGCCGCCCTTCAATGGGCGTTCGGCGCAGGGGGAGACGTCCTGATCGGTCAGCGGTTGGCCGGCGAGTTTATCAACGTGTTGTACGCCATAGAAAGCTCGGCAGAGGACATGCGCTGGGTTCGACGCGCGATCGACAGTTGCGATGAGTCGACCCCGCCCTCGGTCAGAGCGAAGCTCGAGGTGGCGCAGGTAATTTGCTCGTTGCCGCTTGGCCGGCTGCTCACGGCTCAGACGACGGCCGCCGCCGAGCGCGCCTTGCGTCTGTTCGAAGCAGCTGGAGATCCACTCGGCGGCGCGGTCGCTCAGACGTTCATCGGCGAGGGACTCATCTACAAGCAGTCCATTGCCGAAGGCGAAAGCCTCCTGCGAACGGCGCTTGCCACCGCGCAGGCCGGCGGGGCGCAAAGGCTCGTCGCCTATATCACTCGCACCTTGAGCATTGCGCGAGCCCTCGCCGGCGATCTCGACGCTGCTCGAGCGCTTATGCGTGTCGTACTCGAAATGTACGAAGCCGCGGGTTGCGCTCGACAGCAGGCGATGCTGCGCGTCAGTCTTGCGGAGTACGAGTTTCGAGCCGGTAACGCGCAGACTGCGCTTGACGCTACCGTCGCAACGATCGATAGCACGCGCGAGTACAAGCTGTTGTATTATCTCACGCTCACATTGAACAATGCGGCGGCTTACGCGATCGCGCTTTCGCGCTTCGAGGAGGGGCGAGGCTATGCGCGCGAAGCGCTCCTACTCGCGTCAGGCGCTGGTTTCAGCTTGCAGTTTGCCTGGGCATCGCAGCACCTCGCTGCAATCGCGGCTTTATGGCGACTGGATCCCGAGCGCGCGGCACGGCTGCTCGGCTTTACCGACGCCCTTTTTTCTGAGCTTGAAACGTCCCGCAGATACACGGAACAGCAAGAATACGACAAGATCTTGACGCTGCTGAGCCGCGAGATAGGGCGCGCCCTCGACGACCTTCTGCGCGAAGGAGCAGAGTGGTCCGCCGAGCACGCCCTCGAGGAGCTGCTGAAGATCTAGTTCGTAAGGGCGGTCACAGACAGGGCTCAGGGCTCAAGCTATGCTTTGCGCCGGAGTTTCTCATTTTAACTGAGACCGCGGAGAAAATTACATGAAAAACAGCTTGCAATGGCGCCAAGGGGCCGTTGCGCTCGCTGCGATAGCTGGGTTGATAAGCATCGCGGCGCACGCGTTTCCGCTTCACAAGGCTTCTGCCGACTCCCAATACTTACCGGAGAGCCACCTGGTACTCAAGAGCGCTCGGGACGTCAATGTTGCAGCGAGCACGGTAGTTATCCCGATTCATCGAGGAATCGCCCACGGAAAGACCGTTTGGTACATCATTACCGACGCTTCCGATTACGGCATTGCTCACGACCTCAACGTGCTTTACGCACCAAAGCTCAACAACATGGCGATCAACTGCCCCGAGTGTGTTGAGACGGTAACCTTAGGCAAGCCGAGCGGCAAGTTTAATAACGACGCAATCGTACACTTTGAAGGCGCCCCCGATTTCAGTCCGACACGAGTCTACGATCCTTCGGCTACGGGATTCCCGCCGGTGAAGGCCGCTCCCGGTGCCGTGGGCGACGCCCACTACACGCCATTCGTGCGAATCGCCGGTTCGAATGTCATTTACAACATGTCGATCGTCGCAACCGGTGACGGACCGTACGACGTCACGCATCACACGAACACCGCCGATCGCGTTCTGGCGATCGACACGAAAGAGGACAACGACGGCCCCGAAGTGACGATGCTCCTGGCGCACGGGTTCGATTCAGGTCAGCCGATCGTCTACCTCAGCACCGAGGCGTCCGATCCGGGAGCGGCTACGGTGGAGCGCGCGATCTACGTGCCCTTGCTCAACCACGCATCCTTCGCCAATGGCGACGACAACCTCGGCTCGGCTCGCGAACGCATATTCGTTTTCCTCAACGGGCAAACATCGGGTGAGAACGCGCAAGGTCTGATGTATCTTGGCCTTCGTTGTCACTTGGGCGAAGATGCGACGCTTGCTAACTCGGCGCAGCTCTGTTCACCGCTAAACGCGCAGGGCGACTTCCCGTCGCTTGACGATCCGCGTCACGCAAATGCGTACAGCCCCCTGTGGGACGTTCAGCTTGGCGTGTGGACGTCGGCTGCGGAAAAAGCCGGGAAAAATACGCGGCAGACCGATGAGAACCAGATCCTCAATCTGGTTGGCCAAGGCGACCTGACCGGACCGGGCGGCGCGCCATTCGGTTCCGTGTTCGTGGTCAATTGCCCACCGGTGGCGTTTGTCAATCAGCGTCCCGACAAAGACCTGGCGGACAACGTTTTCAATCGATGAAACGAGGGCGATTCGCGCTGCTCGCCGGCCTCCTACTCGGGTGGCCGGCGGCAGTCGCCGCTAGCCCCGCGCTTCCGGTCGTGCACGTCATCATCCACGATCACGCTTTTAAACCGCGCGTGATCCACGTGAAAGTCGGCCAAGAAATCGAATGGCTCAACACCGACCAAGACCCGCATACCGTGACGAGCGGGGGTAACAACGTCGATGACGGCCGTTGGAAGAGCTCGCCGCTCATTCCCGATGGGGCGATCTTCGTGCTCAGACTCAGGCGTCCAGGCACCTACCCATATTTTTGCAAGCCACACCAATTCGAGGAGTCGATGCACGGTACGATCGTGGTCTCTCCATAGGCCGCACCAGCTTGAACCACCGACTCTTCGGGCGCGCGCTGCTCGCGTCAGCGCTCCTCTACATGTGGTCCGTCACCTGCGCGTACGCTGCCGAAGCCACGACGGGGACCCTCGTCGGAACGGTCGATGGCAACGGTGCCCCGGTTGCCCATGCGCACATTACGGTTTCATCGCCGTCGGGAATCTACGTCACCGTTTCTGATGCTCGCGGGCGGTTCCGCGTACTCGGCATCACGCCCGATTCCTACGACATCTCCGTCGACGCCGTCGGGCTGCGACGCAGCGAGGAGACCGCCGTCGCGATTCTGCCGGGACAGACCCGCAACGTAAGTTTTTACCTTGTCCCGGTGTTGCAGACAATCGCGAGCGTGGCATCGGCGAACAAGGCGTTCAACGTCGGGAGCACGAGCGACACCTTTACCGTGAGCGGGCCGCAGGCACGCGCGCTTTCACCACCCGTCTCCTCGTCGGGCCTCTCTACATACGTGGCCGGTACGGTGCAAGGCGCCATCGTATCCGTTCCAGGTGTGATCCTCGATTCGTTCGCCAACGCGATTCTGCGCGGAGGCAAAGTCTCGGACGCCATCTTCGACTACGACTCGGTGCCGCTTCCGCAGGGCTTGATCGCCGAACCGGGTGGCAACATCGTCGGCGCTCAGCTTCCCACGACCGGTGTCGCCTCGACGTCGACGACGCTTGCCGGGTACGAGACGCAGGGCGAAAACGCGCTCGGCGGTGTCGTCAACGAGATTCCGGCAGTGGGCACGTACCCGGGCAGCGCCACTCTCGAGAGCGGAGTCGGCGCGGGCGCGCAGTTCGCGCAGACGTCGTTGCAGGTGCTCGGCGCCACGCCCGATCTGAAATGGCGCTACGCCTTCGCCGCTATGACCGGCAGTCAGTACTTTCTCTACGGCAATGGCTCGTTCTATCCGGAGGAAGCAGCGACGTACGGACTCGCTTTACAAAATCGCGGCGAGTACTCGATAGAGTCCAATGTCCACTACCGGATCGATTCGAACGACGACGTTACGATCTTGGCGCTAGTCGGACAGGCGACGTACGATCAGTACGGATCGCCGTACGCGGGCGAGACCGCCGGCGCCTTCGACCCGAACGCGACGAATCCGAACGCGCCGGTCAAGTACGCCTCCGGGATTCGCGGTTCGTACAATATTCTCAAGGCAGAATGGCTCCATAACGGCGCGCACTCGCTCTCGCGCGTTCAACTTTATCAAACGCAATACGGCTCGCAGGCCGGTGGTCCATTCTGGGATGAAAACGGGTGGCCTGACGGGATCATCTCGCTCTCACAGACGCAAGGCAGCCGAGAGACCGGCATCGGCTACGACGGCGAAGATATCATCGGCGAGCACCAGGATCTTCGTTTTGGCGCCGGATTCAACACGAATACGTCGTCGTTGAACCAGGTCGTCCCCACCGCTGAAGAATTTATTACCTCCAATCCTTCGCTGATGTCGTATCTCGCGTATCTCGGCGACACGTGGCACGTGACGCCGCGGTTCGATCTCATGGGAACGCTGCGCTTCACCGACACGCACGTCGTGCCGAGTTCCGGATCGATCTATGACGACGGCGCGCTCGATCCGCATCTCTCCGCGGTGTACGATCTTACCAGCCATGTCGCGGCGCGTATCACGTACGATCGCAATACCGTCGCACCGCTGCCGCTCGAGGCAGACCGCGTCGACTCGGCCAACGTGGATCCGATCACCGGGGCGCCCGCGCCTTTCGTGCAGCTCGCCCCCGAGGTCGGCAACGACGTCACCTATTCAATCGAAGGTGGAACGCGCTTGCAGTTTCGCGCGACGCTCTTTAACACCAGCGAGCAGAATCTCATCGACGTGCTGCCCTACAACTTCCGCTCGGCGCTACAGTCCGGGATCGTGCCCAACGGCGTCGGCGTTCCAACCAACGTGGGCAGCCTGCGTGCGGGCGGCGCGGAACTCTGGCTCAGTCAGAGCGGTTTCACGCTCGACACGAACTTTATCCGCGCCTATTCGTCGAGCGCGTCGCAGTTCGCGTATAACGACCTTAACGCACCGGCAGTCGCTGCCGGCGTGCTCTTTCCGGTTAGCTACCTGCCGAACTTCTCGGCTAATCTCTCCTATGAGTGGCATGCACGCGACCGCCGGCTGCGCATTTCGCCCTCGCTCTCGTATGAATCGGGATATCCGTACGGCAACGGCAAAATGGTCTGGACCTTTAACCCGGCGACCGGGAAACCCCAGGAGGTTCCAAACGACAACTACGTCGATCCCGGTTATAACTATTACTTTCTCGAGAATCCCGCAGCGCCGTACAACGCCCTTACCAACCCGTACATCGGCAACCTCGGCACGCCGGAAGCCGACTTCCCGAACTCGTTGCGAGCCCCCGGTGAGACCTTCGTAAATCTGCACCTCGAAGCTGATATCGGGCCGCGCTGGACGGCGATCGTCGATCTGGTCAACGTGCTCGGCAACGATGCGGCGACGTCGTATCAAGGCAATCCGTACCTGATCGGGCCGCCGGGTTACCGCGGCGGCAATCCGCTGTATGCGATCGCCTATGAGGCGGCCGGCGGTTATTCAGTTCCGTACACCTTAGGTAATGGCGTACCAACGAATAACGGCCAGACGCAAGCGGTGCCCTGGTCCTACGGCCGCGCCGGCTACGTGCCGCAGAATTGGCCGATGGGGCGCACCGTCCAGGTTCGCCTGCGCTATCGTTTCTAAGCGATATGTAAGCTCCCACACGCGGGCGACTTCAGAAGGTTGATACAGTTCGCTTAGTGTTGGGGGAAGAAACGATGATCTATGCGCGCACATTTACTCTCGGTCTAGCGTTCGCCGGAACGCTGACCCTATCGGTAGCGGGCACGTCGACGGCAGCCGTCGGTAGCTCGCTGACCATCAAAATGAACGCCCAGAATAACAGTGGCGAGAACGGTACCGCTACATTGACGGATACGCCGGAGGGCCTCAAGGTCGTCGTCCGGCTGACGGGAGCACCGCGCGACGTGCCGCAGCCAACGCACATTCACATCGGCACCTGCGCGCACATCGATGTCGCGCCGCGGTGGCCGCTGAGCAACACGGTAAACGGACAAGCCACTTCCATCGTTAAAGGCGTTCGCCTAAGCACGCTAACGGCCGCGACGTACGCCCTCAACGTGCACAAAAGCACGAACGACCTTGGCACCTACGTTTCCTGCGGCAATATCAAATAGTCGCGAACGTAGTTCTTTCTGCGGCGTTGTCGACGCGCAAAGCTCAGCCGCCGTAGCGCTCGGTCCTAATGTCCGCACCCTCGGGCACCCCCGCGGCGATCGCGGCATCGACGGCCGTATCGACGAATTTGTTGGTGCCGCATGCGTAGGTGAGCACCGGCGGCGATGGCAAAAGGCGCAAGACCTCCTCCATCATGGCGGAATCGACACGCCGTTGATAGTCGTCCGGACGCCGGCGCATATCTCGCGTAAGCGTCAGCACAAGCTTGAAACCATCGTGAGCCCCGTCCATTTCCAACAGCTCCTCTCGGAACGGAATGTCGTCCCAGGTGCGCGCTGAGAGCACCAATACTGCCTGCACTGCGTTGTGAATCGCTTTGCGGTGACGCAGGATGGAGAGCAACGGTACGAGCCCGGAGCCGCCGCCGATCAGCAGTAACGGTCCGCCGCAGCCCGGACCCCAGACAAAGTGTCCACCTAATGGCCCGCGCAGATCGATCGTATCACCCACTTCCACCGTCGTATGAAAAAAGGGCGAGACTTCGCCATTTTCGAGCAGCTCGATCGCCAGCTCGATACGCCGGTTGTACTCCGGTGCCGACGCGATGGAATAACTGCGCACCGCATTGTATCCGTCAGGCGCCGTCAAACGCACGTCGACGTGCTGACCAGGCATGAACGTTATGGGATCCGGAAGATCGAAGAAAAAGCTCTTGATCTTCGGCGTTTGGGGGGTGATGGCGCTGACCGACGCCATTAGCCATTGCGGCGATGAAACGACGCCCGGTTTTTCATTCATCGCCGGTGAAACGCTGCTCGAGCCAAGGGTCGCCGTGGATATGATAGCCACGACGCTCCCAGAAGCCGGCGACCTCGCTGTCGGTAAACTCCAGCGCGCTAACGTATTTTGCCGACTTCCAAAAGTACAGATGCGGCACCAGAAGTCTTGCCGGCCCGCCGTGATCGGGATCCAGCGCGGCATTTTCGTACGTAGTCGCCACCATCGCTTTGCCGCGGATCAGATCGGAAGTCGGTACATTCGTCGAATAGCCGTCGGCCGAGTGCGCCAGTGTAAACGCTGTCGGCGGCTGGAGACCGGCGTCCGCAAGCACATGATCGATGAGCACGCCTTCCCAGTGCGTATCCAGTTTCGACCACCGCGTGACACAATGAATATCGCAGGTGAGCTTTGTTTGCGGCAGCGCAAGAAATTCGCTCCACCTCCAAGATTTTATCGTTTTTGATCCGACTTTTAAGGTGAAGGTCCAAGCATCAGGCTCGATATGTTGCGTTGGACCAGCCGTTAACACGGGAAAATCCGTCACAACGTGCTGGCCCGGGGGAATCCGGCCCAGGAACTGGACGGGTCGCGCCCGGCCGGTAAAGCCGCGCGTTGCTTCACCCAAAGCTGACGCTTTCTCGAAGAGCGCCTAGCGTGGACAGAATGTCTGCAGGCTCGGGGCGATACCGGTAGTCGGGATCGTATTGAGCGTCGGCAACAATCCCGCGTTGATTGACAACAAAGCGACCTGGTATCGGAAGGCGCCACAAGCCGCCAGCGTTTATTTTCGCTAGGTCGATCTTAAAAACGTTACGATACAGTTCTTCGAGATAGTCGGGGAACCCATAGCCGAGGCCAAGCGCCGTAGCAAACCGCGCATTCGGGTCGACAAGCACGGGAAAGGCCAGCGGATGCTTTGCCAGGTAGTATTTGGCGCTCTCCGGCGATTCCGGCGAAATAGCGACGAGCCGTGCATCGAGAGCGCGGATTCCGCCATAAATCTCGCTTAGGAATCGTAGTTCTGAATCGCAGAACGTGCACCATGTCCCACGGAAGAGCGTTACGACCAATGGTCCTTCTGCCAACAAGTCTTCAGAACGAACGGTCGCTCCCTGATGGTCGAGCAACTCGAACCCGGGGAAGCGATCGCCGAATCCGACGGCGCCGATTTCATAAAGCTTCCGGCGCAACTCTTCGACATGCCGGCGCATCGGGCCAGATATCTCGGGCTTTAAGTTTACCCGCTCCCGCAGCGCGGCCAGCTGGTCGTATAGGGATGTCATGCGGCTCCTCTCGTGAGCAGTCATGACGATCTTCATACAAGTCCGCTTTGCACGCTGTAACCGGCCTTACACGGGCTGTCCTTGACAGCCGCGCGCGTCCTGGACACGCGCGGTATACCGTGTAGGCATGACCTCCGAAGCGACGCCGTTGGCCGAACCGCAGCGCGAGCGTACGCCTGCGCTCGTGCGTCCCGGCTTCGTCGCCGGCGCCTCAGCCAACGATCCCACCACGGTGGGAAGTCTCGCCGCCGTCGGCGCGACGACGATCTACGGCCTGGCCTGGCTCGTCATCGCGATTTTGCCGATGCTCGCGGTGACGCAAATGATCGCCGCGTCGGTTGGCGCTGCCACGCGCACCAGCGTGCAGGGCGCAATCGTGCGGCGCTACGGGATCATTGCCGGACTGCTCTCACTGGCCGCGATCGTCGCGGTCAATCTCTTGACGCTGATTGCCGACATCGAGGCCGGATGTCAAGCACTCTCGCTGGTCGTCGGCTTGCCATATCAATGGTTCTTGCTGCCGTTCGCCGCGGCGATCGCCTACCTGCTGCTCACGCATTCGTACGGGCGCATTGCGACCTGGCTGATGTTCGTGCCGATTCTTTTCGTCGCATACGCGGCAAGCGCAGCGCTTGCGCGCGTCGATTGGCTCGACGTCGCGCGCCATACGTTCGTTCCGCATTTTGAATTCTCGCGCGTGTATGTGATCGGCGCGCTGGCGCTCATCGGCACCACCATCACCAGCTACGAATACGTGTGGGAGTCGATCGAAGTCGCGCAGTCGCGGCGGGGCCCCTCTCGCTTAGGCGCGCTCAAGCTCGACGCGGTGCTGGGCGTCCTCGCAGCCGGTGCCGGCTTCCTGTTTGTCCTGGTCGCCTCGGGCGCGACGCTCGGCGTACACCATCTTCCGATTGAAACCGTCGACGATGCCGCGCGCGCGCTCGCGCCGCTGGCCGGCCCCGCCGCGGGCGCGCTATTCGGTATCGGCCTCTTTGCGTCGGCGGTGTTGACCGTGCCGATCCTCGCGGCTTCCACCGCGTATGCCGTCGCGCACACCTTCGGCAGCAGTGCAACGCTCGACGCGCGCGTCGCCGAGGCCAAGCCGTTCTACGCGATCATTCTCGCCGCGCTGCTGGTCGGCGCGGGCGCGTCATTGTTCGGGTTCCCACCGATTCGCCTGCTGGTCTGGGCCTCGATCGCGGGCGGACTCGGCACGCCGTTCACCCTCGTGCTCATGAGTTGCGTCGCGCGCAGCCGCCGAGCGATGGGCGACTTTCGTATCAGCTTGCCGCTCTCGATCGCCGGCTGGACGGTAACCGCGCTGATCGTCCTCACCTGCGCAGCGTATCTCGCCTTGTCATCCCGAGCGTAGTCTTGTCATCCCGAGCGTAGTCTTGTCATCCCGAGCGTAGCGAAGCGTAGTCGAGGGACGAGGGATCGAAACACAAGCTTTACCGCCCGTCCCTTGTTTCCACTCCAACCAATCGGGGAAAAACTCCGATAATAATAGTGGAATGAGGTGATCCGGGATGGCTCTGGTTAGAGCAGTCGTGCTGTTCCTTTTTCTAAACGGACTTTCGACCGCTGCAAGCTTCGCGCAAACGTCGCCCGTCTGGCAAACGCCGGCCGACTCGATCGCCGTTCTCACTACCGGTGGAAGCCAAGACTTCACCTACGCGCTGGTCCGCGACAGCTCCATGCGCAACCACAACACCTACTGCGTCACCGTCGGCGCGCACATCGGCAAACTCCGCGTCGTCTCGATCGGACCGCGCGGCATCGTCCTCTCCAACGGCCGCGTCCTGAAAAACACCGCCGTCAGCGCCCAGCCCGCCACCCTGGTTGGCGCCGCGGAGGCACCGCCCAACCCCTGACGTATAGTCCGGGAATGAGCAGCGTACGCGTCTTCGTAGGAACGCGCAAAGGCGCGTTCGTTCTTGACTCCGACGGAACGCGCAAAACCTGGCGCGTGAGCGGTCCGCACTTTGCCGGGTGGGAGATCTACCACGTCAAGCCCTCACCCGTCGATCCACAGCGCATTTACGCTTCGCAGAGCAGCAGCTGGTCGGGTCAAGTGATGCAGCGCTCGAACGATGGCGGCGCCACCTGGGATGTAGTCGGCAACGATTTCACCTACGACGGTGTGCCCGGCACGCACCAGTGGTACGACGGCACGCCGCATCCGTGGGAATTCGCGCGCGTCTGGCATCTTGAACCCTCGCTCACCGAGCGCGATACCGTCTACGCCGGCGTCGAGGACGCGGCGCTCTTTCGTTCGACCGACGGCGGCCAAACTTGGAGCGAACTCTCGGGCTTGCGCACGCACACCTCGGGTTCGTCGTGGCAACCGGGCGCGGGCGGCATGTGCTTGCACACGATCTTGCTCGATCCGAGCAATCCCCAGCGCATTTTCACCGCGATTTCCGCGGCCGGCGCATTTCGCAGCGACGACGGCGGCGCGACCTGGCAGCCGATCAACCGCGGACTGCGCTCCGCCCAACTTCCCGATCAAGACGCCGAAGTCGGTCACTGCGTGCATCGTATCGCGCTTCATCCCTCGCGTCCGAACGTGCTCTTCATGCAGAAGCACTGGGACGTGATGCGCAGCGACGACGCCGGCGAACAGTGGCACGAAGTCAGCGGCAATCTTCCGACCGATTTCGGTTTTCCGATCGACGTGCACGCGCACGAGCCGGA
>Ga0335074_10003308_pt1 | contig 21956 bp, 15 predicted proteins | sample Lox_Sample_23_FD_206715 | JGI IMG/M metagenome (GOLD analysis project Ga0335074, IMG submission 206715) | Soil microbial communities from Loxahatchee National Wildlife Refuge, Florida, United States - Lox_Sample_2.3 | ecosystem: Environmental > Terrestrial > Soil > Wetlands | place: USA... | reverse complement strand
GGCCCTGCGTCCCCGCATCACCGCCATCGCGAGCGCGCTGCTGGGCGACATGCCCGGGCACGCCGGACCGGACGGGGTGGTCGACGTGCGCCAGCACTACGCCTACCCGGTGCCCATGCAGGTCATCTGCGAGCTGACCGGGGTGCCCGAGCCGTGGCGGCCGCGCTTGCGTGAACTCGTGGACAGCATCTTCCGCACGGACACCACCGCGGATGAGGTCACGGCGACCCAGCGCGAGCGCGTCCAGATGCTCCGTGACCTCGTCGCGCTCCGGACCAGGCAGCCGGAGGAGGACCTCACCACGGCGCTGCTGGCCGCCCGGGCCGACGACCCCGCGGCGCTGACCGACGAGGAACTGGTGGACACGCTGTGGCTGATGCTGACCGCCGGGCACGAGACCACGCTCAGCCTGATCGTCAACGCCACCCGCGCCCTGCTGACCCATCCCGATCAGCGCTCCATCGCGGCCGCCGGTGACGACCAGACCTGGGCGGCCGTGGTGGAGGAAACGCTGCGCTGGGACGCGCCCATCGGCAACTTCATGGCCCGCTATCCGCTCGAAGACGTCGTGATCGCCGGGGTCACCATCCCGGCGGGCGACGCCATCCTCGCCCCCTACAGTGGCGTCGGCCGCGACCCGGCCCAGCACGGCCCGGACGCCGATGAGTTCGACATCACCAGCTACCACGAGCGGCACCTGGCGTTCGGCGACGGCCCGCACCTGTGCCTCGGTGCGTCGCTGGCCCGGGTGGAGGCGACCATTGCGCTGCGCGCCCTCTTCGAGCGGTTCCCCGGCCTCGCGCTGGCCGCGCCGCCGGCCGCGCTGATCCCGGTGCCGTCGTTGTTCTCCAACTCCGTGCGGGCCCTTCCCGTCCGGCTCGGCGCGGGCGCCGTCGGCGAGGTGTGATTCAGCTCGCCTTGCGGTAGCGGTCGAGCAGGGCGGGGCGCAGCGATCCGGCCGGTACGCCGAGAGCGGTCAGGATCACCGGCACCATGCCGTCCCGCAGGGCGAGCAGGCCCAGGGTGAGGTGCTGGACGCCGATGTAGTTGTCGTGCAGCGCCTGCGCCTCGCGCAGCGAGAGTTCCAGGCTCTTCTTTGCGCGTGGCGTGAACGGGATACGACCGCTTGGCGCCGGGCCCGGCCGAAGCTGGGCCTCGCCATGACCGCCCGCGGTCAGCTGGGCGTGGCGACGGACGCGACGAACGCGACGGCGGTGCGTCAACGCGGCCAGCGGGCCTTTCCCCCAGGCGGGCCGTCTGCTCCGGCAGGCCGGCAGGCCTCTGGTGAGGGCGTCCGGGCCGAATGCCGCTTCGATCCGGGCGCGGACGACGTCGAGGTCGATGCCGATGGACGCCAGCGCCTGGCGGTCGAGGCCACCCAGCGGGTCGGCCGCCTGGCCACGCCCGATGGTGCGCAGTATCTCCGCCTCGATGCGCTCGGGCGTGACGCCGTGCTCGCGCAGGACCGCGCCGGCCGGCTCCTCGGTCGCCGCGGCGGCCAGCAGCAGGTGCTCGCATCCGATGTAAGGGTGCCCGAGCCGGCTTGCATCCGCCCGGGCCTGGACGAGGATGTGGCGAGCGGCGCCGGTGAAGCGCTCGAGCATCATCGCCTCCCGGTCAGGCGGCCGTACTTGCGGTGGACGGTCTGCTTGGTGACGCCGAGACGGCTGGCGATGTCCTGCCACGACCAGCCGAGCTCGCGGGCCCGCTGGACCTGGAGAAGTTCCAGCCGTTCGGCCAGCGCGCGAAGGGCGGCGACCGCGCGCAGCCCGACGTCGGGGTCCTCGCTGGCGGCGCCTTCTGCAATCTGGAGAGTCGATTCCATAGCCGTCAGCATATGCTGACGCACGTCTCTTGTCAACAAAAGCTGACGGCAGGGCCGGTTGTCACCGACGGCGTTACCGGTGACTAGTCGCGGCTGACCGGCTGACGGTGGTTGTCAACGGCGGCGCGTCGAGGGCGCAATGCAGGCACTGGTCCGGCACGTCCGCACCGGGTCGGCGGCGGGCCCGCGCGGGGTTGGTGATCGTGACCGCGGCGAGCAGGCCGCCTGCGGCGCACAGCGCGCCGGAGATGAGCACGGCGGTCCGGAATCCGGCGGCGAGCGCGGGCGGGTGCAGGTAGACCGCGCCGGTGATGCCCGCCAGAGCGGGCAGCGCGGCGACGGCCAGCAGGCCGCCGAACCGGGCGACGTCGTTGTTGACGGCCGACGCGATGCCCGAGTGTTTGGCGGGCGCGGAGGACATCGCGGTCGCGGTGAGCGGCGCGACCGTGATCGCGATCCCAAGCCCGAACACGACGACCGGCGGCAGCACGTACAGCACGTAGCTGGGCCCGGACGTGACCAGCGTGAGCATCGCCAGGCCCGCGCCGGCCAGCAGCGGGCCGGCGCTCATCTGCAGCCGGGGCCCGATCCGGGCGGCGAGCTGCCCGGATCGGGCGGACAGCGCCAGCATGATGATGGTCAGCGGCAGCAGAGCCAGACCGGAGCCGAGCGGCGAATACCCCGATACGACCTGGAGCACCACCGGCAGCAGGAACGTTGCCCCGGTCAGCGCCGCGTACACGATGAACGCCACGGCATTGGTCGCCGCGAACTGCCGCTCAGCGAAGATCGACAGTGGCAGCATCGGCGAAGCCGCCCGGAGCTCCCGGGCCAGGAAAGCGGCCAGCCCCGCTATACCAAGCGCAACGCTCGTCAGCACCGCGGGCGACGACCAGCCGAACGCTGGGGCCTCGATGAACGCGAAGGTGGCGGCGGACAGGAACACCACCACGGCCGCCGCGCCCGGGTAGTCGATCTTGCCAGTGGCGCTCGGGTCACGCGACTCGGGAACGTGCCGTGCGCCCAGCACGACCACCAGCGCGGCGACCGGGATGTTGATGAAGAAGATCCACCGCCAGGACGCCGCCGAGATCAGGTAGCCGCCGACGAGCGGCCCGGCGGCGATGGCCACGCCGCCCAGGCCCGACCAGGCGCCGATCGCCCGGGCCCGGTCAGCGGGCCGGAATGACGCCTCCAAGATGGCCAGGCTGCCCGGGGTCAGCAGCGCCGCCCCGGCGCCCTGCAGCACCCGGGTGATGATGAGGAACCCCACGCTGGGGGCGAACCCGCACGCCGCCGAGGCCAGGGCGAACCACACGGCGCCGGTGAGGTACACCTTCCGCCTGCCGAACCGGTCGCCGAGCGACCCGCCGATCAGCAGGAACGCGGCAAGCGTGAGGACGTAGCCGTTCATGACCCACTGCAGGGCGGCGATGCCGGTGTGGAAATCGCGCCCGATCGTCGGCAGGGCGATGTTGACCACCGTGGCATCCAGCGCGGCGATCCCCGAGCCGAGCACGGTGATCGCCAGCACCCATCGCCCCGGTGCCGAGGAGTACGCGAGCGCCGGAGCATCTGGCGTGGTCGTGTCGCGTGGCTGATCCGGTTGCAGCGGCCGCCTCCCTATCCGCTCCGGGCATCAGTGCAAGCGGGTCGCGAGCGGTCAGGGATGGACCGGCCCGCTCGGGCCCTTGTCCAGGCGCAGCGACTGCATGATGGCGAACGTCGTGGTCAACGTGAAGTCCTCGATGTCCGCGGCCGCGAGCACTCCGGTGTACTTGGCGATGACGGGCGCGGCCGCGCGTTCGGTCACGGTGCCGAGGTGGCCTTTAATGCCCGCCCAGAAGTTCTCGCCGTAGTGCATGTAGTACGGCACCGGGTTGACGCTCGCCAGCGCCTCCCGGGAGCTCGCCTCGATGTCGGCGATGTACTGCTGGTGCACGGCGACGTCCTCGCGGGTGGCGAGCCTGCCGACGTGCCCGCTGATGAGATGCGACCATTCGTACGCCAGCGCCTTCTCGGGCGCCTGCATGTAGCCCTGCACGTCCTCGCTGAGGTTGGTGTTGTAGATCGGCACCCAGCCGGCGTTGACGATGTCGATCAGCATCAGGGTGTCGTGGCCGGGGAAGTGAATGTAGATGTTGTCCGGCGTGTGGTTGGAGCCGTGCCAGGCCAGGTCGACGCGCTCGCCGCCGACCTCGAGCGTGTAGGTGTCCGCGAACGTCACGTCGGGCAGTGGCCGGGCCTGGTCGCCGTCCCTGGCCAGCAGCCGGCGCGTCTCCTCGTGGCCGATTCGCACGACGTTCTCGAAGAGTGAAGCGGCTCCGCCGTGGTCGGCGTGGTGATGCGAGTAGACCAGATGCGTCACGGTGTTGCTGGTGCCCTCCGCGGCGGCGATCTCGTCGATGGCCCGCTTGAGGTTGTTGCCGATGCTGGGAGGCGCGTCGAACAGCACCACGCCGTCCGGGGTGGCCAGGAACGCCGAGTTGTACACGCCGTCGGTGACCCAGAACAGGTTCCGCTCGACGCGCCCGACGTGGTATCCCTGGTCGTTCAGGGCGGGACCGAGCGCCGAACGCGGGATGGGCGCGTAGTCGGGCAGTTCGGCGGTGCCGTTGCCGTCAGCTGATGATGTCACGACGTTCTCCCTAGTGATTCGGGCACGACCGGCAGGCTGTGCGCGGATTCGCAACAGGCCCAGGCTCGCCGCGCGCCAGGTGAGCGGTCATCACCGGATGATGATGATTCCGGCCCGACGTGTCCGCGCCTCCCTTCATTCCTTGCGCAGCCGGTCGGTGAGGACGATCTGCACGACGTCGGCGACGGTGTCCTGACGGGCCCAGTCACGCTGCAACTCACACGCCAGCGACACCCAGCTGATCGGCTGCCCGCCCGCCTGGACCACGCGGTCAAGGCCAGCGCGGTGCGCTTCGGGCGAGGTCCCGCCGATCGCGTCGACGACCGGGTACACCTCGTATCCCTCACGCAGTGCGTCGAGGGCGGTGAAGGCCATGCAGACCTCCGTCCACAGCGCGCAGAAGATCAGCTTCCGGCGGCCGGTCTCGCGGACGGCCGCGAGGAACTCGGTGTCTTCCCAGGAGTTCACCGTCGTCCGGTCGAGCGGCTTGTCGCTCTCCAGCAGCGCGGCGAGGTCGGGAATCGTCGGCCCCTGACCGGCGGCGACGTTCACGGTGGAGTGGACGACCGGCACGCCGAAGGCCTTGATCGTCCGGACGGCCGATACGGCGTTCTTGACGAGCAGTTCCTGATCCATCGAGCGGACGCTGGCTACCTGGGCCGGCTGATAGTCGATCAGCAGCAGCGCAGCGTTCTGCGGAGTGATCAGGTGGTCTGCGACCGGGTCGCGGATCGGTTCGCTGGTCATGTGACGTCGCTTTCTCGTTCGTTGATCTGGCGGACCTCGAGCAGCTGAAGACCGAGTGATTCGATCTCGGCCAGGACTCCGTGCAGGCCAGACCGGTCCAGCACGCCGGTCAGGACGGTCGCCTGGCCCTGCCGCTGCCAGGTCATCGCCGGGAACGCGGACAGCAACGCGGCACCGAGGTGGCCGTTGATCCGGATCAGGTACCTGGCCGATGCAGGGTCCATGCCGCCAGGCTCCGGCCAGACCAGGTGAGGGCGCATCGCCAGGATCTGGTGAGACCGCCGCCGGCCGGCACACGCCGCCGACGGGATTGCGCTGACCATCACCCCAGCACGTAGCCTGGCTAGATGCGCGGAAGCGGAGGGCGGCAGCCCCGCGCGGTGCGGATCGGATTCAAGCGTGGCATCTAGCGCAAATCCGACAAGGCCGGGTCCGGCAGCGCCGCGACTGATTCAGCGCGCAGAACTCGTCGCGGCCCTCGACCGCGCAGCGCAAGCGAAGGTAACGCTTATCTCGGCTCCCGCCGGCAGCGGAAAGACGTCGCTGCTGCGGGCCTGGGCCGACGGTCCCGGCCAGCGGTACCAGCTGGCCGTCGTCCAGGTCCAGCGCGACCAGCAGGACTGCCAGCAGTTCTGGCTTGCCGTCCTTTCCGCCGTCCGGCGGGCATCTGGCACGTCTGGTGATGGCGGGCAGCTGGTCGCGACACCCGACTTCAACGAAGCAACTATCAGCGAGCGGGTCTTGTCCGAGCTCGCCGAGCATCGCGAACGCACCTTCCTGCTCATCGACGATCTGCACGAGCTGACGTCGGCGGACGCGCTTCTGCAGCTGACCCGGCTGCTGGAACGGCTTTCCCCCCATGTGCACGCGATTCTCGCGACCCGGCGCGATCTGCCACTGCGGTTGCACAAACTCCGGCTCTCCGGTGACCTAGCCGAGATCCGTTCCGCCGACCTGCGTTTCACGCCGGACGAGACCCGCGATCTGCTCAAGGCATCGGGCATCGCGCTCTCGGAAGCCAGCGTCGCGAAGCTGCATGAGCACACGGAAGGCTGGGCCGCGGGCCTGCGGCTCGCGGCGATCTCCCTGGCTCACAGCAATGACCCAGAACGATTCGTCGCGGAGTTCTCCGGCAGCAGCCGGACGGTGGCTGACTATCTGCTCGCCGAGATGCTGGACAGCCAGCCGGCCGGCGTCCAGCAGCTGCTGCTGCGCACGTCGGTGCTCGACCGCGTTAACGGCGAGCTGGCGGATCTGCTGACCGGTCACCCGGGCTCCGAACGGATCCTGCTCAACCTCGAGGACGCCAACTCCTTTGTCGTCTCGCTCGACGTCGGCCGGACGTGGTTCCGGTATCACCACCTGTTCGCCGACCTGCTCCGGCTCGAACTGCGCCGCAGGCTGCCCGAAGAGCTGCCGGTCCTGCACCGGCTCGCCGCGACGTGGTTCGGCGAGCACGGCCAGATCGTCGACGCGATCCGGCACACACAGGCCGCCGGCGACTGGTGCGCGGCCGCCCGGCTGCTGGCCGATCATTCGTTCAGCCTGACCCTGGATGGCCAGGCCCAGACCATCCAGGCGCTGCTGCGCGCGTTCCCGCCGGGTGCCGTTACCGACGGCCCCGATCTGCCACTCGCGCGCGCCACCAGCGACCTGGCCCAGGGACGCCTGGACGATGCCGCAGCCCACCTGACCGTGGCCGAGGCCTCGATCAGTTCGACGCCGCCATACCGCAAGCACCGCCTCGAGGTGGCGTCCGCGGCGCTCCGGTTGTCGCTGGCGCGCAAGCGCGGCCATCTCACCAGCGTCGTCGAGCAGGTCAGGTTCCTCGCCTCACCGGTCAGCGGCCGTTCCGGCGAGGACATCGCGCTCGACAGCGATCTTCGCGCGGTCGCGCTCATGAATCTCGGCATCGTCGAGGCATGGGCGCTGGCGAATCGGGACAGCGAACGGCACCTCAAGGAGGGTGCCGCGCTCGCCCGCAGGATCGGGCGTCCGTATCTCGAGGTGGCGTGCCTGGCTGAGCTCGCCTTCGCGTCGAAGATCGAGCCGCCCGCCACCACACGCCGGCAGTGCCGGGCGGCGATCGCCCTCGCTGAGCACCATGGCTGGGGCGCAGAGCCGGTCATCGCGCCAGCGCTGGTGAACCTCGCCGGAACCTTCATCCTCACCGGCGAATTCGACGAGGCCGAGCGCTGGCTGCAGCGGACCGCGAGAGCCGTGGAGACCGACACCGGCCCCGTCATCAGGCTGCTGCTGCACCACGGCAACGGCATGCTGTTGTCCGGCCGCCGCATGCAGCGCGCGGCGCTTGCCGAGTACCGTGCGGCCGAGGAACGGCAAATCGAGCTCGAAGGCTCACACGCGCTCGCGGGCCAGCTGGCCGGCTGGCGGCTGAGCACCCAGGCCCGCCTCGGCCAGCTCGCCGAAGCCAGGACCGCGCTGGCTGCGCTCGACGCCCGGCTGGCCGGCTCGGGCGAGATCGCCAACGCTCGCGCCACTCTCTGCCTCGCCGAGGGCGACCCGGCCGGCGCCATCACCGCGGCTTCGGATGTCCTGGCCGGGATGGCCCCGGCCATCGGACACCTGACCGTCATTGAGGCGAACCTGCTGACCGCACTCGCGCACCGGGAACTCGGCGACCAGCCCGCTGCCATCGCGGCCACCGAGAGCGCGCTGGCCGTGGCGGAGGCCGACCGCCTCGTGCTGCCGTTCGCGATGACGGGCTCGGTTGAACTGCTCGAGGCGACGCCGCGACACGAGACGGCGTACGCGGCGCTGCTTGACGACATCATTGACGTCCTTCGCGGGGCGGGGACAGCCCCGCGCGATGAGCCGGCGCCAGCTGAGATCGATCCGCTCAGTCCCAGCGAGCTGCGGGTGCTGCGGTATCTGCCGACCAATCTCTCCCGCCCGGAGATCGCCAGCGAGCTGTCGGTCTCGGTCAACACGGTGAACACGCACATTCGCAACATCTACGCCAAGCTCCAGGCGCAGGACCGCTCCTCGGCCGTGCATCGTGCCCGCGAGATGCGGCTGCTCTCGGCCGGCCTGACCAGTCAGGCCGCCCACCGCGCCGCAGAGCGCCATTAGTCCTGCCGGTCCACGCTAACTGGCCCGCACAATCACCTGAATCAGGTGGCCGTCGCTCACCTGGGCGGCCACTAGCTTCAGGCGCATTAGCCGGCCATGAACCAAGGAGGACGAGCCGTGAGCAGCATGACTGCCAGCCCCGGCCGCTTCACCGCGCTGCCAGATGAGGCGGCGCTCAGCGCCACCGTGGTCGCGCTGGAGGAGCACGGGTTCAGCGTCGAAGTCGTCGATGATCTCGACGCCGCGCGCCAGGCGGTGCTGGCCCGCATCCCGGAAGGCTCGTCGGTGATGACGAACACCTCGGTGACGCTGGCCGAGACCGGAATCGCGGATGCGATCAACGACGGCGCTGGCCGGTGGGACTCGGCCCGGAACAGGATGTTCGCGCTGGATTTCGCCACCCAGGCGCAGGAAATGAAGGTGATCGGCGGACAGCCCGACTATGCGCTGGGCAGCGTGCACGCGGTCACTCGCGACGGCACCCTGGTCATCGCCTCGGCGTCGGGCAGCCAGCTCGCCTCCTATGCCTGGGGCGGAGCCAATGTGATCTTCGTCGTCGGCGCGCAGAAGCTGGTCCCCACCCTGGAGGCGGCGCACCAGCGGATCTACCAGCACAGCCTGCCGCTGGAAGATACCCGGGCGCAGGCTGCCTACGGCCAGCACAGCCAGGTCGGGAAGATCCTGGAGATCCACCAGGAACTGCCCGGCCGCATCCACATCGTCGTCATCCGCCAGCAGGTCGGCTTCTGACCGCCGAACCCGCCGGATCCGCCGGCAGCACCCGGAGACGGCCCATGACCTGCCACGCGATGCCGCACGACCGACAGCTGAGCCTGGCGCCGCTGGATGAGAACGTCGACCACGCCCGGGGCTCACCCCGCCGGGCCCCTGATCATCGAGTACGGCGACTACGAGTGCCCGTAGTCGCGGCAGGCGTACCAGCATCCATCCGCACGCCCTCGCGGCGGCCGCCCAGCTCGGGCTGGACATCGCGGCGTTCGACCGGGACCGGGCCAGCACCGCGGTGGCGGAGCGGATCGACCGGGATGTCCAGAGCGGCCTGGCCTCGGGCCGGGTACTCGGCACGCCAACGCTGTTCATTAAGGGCATCGGGTACCGGGGCGGCTACGACCCGCCCGCCCTGGTGGCCGCACTGGCCCCATGAGCCGGCCTGCGCGCGGCGCCCGATGGCAGTGGCGGTCAGCGTGAGCGGTCGTGGCCTGGTACTGGCGATGCGCGGTCCGGGGTGAGCTTTTGGATCTCGAGCAGTTCGAGGCCGAGCGCCTCGATCTCGGCCAGCACGCCGTACAGTGCCGACCGGTCCAGCAGGCCGGTGAGCACGGTGTGCGCGCCGTGATGCCGCGGCGCCAGCGCCGGGAATGCCGACAGCATGGTGGCGCCGAGGTGCCCGTTGATCCGGATCATGTACTGCGCGGGTGCCGGATCCATGACGCCATGGTCGGCTGCTGGCAGGTGACCCCGCCTCACCGGAATGGGGTGACCGCCGGGGTTAGCGCGCGCGGCCGGCCGCCAGCAACCGTAGTTCCCTGGCTCGCTGCACGGCCGAGGACCGGTCCCGGACCTGGAGCTTGGCGTAGATGCTGCGCAGATGCGTGCTGACGGTGTTCGGCGAGACGGACAGTTCGCTGGCGATCTCGGGCCGGGACAGGTTGGTCGGCAGATACCGAAGCACCCGAAGCTCGCCCGGGCTGAGCTCCTCCGCCGGGAGCAACGAGGTCACCTCTGTGGCCGCCGGGGATGAGCCGTGCAGGACGTCGAGGATGTCGGCGAGCAGGGCGGCGTGCGCTGTCTGGTACTGCGGCAGCGTCTCCAGCAAGCCGGCTGAGCCGGTCATCGCAAACGGCAGGACCAGCCGGTCGGACTCCGCCAGGGCCAGTGCGCGTTCCGCCGCCTGGTTCGCCGCGCGCTGGTCACCGAGCTCACGATGGGCGAGCCCGGCCAGCAGGTGCGCCTCGACGACCGTGGCGTAACCAAGGACCGGCGCCGTGCCGTCGAGAACATCGTGCACCGCGTCCAGGGCTCCGGCCGGATCGCCTTCAGCGAGGGAGATCACCGCGTGCGCATTCCGTATCTCACCGGATCTGGCCCGCTCGTCATCGATGCCCGCGAGGCCGGCGCGGGCCTCGCCGGGCCGCCCGAGGCGGGCCTGGGTGGCCAGCCGCCAGCCGGTCATCTGGCTCGCCAGCGCCTGCGGTCTCTCCAGCTGCGACGCTAGGTCTTCGGCCGCGGCGAACTCCGCCAGCGCCTCGTGGCGGCGGCCGCGGCCGGCCTGCAGCATCCCGGCTGTCTGGTGCAGAAGCAGCCTGATGTCCGGCCCGGTGTCCGTTTGCAGAGCCCGTTCCGTGCGCCGCAGCCACCGCTCGCCCTCGTCGAACTCCCCCAGCAAAACGAGCGTGCCGGCGAGCGTCATCAGCGCGGGTGCGATCACCGGCTCCGTGCCCCAGCCGTACCGTTCGGCGAGCTCGATCGCCTCGCGGCAGCGTCGCTGGGTCGTGGCGAACGCATCGGCCTTCGGCTCGCCAGGATCATGGAAGATATACGCGAACCCGAGCTGCGCGAGGCAGCCGATCTCCAGGTACGGCCGGCCGATCGCCCGGGCCAGGACGGCGCCTTCCCGCAGGTGCCGTTCCGCGTCAGGAAGCCCCAGGGACCACGTCTCGACGGTTCCCAGGTTCATCAGCGCCACCGCTCGCAGGTCGCTGCCCAGGGCAATGTCCTCGTCGGAGGGCCCGGTGACCGGCGAGGCCAGGAATCTGACCTGCCTGACCACGGCGGTCAGATCACCCCGCCGCCTGGCCAGCGAGAGCTGCAGCGACGCGACCGCCACCTGGAGGCGGCGTCGGCGACCTGGCGGCGTTGTCCGGACGTGCGCCTCGGCGACCTCCAGGTGGGCGGCCGCCTCGTCCAGGCGCCCCTGGGCAAGGTCGCCCATCGCGCGCACCACGGCCAGCTCGGGGTCGTCCGCGCCCGGCGGGAAGGCCCGCACCAGCGCCTGCATGGTCTGCGCCTGCCCGTCGAGGGTCAGGCTGAACGAATGGTCGGCGAGCAGCCGGGCCGCATCAGGCCAGTCGCCGGCCGCCTGCGTGTGCCGGATGGCCTCGGCCACCTGGCCCTGCCGGATAAACCACTCCGCAGCGCGCCGGTGCAGTGCCGGTACCTCCGCAGGCAGCGTCCGGCGCAGCTCCAGGCGCAGGAAATCCGCCAGCAGGTGGTGGTAGCGGAACCACGCGCGGTCGGGGTCCAGCGATTCGACGAACGCGTTGGCCGCCTCGAGGTCCAGCAGGATCCGTTCCGAGCCAGGCCGGCCGGTCAGCAGGTCGGCCAGCTCGCCATTGACGCGGTCGAGGAGGGAGGTGCGCAGGAGCAGATCCTGGACGTCGGGCGGCTGGCGGTCCAGCATCTCGGCGAGCAGGTACTCGGCGACCGTGCGGTCGCTGCCGGAGAACTCCGCGACGAACCGCTCAGGGTCCGGGTGGCCCGCCAGGGAGATCACCGCGAGCCGCAGGCCCGCGGCCCACCCCTCGGTTCGCTCGTACAGCACCGCCACCCCGGCCTCCGACAGCGTGATGTCCGAGGCATGAAGCAGCTCGCGGGTTTCGCGCTCGGAAAAGCGCAGATCCGCCGCGCGGATCTCGGCCAGCTCGCCCGCCAGGCGCAGCCGATGCAGCCCCAGCCGCACATCGTGACGCATGGCCAGGATCGCGTGCGCCTGCGGGGGAAGGCTGGTCAACAGCCGGGTGAGCTGAGTCAGGGTCTCTGGCGAGCGCAGCTCGTGGAGATCGTCGACAACCAGCGTGACGCCGCCACGAACGTCGGCGAGTTCCGATCGGACCCGGTCGACCATCGCCGGTGCGTTGAAGTCGGGTGTCGCGGCCGGCGGTTCCGCATGGTCGGCGGGGGGCGAAGCGTGACGGACCGCGTCGAGCAGGCCTAGCCAGAACTGCTGGGCGTCTTGCTGGCCGCGCTGTACCGGCACGAGGGCGAGCCTGCGCGGCTGTCCCGGCCGGCCAGCCCAGGCGCGTAGCAGCGACGTCTTACCGCTGCCGGCCGGAGCCGAGATGACCGTCACCTTGCTCGTCGCCGCGTGATCCAGGGCAGCGACAAGATCACCCCGGTCGATCAGCCGGGGGGCTGCTGGAGCCACCGTCAAAGGCCCCCCTGGTATCCACGCCCGACACCCGGGCGCTGGTCACATAGCCCCGGCACCTCCAATCGGTACCAGGCCGGCGCGCGTACCGTCAACGCCGCGCGAACCCCTGGGTCTGCCGGTGACTCACGAGCCGCCGCCGCGATCCGATTCCGTCCGGCATTGTCCCGATGCGGCGCATCACCAGGATACGGTGACGGCCTTCGGCTGCCTCGTGGCAACCCTGGATTCGTTCTCAGCCGTGCAATCACCGGGATCCGGTGACGGCCTGTCACCTGGCCGGCGGCAAGCCTGGGCCCGTCGCGAAAGTTCGCACGGCCGCCAGGGGCGTGCGCCGAGATCCCAGGGAGACATCATGACCTCGCCAGCCTCAGGCGCGGGCAGCCCTCCCGGCCTACCCGGCGGCACGCCGGTCACCGGGTCAGCGCAATCCGAGACCGGGCATGCGGTCTCATCCGCATTTGCCGCGCACGACGGCCCGGCCGCGCCGGCTGACCGGCGCTGGCTGGTCCTGGTGGTGGTCGCTGTTGCGCAGCTGATGGTGGTGCTGGATGCCACCGTGGTCAATATCGCGCTGCCCTCAGCCCAGCATGCGCTCGGGTTTTCGAATAATGACCGGCAGTGGGTGGTGACCTGTTACGCGCTGGCCTTCGGCAGCCTGCTGCTGCTCGGCGGCCGCATCGGCGACCTGTTCAGCCGCAAATGGGTCCTCATCACCGGCCTGGCTGGGTTCGCCGTGGCCTCGGCCGTGGGCGGCGCTGCGGTCTCGTTCCCGATGCTGGCCGCGGCGCGGACGCTGCAGGGCGCGTTCGGCGCCCTCCTCGCGCCGGCCGCGCTGGGCACCCTGACCAGCACCTTCACCGACCCGGGCGAGCGGGGAAGGGCTTTCGCGGTCTATGGCGCGGTGTCCTCCGGCGGCGCCGGGGTGGGCCTGATCCTCGGCGGCTTGCTGACCCAGTACCTGTCCTGGCGCTACACCCTGTATGTCAACCTGATCTTCGCCGCGTTCGCCATCGCCGGCGCCCTGGCCTACATCCGCGCCAGCCGGCCGGCCACCCGGCCGCGGCTGGACTGGCCCGGCACGGTGCTGGCCTCCGCCGGGCTGTTCCTGATCGTGTTCGGTTTCTCCCGGGCCGAGACCGCCGGGTGGGCGGCCCCGCTGACCATCGTCTGCCTGGTCGTCGGCCCGCTGCTGCTGGCCGCGTTCGTGGTGGCCGAGTTGCGGTCCGCACACCCGCTGCTGCCGCTGCGAGTGGTCCTCGACCGGACCAGGGGCGGCTCCTATGCCGTGCTCGGCCTGACCGGGATCGCGCTCTTCGGCGTCTTCCTGTTCCTGGCCTACTACTTGCAGCTAATTAAGGGATACAGCCCACTGACCTCCGGGCTTCTGTTCCTGCCGTTCGTGGGCGGCATTCTGGTCAGCTCTACCGCGTCCACTGCGGCCCTGCCCCGGGTCGGGCCGCGGGTCCTGATCGCCTCCGGCATGCTGCTCGGCACCGGTGCCATGGCCTACCTGACCCAGCTCACCGTGACATCCAGCTACGCCGCCGTCATCCTGCCCGCCGAGATCGTCCTCGGCCTGGGTTTCGGCATCATCTTCGCCGTCACCATCAACACCGCCACCGCCGGCGTCCGCCGTCAGGACGCGGGCGTGGCCTCGGCGCTGGTCAACACGATGCAGCAGGTCGGCGGGTCGATCGGGCTGTCGGCGCTGAGTACCGTGGCGCTGACCGCCACCGCTAGCTACCTGGCCGCCCACCACACCGGCCCGCTGGCGCCGGCGATCGCGGCCACCCACGGCTACACCACGGCCTTCGCCGTCGCCACCGGGATACTGGGCTTTGGGGTGATCGTGGCCATCGTCCTGCTGCCCTCCCGGCGCCGGCTCGCCGAGCTCGCGACCGCCGCCGCCGAACCCACCGCGGCCCCCGGGCCGCAGCCCGGGCCAGAGCTCGAGCCGCAGCCGGCCCCCCAGGCGATTCCCGTCGCCCTCTGCAGCTGCTCGCCGGTGATAAATCCCGTCTCCGGCGCGGCGGCCGCATCGGGCCGCGGATCCGACCCGGTCAGGTCGTGACGAGCCCGCGGGCAGAGATAGCGGATCAATGCTGCGGGCAGGAAGCGTCTCGTGGATCTGCCCTGGCATGACAGGAGAGAGGAGCAATCCGGTGCCCGAAGCGAGAGACCTGCTTCACAGCAACTTGCTCGAGGTTTTTGGCGAGCGAGACCCTCAGCGACGGTGGGCGGCCATCGGCCGAACCTATACCGAAGACGTGACCTTCACCGATCCAGACGGAGACTTCGTGGGGTGGCGAGCGCTGAGCGACCGGGCTCAGGCGCTCCTCGACGGCGCGTCGCCAGGCGACGTCTTCGAAGAGGACGGCCCAGCGTACGTTGGCACCGACGCGGCCGCGCTGGCGTGGCGTTTCGGGCCGCCCGGCAAGCCAGTCGCCCGCGGGGTCGATATCCTCACGATCCGTGAAGGCCGCGTGAGCGCCGTACGCACCTTGATCGCGCCTCAACCGGACGCATGATCAGGCTCGTGTCGGAGATTTCACCTGTTATCTGCGGAAAGCCGGAGAACTATCGCCGGGTCGCGGTTGGCTGGCGTCTCGCGAACCAGGCGAAGGCTTAGTTTGCCCGGGAGGAAATAATTCCGGCTCCATTGCACGGGACGGCCTTCGGCAGAAACAGCGGCGTCGAGGTACATGATCTCGGTCATCATCAGAACCGCCGCCGGCTGATTCAGCCCAAGGTGCCTTCCGGGCGGCTGGCGGGGGCCAAGCAGCGCCGTGCTGACCTCCACCTCGCTGAAGGCGACCGGGATTCCCTCATCCAACAGCAGGTCAAGCACCATCTGGTGGGATGAGAGGCACTCCTTGACCTTCCCGGCCGGGATCACGTCCGCTGGAAGCACGTCGATCATCCACGCCGCGGCCTCACCATCGAGGAGCAGAACGCGGGAGACGCGCGTCACCTCACTGCTCACGGGAAGCTCGAGCGCATCGGCTTCTTCACCGGCAGCTCGGCCCGCCTCCACACGCAGTTGCGCGCTGTCGGCCTTGAACCCGAGCCGCCCGGCGATGCTCGTGTAGGTCTCCAGCCTTCCGAGCTGGGCGACGCTGCTGCCCAGTTTTATCCCTACCGGGCCAGGCTCATCGCTCCCTTCGGGGAGCCGGGCAAGGAAGGTGCCGCTGCCTTGGCGCCTGACCAGCAACCCGCGGCCGACCAGCCGTCCTACCGCTGCCCTGATGGTCGCCCGGGAGACGCCCAGGCTCCGCACCAGCTCTGCTTCCGGGGGAATACGGTCACCGATCCGGTACCGCCGGTGCACCAGCAGGTCCTCTAGCACCTTCTCGGCCTGGGCGTACAACGGCATCCGCCGCAGGGGGGCGGCAGCGCCGCCGGATCGCCCCGGGCCAGTCATGCCGGCGTTTCCGGTCACGCCCTCATGCTAGGCAACCGCCATTTCGCCGACGTCGAGGAGGGATGAATTCATTCTCTTGACGTACCAATTTGTATGAGATAGGACCGGGAGGAAACCCGGGCGCTCCCGCCAACACTCGCCGTGGCGCCGGCCTGGCGCCCATTGCGGTGGGCGAGTGTCCGTGGCCTCGGGAGCCATGGAAGGAGCGGATGATGACCACGGTTGAGCGCGCCGCGGTGGCGGTGCGGCATCTGCTGGACCCGTTGACCGCGGAGGAGATCGAGGCCGCCAGCCGGATACTCAAGCAGGACCGCGGCCTGGCCCCGAGTGCGCGCTTCGTCTACGTCACCCTGCGGGAGCCGGCCAAGGACGTGGTCCTGGGCTACCGGCCGGGCGAGCCGTTCGAGCGCGAGGCACACATCGTGCTCCGGGAACGCGCCGAATGCAGGACCTACGAGGCGGTGGTCTCGATCACCGCCGGCTTGGTGCGCGAGTGGCGCGAGGTGACCGGGGTCCAGCCGGCGGTCATGCTCGAAGAGTTCCTGGCCACCGAGGCGGCGGTCAAGAAGGACCCTCGCTGGCAAGAGGCGATGCGCCGCCGCGGCGTCACCGACTTCGACATGGTGATGATCGACCCATGGTCAGTGGGCTACCTCGGCCCAGAGGACGCGGCCGACCAGGGCCGGTTCCTCCGGCCGCTGACCTGGGTGCGCGAGGGGGACCCCGACGACAACGGGTACGCCCGCCCCGTGGAGGGCCTGATCGTCCGCTTCGACCTCGACCGCATGGAAGTGGTGGACATCGAGGACCACGGGGTGGTTCCGCTGCCGCCGCGCAGCGGCAACTACACCTCGGAAGCGATCCGCGACGCCGGGAACGTCCCGCACTTCCCGGCCGGTCCCCGCCAGGACCTGAAGCCAGTGGAGATCACTCAGCCAGAAGGCAGCAGCTTCACCGTCGACGGGCACGAGGTGAGCTGGCAGAAATGGCGCTTTCGAGTCGGCTTCACCCCCCGCGAGGGACTGATCCTTCACCAGGTGCGCTACCACGATCAGGGAGCACCCCGGCCGCTGATCTACCGCGCCTCGCTTACGGAAATGGTCATCCCGTACGGCGACCCGAGCCCGTCGCAATACCGCAAGAACGTCTTCGACATGGGCGAATACGGCATCGGGGTGCTCGCCAACCGCCTCGAGCTGGGCTGCGACTGCCTGGGCGCGATCTACTACTTCGACGCCTGCGTCAATGACAACGACGGCCACGCGCAGCTGATCAAGAACGCGATCTGCCTGCACGAGGAAGACCACGGCATGTCGTGGAAGCACGCCGACTGGCGGACCGGCAAGACGGAGGTCCGGCGCGCGCGGCGGCTGGTGATCTCGATGATCGCCACCGTCGGGAACTACGAGTACGGCTACTTCTGGTACCTCTACCAGGACGGCACCATCGAATACGAGGTCAAGCTGACCGGCGTGATCTCCAACGGGGCAATACCCGAGGGGCAGAAACCGGCCCACGGCACCCTGGTCGCCCCCCAGGTCTACGGCCCTAACCACCAGCACATCTTCTGCGTGCGGCTGGACATGATGGTCGACGGACCGCAGAACACCGTCTACGAGTGCGACTCGGTGGCGCTGCCGCCCGGCCCGGAGAACCCGTATGGCAACGCCTGGGTGCTGCGGCAGACCCCGCTCCGCCGCGAGTCCGAGGCGCAGCGGGTGGCCGACGGGCGCGCGGCCCGCTACTGGAAGATCACCAACCCCGGCCGGCGGAACGCCACCGGCGAGGCGGTCGCCTACAAGCTGGTCCCCCAGGACAGCGTGCTGCCCTTCTGGCAGCCCGGCACCCACATCAGCCGCCGGGCCGAGTTCGCCACCAAGCACCTGTGGGTCACCGCCTACGATCCCGATCAGCAGTTCCCGGCCGGCGATTACCCCAACCAGCATCCCGGCGGAGACGGCCTGCCGGCCTGGACCGCGGCCGACCGTCCGCTGGAAAACACCGACCTGGTGCTCTGGCACACGTTCACCGCTCACCACGTGGTGCGCCCGGAGGACTGGCCGGTAATGCCGGTCACCCGCGTCGGGTTCCAGCTCCGGGCCGACGGCTTCTTCGACGGCAATCCCGCCCTCGACGTCCCGCCCCCTGAGCACTGCCGCCACCCGGGCTGAGCCGCAGGTACTCCGGGTCGGTACGCCGGGAATACTCTCGGGACTTAGTTAGTTCGCATAAAGCAACTACAGTTGTACTCCTGCGCTCCCCGGCTGCGGGCCGATTCGCGCTCGCGCTGCGCCCTCATCATGGAGAGGATGACCATGCGGCTCGCCTCCGGGCACTACAAGTGGATCGCGCTGTCGAATACCACGCTCGGCATGCTGATGGCCACCGTCAACGCGTCCATCATGTTGATCGCCCTGCCCGACATCTTCCGCGGCATCGGCGTCAACCCGCTGGAACCCGGCAACACCAGCCTGCTGCTGTGGCTGATCATGGGTTACCTGGTGGTGACCGCGGTGCTGGTGGTCAGCTTCGGGCGGCTCGGGGACATGTTCGGCCGGGTCCGGATGTTCAACCTGGGCTTCGCCTTGTTCGCAGTGTTCTCCATCATGCTGTCGGTGACATGGCTGCACGGGATCGCGGCGGCCTGGTGGCTGATCGGCATGCGCGTCCTGCAGGGGGTCGGCGGGGCGATGTTGATGGCCAACTCCAGCGCGATCCTCACCGACGCGTTCCCGGCCAACGAGCGCGGCCTCGCGCTCGGCTTGAACCAGGTAGCCGCCATTGCCGGCTCGTTCATCGGGCTTGTGCTCGGCGGCGTGCTCGGCCCGCTCAGCTGGCGCTACGTCTTCCTGGTCTCCGTGCCCTTCGGCGTGATCGGCACCATCTGGTCCTACCTGAAGCTCCAGGAGCGGGGCATCCGCCGCCCGGCCCGGCTGGACTGGGCGGGCAACGTCACGTTCGGCGCCGGCCTGGTCGCCGTCCTCGTCGGCATCACCTACGGCATCCAGCCGTACGGCGGCCACACGATGGGCTGGACCAGCCCGCTGGTGCTCGGCCTGATCGGCGGCGGCCTGGCGGTCCTCACGATCTTCTGCGTGATCGAGACCCGGGTCGCCGAGCCCATGTTCCGGCTCGCGCTGTTCCGGATCCGCCCGTTCACCGCGGGCAACATGGCCAGCCTGCTGGCGAGCCTGGGCCGAGGCGGCCTGATGTTCATCCTGATCATCTGGCTGCAGGGCATCTACCTGCCGATCCACGGCTACAGCTTCGCCGACACCCCGCTCTGGGCGGGGATCGCCATGCTGCCGCTTACGGTTGGCTTCCTGATCGCCGGGCCGCTGTCCGGGTGGCTGTCTGACCGTTTCGGCGCGCGCCCGTTCTCAACCGGGGGCATGATCGTGGCCGCTGGCTCGTTCGTGCTGCTCCAGTTGCTGCCGGTCAACTTCGTCTACTGGCAGTTCGCGGCGATTCTGCTGCTCAACGGCATCGGCATGGGCCTGTTCGCGTCGCCGAACCGCGCCGCGATCATGAACAGCCTGCCGCCCGAGCGGCGCGGCGTCGGCGCGGGCATGAGCGCGACGTTCCAGAACTCGGCCATGGTGCTATCGATCGGCATCTTCTTCACGCTGATCATCCTGGGTCTGGCCTCGTCCCTGCCGGGCGCGCTCAGCCATGGCCTGGTCGCCCAGGGCGTGCCGAGCGCGGACGCGGCCCGGGTCGCAGCGCTGCCGCCGGTCTCGATCATGTTCGCCGCGCTGCTGGGCTACAACCCGGTGCAGACGTTGCTGGGGCCGGTGATCAGCAAGCTGCCCGCCAGCCACGCGGCCTACCTCACCGGCCACACGTTCTTCCCTTCGCTGATCTCCTCGCCGTTCCAGCACGGCCTGGACATCGCGTTCGACTTCGCGATCGCCGCCTGCCTCGTCGCCGCCCTCGCCTCGCTGTTGCGGGGCCGCAGGTACGTCCACGAACTGCACGGCGCGCCGGCCGAGGCGTCCGCCAGCGCGGTGGCGGCGCAGGACAACGTCGGGCTGCCAGCTGACGTCTCGGCCGGCAACGGCCGGGGGCCAGCGTGAGCTGACCCCCCGGGGTCCTATCCCGTCGTGATCAGTTGTAGCTGGTCAGGTCGGCCACTGTGCTGCCTGAGTCGACCGTGGCGCCGTTGCCGTCAATGATGTGCTCGATGGTTCCGGTGCCGCCCAGCGAGACGGTGACCATGTCGTGCCACTGGACTCCGGACGAGGTCGGCGAGGTGAGCGCGTTGGCGCTGATCTCGCTCGGGTTCACGTCGAAGTAGCAGTACACGCCCAGACCGTAGGCCTGGAAGCTGGTCACGCTGCCGGCGACGGCGATGGAGGGATAGCCGTCGGAGGATCCGTCCATCCAGGCGGACTGGCTGGGCGGGTCGTAGGGCATCTCGCTCTGGTAGAAGTAGTCGGCTCCGCCGTTGCCGTTCCACTGGACCTGCACGGCCTGGTAGTGCTCGACCGCCAGTCCGTACATGGTGACGTCGGCGCCGTTGACGACCAGGCCGTTGGCGGCGGTGTTGGTCGTCCAGCCGACCGTGCCGCTGTTGCCGTGGTCCGCCCGCCACAGCCACAGGTCGTCGCCGAGGACATTGTCGCTGTTGATCTGCAGCGTCTGGGTGGCCGAGCCGACGGTGGCTCCGCCGATGCGGGCGAAGACGTCGGACAGGACGGTCGGGTCGGATGCGTGGTTCGCGCTGGAGCCGGACGGCCCGATCTGGACGAGGACGGAGCTGTTCGTCGTGCCCGCGTCGAAGATCAGTCCGCCGATGCGGATGCCGTTGACGTCAGCGGTTTGCAGGATCGTGTCGCCGCCGTTCGACACCAGCGTGGCCAGGCCGAGGCCGAGCACGACGGTGTCGGGGTTGGTGACGTCGATGGTGCCGTTGATCTGGTAGACGCCGGGGGTGAACAGCAGGTCCTGTCCGCTCGCGAGGGCGGCGTTGATCTGCGCGACCGTGCTGCTGGGCGTCGCGATGTAGAAATCGCTGATTGGCAGCGAGGTCCCCGGCGTGTTCCCGTTGGCCCAGGAGACGCCCTGCGCGCTCGTCCGGTTCGAGGGCACGAACACGTTCCAGTTCCCGGATGAGTCGATGTACAGGTACGGCTTCTCGTCAACCGTCGGGGTCTGGCTCACCGTTGTGTACGGCGGACTCGGGAAGCTCTGAGCCGGGACTCCGGTGTCACCCACGAACACCATGTTCCAGTTCGAGCCGGTCCAGCTGCCTAGCTGGTCGTTACGCATCAGGAACTGCTGCTGGGTGCCCGAGTTGACCTGGCCCGTGACGATCGAGTCGCCGATGAAGCCGCCGGACGACCAGTTGCTCGTGGTGTTGCCCGAGGTGTCGTCGTCGAGCACGAGATTGCCGTCGATGTCCACCCGCCGCATCGGGTCGGCCTGCGAGACGGCCCACTCGGTGCTGCCGGACGACGGGTCGATCGTGATGTTCTCCACGCCGCGCCAGAAGTTCTCCGTCGCGTTTCCGTTATTCCAGGCGGCGTTGGCGTAGATCCCGCCGCCCGTGATCACCGTCTGCGTCGGGTTCTGTCCGAGGCCGACGACCTCGGTGTAGAAGCCGACCGGGACGGTGACGTTGTAGGTGCCGGGCTCGAACATCAGCTCATAACGCTGGGTGCCGAACTGGTTCGATTGCTGCGTTGAGTAAACCTGGTTGATGTCGTTCTGGATCGTGGTGGTCGACATCGAGGTGCTGAACACGTAGACGTTCGGGCCGAGGTTCGGCGCGTTGCCGGTGGGTGGCGCCCCGCTGGGCAGGGTCCATTGCTGGTTGGAGGTGTCGGCGCAGGCCCAGATCTGGACCTGGGTGCCCGAGCCGCCGTATCCGGTGTCGTCGAGGCACTTGCCGGAGTTGGGGTTGATCAGTTCGCCGTTGGATTGCGGTTCCCAGACCTGGGCGCCGGTGCCGTTGCAGTCATACAGGTCAACGGTGGTGCCGTTGGCGGTGCCGGCGCCGTCGACGTCCAGGCACTTGCCCAGCACCTCCAGCGTGTTGTTGGACTCGACCGTCCACTGC
>Ga0335074_10003307_pt1 | contig 21958 bp, 19 predicted proteins | sample Lox_Sample_23_FD_206715 | JGI IMG/M metagenome (GOLD analysis project Ga0335074, IMG submission 206715) | Soil microbial communities from Loxahatchee National Wildlife Refuge, Florida, United States - Lox_Sample_2.3 | ecosystem: Environmental > Terrestrial > Soil > Wetlands | place: USA... | reverse complement strand
AGGCTGGGGGCCGATTATCCCGATCCTTATCAAGCGGGCGTCGACGAATATGGCATCCCGAACTCACTCGGGCAGCGCCGCCAGGATTTGCTCGATGCCTCAGCGCGCGTCAGTCTGGCTCAAACGGATCCCACCGCCCACCTGGGGCAGACGTTTACGGCCCGCGTGGAGTGCGTCGCGCTAACTGGGCACCGCTTTCCCGCCGGCTTCTCGCAGGAACGCACCGCTTACCTGCAACTGTCGGTCACCGATGACAACGGATTCTTGCTGTATCAATCCGGCTATGTGGTCGACAAGCCGCATCCGGAAACGGGCGTGACGCAGCCCAACGGCGAACTGGACGACGAAGACCTCGAACATGCCCACGTAATCGTTGATCCGGGCAATCACGATCGCAACCCCAATCAACCCTACCCGGCTGGCAGCACCGCAAACGCAGGCCACACCAATCAAGTCTTTGAGTTAGGGCCGGACGACGGCCCCGACTCACGAGTATACTTCGGCAACAACGAAGGCTTGGTGCTGTTCCGCAATGAGGTTACCCACATCTTCCTGCCGGGCCAAAGCCTGGGCAGAAACGACGCCAACGGCAATCCGATCGTCGCCACAAAGCCGCATTACGAGGAGACGTTCAGCGCCGCATTTGCCAATACGGTGGACAACTTCCGCTCGCTCCAGCCTTTGGTGCCGCGAACATTCAATTACGACATCACGTTACCAACGCAAGAGGAACTCGCGGAGATGGGTGTCACTTCGCTCAAGGCGCCCTTGCATGTGCATGCTCAGATCAATTACGAGCATTTCCCGCCCCTGTTCATCCGGTTCCTGATCCGCACCACGAGCGCAGCCGGCCCATCCGGCAACAATCTGAACCTTCTCTCGGAACAACGGCTCGACGATCTCTTGAAAAATATCAAGAGCATCGCGTCCGCCGATACCACCGTGAACTTGCAGTAGGGAACCGAACGGACGTTCCTAATCCGCCCTGATAGACTGTAACAGTTACGGACCTGGTATTTTCCTTGAGTTCGGGAGCTGAAGACGAGATAATCTTCCGTAAACAATTGGCTAAACTTTGTTGGGGCTGTCAATCGGAGATTCCCGATGACGCCGCAGTCTGTCCGGATTGCGATGTATTACAATTCGCGGGGCTCCGGCGCGTCTGGCATATCGCCGCGCTGTGCGTCGGCCTGATAAGCCTGGTTTCAGTGTCGGTGGCGGTAACGGTGGTGCGCCACTATCGCTCGCGATCGCAACAGACCTCGCAGCAAACACGCGTCCGTTCCAGCCGCAAGGTTGTCTACGTACGTGCGGTGGTGTTGGAAGAACAGATCCGCAAGGTATATCCCTACTCCATGGTGCCGGGCGGCGCGGCATCCGTGGAAGAAGCCAGGATGCTCATGAGCCGTCCCGAGCTTCGCATCAACTACGGGGATGTGATTTTGGCGGACCTGCATCAGGTGAAACTAGAAGAAAACCTGTCCGAGTATGTGTCCTACCGGTATGGCGAGAAGATTTATTGGACATCACGAAAGCTGACGCTGCGCGCCGGAGAGACGGTCTTCACGGATGGCAAGCATGTGGTCCGCGGCCGCTGCCTCAATCGATTATCCGCGAAGCCCATGACGCCGATTCGTCCCAAAGAGCCCTCCGAAAAGGTGATGAACGCCCCCGTAGACGTTCCGGTGTTCGCTTATAAGTTTCCGCTACTCCCGGTGGAAGAACCCATGATTCCCGCGCCGCCGGGAGAATTGACGCCCACGGTTCCTGTGTTGCCGACTACGGGTTTAACTCCCACTAAGGGCGGTTTCTGGTTTCCGATCCTGCCGATTATTCCACCCATTCATCGGCATCACCCGCAACCAGCGCCTCCGGGTGTTGTTGTCCCTCCATCGCCACCCAGTCCTCCCGTGGCGGTGGTGCCGGAGCCTGGCTATTTTTGGCTACTGCTAGCCGGATTTCTCACCATCCTCGCGGCGCGCGGCATTCGCACACGCGCGATTACGAGGGTGCCGAATTTGTCGATGCGGAAGCTCCATCCTGGCGGGATCAAAGTGGTTGATCCGTAGTCAGCCACAAGAGCCGGACCGGGGATCGGCGTTCGACGGATCGCTGAGCGCGAGAACACAGGAGCGTCGCGCCATCCGACCGCAATGTGAACGCGGCGGGTGATTGGCTTTTGCTTCAGCCATGGCCGGCGTGGGGCGAGCAAAACCGGTTTCGGGGTCGCAAGCCGGGCCCGGACCCGGATGGTGACCACTTCGATGGCGCGTTCCGGATTCGAATAGCCGTAGATTCGCTGGTGCGCCTGGTGGAACGGCGCCGCGGGATCGGCGGCATTCCACGGTACGGTTAACTCATAGCTCTGCCCCGCATAGCGGATATCGGCGGAACGGATTAATTCTGCGCCGGGCAAGTCTTTTCGTGCGATGCGCTCCAGCCGCTCGAATTCATGCTCGAAATCGGAACGGTTCAGGACGCCGGCGGCGTGATCGCGCACACGATCCGCGAGCAACATGCCTAGAGCCGAGAGCGCGCCTGCATGTTCGGGAACCAGCACGGTCGCGATGCCCAGCTCCTGCGCGATCTCACAAGCATGCAATCCGCCGCAGCCGCCGAAAGCGACGAGCGCGAAATCGCGCGGGTCGTGGCCGCGCTCCACCGAGACCAGTCGAATGGCCCGCTCCATGTTGGCATTGGCGACTCGAATAATCCCCTGCGCCGCTGCGGTCCGGCTGATGCCGAGCTGTTTCGCGATCGTCTCAACCGCGCCGGCCGCCCGCCCGGTTTCGAGATGCATCTGGCCTCCGATGAGCTGATCGGCCGCGATGCGCCCCAGCACGACGTGTGCATCGGTCACTGTCGGCAGATCGCCTTTGCCGTAGCAGGCGGGTCCGGGATCGGCGCCCGCGCTTTCTGGTCCCACGCGCAGCAACCCGCCTTCATCTACGCGTGCGATCGAACCGCCACCCGCGCCAACGGTGTGAATATCGAGCATGGGCACGCGTACCGGAAAGCCGTCCACCGAGGCCTCCAGCGTCTCGCGCGGCTGTCCTTCGCACAAGCTCACATCGGTCGACGTGCCGCCCATGTCAAAGCCCAGTATCCGCGAGAAGCCGGAGAGCTTGGCCATTTCGAGCGCGCCCACCACGCCGCCCGCGGGTCCCGAGAGCACGGTCCGAACCGCGTGCGCGCGAGCTTCTTTCATCGACATGAAGCCGCCGTTCGATTGCATAATCGCAATCCGATGACGGCCCGCCTTTTCAAGTTCCGCGAGATATCGATCCATCAGCGGGCCGACATACGCGTTGATCAGTGTGGTGGAGGAGCGCTCATACTCGCGAAACTCGGGGCAGACGTCGTATGAAGCGCAGAGATAGCCGAGGCCTTCCAGTGCCGTGGCCACGCGCTTTTCATTGGCTGGATTGCGGTAGGCGTGTAGAAAGCAGATCGCGACGGATTGGACGCGGGCGCGGCGCAAGCGAGCTTTCAGGCGGGCGAGATCGGACGCAGACGGCGAGTGCGCGATCGTGCCATCAAAGTACGCGCGTTCGTTCACGCCAAAACACAGGGAGCGCGGGATGATCGGCGATCGCAGCAGCGGCGTGAGATTGTACAATTCGGGGCGATTTTGGCGGCCAATATGGATCACGTCTTCGAATCCCGCCGTTGTCACAAGCGCGGTTCGCACGCCTTTGCGCTCGAGCAGCGCGTTCGTAGCGACGGTGGACCCGTGAACCACCTCGGCGCGCCGACTGCCGGCTGCCCGGGCTAGGCCCGCCAAAATCACGGACGCCGGAGATCGCGGATTGCTTCGCAGCTTGAAGCTCTCAATCGCGCCGTCGTCGTGGCAAACGATAAAGTCCGTGAACGTGCCGCCGGCGTCGATTCCGATGCGCATGGATCTTCGGTCAGTGCGACAGCCCGATCACGCCGATTGCAGTGCTTCGTACACCTGTTCGGCGTGCCCGTCCGGCTTCACCTTGCGGAAGATCTTTTTGATCTTGCCGTCGGCGCCGATCAGGAACGTGCTGCGCTCAATGCCCATGTATTTGCGGCCGTACATGCTCTTTTCCACCCAGGTTCCATAAGCCTCGGCGACCTTGTGATCCACGTCCGCCAGCAGCGTGAACGGAAGATCGAACTTGTCCTTGAACTTGGATTGCGCGGCGGCCTTGTCGGGCGAAACGCCTACGATCGCGGTCTCGGCTTTGGTGAATTTCTTCGAATGATCGCGAAACTCGCAGGATTCCCGCGTGCAACCGGGCGTGTCTGCCTTAGGATAGAAATACAGCACGACGTTCTTACCTTTGAGCGAAGCGAGATCGAAGGGCTTTCCTTTATCGTCTTCGGCGTGGATCGCGGGCGCCGCGTCACCTTCTTTGAGGGCTTTGGCCATAGGAACATTCTAACGGCCCGGTCTGGAGCAAGGATGCGCTACACTGTAGTGCATGAAGACGGAAGTCTATAGCTGGCGGGTGTCGGCGGAACTGAAAACCGGCCTGGAACGCGAAGCGCGCCGCCGGAAGACTTCGCTGTCGGCGGTTCTCGAAGCAGCAGCGCAGGAGTGGCTCAAGAAGAACGGCGCGGATCGCGACGACGAGCGTGAGCAAAAGCGTCTGCACGAAGCGGCATCGAAGTTTGTGGGAGCCATTTCGAGCGGCGAGTTTCACCCGTCAACCAAGGTGCGAGAAGTTGTGCGGGAGCGGCTGCGACGACGTTATGGCCGCTGATACGTTGATCGATACCGGCGCGATTCTGGCGATATTGGATAAACGCGATCCTTGGCATAGGATCTGCGACGAAACATTTCAGCGGCTTCGCTTTCCATTGCTGACGTCCGAAGCCGTATTGACCGAGACGTTCTACATGGTTGGCGACGACCGTCGAAAAATGGAAACAGCTTGGGAATTCGTCCGCTCGGGGGCGCTGAAGATGGCGGAGATTTTGGATTCGGAACTGCCCGAGATCCATGCCTTGACGTCGCGCTATTGGGACCGCCCGATGGACTTCGCCGACGCGACGCTGGTGTATCTCGCCAAACGCGAGTCCCTTTCGACCATCTTTACCGTCGACCACGCGGATTTCGAAACCTACCGCATCGAAGGCCGCCGGAAGTTTCGTGTTTTGCCGGCCGCGCGGCCATGAATTTCGCCCCTCGTCGCCGAAAGCCCGGCGTTGTTGTGGTAGTTCGCCCTCTTGACTTCAAGGAAAGCTGGGCCATAGCATGGCTCTGTGCCTCTTAGTTGGGTTTGTGTCGGCCGACGTCGACACGATCTCTATGCCGGGTGTACAGCCAGGCTGAAGTGCATTGCGCGGCTTTCTCAGGCGGATTTTCAATCCGTCGCGCTCGCTAGTACTAGGTACCGACGGATTGAAAATCCGCCACGCTCTGAGTAAGGGGCACACATCTTCATCATGGCAGCTCAGTTCGCGACGCCCTCCGGCAGGAAGCTTGTGGAGGAAATTGCGGGAATTTTCAGAAATAAACCGATATTTCGCCGCTGGCCGCCTCACGTTCTTTTCGTTTGTGGAGGTCCTATTAGCGGCAGGGTCTCCATGCGAAGCGAGTTCATCAGCTGAGCGAATACGGCGCTGCCGGACTTTACCGTCGTGCTCGCCGAAAATGCTTTTAAGGAAGCCTTGTTCGGGCCTCCAACCTTCATCAACCTCGCCAGGTTCGAGAAGCTTGTTGCGGAGATCTCGGACTGCGTACTCATTTTTCCAGAAAGCGAGGGTTCACTAGCCGAAGTCGGGTACTTTGCCGCGATCGAAGAGATTCGCGCCAAGGTTCTAGTTGTCAACGATCGAAGATTTGAAGCCGTCGACTCATTCGTTACGCTCGGGCCAGTGAGTGCGATCAACGTCGATTCGTACTTGCAGCCCGCACTTCATGTCGATTCGCCGGGCCGAGGTATCGATTTCAACTCGCTTGATCAACGCCTGAAAAGAACGCGCCAGCGATTGTCGAGAAGACGCAAGTTGGAGCACAGGCCTTACGGAAGGTTGGACTACGGTGCGAAATTTTGCCTACTCTTTGAGTTAATACGGCTCCTACGTGCTGTCACTCTAGCGGGCCTCACAGGGCCGTAAAGGCGGCCTTCGGGAAACCAACGGATATCGAATTAATTCTCTCGATTCTAATCGGTTCGGGGCTCGTTCTGCGCCGTGATGAGTACTTCGTGGCGGAAAATCCGGCGATATCCCTCGTGGATATCGAGGATGTGGACGTGAACGACCTCTCAGCCCGGTCCCTTTTTTACCACCTTAGGCATGATCCGCGAGCTGTCGCGATGCTGAGGAGGTAACAATGATCCTGGAGCGAATTGCGCCAGAAACGGGCCTAAGCAAGGATTATGTGGCGCTTATAGCACGCACGGCAACTCACCGATACAAGACATATCAGATTCCCAAGGCAACTGGGGGAATTCGTACTATAAACCATCCCGCCAGGGAGTTGAAACTCCTGCAATTCTGGCTTGTTAGCAGCATATTCAGTCACCTGCCAGTTCACCCTGCAGCGTACGCGTACCGGAAGGGACGGAACATACTCGCTAACGCAGTCCTTCACGCCGCTCAAAGCTATTTGCTCAAGGTGGACTTCCGTGACTTCTTTCCTTCGATCACCGCCTTTGATATTTCACGGGTGTTGGAGGTCAACGCGCCGCTCTTTTCCTCTCCTTTGCATCCGGACGACTACCGGCTAATCAGGCTCCTGGTGTGTAAGAGCGGTCGGCTCACAATCGGCGCTCCCAGTTCGCCCGTGCTTTCCAACGCAGTAATGTTTGAGTTTGACGTCTATTGGGCAGAGCGATGCCGCTCTCAGGGAATCACTTATACACGGTATGCTGACGACCTGTACTTCTCCACGGACCGACCGCAAGCTCTCTCCGTAGTCTTTGCCGAGCTTCAGGCAGACCTAGCTCGCCGACAATCTCCACGGCTAGCGATCAACAGCACTAAGACAGCGTTCACTTCCCGAAAGCGGAGGCGGCTGGTGACTGGCCTGGTGCTGACCTCGGATCGGCGAGTGTCGATGGCGGCCCGCCAAGCGAAGGATTAGGTCCTTGGTGTACCGACAGGGCCTCGGGGCGCTCGATCCAGAGGAGTCCGCCAGCCTTCGCGGCCTCATCTCGTACGTCCAGTCTGTCGACCCGCTTTTCGTTGCCGCGCTTCAACGGAAATTCGGACCAGATCTCAATGGCATCTCCTAGCCCAAGAGCATTGGCGGCTGCAAGTGACTCGCCGCCGCCAAAATTGTATCCTGGGTTAGTAATACAAGAAATACGTGGAGGACTCCGAATGCGGAATTGGATCGTAGGCTGCGCCACAGGCGCGCTTTTGCTGGCCGGAATGATGCTGGCCCCCGGATTGAAGGCCCAGGAAAAGGGCGACGCCGCCAAGGGCAAGATGGTTTTCGAGCAATGCTCAGGCTGCCACGCCACCGACACGGACGACGTGATCGTCGGGCCGTCGCTCAAGGGGCTGTTCAAGCGCAAGATGCTGAAGGACGGCAAGCCGGTGAACGAAGCCAATGTGCTTGACATGATCAACATGGGCGGCGGAGGAATGCCTCCGTTTGCAGACTCCTTGTCGGCTGCGGACAAGGCCAACGTGATCGCCTATTTGAAGACGCTCTAGAGGCCACGCCGGAGCGGCGCATGTTACATTGGTCAGTGCAGGCTCCGCTTTCAGCAAGGTCCCCATCGTCTAGCCCGGCCTAGGACACCGCCCTTTCACGGCGATAACAGGGGTTCGAATCCCCTTGGGGACGCCACATCGCGCGCTTCCAACCAAATGATCCGATTCATCGATCGCGACGAAGTCGCACGGCGGTTGACCTATGAGATCTGCATCCCCATCGTGCGCGACGCCATGATCGCATTCTCGCGCGGCGAAACGCAGCAGCTTCTGCGGTCCATCATTCTTCTAGGCGACGGCCGGCTCTTCGGCATTATGCCGGGGGCGATGGGCGCGCACGGAACCTTCGGCGCCAAACTGATCAGCGTATTCCAGGACAACTTCGCCAAGGGTTTACAATCGCATCAGGGGCTCGTGATTCTGTTCGACCCCGAAACAGGCGCGCCGGTCTGCGTGGCCCATGCCGGCGAAATTACGGCCATTCGAACCGCGGCGGCGAGCGCAGTCGCGACCGATGCACTCGCCCGTAAAGACGCGCGCCGTCTCGCGATTCTGGGTTACGGCGAACAGGCCGCCACGCACGCCCGGGCCGTCGGAAAAGTGCGCAAGATCGAATCGATCGTGGTCTGGGGCCGGTCGGCGGAGCGCGCACACGCGTTTACCAAACGAACCCAAGCCGAGCTCGCCGTGCCGGTCTCCGCGGCTCCTACCGCACAGGACGCCGTCGCCCAGGCGGATATCATCTGCACCGTTACCGCCGCCACGGAGCCGATTCTCAAAGGCGAATGGGTGCGGCCGGGCACGCACGTGAACGTGGTCGGGTCAGGATTTGCCGGACCAGCGGAAGTCGACAACCACCTGGTCGCCCGCTCGCGCTTCATCGCCGACAGCCGCGAAGGCGTGCTCAGCCAAGGCGCCGAATTTCTCCGCGCGAAAGCTGCCGGGATAATTGCGGACGATCATATTGTGGCCGAAATCGGCCAGGTGCTGGCGGGCGAAATCGAAGGCCGCCGGTCGCCGGAAGAAATCACGGTATACAAATCACTGGGCCATGTAGTGCAGGACCTGGCGAGCGCCTGGGCGCTGTATTCGCAGGCCAACTGATCCGTTATACGCTCAGCACCGGGCACGGCGAGCGCTGAATGATGGCCCTCACGTGTGAGCGCAAATCGCCAAAGGTTTCGTGCAGCGCCCCGCGCCCCAGCACGATCAGATCCGCCCCTTCCTGCGTTGCTTCTTCTGTGATGGTGGGCACGATTTCGCCGACCGCCACGCGCAGCGGAACGTCCAGGCCCTCGGATTGAAGGCTCGATTCGATATGAGTCCGCGCCCCGGTCCGCAATTGCTCTTGCAGCTCCTGTTCGCTTGCCAGCGCCTGCCAATCGCTGACCGGGCGCACCACGTGCAAAAGCTGCAGACTGGCGCCGGCCTGCCGGCTGAAATCGACCACCCAGCGAACCAAGGCGGCGCTTTTGCCGTCCGCATCCAACGCGCACAAGATCTTGCGCGGCAGCTCCTGCGCGTGCTGCTTTTCGGCATGCGCCGCGGTCCACACCGGGCACTGTACGTCGTGCAGGACCTTGGACGTTACCGAACCTAGGAGCAGCCTGCGAAACAGGCCATGGCCGTGCGTCGGCATCATCACCAGATCCACCGCGTTGTCGCGCGTGAATTCGGCGATTTTCAGCGCCGGATCGCCCACGGAAGTGATGCGCACGGGCGGCGATTCCAGACCCTCCATCGCAACCTTATCCAAATGCTCCTGCAGCGTTTCCTGGATGGCCTCGGGATCCGTACTGGCCGGTGAGACGATGATGCCCGGCGGCGCGATCCAGGCCGGCGGCACCACGCTCAGCATGCTCAATTTGGCGTGAAACTGGTTGGCCAGCGCGCGAACATAGGGGATGGCAGCGGTTCCAGCCGCGGAGAAATCGAGCGGCAAAAGTATGTGTTTGATGGCAGGCATGCGATTCAACAATCTTACTGGAAAATCAACGATTGGCGATCGGCACTTGTGATAGTATCGAGCCACGATTACAATATCGTGTTTACCCGGGAATCTTGCGTCCCGGGCCGCTGGAAAAGGAGGGTCCTATGTCTGGCCTCAAACAACCCGTACTCGGAGTGGTTTCCACCGCGCTTGTGATGGTGGTCTCTCTCGCCTTTATACATTTGTTCAGCTTTGCCCTGTTTGCCGGATGGATCGCCACGTTCTTGCTGTCCCTGATCCCCATGGAGATTGTCATGGGCGTCACCTGGGGCATGCGGGAACCCCGCTTTGTGGCTGAGCGCCCGCAGCCCGTCCGCGGCATTTTGTACAGCCTGCTCGCCCTGATCGCCGGCGTCATTGTCGTGCTGGTGCATTGGGTCGTGGTCGGGACCGCCATCAGCCCTCCCACGCCGATCTACACGCAGTGCATGATCGCTTCGGTGGTCATTATGTTCTGGCTCGCGATCGTGTGGGGCGGGTGGCCGTTCTCTGCGTTCATCAAGAACCCCATCGCGGTTGGGATCGCGCTGATGATCGCCTGCTACGCGATCAACTACATCTTCTTCCGGTTGATGTTTAACTTCGATTTTCTCCGCCACGCGCCGGGGTACGTGGCATCCCAGGATCCGCACGGCTGGTTCAACGCTACCACCTGCGTCGTGATGTACGTCACTGGCATCACCCCGATGTTCCTGACGCTCTGTTTTGACCTGTGGCCTTTCACGAAATCGAAGACCCTGATGAAGCAGCCGGTGCTCGGCATCGTTTGGACGGCGGTGTGCCTGGCGATCGGTTTCACGGCCTATTACATCGGCGTGGGCATATACAAAATGGATCCGCAGGACTTCCTGACCGAGGTTCCGATCCCGTTCCTGTTTGGAACCATCTTCATGCTGAACATGCTGCAAAACTCAGTGTTCGCTAAGTTCCAGCAGCCGCTCAAGGGCGTGCTGAACATGCTGGCTGCCGCGATTTGTGGGAATGCGTTCTCCCTCATGTACCGCGCGCTCGAGCCCTCGATAACCGGCAAGATCGAGACCGGCCCGCCGGCGTACCAATCGGAAATCTGGCTGGCTTCGGCCCTGCTGTCGGTGACGTTCCCGTTCCTGGTGGCCTACGTCGACTTCTTTACCATGTGGCCGCTGCAGCGGGCGACGACCGAAAAAGTCATGGAAACCGCGACCGGACGGTAGTTAGGCGTGGTCGGTAAACTGATCCCATAAGCGCTGAGTGGACCCACATGGCGGAACAAGGAGAGTATCGCTTCGAGATTGAGGGCCTCACGCCGATGACCCTGTCTCTGCGCCGCCTGAATGACTATCTGCCCGCGCTCGTGGACCTGTTCGGTTACGAAGACCACATCCACCTGATCCGCGTCGACGAGGGGAGCGCGGCTCCGTGCATCGTCGTTGAAAACCACATGGTTAAGCCCGTGCAGCAGCGTTTGTTGAAAGTCAAGGGCGGGACAGGGAGTAGAAAGACCTATGGCGCCATGGACGACCTCAATCAACTACTGGCCGAAGATCACACCAGTGCGGTTCTCCGATCTCCCTACCACGGACTTTTGATCGAGTTTCCTGGGATCAAGCAAGCCACCGAACCAATCGTCGGACCGGTTATCGAGCATACTGATCTACAAGGGGAACTGATTCAAATCGGCGGTCGTGACGAAACGATCTCGCTCTACATCCGCGATGGAAAGAACACCTTTATATGCATTGCGTCAAGAGAGCAGGGCCGTGAGATTTCTGGCCAATTGTTCCGCCAGGTGCGCGTGAGCGGAACGGGAAAGTGGGTTCGCAACGAGTTAGGCAAGTGGAAACTCGTGCAGATGACCCTCGGTTCATTCTTGCCGCTGCAGGATCAGCCGCTATCGCAATCTATCCGATCACTGCGAGCCTTGAGTGAAACTGTCGAGGGAGAACGCATACCAATAGAGTCGGATTGAGTTTGGCATGGTGCTGTTCGATGCGGCAATATTATCGATCGCCATTGATCCGAGAGCGATCACACCTTCCGACTTCCGCACCGGCCAGCCGATACCCCAGGCGCGAGAGCGCGTGGACGCCCTGATCGCCAGTTTGGAACAAGACAACGAGGCGATCGTAATTCCAACCCCGGCCCTAGCGGAGGCGCTCACCACGCTGGCAGAGAAAGCCATCGAGTTGACCGAGCAGATCGAACAGCGGGCATGCTTTCGGATTAAACCCTTTGGAAAACGCGACGCCATCGAAGTGGCCATGCGGACGCGTGCCGCTATTCTGGCCGGCGACAAAAGGGAGGGCATCGCCGACTCATGGCAAAAGGTAAAATACGACCGGCAAATCCTGGCGATTGCCAAGACCGAGAATGTCTCAGCGATTTACTCAACCGACCGAGGTGTTCACGAGCATGGCAAGCTGTGGGGAATCCCGGTGCTTCATTTAGCCGATGTACCAACGGGAGCATCGACAGGTTCCCAACTGGTCCTTGATGACGCGCCAGAAGAAGCCGGCGGCAGTTCCTAATTCCGGGTGCACAGCGCGAAGCGTAAACTAGTGAAAATGCCCTGGAAGGGTTCACCAAATTAGGGCGACTGCGCGGCTTCGCGCAACGTGCTGAGGCGCCTCGCGCACCAGCGTGCTGCATTCCCTGGTTTTACTCATTGTCCTTCTGGTTTCTAAGTTGCTTCACGGATTGTTTCACGAAACGAAGGAGGGTCGATGGGGAGCATCGTTGCAAGCATGGCGACTATGCACGCGCCGCAGCTTTTCACGCGGCCGCCTGAGGAGGATCCCAGGCAGCTGGACGCGGGCATTGCCGCCATGCGGCGGCTGGGGAAGCTACTCGATGAAACCAAGCCGGATGCTCTGATCGTCTTCGCCAGCGATCACATGGAGACGTTCTTCCTCAAAAGCGTCCCCACCTTTGCGATCATGTCGTGCGAAAACGCCACGGCTTCCTTCGCCGGACGTTCCTGGAACCCGCCGATTCATCAGCCGCTCGCCGAGGCGCTGCTCGATCAACTGGTGGCGCGCGATTTCGACATGGCCTATTCGCAGGAAGCCGACCTCGGCCACTCCTTCGCCGCGATCTTCGAATGGGTGCTCGAAGGCCGCTCGATTCCGGTGGTTCCCATCTTCATCAATACCTATTTGCCTCCGCTGCCGAGCGCCCGCCGTTGCGCCGCGCTGGGGAAGGCCATCGCCGAAATTGTCGCGTCGCTGCCGGAGAACGTTGCCGTGCTGGCAAGCGGCGGGATGTCGCATTATCCGGGCACCTGGAAATACTACACGCCGGCGTTCGATTTCGACCGCTGGTGCATTCACGAACTCGAAAACAGCCACAGCGATTCCTTCATCAACCTGAGTTCCGAGCAGCTCGACGAAGTAGGCAATACCGAGATGCTCCCCTGGGCCGCGGTTCTGGGAGCCGTGGGGCCGCAGCACATGGAGCTGCTCTCCTACCAGCCGACTACACACCATGGCCACGCCGTCGGGATCTTCCATGCCGGCGAGAAGCCCAACGCGGATCCTCCGCGGCCCTATACGTTCCACAATCATCCCTATCATTTCTACAATCACCCGCCGCTCGCCGCTTACAAGCTGAATAAGCTGCTTTACGATCTGCGCTTCAAACCCAGCCTGCGGATGCGCGCGTTCCAGGATGTCGCTCCGATCGCCGCCGAATACGGCCTGAGCAAAGAACACACCCGGGCGCTCAAGGAAGCCTTCACCTTCGAGCACATCAACAGCGATAAGCCCGGCCGCGATGCCGATCCGCTCTCGAGAGTCGGCGCCCATCCCATCGGCGCCCTCATGGCTGTTCATGCCTTGCAGCAAGAGAAGCGGAAGTTGATGGGCGTCTCAGCCTCCCGCGCCGCCGCACCTGCAATGGTGTAGCGCCTCCTGACCGGCAATCGAATCACCGCATAACCGGCTCTTAAAAACCCTCGCCTTGCCCGATAAGCCATCTGGAGAGTTTATGAACTCGCATATGACCGTCGGCAAGAAACTGACCGTGATTGGCGCGCTCTTGATCGGGTTGACCATCGTTTTGGGCGTCGTCACCCTGGTTGGCTTGAGTGGCTACCAGAAAACCGTGACCGCCCTCGCGGATGATGCGCTGGCCGGCGTCTCGGCCTGCAGCAAGGTGGAAGCGAGCTTCCTGGAATTGCGCGGCCTCATGTGGAGGCAAGTGGCCTCCGACGATCCCACGGATGTCGAGCGCCTGGAAGGACAGATCCAGAGCCTTGAGCAGGAACTCGCCTCGGAAAACAAAGACCTTCAGGGCGCCATTGTGACCGATGAGGAGCGCGAGATCAATCGGAAGATCGATCCAGCCCTTGCAAACTTATACGCGGCCTGGGAAAAGGTCTCCGTACTGACCCACGGCAAGAAGAATGAGGAGGCATACCGGCAGTTCGCCGAGGCCACCCCGGCTATCCTGGAAATCAAAGCGGCGATCCGCGCCGAAGCTGATTACAACCGCACCGACGGCGCGAAATACGCCGCTGAAGCCGTTGCCACCGGCGCGCGAATGAAGTGGCTCACGTGGGTACTTCTGCTTCTTTCCATAACCTTGGGCAGCGGCCTGTTGTTCCTCTTTGTTCGCAGCCTTACCCAAGCGCTGCTCCAGGCTGTCAGCGAGTTGACCGAAGGCGCGGGGCAGGTATCCAGCGCGTCGGCACAGGTGGCATCCTCCAGCCAGTCGTTAGCGCAGGGGTCGTCCGAGCAGGCCGCGTCGCTTGAGGAGACTTCGGCGTCGAGCGAGGAAATCACGTCCATGACGCGCAAGAATGCCGAAAATTCCGCGACGGCAGCTACCTTGATGGCCGACGTCGATCAGCGTGTTCAGGAAGGCAACCGGACGCTCGAAGAGATGATGCAATCGATGCGGGAAATCACCGGGTCGAGCGACAAGATTTCGAAGATCATCAAAGTCATCGACGAAATTGCGTTTCAAACCAACATCCTCGCGCTCAATGCCGCTGTAGAAGCCGCCCGCGCCGGCGAAGCAGGCATGGGTTTTGCCGTGGTGGCCGATGAAGTCCGCAACCTGGCGCAGCGCTCCGCGCAAGCAGCCAAGGACACCGCCGCCCTGATTGAGGAATCGATCGCGAAGTCCAATGAGGGCGGCACGCGGCTGGAGCGCGTCTCCGAAGTGATCCGTGCCATCACCGAGAGCACCGTGAAGGTGAAAACGCTGGTAGACGAAGTCAATCTCGGCAGCCAGGAGCAGGCGCGCGGCATCGAGCAAATCTCCAAAGCAATCACCCAAATGGACCAAGTAACGCAGAGCACTGCTGCCAGCGCTGAAGAGGGCGCATCGGCGAGCGAAGAGTTGTCTGCCCAGGCGGAGGCAATGGGTCATGCGGTTCGCAAGCTGGCGCAACTCGTGGATGACCACGGCGAAAGAGGCGCCGGAAGTCCAGTTTTAACGAGCACCGTCAAGAAGAACACCGCCAAGTCCCCGAAGCATTCAACTGCGCCAGCGAGCCGCGGTCCACGCGCCCTGAAACCGGTCGCTCCCAGGCCTGCTGCATCCATGCCTGTCGCATCCAGGCCGGTTCCCCATAAGCTTCTCGCTGCACCCGAGACCGACCAGGATGCAGAATTCCTGGCGAGCTTTAAAGAGATGTAGACGGCAGGCCCGCTGACCCGCGGCGCGGGCATATAATCGTTCGATATGCTGCCGAATCGATGGAACCTGTCCGTCCTATTCGCGGCCGTGCTCCTGTTTACAGCGCACGCCACCGCCGCTACCTGTGAAAGTCTGGCATCGTTGCAGTTGCCCGACACCACCATCACACTGGCCCAAACCGTGACCGCGGGCGCGTTCACCATGCCGGGCCGGGGATTCATGCCGTTGCCAATCTCGCCCAAATCCCTGCCCGCCTTCTGCCGTGTTGCCGCCACGCTGCGCCCCAGCAAAGACTCCGACATCAAGATTGAAGTCTGGCTTCCCGCCGATGGCTGGAACGGCAAGTTTCAGGGCGTGGGCAACGGCGGCTGGACCGGTTCCATCAGCTATCCCGCGCTCATGGAAGCTCTCGGGAAAGGTTATGCCACCGCCAGCACGGACACCGGTCATGAGGGCAGCGCGCTCGATGGCAGCTTCGCGCTTGGCCATCCCGAAAAAGTGATCGACTTCGGATATCGCGCCGTGCATGAGATGACGGTGCAAGCGAAGGCCATCGTCGCCGCCTACTACGGCAAGAACGCGCAATTTGCTTACTGGAATGGTTGCTCCTCCGGCGGCAAGCAAGGCCTGAAGGAAGCGCAGCGCTATCCGAACGATTATGACGGTATCATCGCCGGCGCTCCCGCCAACTATTGGACGCACCTTACCGCGGCCACCGTCTGGGTGGGCGCAGCAACCCACAAAGATCCCGCCAGTTTCATTCCGCCCGCCAAGTATCGCATGCTGCACGAAGCGGCCATCAAGACCTGCGATGCTGTGGACGGTTTGAAGGACGGCCTGATCGACGATCCGCGCCGCTGCCATTTCGATCCCAAGGTTCTCGAGTGCTCCGGCGCCGATGCGCCCACCTGCCTCACCGCGCCGCAGGTGGAAGCGGCCAAGAAAATCTACGGACCCGCCACTAATCCGCGCACCGGACAAGCGTTCTTTCCGGGTCTCGAGCCCGGCAGCGAACTCGGCTGGGCATTCATGGCCGGCGGCAAGGAGCCGTCTGAGATCGGAATGGCCGAGTTCCGCGACATCGTTTATCACGATCCCAACTGGGATTGGCGCACCTTCGATTTCGACAAAGGCCTCGCGCTGGCCGAGAAGGTGGATCACAACATCATCACCGCCACCGATCCCAATCTGAAGCCGTTCTTCGGGCACGGCGGAAAATTGCTGATGTATCACGGCTGGACCGACCCGTTAATCGCCCCCGAGAACAGCATCAATTACTACTCGAGCGTGCTGGATAAAATGGGGGGCGCTTCCAAGGTAAGCGACTCCATTCGCCTGTTCATGGTTCCCGGCATGGATCACTGCGGTGGCGGCGAAGGCCCGAATTCCTTCGATACCGTCAGCGCGATCGAACAATGGGTGGAAAAAGGTAACCCTCCGGCCCGGATGGTCGCCTCTCATAAAGCCGGCGGCCAAGTGGACCGAACGCGTCCTCTGTGCACCTATCCGCAGGTGGCGCGCTACAAAGGATCCGGCAACATCGATGAAGCCGCCAGTTTTGTGTGTACGTCCGAACAATGAGATCATGATCACTCCACGGAAACTCAACTTGGCGCTCGCTGCTTGTGTGGCGCTTTTGGCTGCGGCGCCGATTTTCGCTCATCACTCCACCGCGCCCTATGACATGGAAAATCCGCTTACGCTCAAAGGCGTTGTCGAGCGGCTGGAGTGGACCAATCCTCACGCCTATATTTATGTGAAGGTGAAAGACGACAGAGGCAACGAGGTGGAGTGGGCGGTCGAGATCAACAGCCCGAATTTCCTGAAACACAACGGCTGGACCCGCGAGACCATCAAACCCGGCGATGTCATCACCTTCACCGGCGGCCCGGCGAAATCCGGCGCGAAGACCATGCGCTGCACCACGGTCGAACTGGCAAGCGGCGAAAAACTGCGATCTTAGCGAGCCACCATGCGCATCCATCTGTTGATCGCCGCGCTCGCCGTTTGGCCTCTCGCCGCCCAGACTCCGGCTCCGGCACGTGCTCCGTCGGGATTCCCGCTTGGTCCCGCGGCGCACGTCGATAGCTTCACCGCGCAGCCCAGCACCATTAAGCCCGGCCAAAGCACGACGCTCCACTGGGCGGTGGTGAATGCCGACAATACGTCCATCGACAACGGCATCGGCATTGTGCCCACACGCGGCAGCCGCAAGGTGACACCCAAGGTCACGACGACCTACACCTTCCTGGCATCGGGCCGCGGCGGCGCAGACAAACGATCAATCACGGTCACAGTCATCGGGACGAAGCCGGCGGCGGAGCCGGTGGAAGCCGCGAACAAACCCCAGCCCGTGCCCCGTATGTCCGACGGCAAGCCCGATCTATCGGGCGTCTACATCGGTGGTTTCGCTGTGCGGCCGATCGACAAAATCGAAATCAAGCCGGGCGCCGAAAAGTTCAAGATGACGGCCAAGGAACTGGAGCTCGGTCCCGGCGTTTTGTGCGTGCCGCCTGGCGTTCCTGCCGCCACCATGCAGCCGTATCCCTTGCAGATCGTCGAAAAGCCCGGGCTGGTAGTGATCCTGTACGAGGCCTATCACCTCTTCCGCGTGATTCCAACCGACGGCCGCAAGCATCCCGACGATATGGACCCCACCTGGATGGGCAATTCCGTCGGCCATTGGGAGGGCGACACGCTGGTGGTGGACGTCGCCGGTTTCAATAACAAGACCGACATCGCCGGCTATCATCACACCACGGCTTACCATGTGGTTGAGCGCTACACACGCCCCACGTACGATCAGATCAATTACGAAGCCACCATCGAAGATCCCAATGTTTTCGCTAAACCGTGGCGCTATGCGGGTCCGCTGAAGCTCCATCCCGAGTGGGACCTGCAAGAATACGTCTGCGAAGAAAACAACAAAGACTACAAAGAGCTCTTCGAGAACAAATAACCGGCAGCCGGCAAGCCCGATCGCAGCCCAGCAACGGGAAAGTGTGCAGAAGCGTCCTCTTTATGTTACGCTGCACACAAACCATGCCTGAACTTTTGGCCAAAAAGCCTCTCGACATGATCAAGGAGGAGGTCGACGAGGTCGGCGAGCACACCCTCAAGCGCGCTCTCGGCCCCACCAATCTGATCGCGCTCGGCATCGGGGCCATTATCGGCACCGGCATTTTCGTGCTCACCGGATCCGTGGCGGCCGAAAATTCAGGACCGGCCGTCGTCTTGTCGTTCATCTTCGCCGGAGTGGCATGCGCGTTTGCCGGGCTATGCTATGCCGAGTTCGCGTCTCTGATTCCGATCGCCGGCTCCGCTTATACCTACGGCTACGCGACTCTGGGCGAGCTGATCGCCTGGATCATCGGCTGGGATTTGATTCTCGAATACGCATTCGGAGCGGCGACGGTGGCTTCGGGATGGTCGGCCAACGTGGTGCAATTGCTTGCGCGGCTCGGAATCGTTCTGCCCCCGCAATGGATCGATACTCCCGGAACGTCGCTCGCGTTCTATCGAGGCATGTGGCAGCCGGTTCCTTCTCTACCTGCGGGCGTGAACCCCGCTACGCTGCCCCACGCAACAGCGGTTTTCAACGTGGTCGCATTTCTTGTGATTGCGATCGTAACCACCATCCTGGTCGTCGGCATCCAGGAATCGGCCAATATCAATACGGTCATCGTGTTCGTAAAAGTAGGAACCGTGCTGGTCTTCATCGCGGTGGCCGCCGCCTTCGTGGTGCAACATCTTTCGGTGGCCAGGGCCAACTGGACTCCGTTCATCCCCCCCAACACCGGCGTGACCGGCCAATTCGGATGGTCCGGCGTAATGCGCGGCGCGGGCAAAATCTTTTTTGCCTATATCGGATTTGACGCCGTGTCCACCGCGGCGCAAGAAGCCAAGAATCCTCAAAAGGATATGCCGGTGGGCATTCTGGGATCGCTGGTCATTTGCACCCTGTTGTATATCGTGACCTCGTGGCTGCTCACCGGCGTGATCAGCTACACGCGCTTGAATGTAGGCGCGCCGATCGCGCTCGGTATGGCCGAAACCGGCGTGTCGTGGGGTGAGTTTCTGGTGCTGATCGGAACCATCATGGGCTTGAGCACCGTGATGCTGGTGATGCTGCTCGGCCAATCCCGCGTGTTCTTCTCGATGTCGCGCGATGGGCTGCTGCCGAAGTGGGCGGGCGCCGTGCATCCGCGCTTCCGGACCCCCTGGATCTCATCCATCGTGGTCGGCGTATTCGTGGCGTTTTTGCCGGCAATTCTGCCGATCGGCGTTTTGAACGAGATGACCAGCATCGGCACGCTGCTCGCGTTCGTGATCGTATGCGCGGGCGTGTGGGTATTGCGCGTCCGGCGTCCCGATCTGCACCGGCCGTTCAAGACGCCGCTGGTGCCGTTGGTGCCGATCCTGGGCATCCTTTCCGCGCTGGCCCTGATGGTTTTCCTGCCGCTCGCCACCTGGATTCGTCTGGTGGTGTGGCTGATTATCGGCATGGTGATCTACTTGACGTACGGCCGCAAGAATAGCCGGGTGCAGCAGTATCTGGCGGCGAATGGGAAGGTTTCGGCCGCGAAGCGATAAGGTCAGAACAAAATCGGACGAACGATCTCGCGCAGACGGGCAAGTTCACCCGCATTGTGCCGAAGCAACTCGTGGTTCCAGGTGGTTTCGGTTCCATCCCGGCAATCTCGCGCCAGCGCGGATCCAACCTCCTCGAGTGGTCTTCGCAAATCCTCCGGTTCGCTCAAAACGCCGAGAACAAAGACTCTCTCTCGCAAGCGATCAGGGATTCTCGTCATGGCGTATGCGAGTCTGTCTTCCTGTCGATCAAAATCGATTAACAGCACCATGTGTCGAGTGGCGTAGCGATCCATTCCAGCGACGTGGTCTGACTCAAACCTCTCGAGAACCTGATACCAGCCGCCAACTTCCTCGAGCACCTGGATCTTTCTGAGGACGGCCGAATGTAGTTCCAAGAGAAATCCGTTCGCTAACTGGCGGTTCGCATCGTCTTCGGGTAGCACTAAGACGTGCGGGAGGTGCTTATTCGCGCTCACGGAACGACGTCATCGCGAATAATGGCTCCTACGAGATCTCCGCTTACTTGGATGTCCTTGAGCGGGCGCACTCGCGTTGGCTCCAAATGGTTGCTCCTGTATAAAACCAGTGTACTTTCGTCCGAAAAACGCCGGATGACCTCGGGATTGTGGGAAGTCGCCACAAGTTGGCCGCCGGCTTGGAAAGCTTTTCGAAGCGCCATGACAAAGTTGCCAACTTCGGAGAGTGCTAAGTAATTGTCGGGCTCGTCCCAGAAGCAGAACACTGGCCCGTACTCCTTATTGGCGGCGAGGACCAGAGCGCATATCGTATAGCATTTTTCGCCATCCGATAGGTCCTCAAAGGGTACTATCAAACTGCCCTGCTCGTTTGAAAACTGGACGGTCAAGCTCCGGGCATCTGTCCCCACGAGGGGATTCTTGATGTCCTTGAGGTCGGGCATTACCTGCTTAAGATATTGGTCGATCTCGGAATAGACGGAGGGGGCGTTAGACACGAGACCTGAGAACCAAGCTCCAAAGTCGGTGACTTGGGGTTCCGGCTCTAAAGTCTCTCCTTTCGATTCTCCTGAGATTAGTTGCGGGACGGGTCGGAGAATGAGCATGCGCGCAAGCCACCGTCTCAAGAGGAATATCGGGTCGTTGGGCGACTTCTGCTGGAGAATTGGTAGGGCAAAGAGTTGCAAATCGATTTGCTGGTACACACGCCCAGTTTCCCTCGTGTAGGCTGCGTCGCCCCCAACCTGAACCTTCTCTTCCGCGACCCTAAACCGTCTATCCGCCTTCAGGAGCTCAAGTGCGACTGTGTAGGTACAGATTTTGCCCTCCAGCTCGATTTCGATTTCAAATCGCAGAGGAACATCCATGCGTCCACGAGCGAAATCTTTCGGCTTGACCAAATCGTCCACACGGTTCGTGCCGCGCGCAATCCTCTGAAGAATTTCCAGTGCGGATCCGACACTGGTCTTTCCGGAGCCGTTTTTCCCAATGAGCAGAACAGACGATTGACCGGCAAGGGACAGTTCGAAGTTCTCCAGGCACCGGAAATTATGAACGTAGAGCCGACGTATCACAATCGGATGATACACGATAGCAACGCGCCAAGCCCACTATCGGCAGCTATTGCAACTCTACTGGCCGGTCGAACACCACATCCAGCGTCGAGCCCTGCCGCAACTCCACTTCTTTGCCCCGTGTGAGCAGGACGGTCGCGAGCCCCACGGCCGATCCCACGCCCGCGCCGATCCCCGCGCCTTTCCAGCTCCGGTCGGCGATGCCTCCGATGCCCGCGCCACTGCCCGCGAGAATCGCTACCCGCCCGGCATCCACTAGCCGGCTCGACTCCTGCTCGATCGCGTTCTCCGAGCCCACCACTTTCTGGCCGCTCTCGCCCGCGTCCACCGAACTGACGTGCGGCGTGAATTTGTAGACGTTGCCGCTGGCGAGTGTCAGCGTCTCCAGCCGGATCGCAAGCTGAGCTCGGCCTTTCACGCGGCCGCTCCGCTTCGATTCTGAAACCACGCCCTGCACGTAGCTCCCGGCGGGGACGGCGATGGCGCCGGCATCCGTGATCGGGACCGCAGTCCGCAGATAAACGAAATCGCCCGCTTTCGCCGTACGGGTGCTGATGGAATTT
>Ga0335074_10003305_pt1 | contig 21964 bp, 26 predicted proteins | sample Lox_Sample_23_FD_206715 | JGI IMG/M metagenome (GOLD analysis project Ga0335074, IMG submission 206715) | Soil microbial communities from Loxahatchee National Wildlife Refuge, Florida, United States - Lox_Sample_2.3 | ecosystem: Environmental > Terrestrial > Soil > Wetlands | place: USA... | reverse complement strand
TGCGAATAGTTCCCGACTTTCAATGCAAGTCCGAGGACAGAGTTTTGGACATGACACAGCGCCAGCAGGACTACTACGCCCAGACCGCCTCGGCCTACGAGTCGATGCACGTGCAACCAGGTGACGAGCATTTCATCGCGTTAGAGTACGCGACAGCGCTGCTTCAGGTAGTCCGGGCTAGAAGCGTTCTGGACGTCGGATCTGGGACCGGCCGAGTCAGCCGATTCCTGCAGCAACGGCGTCCCGACCTGCTGGTTGAGGGTGTAGAGCCAAGCGACGCGCTCCGCGAGCAAGCTCAAGCGCAAGGGACTGTCTTGCACAAGGCTAGCGGTGAGCATCTCCCATTCAATGACGACAGCTTCGACGTAGTCATGTCTTTCGCCTTGTTGCACCACGTTCCCGATCCAGTGGCCGTTATAAATGAGATGATACGTGTCGCGCGATTTGGAGTTATAATCAGCGACGCCAACCGCTTCGGGCAAGGTTCAACTGCAGCTGGCATGGCGAAATTAATGATTCATCGCGTCGGCCTATGGCCCGTATTCGAACGTGTTCGGACGAGGGGCCGTGGATTCATGGAGTCCGATGGGGATGGCATATTTTATTCCTACAGCGTTTTCGATTCAATATCACAACTTCAGAAATGGGCAAACAGAGTATTCGTTGTTCCGACAACACCGCAGAAGAGACGTAGCCTCGCGGAGATCGGGGCGCCCTACGGATTGCTCGTGGCATTCCGTGAACCATCTGGTCCCGGATGGGCCGGACTGTAGCACAGCGCGCGAACAGGCATGAAAGCGTAAGCAGGGCGCAACTCGAGGCTCCCTACCTACGAGGCACTATTCGGGTTCGCCCTCGCTGCGCACGCTTGCATCCGACCCCCCCCAAATGGAATCCAGCGCCGTTGGGATGGCAAACCCACAAACACCCAGAGCAGCCTCCAGTGACCCAAACGATAATGGGCCGATCAGAGACATTGCAGCCGAGATCCTTACATACGGGCGATCATGTCACCCGACTTAGAAAGCGGCCGCTTAATCGACGCCCATTCATCATGTGAAGCATGTAGGCTTGCGATACGCAATCAAAGAGTCCGGGATCGCATACGCATGTCCAAGTCTCCGCCAACCTGGCTCGCTAGGTCGCCCGAAGGGCCGCACCATTGGCCCGATAATGAGTTAGTTAGGCCATGGCGGGATCCCACCCTGATGGGCCATGGATGATTCCGGTCTTTCGCAAAGGAATACCGCATGTTGCGGCAGGTACAGCAGCATAAACGCGCAACGCTGGCTTCGGCGCCGCGCGCACAAAGAGGGGAGGCGGAAAATTTGAAAAAGACGCATTCTCCGGACGTGGCAACTATCGCTGGCCAAGGCCGACTCATTACTGACGAGCCAATGAGCGAAAGCGCGCAAGCGCAGGCTAGCGAACTGGATCGGCATGAGAGTGTTCTACAGCGAAAGACGGCAGTACTTGTTCTTAACTGGAATAACGCTGCAGCGACCCTCACTTGCCTCAGATCTTTGCAGGGCGACGCGGGCGAGCTGCAAGCGGTAGCAATCGACAATGGCTCACGCGATGGCTCGCCGGATGTGATTGCATGCGCCTGTCCTGATGTGCCAGTCGTGCGCTTGCCCGGCAACGAAGGCTTCGCCCGCGGGAACAACGCAGGGCTGCGTTGGGTGCTGGAACGCGGCGAATATGACGTGGTCGTGTTCCTGAACAACGACGCTCAGATTTCTGCCGATGACGTGCTCAGGGCGGCCGACATGGTGCGGAGTGACCACTCGATTGGTCTGCTCACCGGAAAGATTCTAAACCCAGACGGCCGATTGTGGTATGGCGGAGGACGGCTCCGTCGGTGGCGAGGTGGGGTGGGCATCATCGGCGCGAGGAGACAGGGCCGCAGCCAATGCGACCTGGCCGCAGATGTCACTTTCATATCGTTGGCGTTCGCTGTCACCAGGCGCGATGTGATCGAGCACGTAGGGCTGCTCGCCGATGAGTACTTCTTCGGCCAAGAGGAGTGGGACTACTCTCTCCGAGTCCGAAAGTCGGGATACCGGTTGCGCTATGAACCCTCTATCGGCTGCGTGCACCAATCAGATGGAAGCCACAACAATCACGCACCAGAGTTCGTTTATAATAGCTATCGGAATAAGCTAATCTTTCAGCAACATTACTTGCCGCGCTGGGCATTTCCGCTCTGGAGGATGGTTTTCGTTCTCTATGCTCACACCATCTTGCCGCGCACCTGTATTTGGCTTCGCGGCAACAGGCTGTCGCCACGCCTTCTGCGTTTCTGCGCCCTGGAGGCTCTGCGGGACCACACCCCTGGTCGTCGGATCGAGGAGGCCGATCTTCTTGAATTCAGGCAGCGGGTCAAGTCTTCGGAGCGCGGGCGATGACGGCCTCGACTTACCTTTCATGAACTCATACCGCCCGGCCCCTGCATTCCTCGAGCACGAGGGCTCTGGTCACCCCTATGGCCCGTTTCGGTCGGGAGGGGAGAGACTCTCAGCGCCGATTCCTGCAGGCGTAGGGCTGCGACCCCTCCTCATCGCTGGCGCGGTGGCCGTAAGTTTGCTTGGTTCCTCGCTGGTAGGGATCGAAAACGGATTCGGGCTACTCTGGCTCCTCGTCAACACCGGACTGCAACTGTCGATCGCTGCTTGGCTTCTGGTGCGACCCGGAGGTGCGACGGCCGGGGCGCTGTCAGCTGGAGTGCTGACCGCTTTCGTACTGGTTGTATATGGATCCTGGGCTCCGGCCCTGGCCGCCGGGGAGCCATTCTCGCCTCTCATGCCCGGCCCGGTAGAGAAGAGTGCGCTGGAATACACGACCGCTGCCGCCCTCGCTGTAACCGGCGGACTCATCCTCGTCTCGAGCATCTATGCAATGGTCCGGGGCAGTGGCTCCCGAGTTAACCACCACGAAGCAGTACCGCCGAGCCGGTGGTGGAGGGGGACGCTTCTCATGGAGGCCATCGGGCTGTGCTGCTTCGTCGCTTTCAAGGTCAGCTCTCACCAGCCGGTTGTCAGCTTTGACCTGTTCCGGCCGCTCCCGGCGAGCATCGCGCAGGGTGCAGCCCCAGGCAGATACCAGTTCTTTAACGCAGGGATCGACGTGTCGATCGGCGCGGCGATCGCCGCCTCGAGCCTCGTCGGCCTTAAGGCCTATCGTCTCCGCGTCCTAACCCTCATCGTGCTGAACCTTCTCCTATACGCGACGATCGGATTCAAGTACCGTATCGTGGTCACGCTAATTGGAGTGTTTGCCGTCTGTACGGCGACTCGTCCCAATCAGGACCGACGCACTCCGCGCTCAAAACGAATGAGCATGGTTTTGGCCGGAGTGGCGATGACAACAATCGCGTTCTTCGTGGTGGCAGTCTATCGCGGCAACCATGAGTCCAGCCATTTTGCGGTCACAGGCAGTTCATTCGACATTGGCCACCTGGAGCGCATTGCGACTAATTCCATAGACATCGCCACTCCCTACGCGGCGATTCACCAACAGCAGCCCGGTCTCCTCCTCGGCGAGTCCTATCTCCAGCTGCCGATGCTTTTCTTGCCCAAGGCCATCGCAGGAGGCAAGGCCTTGCCAGCAATGGTGTCGCTCATCCAGACCGCGACTCTCCCCGGTACCGGAGCGGCGGTCCCCTTGTGGGCCGAAGCGGACGTCAATTTCGGGCTAATCGGGCTTCTCGGCTTTGGCGCGATCCTGGGGTGGGTCGTGTCACGTGCGGACACAGCCGACCGGCGACGCATGGAATCGGTCACGATGACGGCAGCAACCGGGGCAGTACTCGCCTCGGTGCTCAGCCGCTCGATCATGTTCTTCGCTCTGTACGAGTTCGCGGCGATCGTCTTTCCCATCTGGGCGATCAGCCGGTGGAGACCGGGGACGAGGGCTAAGTGAGGACGGCTCGCATGGCTCCTCGATCTGAGGCAGAGCGATCCAGGGAGAGTTACCCGCTGCGGGTGGCCGTGGAGGCCGTCGCCACCGCGCGGGGGGGAGGATTGAGCTACCTCCGCAACCAGTTGCCGGAGCTGGAGCGACAAGGTATCTCGCTGCTCGTGTTCGCCCGCTCAACGGTCGCCGCAGATTTGCGGGACGTTCTCAGATCGCCCGCCAGCGAGGTACAGGTGGTCGATGGAGGCTCTCTCGTCGCACGGCTTCGGTTCATCCACGCTCAGCTCGCCGCCGACGCTCGACGCTGGGGCGCCGAAGTCCTGTACTGCCCCGGCTCGACGGCGCCGTTCCGGTCCGTTGGGATTCCCACCGTAGTGTGCGTGCAGCAGCCCCACTTGTTCTGTGCTGACGCTCCCCGAACGCTGCTCTTGGCGGTTCAGCGGCCTGTCGCCTGGTTCTCGGCATTCCGAGCGTCGGAGCTCGTCCATATTTCGGCTTCGACCGCAGCCGAGTTCTCGCGTCACTCGGCTCTCCGGCGCCCATACTCGGTCGTCCTGTCAGGCCTCGGACAGGCTGAGCAAGCCCTCCAGCCCACGAAGGACGTCCGTCGCGACGCCATCGTGGTGGTCTCGAATCTCTACGCATACAAGCGCATCGACGAGGTCGTCGCCGCCCTCGCTGAACAACCGGGTCTACGCGACTCCTATGAGCTGGTCATCGCCGGGATGGAGTTGGAGCCCGGCTTGCGTCGACACCTGGAGGACCTGGCGTCCGAACTGGGCTGCGCTGAGCGCGTCCGGTTCACGGGCTTCCTGACAAAAGCCGAATTGCTGGGCCTCTATCAACGCGCCGCTGTGATGGTGAGCGCGAGCCGAGCAGAAGCGTTCCCGTTGCCGCCAGGGGAGGCGCTGGCTATGTCGGTCCCCGTGGTGCTGTCTGATATTCCCCCGCACCGGGAGCTGTACGGGCGCTGGGCGCGCCTCGTCATGCCGGGCGATGTGGCTGGGCTGGGTAAGGCCATGCTCGCTGCGGTGAGTGAAGGGTGCGTGCCGGATGATCAGATCAAGGATCTGAAGGCCACCTACTCGTGGGCACGCAATGGCGAAGCGCTGGCGCGCATCTTGCGGCGGGCCGCCACTACAGGCCCAGTTCCTGCCAAGCGAAAGCTCCGGGCGGTGCAGGTTGCTTCGCTACCCGGTGCCGCAAGGGCCGTGATCGGTCGACGCCGAGCACCTCGGAAAGGGCAATGAGATGCTCGTGATCGTTCGCAAGATCCTTGCCCCCTACCTGGTGCCGTTGTTCAACGAACTCTGGCAGAGCCGCGGAGGTCAGCTGGCTGACGTACTTACCCAGGCATCCCACCGCAACCGGCACCGCTGGTCTGTTCTACGGCAGGAGGCTTCGTTCCGGGGAGAGATGCTGTGCACAGTGGGGATGGCCCATGGTGAAAGCGTCTTTGATGTTTCGCTCCGGAGCGGCCAGAGAGCCGTCGATCCGGCAGACCGTCTCCGAACAACATACAAGTGGGGCTGAGCGGGGTGGCGATAACAGCTTCTGATAGGCCCGCGCATCCCTGGAGTGATGCTCGGCAGTCCCGGTCGAACGTTTTGGCTGGGAGCGTTTGGACCTTGGCTTCCTGGCTCCTCTCGGTGGCGGCGGCATTACCGCTCAATGTGGCCCTCGTCCGGCTCATGTCACCTTCTTCCTTCGGGATCTTTGCGCTGGCTACGGGTATCAGTGCGTTCATCGTCCCGTTCTCGACATTCGGGCTGCAGGACAGCGTCGCCCGCCAAGCTACGCAGGCCCTGACTTCCGAGCAGCATCAGGGCCTAAGCATGGTCGTGAGGGCCGCCACGCGTGTGGCCGCGTACCTGATGATGTTTGTACTGGTGATTATGGTGGGCGTCTCGCTCGCACTGAGCCGGATATCATCTCTGTCCTCGGTCGTGCCGGCGTTCCTCATGCTGGCGCCGGTGGCGCTAGTCACCCCGTTAGGTGACGCCGTGATGGGCCTCATCCAGGCGACGTTCCGGCCCAAGATCCCTCTGGTGTCCGGCGCGTTCAGATCCGGGTTTCTCCTGGCGTTGACGATCAGCCTGCTGGCGGCGGGTCTGCGCTCAGCTGTGTCCATTGCTGCTGCGCAGACGGTGGCGGTAGGGGCCAGCGTTGTCGTCGTGATCTTGTGGTCGGGCTGGGTGGGCCACTTGCGCACCCGGCCCGAAGGCTCCCTAGGCGGCAAGTGCTTCATGAGTTTCGGTCTGGCCGCGTTGGCCACCACGACGTTGCTTGTGACTGTCTGCCAGCTCGACGTGGTCTTCCTGGGTGGGCTTCATGGCAGTGCGGCGGCCGGAGCATATGCGCCAGTCTCCGGGATCGCTGATGCCATCGGAGGACTGTTCGGCATCCTCGTCAGCTACGCCCTGCCGGCAATGACGGCAGCCCGGATCTGCGGGAAGGATGCGGACCTGCTCGACCTCACCAGGTGGATTTCCAGGTGGGGGCTGGTCTTGAGCGCTCCGGCGTTGGCACTGATGGGCGCGGCGCCCGGCCCTCTGCTGCATCTACTGTTCGGGAACCGGTCGGCCGGCATGGTGCTCCCAGCCCGTATCCTCGCCGTTGGCGTTACCATCAACGTACTGCTGGGCTTCAACTCCTTCGCGATCCTCGCCTTGGGCCTTCCCCGGGTACTGGTTCGGAACGCGCTCTTTGGACTTGTTGTGAGCGTGGTTGCTTGTGCGACGCTGATCCCCCGCCTGGGAGCGATCGGGGCAGCAGCCGCGACGGCTGTTGCCATCCTCGTCGCTAACGGCCTGGCGTCGCTATTCTTGTGGCATCGGGTGAGGTTCGCCCCATGGGACCGTCCGCTCGCTCTCACAGTCGCGGCGTTTGTCGCCGGGACGGGGGCCGCTGTTCTCCTGTCTCGATTGGCAACCGACGACCTTGGCCGACTGGCGGTTACCGCGAGCCTTTCCGGCATTCCGACGCTCGCCGTCTCCGTTCTGGCGGGCGGAGCTGCCGATCGGGAGTTGCTGCTAACCGCTGCACTCAACATCGTGCATGGGAAGGTGCGACTCGCCTATCGAGGCCAGCATCGCAAGAGGGCTGCTCAATGACCGAACGTGATCTCATAACTGGCGGCTCGATTGCGGAACGAACCGCGAACCCAGCTCGCTTCGTGGCGGCCGTCATCATCACCTACAACTGCTACACCTCGATAGAGCGGACGATCCTTGCGGTGGCCAACCAGGTAAGTAGGGTGATCATCATCGACAACGGATCGGATCCGGAGGTGTTGAAAGCGATCAAGCGCGCAATAGATCGTAATCGACTGCAGAGTTGTGAGTTCCTTCCCCAAGACCGGAATCTCGGCATCGGGGCTGCCCTCAACATAGGTGTACGCGCCGCGCTGACGGCTGGAGCGGAGTACGTCTTGACGCTCGACGACGACACCGAAATATTCCCAGGGGCTGTCGCAGAACTTGTTCGTTGTTGCATGGACCACGAAGGCCAGCACGTCGGCATCGTTGGGGCGCGCTGGATTACACCAGACGCTTTCGCCGAAACCAGCTGCAGAGAAGAGGATGGGCCGCGAAGTGTTGAACTGCTTCCATCAGCCGGCTGTTTGATTCGCCGTGAGGTCTTCGAGCCTGTCGGAATGTTCCGCGAAGACTACTTCCTGGACTTCACTGACTATGAATATTGCGCTCGGATTATCGACTCCGGATGGCAGATGCTCACCTGTCCGGCGGCGAGCGTGCTTCAGCGACGAGGAGATGTGATCCTTCGGCCATTCTTCGGGCGTACCATCGCGGTAACCAATTACCCGGCAGAGCGCCTGTTCCTCTTGTGCAGGAACGGCATTGTTTTCCACCTCTGGGAGAGGCGATCGGGTCGCCAGCTTCGCCACCACTGCCTCGCGATGGCCGGGACTTTCGTCAAATCGATCCTGTACGAACGGGAGAAGGCACGAAAGGCTGCAGCGATCATCCGCGGATCCATGGTGGGGCTACTGGGCCATCTCGGCCCACCATCGTACGGTGATAGTAATTTTCGCATCCGCCGTCAAGACAGAACATAGGATTGGCGCCGTAGGCAACTGAACTAAAGTTTCTGACTTTTTGAGCCAAACTGAAGCCTTCGCGCTCGTCATCGGCGTGGCATAGCCGATTGCGTGCCACACACGTCTCAAACAGGACTATTCCGTGCGAGTAGCGACGACTCGGGGCCGAACGGTCAGTGCATGAAACGTGGCCCATCTCCGAACGGCAGGCTCCGTAAATTCAATCGCTGTAGAGCGGAGAGCCCTTATACTAATTAGTGGGGCAGTTATATGGCTCGTGGCGGGCGACAGGAGGGCGTGTAGTTGTTCGAAGACTTGGCGGTCCATTCAAGGATCGTCGTTACCGGCCCACAGAGGTCGGGTACGCGGATCGCAGCGAGAATGATTGCGAAAGACACCAAACACCGGTTCGTAGACGAACACGAATTTGACGTACGCAACGAAGAGCGCTGGCGCGAAATACTGCGCGGCGAGCAAATCGTTGTGCAAGCACCATGCATGCTCAAAGAGGTCGTAGACAAGCCTCCACCAGGAACTTTCATCGTTCTGATGAGGCGCGACTTAACGAAGATTCATGCAAGCGAGCATCGCATAGGCTGGGATCGGATGCCAGATGGCAACGTCCTGGAGCTGGAAAAGTTTGGACTGGCGTGGGGTGACTCAGCTGGTACAAAATACGATTACTGGGAGTCGCATGAGAAGATGGCGCCGTTCTTGGAACTGGAATACGAGTCGCTGAGAAAGCATCCGCTCTTTATAGCCGACCATCGGCGTCGGAATTTTTCGGCTCTGCAAACAAGCAACGCTCGACTCAGGCCTCTGATGCGACCCGCCAGAATCCTTGGCCGCCGACTGCAGCGGCTCCTGCCACTGTCGGACCGCATCCATTGACATCGGTCAGGCAGACGGCCGCCTCAGTGACAAATGCACGCCCTCGGCGCGCTAGCAACTCCTGTCCGAAGCTCATCTTCCAGGTTGGAGCGCCTGCGATGACCAGCCACGGGAGCCCAGGAGGCGTGTTCTCGATCAGTTCCCACACCTGCGCGCGGGCCTTGGCGCGGACGCAGGCAATCCGGTCCAGCACGCCCGGCGCGCGGCTGGCCCCGTGGGTTTCTCGTGGACCCTCGGGGGCGAACAGCGGCGCGGCCGCCGGACGCGTGACCGCATCGACCGGAAGTCGTTCAGCTTCAGCCCGCCCGGTACCTGCCTGGTGGAAACCTTGACCCGGTTCCAGAGATTGACCAGGCCGATCGCCAAGACCAACGCGCCGAGTTCATGTTCGTTGTAGTGCCGGGCGGCCTGCTCCCGAACCTCGTCTGCCACCGGGTCTGCTCGGTCACTGAGGCGGGTGACGGCCTCGGCCAGCGCCCAGCGCGGCGCTCCGCGCCAGTGAACTAAGGGGCTTCTCGCCAGGCAGCAACCATGCGCAGCCGGTTGTCCGTCTCTTCCGACTTCCCGAGATCACCAGCGTGCAGGCGCGTTCAACTCAAGATTTACGGAAAATAGTTCGCTCGAGAGACTCGATATTGTATTTATCGCGATGTTGAACCGCAATTGCCTTTGCGCCAATCCTCAGCGACTGATCCAGGGCGTCATGGCACATCATCGCGGCGAGTGCAGCGGCCAATGCCTCGCTGTCCTCGGATGGGAACGTGAATCCAGAGTAACCGTCGACAACCAGGTCGGCGGCGGCCCCAACGTGATCGCTCGCAATCACGGGCGTACCTTCGGCCATAGCCTCCTCTACGACTACGGCCCATCCGTCGTAACGAGAGGGCACAACCAGGACATCCGCTGAACGCAGTTCATCCCGGACCTCATCAGGCTGGAGAAAGCCAAGGTAAGTGACCTCCGCTGAAGGACCAGTCGCAACGACGCCCTTTAGTTCCGATGGGAGCTCTCTTAAACCCGCCACGCGCACCTCCAGCCGGGACTGTAGCTCCAAGGGCAGTGCAGCTGTCGCTGCTAGGAGAGTGTCCAGTCCTTTCCGCCTCCATTCGGAACCAATCAAAAGTGCCGTGATCCTCTGTTGATCCGTAGTGTTCTCCGGGACACTCAACGCCCCTCGGTCAGGTACGTTTCGCCCATAACTGTACGGGAAATTTCGTACCTTAACACCTTTAATGGATTGCCGGTAAGAAGCAGTGGCAATCGTCCCGATAGCCAGTATTATACCTTGTTTTCCCAGCGCCAGTCGAAGGACATTACGACGAAAAATGGTGATCGGGGTGCGTGGACGCTCCAACCAAAGAGCAAATGGTGTCCCACGCAGTCTGCACATCGCGATCGAAAACCAGAACTCGGCAGATCGAACGCTTCCGGCAATTAACGCGCCGCCAGGAGAATTCCGGAACTCGCAAGATATCTCGCGCAGTCGTTGGCTAAGGCGTAGCCGCGAGATGTCCTTTACTTGCGCTTCCGCGGCTAGCGAGGTCCACTGATGGAATGAATCGAACGGAGAATAGGTAATGATCGTATTAGCACTCATCGAGAACAGCGCCGCCTGATAGGGGGTCAGATGGTTCGTCACGAACACAATTGGCATCAGATCTCCACAATCGCGCCTTGTCGCATCGGCATAAGGCTCTGCCCGAACTTAAAGTGACGGCGCCAAAGCCGTAGGGCGTCGGGCCAAACGTCAAATCCAGGACTATACAGGCCAGCTCAACAATGGCTTTACCGACGTTCGCCGGCTCTCGGCGAGCTGGCGTTCGACATAGTCTAGGTCGCAGATCAGCTTGCGATAGATGGACTCTCCGACCGCTTGCGTCTCCCTTGCTCGGTGCTCCAGCCACCAACGGTAGCGCAACGACTGAATACGCCGCAGAACTATGCTGTGTTCTCTAATCCGGATTGGGCATTCAGCATAGTCCGCTCGTGTGATCATTTTTCGGAATCCTCCACCCTGATGGTAGATGATATCCCCATACACACCGAAGGCAACGGGGTGCATGCCCAGGGAGTGCGTTCGCTCGATGGGAAGCCAGCTAGCTCCTATGCTTTCAAGAAGCCAAATGAGATTGCCACCGACGTCAGTGACCAGTTCGCCAACGTTGTTCCTCCATGGGTAGCCCTCGGACCAGTCGCCATGGATTCGCCGCCAAAGCCCGACGGTTGTTACACAGAACATTGGATGGGGCTGTCTATCGCCATCGTTCTCCGATCGGCGAACCGCCACTAGATCGTGAGCCTCGAGTCCGTTGTAGATGAGGGGCATAGGATCCGCTACCGGAAAAGCGTCGCCGTCCAAGAACATCAAGAGGTCTGTCTCGGCAGCCGTACTGCAAATATCAGTAGCTAGAAGGTTGAGCTTGCCCGCATGGGGGCCAACCGCAGGAACTACTTTGTCAAAGTGCTGAGCATTTTGCTCTGAGATGCCTTCCATGCATGCATGCAATCTGAACTGCTCCGACACGTGTTGTTCGAGCTTGTGCCTTTGTAGCCCGATCCATCGATCGTCCTTGTAATGCACAGTTAGGATGTAAAGCATAATCCGACTCTCCCCGATTTTACAATGGTACGCTGAGACATTCGACTTCTTGCACCACTGCATCGTGGATAGAACTGCAAAGGGATAGCGAAACAGGCGAAACTTCGACAGCTGATCAGCATTAGCTGCGGCACGGAGACCGTCTAACCTGGGTCTAATACTACACTGATCCTGATGCCGTGTGGGATAACTGCTGGACCTTCTCACGGGCACATTTAGGATTAGACTGATATGGCGCAATCTGATCCCATCTAGGCTTGCCTATGCCAGTCCGCTCGGCGGGGGCAGACGTTCCAACTGGCGGCTTGCGAAGTTGCTGGCGAATTGCTAACACGTAGAGATCCCGCGGGTACCGAAGTGCGTGTAGCATGCTGGCACTCCAACGTCTCGCAGTACAAAATTTCCTTTGGGCAGACCTATATGGAAAGGCAGCACTTTGACCCTTATGGCTGATGGTCACCTGCGCCAGAGCGGCATGGATCGTGATGAATTCCTGTCCATCCTCCACGAAAGCTACCGGCCGCGCAATTATCTTGAGATAGGGATCAACCAGGGCTACAGCCTGGCCCGGTCAAAGACCCGAACGATCGGAGTGGACCCGCATTTTCAGATCAGTGCCGAAGTCGCCTGCGATCTCAAGCTAGTCAAGGCGACTAGCGACGACTTCTTCGCACGTCCGGGCGCCATTTCGTGGTTTCCGGAAGGGGTGATCGATTTAACTTTCATCGATGGACTGCATCTTTTCGAGTTCGCGCTGCGCGATTTCATGAACGCCGAGCGGCTAAGTGGCCCAGCCAGCGTCATCATCTTTGATGACGTCTTTCCTCGCTCGGTGGCAGAGGCATCACGTGAGCGGCGCACCATATCCTGGGCGGGCGACATCTATAAGGTCATGCTGGTGCTGGAGCGGTATCGCCACGACCTCGCGATTATCCCGCTGGACACGCAACCTACGGGACTTCTGCTCGTGCTCGGACTCGACCCCGCCAGCACGGTGCTGAATGCCCGCTACGACGAGATCGTCGCCGAGTATGCGGCCGTGGACCCGCAGTGCGTGCCGGAAGATGTATTTCACCGGAAGAACGCCGCTGACGCGAAGCGGGTGGCAGATTCCGCAGTGTGGGGTGAACTGGCCGCGGGACGCGATGGCGACACGCCGGGCTCGGCGGTGGAGGCCATGCGGTCCTTGAGAGGAACCGCACGATTCACGCTAGTGCCCCCGGCGGAAACTGCATGGCCGGTTCGGGCTAGGCATTTCGATCGCGTTCGGGGTCACATGGCACAGGTGGGGCGCAAGCTCACTTTCCATTAATTTGAGCTCGATGATCGCGAATAATGGCCGCGAACCAGACCACTATCACTGACGATATACGTGCACCCATGTTAGTCTTTGATTTAGGCTGCCAGCAGAAGCCTTGACGTCTCCGTTACTTCTTTGGAAACGAGCTAAGCATGTATAATGACGGCCGTTACTTATCCACAAATCCGACATGGCATGAAGACGATGCCGCTTGGAAAGCTTCGCAGGTCTTGTCGTTGCTTCGCGACCGCAACTTCATGCCCGAATCGGTCGTGGACGTTGGCTGCGGAACTGGCGGCGTGCTGGAGGTGATCGCCGAGAACGTAAGCGGAATAAGGCTCGTTGGCTACGATTTGTCGGCGCACGCAGTTGGACTAGTAGAGCGATCCGATAGAGTTGAACTCAGAGTCGGAACTCCCGGCGAAATAAATGAGCATTTCGATCTTCTCCTGAGCCTTGATGTTTTCGAGCATGTCGAAGACTATCTCGGGTTCCTTCGCTCTCTGCGGCCCATAGCCGATTGGTTCATCTTCCATATTCCACTGGACATATCAGCCCAATCTGTCGCTCGTGAGAACCCTCTGCTTGCAGTGCGATCCTCTTGCGGGCATCTTCATTACTTTACGCGCAGTACTGCGCTAGCGAGTCTCGAATCCGCAGGTTTTAAAATTGCCTGCGAGCGGCTCCTTTTCCCTAATGAGATGCCAGGCAGGGAAGCAAAAACTCGAATTGCCAACATCCCGCGCAGTCTGGTTCGACGTCTTAGCCCACAGCTGTCAGCACGAATTTTGGGGGGATTCACACTTCTAGTGCTGGCCTCGGCGTCAACTGAAAAGAGCGGCTAGCGATCACGAGGAGGCTTGGGAATGTGCGGCATCGCTGGACACATCACCAGCCATACAGCCATCGGATGGGGCGACTGTGCGCTGGACGCCCTGCGGCACCGCGGGCCCGACGCACAGCGGACCGAGCGCTGCACGACGGGCGACGTGATGGCGGAACTCGCGTTCGCCCGACTGGCGATCGTTGACCTGTCGGAGGCTGGTCAGCAGCCGATGAGCAGCGAGGACGGCCGGCTCACGATGCTGTTCAACGGCGAGATCTACAACTCTCCCGCGCTGCGCAGCGAGTGCGAGGGCGCCGGGCACCGCTTTCGCTCCGCCATGGACGGCGAGGTCATTCTTCACCTCTGGGAGACCGAGGGACCTGCTGCGCTGGACCGCCTCAACGGCATTTTCGCGGTGGCCATGTTCGACTCGGTTGCGGGCGAGGCCTTCCTTAGCCGGGACCCGCTTGGGGTGAAGCCCTTGGTATACGCCGAGGCTGACGGCGAGCTGTGGTTTGCCTCGGAACTGCGGGCGCTGCTAGCCATGGGCGCGCCCACCGGAGGAGCCGATCTCACCGCCCTGGCGCAGTTTCTGTCGTTCCTCTGGATCCCCGATCCCCGGACCCCGTACTCAGGTGTCCGCAGCGTTGAGCCGGGAACAGTGGTCCGATGGACGAGGCAGGGCTCCGCCACGTCGCGCTACTGCGCGCCCCTTCATCCGACAGAGTTTCCTCTCCAGGTCGATCCGCAGGAGGCGGTCGAGGAGCTGCGCGACCGGTTCGCTGATGCGGTGCGGCGGCAGCTGCTCAGCGACGTCCCGATCGCACTCATGGCATCGGGCGGCGTGGACAGCAGCCTGATTTGGTGGGCAGCGGACCGTGGCATCGAACGCGCCTACACGATCGAATGGGTTGGGCCAACGGGCCAGGAGCGGCTGTCTGACGACACAGCCGCCGTGCGGGCGCTGGGGGAACGGCTAGGCACGCCGGTCACCTATGTGCCGGGCGAGCAAGCGCCGAGCAATCCACCCCGCGCAGGAGATCTGTTCGCCGACCCAGCGCATGATCTGGCTCGCACGATCTCGCGCAGTGCCTCTGGCGATGGCTTCAAGGTGCTCCTATCCGGTCAGGGCGGCGACGAATTGTTCGCGGGCTACGCGCGTCACCGCATCGCCCCGTTCTTGCAGCGGTTCCGCCTCGGAGGGCTAGGAAAGGCGGCGGAACAGGCGTTTTCCAACTGCGGCCGGGGCCTTCGTGCCGAGTACGGCTCCAGGCTGGCCCGTGCGGCGTCGGAACGCGAGCCGTTCGGGTCCTACATGCAACTGTGCACCTACAGCACGCCCATGGACCGTGCGCGGATTCTTAACTGCACGGAGGCCGAGGTCAGCAACGACACAGTCTGGGAGCGGCATCGCACGGTCTTTGAGGCGCTCCCAGCGGAGACATCGTTCCTGCGCAAGGCGATGGCGCTGGATCTGGCGGTCTACCTGCCGGGCCTCGGGCTCGCTTACAACGACCGGGCCTCGATGGAGCACGGAGTGGAGGTTCGGGTTCCATGGCTGGATCTCGAACTCGTGCGCTGGTCGCTGGCACTGCCCGATTCGGTGCTGATCCGCGGAAGGCGCGCGAAGTGGCTCCCAAAGGAACTCACCGCGCGCGTCATCTCACCGCAACTGGCCTGGCGGGCCAAGCGCGGCTTTGCGGCCCCCGCCCAGCGGGTAGCACCAGGCCGGACACCCGGAAGCACGGGTTTTCGCCAGGGAAAGTACTTTGCGCTAGCCGCGTCCATCCTCGAGCAGCACAGCGCGGCGCAAACCGATATACGGGCTCTACTTCCTGGCCTCGACTAAGAGGAGCAGCCCGAGTTCTGGCAGCCGACGGATGAGCGGCCGCGGCCAGAGCCTCTTCGCCAGCGCAAGACCGCGCCCGGCATGCTGCTGGCCCACCTCGCCAAGCAGCAGATCACCGAAGCCGACGGCGCTTCGGACGCGGCCCGCGGCAAACGGCGAGACCAGACGCTTCGCCTCCGCGACCGTATAGCCCTTCGTCCCGGGCGATTCGAGATGATGGGCATAGACATCGGTGAGGCTGCGCAACGGGCGCGCTGCCGCCAGTCCATAGCGCGCCCAGAGCATGAGCCCGACAATTGAAGGCCGGTGGTAGATCATCGCGCGGAGAGTGCCGCCAGGCCTGAGAACACGATGGGCCTCGCGGAAAGCCCGAGGAGTATCCGGCGAGTGATGCAGCACGCCCCACGAATAGACGATGTCAAACGAACTGTCGGGGAAGGGAAGGCACTCGGCATCTGCTTCTTGCAGGTCCGAGGTTAACCCGAAGGTGGCGAGCCGCTGACTGGTCCAGGCCACGGCGCGAGGAGTCAGATCCACGCCCGCCAAGCGGTGTGGCCCGCATTTAGCCCACTCCAGGTGATCGGCGCCCATGCCGGTACCGATTTCGAGCACATCCCGGCCACGAGCGTCTTCGAATCGGGCGAAGCCGCGGATGTATGGCTCGAGCCGGTAGCGCGCTTCGGCGTGTTGGCGGAAGCTCTGTTCGGCATCCGCACCTTGCGCGTAGATCTCGCCGCACGATGCCGCGTCCCAGAAGTTCCTGACGTCGGCCTTTGGGTCGTAATCAGAAAAGAACATGTACTGTCTCCTGTGTCGTCCCCGGTGGATCAAGCGCCTGGGCCAGTACCCGAAAGCGACGAATGCGGCGCTGCGAGACCGTACATTGGCACGACTCAACGGACGATAATAGCCATCAAAAGCTGGTCCGGCGGACGAGCCCAAAAGCCCGCGCTTACTTAGCCTATTTGTCACCGATGGCGAGGAATGCTTCGCCACACCGTCTCACGCAGCCGCGCCTCAAAGCCCGATCCACCCTGGAGCCATTGACTTACTGCACGGCTGCTCAGAGTCAGGAGACGAGAAGATGGCCGTATGCCGCGACCGCACCTGGCTAACCGCCGGCAGCGTTGGGGGCGGCTCGGAGTCCAGGCTGATCCGGTCGGTGCCTTGCGGCAGCATGCGCCGTACCGGACGGCCAAGGCCGTTCCCGGGGCGAACTGGGGGCAAGCGGCAGCGAGCGAATGGGCGGGCTGTTGCAAGGGTCGCGTGCTTAGCGGGCAGCTCAGAGGAGATAGAGCTCGCTGGTCTTGATGGCGGCGGTGAAGTCGCGCCACTGGCGGGCGGTGAAAGTGAGCGCGGGACCGTGTCGGTCCTTGGAGTCGCGGACAGCGATGTCGGGCTCGCTTGGGGCATTGGTGAGCACTGCGATCTCGACGCAGCTTCCGGACGCGTTGCTGTAGCTGCTCTTGCGCCACGTAACGCGGGACAGGTCGGGTGCGATCATCCCCTGCCCTCCTAGTGCGTTCTGGTCACCTCGTGTCACTGGCCAGCTGGGCGATGAACTCCGCGGAGCGCTCAGGGGCGAACCCCGACGCCCGTAGGTGATCGAAGGCAAGCGTATACCGCTCGATGTCCGTTGGCGTTTCCAGATATTGGCTGCTGGTAAGGTCCTCGATGTAGATGATGGCCGTGTCCCCCTGCTCAGGGAACTGCAACAGCTCGAACGAGGTGCCCATCGAGGCGTGTGCGCCCTCATCGAACGGCATCACCTGCAATGTGACGTTTCGCAGCGCTGCTATCTCGAGCAGCCGGTGCAACTGCGCTCGCATAGTGGCGGGTCCGCCGACGGGGCGGCGCAATACAGCCTCATCCAGTACGGCCCAGACGTATAGCGGGGTAGCCGCGGTCAGTAGCGCCTGGCGAGTTGCCCTGGCCGCGAGCCGACGCTCCACTTCGTCGGCGCTCAGCGGAGGCTGGTGCGCTGCGAATATCGCGGTGGCGTACTCCTCGGTCTGCATTAGGCCGTGGACGAGCTGGTTCTGGTAGGTGAACAAGGACTTGGCGCCGTTCTCCAGGCCGACGTAGTTCTCGAACCAGGACGGGAGCGCGTCGCTGTAGGAACGCCACCAGCCGCGGTGGGTGGCCTGGCGGCCCAGGGTGAGCAGGCTCGCGCGGGTGTCGCCGGTGACCTCGTAGAGGTCGAGGAGGATCTCCAGGTCGGGCTGGGTGATCTTGACCCGGCCGGTCTCGATCCGGCTGATCTTCGACTCCGACCAGCCGACGGCCTTTCCGGCCTCGGTGCAGTTCAGGCCGCGTTCTTCGCGCAGCTGCCGTAAGGCCGTCGTTAGTCGCCGTCGACGTGCTGTTGGGCTGGACCGGGGAGACACCCGTCGCACCTCCAGAGTGAGCCTGGCTACCCGTTCAAGGAAATTGACAAATTGCCCTTGCTGGTCTGCATTATGCAGGCTAGCGTGCAATACATCTAGTGATCAGCATGGCACCATTCGCCACAGATGCCAGCGCAACCCGCCCGAAAGCGGAGGCAAAGTGACCAGGACGGCCAGCCGCCGCAGCCGGCGCGCCATTCCTCCGGTGAGCACCTGGACCCGGGAGTTCGCCGCGCTGCCGGAGCAGGTCGGGCAGGCCAGGAGGTTCCTCGCCGACGCGCTGGGCGGCTGCCCGGCCGCCGACGACGCGGTGCTCTGCCTGTCGGAGTTAGCCGCCAACAGCGTGCTGCACTCCGCCAGCCGCAGGTCCGGCGGGGTGTTCACGGTGCGGGCGGAGATACGGCGGGGCGACTACGTGCGGATCGAGGTTCGCGACGAGGGCGGCGCGTGGAACGAGCGCTGGGGCGCGGATTTGCATGCGCACGGCCTCGCCATCGTGCGCGCGTTATCCGACGAGTCAGGGGTCGACGGGGACGCGCTGACCGGATGGGTCGCCTGGGCCAGGCTCGCCTGGCCGGGACGGGCAGCAGGCTCGCAGACCTAGCGCAGACGGGCCCGCTGGCGCGCCCTGCCCAGAGAGACGAGGTCGCCGATGGACGAGAGTCCGGGCATCCTTTCCCCCGCCTCGTTACCGAGGCCGGGCGAGGTTGCGCTGCTGACCGCGATCAGCGCGGTGCTCGACGTCCCGGCCAGCCAGGTGCCGGGGCGGGTGGCGCTGGTCCGGCGCGACATCGCGGCGGCGCTCGAGGCGGTGCCCGACACCTGGCGCGTCACGTTCCAGGTGGTCGCGCAGATGCTCGTCCGCGACGCCAGCCGCGCCTCCCGGGCCGGTGCCGACGATCGACACGGCTGATCAGGCATTATCGCGCGGTGCCGGACTACGGGCGACGCCGGCCAGCACCCGCAGCGCCGGGGACTGCGCCGGGGCGCGCATCCGGGCCGGCCAGGACGTCATGTCGGCCAGCCCCGGGGATACCAGGCTCAGCCTGTCGAAGAACCCGCGGATCTGGTCTGCGGTCCGGAAGACGACCGGGGCGCTGGCCGTCTGGTACGCATCCTCGATCGCGGCGACGACGCCGGGGTGCGTGCCGTCGCTGGTGACGTGCGATATGGCCAAGCAACTGCCGGGCGCCAGGTACCTGGTGAAAGCCCGGACGGCGACGTCGGGATCGTCCTGGCGCGGGATGAAATGTAGCACCGCGGCGAGTAACAGCCCCACGGGCTGGCCAAAGTCGATGAGCCGTTCCAGTTGCGGGCTGGCGAAGATCTCGTGCGGCTCGCGAATGTCGCCGTCGATCACCCCGGTGCCCGCGCAGGGGGCCGACCGGCTGCGGTAGCGGGTGGTGACGCCGGGATCGTTGTCCACATACAGGACCCGGGCGGACGGCACCACCGAGCGCGCGATGTCGTGGACGGCGGGCCGGGCGGGCAGGCCCGAGCCAAGGTCGACGAACTGGCCGATGCCCTGCCCGGCCATGTACCGCACCGCGCGGGCCACGAACCGCCGGTTAGCCCGGGCGATGCTCGGCGCGTTCGGCACCATTGACAGGACGCCCTGGGCAGCCGCCTGATCGGCCGCATAGTATTCGCGGCCGCCCAGCAGGTAGCTGTAGATCCTGGCCGGCGAGGAAACCGCCGGGCCGGTCCGGCGCGGACCGGTGAGGACATCCGTGGACACCCCCCACACGCTCCTACCGCACCGTGTTCGCGATATAGCGAATGAGTGACGATCTTGTTAACCCATCCGGCCAGGGCGGCCGGGTCCGCCGGCGTCAGTCAAAGAGGTCACTGCGCCTGCCACTGGCGCCGACGGAGCCCGGCATGCAGTGGTGACGATCCTGCGGACGGCCGCGTGCCGGGCTGGCGTGGACCGGACGCCACCGACAACGCCGCGACCTGAACAGCGTCACGCAGCGTGGCCGCCGACGAGCCACATTCGCGCCGTCAGGTCAAATTTAGGGCTGACATCTTTGCTTAAAACAGGCAATGCAAATCCCGGCTGTGGCCCATGTCGGCGAGTTCATAATTGGCGACGGTATCGCGATTAGAATCTGCTGACCAGGGGCGACGGAGGCGATGAGGGGCAGAGGATTGTTACAGAACGGCGAGTCTCGTTGCATTGCAATTGTTGTGGGGACCCGGCCTGAAATAGTCAAGCTTGCGCCGGTTATACGGATACTGGGACCGAACGCTCGGCTCCTGCACACCTGTCAGCATCGCGACGAGGAACTCTCCGGGGTGTTCCTGGCCGGTGCTGGCCTCCCCCGGCCGGAGATGCTGTCCGGGATCTGCGGCGAGCCGCGGCACGCCCAGATCGGCCGGATGGTGGAGCAGCTCGGGTGCATGTTCACCGAGCGGCCCCCGGCGGCGGTCTTAGTCGAGGGGGACACGAACACGGTCTCGGCCGCCGCACAGGCGGCGAGCTACGCCGGGGTGCCGGTGGTGCACGTGGAGGCGGGGCTGCGGTCCCACGACCGGGCAATGCCAGAGGAGATCAACCGCTGCGTGGTGGGCGCCCTGGCCGATCTGCACTGCGCTCCTACCGAGCGGGCCGTGGCCAACCTCCGGGACGAGGGCGTGCCGGCCGAGAAGATCGCCTTAACCGGCAACACGATCGTCGAGGCCACGCTCGCCATGCTGCCCAGCGACGAGGCCGCCCGCGAGATCGCGGCCGGGCTGGGCGCCGAGCCCGGAGAGTATGTCCTGGCCACGATCCACCGCCCGGAGAACACCGACGACCCCGAGCGCCTGCGGGCAGTCCTCGACGAACTCAGCAAGCTCGGGCTGCCGGTGCTGCTGCCGCTGCATCCGCGCACCCGGGCCGCGGCCAGCCGGCACGGCCTCACCGCCGCGCTCGACCGGCTGCGCCCGGTGCCTCCGGCCGACCACCGGACGTTCCTCGGCCTGGCCCGGCACGCCCGGCTGCTGGTCTCCGATTCCGGCGGGGTCCAGGAGGAGTGCACCGTGCTCAAGCGGCCGCTCATCGTGGTCAGGAACTCGACCGAGCGGCCGGAATCTATCGAGGCTGGGTTCGCCCACCTGGTCCAGCCGGGGCCTGTGATCAGCGACCTTGGCCGTCAGCTGATCGGCGACGATGGCCTCAGCGAACGGCTGAAGACAATTCCCTGCCCTTACGGCGATGGCAGAGCCAGCGAGCGCATCGCCGCCCTCCTGCAGGCCTACCTGCGCTGACAGGAGCAGGGTGCTTCTCTGCCCACACAAGGAGCCGGGCGGCGCGCGACGGAGTCGACCTGGCCCCGCTCGTCCTCCGCTCGGCCACGGTCCCCGACCCGGCGGACCTGGCATGCGGGCATACCCGGAACTGCTCGTGCTCGCCGTCTTGACCCGGGCCCTCGACCTCGACCAGGACAGCTCGCGGCGGCTGGTCCTGAGCAGGCTCGCCAGCCTCGATGGCGGCCACCGCGGCCTCCATTGACGACGTGTTCGGCAGCTAACCCACCACCCAGGCCTTATCCCCCGAACGCCGCGCCGGCCTGCGGGCGACGCCGGCCAGGACCCGCAGCGCCGGGGCCGGCATCCGGCCCGGCCAGGATCCGGATGGTCACCGACAGGTGTGCTGAGCCGCTCAGCGCATGAACTCGCACTACCGTGAATGCCTGTGAGCGGTGTTCCCGTGGATGGGCAACAGCCCGTCATCCCGCTGCCAGAGCAAAATCCTGCCGGCCCGATACTTCGTCGAGCACTGGTGGATCTGGGTCGCCGTTGAACGCTGGCCTCAACTCGCCGCCCGCTTGCACGCTTGTGAGCGCACCGTCGCCGAGTCCTCGGATCACGCTGAACGCCGCGCGGCTGCAGCCGAGATCAGCGATATCTTGCACCAAGTCGCGACAGCTACCGCATGAGCGACTGGACGTGGGAGTACGTCCCCGATGCAGCCCACGTCGTTGGCGGCCTGACCACGCTCCACTTTGGCGCCGATTAGGCTATCCCGGAATCCATCGAGGTCGATCCACAGCCGTCAGTGGCCGCCGGTGATCCACTCGTCCAGGTGAGGTGCCTCCGCGCCGATGGTGGTGTCGTCCCCGTGGCCGGTGTGGACCACCGTGTCCGGGTCCA
>Ga0335074_10003304_pt1 | contig 21964 bp, 23 predicted proteins | sample Lox_Sample_23_FD_206715 | JGI IMG/M metagenome (GOLD analysis project Ga0335074, IMG submission 206715) | Soil microbial communities from Loxahatchee National Wildlife Refuge, Florida, United States - Lox_Sample_2.3 | ecosystem: Environmental > Terrestrial > Soil > Wetlands | place: USA... | reverse complement strand
GTGATCGCCCGCCCCGGCCAGGAATCAGCGAGCCTCGGCGGCCTGCTGTATTCGCTGCGTAAGTCCGGCGCAAGCGTATCCCTGCTCAGCCTGACCAGAGGCGAGGCGTCCGAGCTCAACTCGACACCGCAACCGCTGGAGGCCGTCCGGCCGTGGGAGCTGCAGTTGGCGGCCTTCCTGCTTGGCGTTTCCACGGTGGCCGTGTCTGACTACCCGGACGGCGGGCTCAGTAGCTGCGAGCTGACCGCGCTCACTGAGCGGGTGCTCCGCGCGATCCGCCTGTACTCGCCGGATCTGCTGCTGGTGGTCGATCCTGCTGATGCTGACGCCGACGCCGATAGCGCGATGGCGGCCATGGCCACGTGCACTGCGGCAGACCAGGCCGGCCTTCCGGTGGTGGCGCGCACGCTGCCCGCTGCCAGCGAGAGCTGGCAGGTCAGCCTGGGCATGGAAACGGCCGCGGCCCGCGGTGCTCAGCGCTCGGCGGTCGCGGCGCACCGGAGCCAGTCGGACGGGATGCCTGACCTGATGTGGCAGCTGGACCTGCTCGGCGGCGACGAGTGGCTTCGCTGGATGGTTCCCCCTGCGAGGCACCAGCTGGCCGGCTGCCAGCTGCCCGCGCAGTCGCTCCCCGGGAAGCGGCCGGCCAGCTCGCGCGAGGTAACCGGACTCGTGGTTCCGCGCCCGCGACTGGCAGCTCTCCGGCCATTGTGAACGAGCTGATCGGGGTCCTACGCTGCGGTGAACGTGACGAGCAGGGACAAGGAAGGCAGGCTGTACATGGCTGAGATCGAGGGCACCTGTGCTGAGCGTTTCAGCGCCGTGCGGGCGGCGCTGCAGCGCAACGTGAACTCCGGCGAGGAACTCGGTGCCTCCATCGTCATTGACGTCGACGGCGAGATTGCAGCCGACATGTGGGGCGGCTACCGGGACGAGGCGCGCACTCGGCCATGGGAGCGCGACACGATCACGAACGTGTGGTCGACGACGAAGACCGTGACCAGTCTCGCCGCGCTGATGCTGGCCGACCGCGGCGAGCTGGATGTCGACGCGCCGGTCGCTCGGTACTGGCCGGAGTTCGCCGCGGCGGGCAAGGATGGCGTGCTGGTCCGGCACCTGCTGTCGCACACCTCCGGCGTCTCCGGGCTCGACCAGCCCGCCGTTGTCGACGACCTGTACGACTGGGACAAGGCCACGGCCCGGTTCGCCGGGCAGGCGCCCTGGTGGGAGCCCGGTACCGCGTCCGGGTACCACGCACTCAACTTCGGGCACCTGGTCGGCGAACTGGTGCGCCGGATCAGCGGCAAGACCCTCAAGCAGTTCGTCGCCGAGGAGATCGCCGGGCCGCTGGGCGCGGACTTCCAGATCGGCGCCGTCGAGAGCGACTGGGGCCGCATCGCGAACGTCGTGCCGCCGCCGCCGCTGCCGTTCGATTTGAGCACGCTCGACCCGGAGAGTGCGACCGTCAGGACGATGACGGGGCCGCCGGCGGACGCGACCAACGCGAACACCCCAGCCTGGCGGAACGCCGACATCGGCGCGGCAAACGGCCACGGCAACGCCCGGTCGGTCGCCCGCATCCTGTCGGTCATCTCTCGCGGCGGCGAGGTCAACGGCGTCCGGCTGCTCGGCCCGGACACCATCGACCTGATCTTCCGCGAGCAGGCGAGGGGAATCGATCTGGTCCTGGGAGTGCCGCTGCGGTTCGGCATCGGCTACGGCCTGCCGGAGCCCGCCACCATTCCCTACATCCCGGACGAGAGGATCTGTTTCTGGGGTGGCTGGGGAGGCTCGGTGATCATCATGGACACCGGTCGCCGGCTGACGATCTCGTACATGATGAACCTGATGGGGCCGGGAATCATCGGCTCGGACCGCAGCGCGGAGTACGTTCAGGCGATCTACGCGGCCATGTAAGCAGGGTGCGGCCGACCGGGTTCGGCTCGGTCGGCCGCAGTGCGCCCGGGCGAGCTGTCAGCTGCGGGCCGGCGCCGGCAGTGAGTGCTCCCAGTCGGAGAGGAGCGTCCTGATGCCCGTCACGAGCGCGATCGGCTGGTCGAGCAGCACGTGGTGCCCGGCGGCCGGGATCTCGATGACCGGCGCGCGGCGGCCCAGCTTGTCGTACATGACCTCGGTCATCTGCGCGGGCACGATGCCATGCTCGGCGTGGAAGAGCGCGACCCGGCAGTCGAAGTGGCGCAGCAGCGCGGGGGCGGCCGCCATCCGGTAGAACACGGCCGGGTCGAACTTCCAGGTCCAGCCGCCCGGCACCGCGCGCACCGACGTGGCCGCCACATGCTCGCGGATGTATGGCAGCGTCTCCTGGGCCGGGATTGGCCGCCAGCGGCTGATGGCCACTTCGCGGGTGGGGTAGACGCGCAGCGGTCCGAAGGCCCGCTCCTCGCGCGCGGCCTGCTCCTCAGGTGTCAGATCCTGGACGGGGGAGTCGATCACCACGATGCCGGCCAGGCTTGCCCCGTACAGGCCCGCCGCACGCAACGCAACGAAGCCGCCCATACTGTGCCCGACCACGATCGGCGGCCCAGTGCTCCCGACGGCCGCGGCGACGGCCATGACCTCATCCGCCCACCAGTCGAGCGCGTACTTCTCCCGGCGGCCGCTGTCGCCGTGACCGGACAGGTCGATCGCGGCCACCCGGTGACTATCAGCCAGCAGCGGCGCGATGTGATCCCACCAGTGGGCATGCGCGCCGCCGCCATGGACCAGAACGATGCAGTGCGCGACCTCGGGACCGAAGGCGCGGTACGAGATTGGCGTGCCTGCCACGCTCACGGTGCCGACGGTAACCGGGGCTGCCAGTGCCGCCGTGAACCACTCGGGCGCCTCAGGCGGAGTCACGTGCCTCAGCCCAGGCACGCTGGAGGACGGCGCTCATCGTCTCGGCGGGCTGCGCGCCGGAGATCCCGTATTTACGGTCGATGACGAACAGCGGCACCCCGGTGGCGCCCAGTGCGCTGGCCATGGCCTCGTCCGTCGCTACGTGGTCAGTGAAGGCGTCACCGGACAGCATCTCGCGGACCTCGGACGCGTCCAGGCCGACCTCGACGGCCAGCCGGACCAGCGAGTCATGGTCGAAGATCGAGTCCTGCTCGGTGAAGTAGGCCCGGTGCAGGCGCTCGACCATCTCCGCCTGTCGCCCATGCTCGCGGGCGAGCTGCACGACGCGGTGCGCATCTCTGGTATTGCCGCTGCGCAGCCCCTCCATGCGGAAGGTCAGCCCGTCCGCGGCGGCGCGCTCCTCCATCTGTCGCTGGGTCTGCGCAGCCTGCGCGGCGCTCATCCCGTACTTGCTGGCCAGCATCGCGGTTGCCGGGGTGGTGACGTCGCGCGGGGCAGTGGGGTCAAGCTCGAACGACCGGTACACCACCTGCACGTCGTCGGCGTGCTCGAAGTCGGCCAGCGCACGCTCGAATCGCCGCTTGCCCAGGTAGCACCACGGACAAACGACGTCAGACCAGATCTCTACCTGCATGCTGACGGGTAACAGCGGCGGCACCGGCCCTCTTCCCGCCCCGGCAGCTGCGCCGGTGACGGCCTGGCGGACCCGCCCTAAGCTCACTCGTCGTCGCAGCAGGGCTCCGGTCCGGCCAGCACCACCTTGTGGCTGATCGTCGCGGAAGCGCTGTGCTGGGCGACGGCACCGCCTGCGAGCAGGCTCCCGGCGGCCAGCAGCGATGCGATGAGGATGCGGATAGCGCGGACAGTGGTCATGTGACGTTCCACCCATCTGGTGTCGGAGACGGCATCCTGCCGACTCTGGTCTGGCAGTCATGAAACACGGTCAAACTGTTATTACATTGCACTACAAGACCCACTCAGGCATAAGCCGATCAGTCAATGCCTACCTTGACTGAGCGTCAAGTTGCCCGATAACGTCCCAGGAGCGGCATTAACAACGGTCGATACCTGCCCGATCGCAGGCGGCCTAGTGATCAGGGTGGGGATGGCCAGCGGATACGTCGTCCCGGAACGGCCGGACTGGACGAAACCGAGACTGGCACCTGCAGGTGACGAATTCGCAGCAGTCCGGTGGCATGATGGCGCCGCGAACATCTGGATCGGCAGCGGCGCGGCGCCGCTGCAACTGGTGTCGGATCTGCAGCCATGGCGGCTGCGTGACTTCTGCTGGGGATCGGACGGGCACGGCCTGATCCTGGAGCTTGAGCTGCCGGGCGCCGGGCAGCGGGTGGCGGCCTGGCTCGAGCCGAATGCGCATACCCTCACCCGGCTCAGTCCCGGCCTCGGCGCGGACGCCCGGTACGCGGGCGAGGCCGGCGGCGCGAAGCCGGCCATCCTGATCGCTGTTCGCCAGCCGGTCAACCGCGGCTTCCGGCTGCAGTCGGTGACGCCAGATGGCGCTGTCGTCGGCGAATGGGAATCGCCGCTCGGCGGGGCGCGTCGCTGGCTTGCCACCGGCACCCAGGCGGTGGCAGTCGAGGTCACGGACGGCGGCTGCGAGTGGTGGCACTGCCACCTGGCTGAGCGGGCATGGTCGCCAATCTGCCAGGTGCCAGAGCAGGACAGCGGCCTGTCTCGTCCGCTCTGGTTCAGTGCCGATGGCGGGACGCTGTTCGCACTGAGCAGCGTCGGCCGCGACACGGTTGCCCTGGTCGCCATGTCACCGCCGTCCTGGACGCCTCGGGTGCTCAGCGCCGATGAGCGCTTCGATATCACGTGGGTGCTGATGGCGCCGGACGGAGGCCGCCCGGATCTCGTCACTACTACCAGTCCCGGCCGCTCGCAGACCGCACTGACGGAAGATGCCGCAGCCGACCTGGCACATCTCGGTGACCTTGCAGACGGCGGCTGGGCGCGCATTCTGGGCCGCAACTCGACCCACACCATGGCGGAGATCTGCCACCCAGTAGGCGGTCCGGCGCTGGTCACGGCCAGGCGGAATGCCTGCGAGGGCGAGGCGGCGACAGCGAAGCCGCTGCCCAGATATGACGCCTTCGCGCGGACGCCGACCCTGCGGCGAGACCCGCTCACCTACCGGGCCAGGGACGGCCGGCGGATCACCGGGTTCGTGACTCGTCCGGAGGGACCGCTGCCCTGGCCGGCCGTGCTCGCCATCCACGACGGGCCATGGGAACGGGACCGGCCGCAACTGGACCCGTGGGCGCAGAGCGTGGCAGCGGCGGGAATGGCCTGCATCCAGGTGAACTTCCGCGGCTCGCGCGGGTTCGGCAAGCAGTTCCGCGATGCTGGTGACCGGCAGTGGTCAGGCGCGATGCAGGATGACCTCGTCGACGCGCTGCTGTCCGCCGAGTTGTCCGGCCTGCTGGATCTCACCCGCGTCGGGGCTGCCGGCTACGGCTACGGTGGCTACGCGGCGCTGATGCTGGCGACACAGACGTCGGTGCCGCTAGCCGGGGTCGTCGCCGCATCTGCACCGACCGATCTGGTTCGTTACGTCAGCGGCCTGATGACGCTTGGCGGGCGGGCCGGCCTGGCGGAAGCCGCGAGGATCGGGGAACCCGTGGCCGACCTCGACCGGCTGATGGCCGCCTCGCCAGTGAACCGGGCCGCGAATATCCACGGGCAGGTCATGCTCTTCCACGGCCGCGACGACAGGCGCATACCGGTGAGCCACGCCATCAGCATGGCGGAGGCGCTACGCAGCGCTCGGCAGGACTGCGAGCTGGTCATCTATGAGGACGAAGGGCACCGGTACCAGCGGGCGCAGAACGTCGCGGGCCTGCGGGCGAGGGCCATTGAGTTCCTGGCTCGCAGCCTCGCCGTCGCGGCCGGTCCGGCGATCTGAAGCAGGAGCCGCGCGGCCGGGTCAGTCTCCGACAGCGACCGCGAGGCGCGGTACCGGCAAGTCGGCGCGTACCGTCGTCGAGCGAGCCCCTGCGTCATCGGCGGCGCGTCGCAGCGCATCGATCGCCTGCGCCTGCTCACCGGCGTGCAGCAGCGCCTCGCCCAGCTCACGCCAGGCCTGCGCGCCGTCCAGCGCGGTGCCGAGCTGCGCCAGCTCGTCGGCCGCAGCCGAGACGATCGCGGCGCCCTGGCGCGGCTCGCCCTGCAGGACAAGCACCAGTCCGCTGATCACGCGCGCCTGCGCTACCTCGGCCACCCGGTCCGGGCAGCTCGCGATCGCCAGCTGTGCGAGCTCCGCTGCCGCCGCCAGGTCGCCCCGCAGCATGGCGGACCGTGCCATCTCCGTCCGGCAGCTCGCGAGCTTAGGGCTGAGCGACAGTTCGGACAGGATGGCATGAGCCCGGGCGAGCAGACTGTCTGCCTCGTCCAGCCGCGGCGGGTCGCAGCGGAGCAGCAGCCAGGCGTAGGTGATGCGCATGGACGCCAGGTTGCCGGCCGTCGCGGACTCTGACAGCAGCGCCAGCGTCTTGGTCGCGAGCTCCAGTGCAACCGGCAGCTCGCCTCGCGCCGCGGCGACGATCGCGGCGTTCCAGTACGCCTTCCCCTGGGATTCCCGGTCGCCCATGCGGTCAGCCCGCTCGATCACCTGGCTGGCGAGATGCTGCGCAGAGAACAGGTCGCCCCTAGCCCAGTAGCTGGCGACCAGGGAAGACGACACCCTGATCTCCTCCTCGGTGCCGCCAAGACCCAGTTCCTGAACCTGCCGCAGTGCCGTCTCGCCGACCTCAATGCTGCGCGTGAGGTCGCCGGCCAGCCGGTAGATCCGGCACCTCGCGTTGTACAGAGTCAGGAGTCCGGGCGCACCGGGCTCCCCGAGCTTTGCCGGCCCCAGCAGCGACTCCAGGTGCGTCAGGGCCTCGTGCAGGTTGCCGAGTGCTTCGTCGGTGCGGGCGAGACCCCAGATCGCCTCGTGCCGGATCTCCCCGCTGGCCGTCAGCGCGAGCTCGCGGAACTGCTCGCGCGCCTCGGCGAGCGAGCCGTTGGCGTGGGCGATCTTCGCGAATTGCAGCTTGAGCCGCAGCTCGTTGATCTGCTCCGGAGCGATGCCGGACTCGAGGTACACCGCGGAGCAGCCGAGGCGGCGGGCCAGCCCCTCAAGTACGTCTCGCTCGGGCGACCGGCGGTCCGTCTCGATCAGCGAGACGTAGCTTGGAGAAACCATGTCCCCGGCCAGGTCAGCCTGACTGAGGCCCTGCTCGATCCGAAGCGCGCGCAAGCGCTGTCCGAGCGTCGAGCCCATCGGTACCTCCTAGCCGGTATTTTGCCGGACGGGGACATCTCGCGTACTTCGTTCACTTTAGGCCGTCAAGCCGCCGAGTCAACTCCGCTCAGACTTCCTGCTAAGGAGCCATTAGCCGGAGCCGGCTGCAGTTAAGCAGCGCTGCGACAGCGGCATCCGTTACAGCCGCCCGCAAATGGCCCGCGCCATGGCCGCGAATTACTCGTAGGATCTGACCGGAATGTGGCCAAGTCGGCCCGGAGGGAGCGGCCTGAATGTCGACTACGCGCGTGCTGCGCCGGTACGTGGCAGTGTCTTTTGCTGGTGCTTCTCTGCTCGCTCTGTCGTCAGCGGTGCTGTCGGCGGACCCGGTGCTGGCGGGCCCGGTGCTGGCGGGCCCGGTGCTGGCGGGCACAGGGTCGGCGGCCGTGCGGCCGGGGCACGCCTCGGCGGTCCCGGCAGCGATCCACGTCACCGGCGCCAGAGTGAGCTTGCCATCCAATGCTTATCTTGACCCGTTCACCGAGGCGCCGAATGGCGATGTCTACTACGCCAGCAAGTCCTCCGTCTCCGTCATCAAAGGCACGTCATCGGCAGCGCCAGTGCTAACGGCGAAGGGAACTGTGCTGGCACTGGCAGCCAGTGCGACCGGACTGTTCGTCGAGACTGGCAAGACGGTGACGGAGTACAACTCCGGTGCCACTGCGGTGCGCACATGGACACTCGCAGGCAAGCACCGGGTGACCTCAGCCGGGCTGTTCGCAGTCGGCAGCCATCTGTGGGCATGGACCGACTGGTCGACTGATCAGAGCGGGCTGGAGTACGGGAACGCCTACCGGTTCGCCGCCTCATCGTCAACCGTGCACCGGATCAGCAGCGACAACGTGATTCCCTTCTCCGGAGTCGCCGGCTCGGCCGGCTTTTACTACGAGGCCCCCAATGCGAAGGTCGCCAACGGCTCTTACCTGATCAGGGTGACGCCGTCCGGAGCAGTGCACCGGGTCAGGGCCACCTACCCGATCGCCAACCTGGCTCTGGCAGGCGGCCGGATTGAGACCCTCACGCAGGTGGTCCGCCACAATACGGTCAAGACCCGCCTGACCGCCTACAGCGCGACCAGGCTCACGCTCGCCTTCGACCGCTCGGTGCCGAACGGCGACGAGCAACTCGCCGGCACTGGCCTCGGCCTGCTGTTGCTGTCATCGTCCTGCACGAGCAAGGGTGCCTGTACCGAGCATGTGAGCCAGGTCAGCACTAAGACCGGCGCCGCAGGTTCGGCCGGTAAGGTGCCCGGATCAGGTGATCTGCTGCTGCCCGGACCGTCCGCCGCATTGATCACCGAAGTGGGGGCGAAGTTCTACCTGCGGCGGCTGGCAGGCTAGCTGGGGGTGGCGTACACCACCGTGACGTGACGGAAGCCGAGCGAGGTCAGCATGCCGTCCAGCATCGCGGTGGTGTTACGCTGCGCGTCCGCGCGCAGCGAACTGGTCCGGGCGGCACCGTTGATCTTCTGCGCTGCCAGGATGTACACCTCCTGCTGGCTGTTGGGGTTGCCGGAGAAGAAGCTGCCCACGCGGTTGACCAGGCCCTGCTGCTGCGCGAAAACGTACGACTGGTGAACGTTCAGTACCGCGGGCTCCAGCTGCGCGGGCGGCAGGGTCAGGGTGACGGAGTGCCGTGCCGTGACCTTGATCGCGCTGCCCTTGAGCCCGGCGAAGTTGACGTACGCGATGACGGTGCCGACTCCGATGAACAGCGTCTGGCTGCCGGCGATGAACGACGGCAGGAACGAGGTGTGCTGAGAGAGGTCGACGACCACCTGGAACGTGCCGCTGGCGGCCTCGTACCGGCTCAGGGCGGTGATCGACTTCAGCAGCGGCGGCTGGCTGCTGACGGTGGTAGTGGTCTGGAACGGATTGCGAAGCTGCGGGAGCAGTCGTACCGCTGACAGGACGACCAGCAGTGCGATGACAGCGATGATGGCGGCGGCCGTGGCCACCAGCCGGACGATCAGCCGGTTGTGGCGCGTGACGTCTAACACGACCGCCAACTACCCCGGCAGCACGAGATTCAACGGCGTTCGGCAGGGTAGTTGCCTGGCGGTCGTGACGGCGTCGGCGGGGGTGGGCGCCATCCGCGCGGCCGGGCAGCTCGCAGGCTGGAGGCACGATGGCCGATCACAGAGGCAGGGGTCACCGCCGCCTGATGCCGACCCCACTCGGCTGCGCCCTCTGGATCATCGCGCTGCTGGTGTTACTGATCATCCTGTCGGTGCTGTTCGGCGGATTCCAGCTCGGCACGAAGGCGGGCATCGGGCACCCCGCGACGCCGGTGCCAGTGAGAGCTGGCCGGCTCCCGCAGAGCAGGTGACGGCAGACCAGCTGACGGCAGATCAGGTGCCGGCAGGGCCGGCCACGGCAGCGCCCGTCGCGGTTTCTCAGCCGCGATTGGCCCAGTTGTAACGGCGCGAGCCCCGACCGAGGATCCGGTCCACGGCGGAGCCGACGCTGCCGTCCTCGGTCATGAGCTTCCTGATCACGAACACCATCGCCGGGATCGCCCAGAAGTCGCCGCAGATCCACAGGATGCCCGCGCCGATCTGCTGGTCGGCGAACGCTGGCAGGGTGACCCCCGGCACGTGGTTGTACACCGAGTACCACGACGTGCTGGTCAGGAATCCCATCGCCATGGCCAGCACCCACATGACGCAGTTGGTCGTGAACAGCGCTGCCGCCTGGGACACCGTCGACATCTTGATCCGGAACGGCGGCGAGCCGATGAACTGCAGCCAGAACAGGATGCCGGCGCTGAAGAAGCTGGAGTGCATGAGCCAGATCTGCACCGTCTGATTGCGCTCGGCCAGGTCGAACGGAGCGGGGAGGTGCCAGACAACCATCACAAGATTGAAAACGGCAATGCTGACCCATGGCCGCAGCAGGAAACTGCCGATAGCTCGGAGCGGCCGGGACCAGCCGGCGGTCAGCACCTCACGAGTCGCGGTCTTGCCGGACCGGCCGGGCAGGCCGTCCAGCAGCGGCTGCCACGGAGCACCCGCGACGACCAGCGTCGGCGCGGCGAACATGAGCAGCAGGTGCTGGATCATGTGCACGAAGAAGTAGTCGTCCGCCCAGTAGTCGACCGGAGACTCGACCGCGAGCAGCAGGACCGCGAGGCCGGCGTAGAAGACCAGGGACCGGCGCCTGCGCTCCCTGGTGCGCTCGGGACGCGATCGCTTCGCCAGCCGCGCCAGACCGGTCTCGTGCCAGATCACCAGGATGGCGACGATGATCAGGAACGGGTCAAAGGACCAGTGGTCGAGAATGTAGTTCATAGCCGTCCGCTCAGCCCGACGAGCCGTAGGGGATAGAAACCTTCACCGTCTGGGCCAGCTTCCAGTGCCGGCCAGTGCTGGCGCTGGAGCCTGCGTCAGCGACAGCGGCGAGCTGCCACACCGACAGTGTGCCCCCGCTCGCGGCCAGTGCCTCGGGCAGGCTGGCCGCGGCCGGACTCGCGAGCCCCGCCGTCCTGGCCGGCAGCGCGGGCAGTGCCTGCCAGCTAGCCGCCTGCCAGCCGATCGTGGCGCCGCGGCCCGACGGCAGCATCGCGCTGGCTGAGCCATCCGCCCCGAAGGAGACCGACGGCGCGCCGCTGCCGTCGCCCGCTCCGGCACGCAGCGGCTGAGACAATGCCCAGCTCTGGCCGCCGTTGACGGACCAGGCGGCGAGCAGGGAGGTGGCGGCGCCGGTGCCGACGCCAAGGACTGAGGTGACCTGCGGCAGGCCGGCGGCCATGGCCCGCTGTGCCTGGAGCAGACCGTCGAGGATCCAGAGGAGGCCGAAGCCGAGCCGGAGTAGCCGTCTGGCCCTGGGCTCGGCGGCTCCGACGGCACTGCCGATGGCCGTCTTAGCGGGCGGGGCCCACTCCCGGACGCCGAACCGGATCAGTGCGAGCACCAGGAGCAGGGCGAGAACGACGAGTCCCTGATGCGCGAGCGCAGTCCTGAACGCTGCTACGAGCGTCGGGTTGGTGGCGCTGAGACCGGAGTTCATCCCTGGCATGCGGGTCTCCCTGTCACCCTGCCAGCTTGGGCGGCGACGCGTGCATGGCCAGCGCCTTGATCGCTTTGTCCATCGGGCTGTCGACCTTGGCCCGCTCGGCGTTGAGCCTTGCCAGGTCACTGTCGAGCTTCGTTTCTGCCTGGCTCCTGGCCTGCGGGGTCCTGGCTTGCAGGATGGCGGCGACGTCGGTCTGCACCCGCTCGGCGTCCGGTGCCGCCCACTGGACCAGGCCGGTCACGACGCTCGCCAGCCCGAAGCTGTCAAGGGACTCGGGCACCTGGTAGTTCTCCAGGTCGTCGATCTGCTCGTTGTTGGCGGGGGAGCAGTTCGCCGCGCCGTCCTCTGCCACGCCGATGCCCTGAGTGACGTCGTTGCTGTTGCTGTAGCGCTCCGCCTTGACCTGGTCCAGGGCGGCCAGTGACTCGCCGACCCCGCCGGAACAGGATTCGATGTCCGAGGTGACGGCCTGAAGGAAGCCACGCATGTCGCTGGCGCGCTCGGCCCGTGACGGCTTATGCACCAGGGCGACGGCGACCGCAGCCGCGAGAATCAGCACGACTACCCCGACCACCCAGCGCGGCGTGCGCCGGACCGGCCATCCGCTGGCCCGGCGCGGCGCTCGCGCAGTCTGGCTAGTTGTTATCGACGGCACCTGCCAGTCAGCCTCGATCCTTATCCATCAGCGCGACGTCCCTGGTTATCAGCTGGGTAGTCAGAGGCCCGACCACGTGTGCCACGATCCGGTGTGCCGCGTTCAGAAAGAAGGTCTGCGGCAGCGCATACACGCCGTAGGACGTCGTGGTCCGGGCCGGATACGGGTCCGACCCGACCGGGTAGCGCACCCCTACCTTGCGCATGAACCGAAGCGCTGCTGCAGACGCGTCGTTCGCATCGATGCCGAGCACGATGACGCGCCCGTGCATCGCCGAATAGTACCTGGCCAGCAACGGCGTCTCGCGCTTGCAGGGCGCGCACCAGGAGGCGAAGAAGTTCACCACCACCGGGTGCCCGGCGTAGTCAGCCAGCGTCACCCGGCTGTCGGGATGCCCGATCTGGACCAGCGAGAAGGCCTTTGCCAGCGGCGGCGGCGCGGGCTTGCGGGTCTGCGCGGAGGCGCTGGCGACGATCAGCCCGACTGTCACCGCGACCACCGCTGGCAGTGCGACAGCTGAGTACCTCTTGTACTTCTTTTTGCTCTTCCTGGTCCCGGGTCCCGCAGCGGGAATCGGCCCGGCAGCCGACTGCTGCCCTAGGTCGGCTCCGCTCACCTGGTGCCCCGCCACAGGTCATCGGTCGATGTGTCCGGTTGCGGTGCCACCGGTGCGGCAGGCTCGGCCGGGGTCGTGAGCTGGGAGACGGAGAGCCGGTCCGGTCGCTGTGACACGGCGACGGGCAGCACCACCTCGAAGCGGCTGCCCAGACCGGGCGTGCTGCGCGCCCGGACCTCGCCTCCATGCCCCTGCGCGACTGCCCTGACCAGAGCCAGGCCAAGTCCTGTCCCGCGCCGGCCGGGCGACGCCGCGCCGGTCGTGAAGCGCTCGAAGATGTGCTCGAGGTCGGCCGGCGCGATGCCGGCGCCGGTGTCCTGCACGACGAGGCTGACCATGCCAGCGCGATCGTCGCGGACGACCGACAGCCGGATCAGATCATCCGGGCCGGTGTGCTGTGTTGCGTTTTCCAGCAGCGCGTCGATGGCGAGGCTGAGCCGCTCGGCGTCGGCAACCGTGGTCGCCTCGTCGAGCTGGCCGAGCTGCCAGTGCCGGTCGGCCGCGGGCCGCCAGCGCCAGAGCGCGTCGGTGATGAAGCTGTCGAGGTCGACGGGCTCGGGCTGCAGGAACTCGGGCACCGCCGATGCGGCGATCTGCAGCAGCCGGTCGCTCAATGTCCGCAGCCGGTTCAGCTCCCCGACGACCACCTCGATGTCGCGCCGGTCCTGGCTGTGGACCAGGTTCCTGGCCAGCAGCTCAGAGTGGCCAAGCGCGATGGTGATCGGTGTCCTGAGCTGGTGGCTCGCATCCTGGAGGAAGCGGCGCTGGGTGGCCAGGAGGCGCGCGTTCTCCTCGCTGACCCGGATGCGCTCGGCGTTGGCTGCCAGCCGGCGCTGCCCGTGCCACATCATCACCAGGAACATCACCGCCATGAGCGGCACCTCGGCCAGCTCGTCGGCGGGCTGCTCGCCCCGCACTACGTCAAAGCTGATCGCGGCGAAGGTCGTGGCGATCATGGCGGCCAGGACCCACAAGGTCGGCCCGGTGGCGCGCACCCGGAAGCTGTAGAGCAGCGCGAAGCTGATCCAGATCAGGTGGAAGGGGATGGCCTCCCACTGCTCGAAGATCAGGATGCCGGCCAGGCCGAGCAGCCACAGCAGGATCCAGGAGAGGTCGATCCAGCCAGGCCAGTCACGCAGCCCGGTGATGTCGCCGCGCCAGCCGCGCCGGATCAGCTCGCCGGCCAGGGACCCGGGCGGCGGATCGGTCAGCGGGCGGTCAGGCAGCGAGCCGGTATCCTGCACCGCGCACCGTCTCGATGAGGTCGAAGCCAAGTTTGGAGCGCAGCCTGCGCACGCACACGTCGACCACGTTGGAACCCGGGTCGAAGTCGATGCCCCAGACCGAGGCAAGTAGCGAGCCCTTGCTGACGGACTCGCCGACGTGCTCCATGAGCTCCCGGAGCAGGAGCATCTCGAGCCTGGTCAGCTGCACCGGACCGGGCCCTGCGTCGGCATACATGCGGCCGAGATCCAGCACCAGCTGCCCGACCCGGATCTGCTGGTCCTGCTGGTGCTCGCCATGCTCCCCGCGAAGCTGCACCCGGACCCTGGCCAGCAGTTCGTCCAGTGAGAACGGCTTGGTCAGGTAATCATTGGCGCCGGAGTCAAGGCAGCTAACTTTCGTCGGGATGTCGGACTGGCAGGACAGCACGAGCACTGGCTGGTCCGGGCGGGCCCGCTGGAGGGTGGCCAGCACCTCGCGCCCGCTAGTCCGGGGCATGACGAGGTCGAGTATGACCAGCTGGTAGTCGCCCGCCAGCGCCAGGGCCAGCCCGTCGTCGCCGTCCGCTGCGGCGTCGATGTCATATCCGGCGTCTCGCAGCGCCCGGCTGACCAGATCGCGGATGTAGGTCTCGTCATCGACAACCAGCACGCGGCTGCGCTCCATGCGGTGGATCGCCTGGCTGCGGGTCATGGCTGACGCGACCTCGATTACTCGGATTTACAGGATCGTTATAAATCGACCACAGCGGCCCGCCGACGTCCACGGCTGCCTATCAGCACAGGATCTACTCCTGATGGGGCAGGTCGGTCAAGCCTCGCTACCATACCGAAATACCTATGCATTCGATTGCAGTGCGGAGCATACTAGGTGCCGCCCCGATAGGGCGAATCTAGCGACCAGACATGGCTGGTAGTCAACTATGACAATTTCGTCATCGCGGAACTCTTGCCCTGACCAGCCGCGATCCGCAAGATCTGTCTCAATCAGCCGAGGGCAGGGGACTAGCCAGATGGTCAAGTCGTGCCCCCGGCCCGAGGCGCGCACAGGCATAGAAGCGAGGTGATGGCCGGTGTCATTGCCGGCCCGTATCGTTACCCTGCTGGTGGCGTTCCTGGCCGTCGTAGCAGTGGCGTTGTTTGTAGTGATCCACTACTTCCTGGGTGGTCCGCAGACAGTCGACTTCTCGGCGGGCGTGAGCGCAGACACCGGCGCCACCGTGCACGTGGTCTTGCAAGAAGACCCGCAGAACACGGTGAGCACCCACCCGGACTGGGTGTCGTACTTCATCCAGAGTCCGACCACTAAGAAGTGGGTGCACACCACCCTGTTCAAGGTGCCAGCCGGCAGCCGGATCGACGTGACGATCTACGGCTACGACGGCTGCACGCCGCTGCGCAACCCGTACTTTGGCAAGGTCACCGGCACCATCGGCGGAGTCGAGTACGTCGACGGCAAGCCGGTCTCGCAGATCAACTCCTGGTCGGGCTGCAATGTTGGGCACACGTTCTCCATCCCCGGCATCGACCTCAACGTGCCGATGGCCTCGCCGGGACTGACCGCGAACCTGTGCGGCACGTCGCCATGCACGTCCGGCCCGCACAAGACCGTGACGTTCAGCTTCATGTCGCCCAGGGCCACCGGGACCTATTTCTGGCAGTGCCGGGTGCCGTGCGGCGGCGGTTTCATCGACGGGTTCGGCGGTCCCATGCAGACGATCGGTTTCATGACGGGCAACATGGAGGTGGTGTCCTGATGGCCGCGTCAGTCGCTGCCGAGAGCCAGCCTGCGGAGGCTGGCGGGCCGAACCACGGCCTGCGGATCTTCCTGATGTGGCTGCCGCTTTCGGTGGCCGCGGACCTGATCCTCTATTTCGTCTACGGGCCGCACATGCCGCCCGGCCGAATGTCCAACACGGCGGAGAGCCAGCAGTTCGATATCAAGGTCATGTCGGTGCTCGCGGCACCGGTGATGATCTTCGTGCTGACCTTCGCGATCTACGCGCTGATCGTCTGGCGGCGCCGGCCGGGCGACGACGCCGACGGCCCGCCGATCTTCGGCCATGCGAGGATCCAGGCCACCTGGATTACGGTGACCGCGGTCATCGTGCTGTTCCTCGCCGGGTTCGGCACCTACGAGCTGGCCTGGCCAGGGATGGCGGGGGCCGGCGCCGGTGAGGGCCCGAGCCCGATCTGGCAGCCGAAGGGCAGCGACTTCCTGCAGGTCCAGGTGATTGCCCAGCAGTGGCGGTTCACCTACCGGTACCCGCAGTTCGGCGGCTTCGAGACCACTCAGCTAGTGCTGCCGGTTGGCCGGCCGGTCCAGTTCAACGTCACGTCGCTGGACGTCATCCACAGCTTCTGGGCGTACCAGCTCGGTGTGAAGGCTGACGCGAACCCGGGCGTCAACAACATCGCCTACACGACTCCTGAGCACACCGGCACGGTGACGGTGCGCTGCGCCGAGTTGTGCGGGCTGTGGCACGGGGCGATGTACAACTTCGGGAAGGTCGAGTCGGTCAGTGCCTTCGAGTCCTGGGCGACGCACACGGAGGCGTCGCTCGCCTCGATAACGAGGATCCTCCCGCCCTACGCGACGACCTACGACCCGACCGTGATCCCGAACATCAATGCCGCCATGGCAAAGGCCGGCATCGCCGGCGCCAATGGCTACTACTACCCGCCGCAGGATCCGGTGCAGCCATGACCGAGACCTGTCGAGCCGACACAGTGACGAGAGGGTGACCGGATGGCCATCGAGACACAGCCGGAGCGGGCGCAGGGTGCCGGCGGCGGGGTCCCGCGAGCTGGCGGAGCACCGCGGGCGTGGTGGCGCCGTCATCGGCTACCTGCTCGGCCACATGCTGGGCAACTACCTGGACGGGACCGGGAACGCCCTGTACCCGAACATCAGCCTGTCCGACTCCCAGGACTGGCCGATCGTCCTCGGCTACCTGCTGGCCATCGTCGGCTGGCTGGCCGGACTCGGGGTGTTCAACGACATCTTCCGGCAGATAGCTGGCCGGCCGACCACGGTCGCCAACGGCGTGCCCGCGCACGAGGCGTCGGGGCTGGCCAGGTACTTCCGGTACTCGCTCGACCACAAGGTGGTCGGTCTCCAGTACCTGGTCGGCATGATCATCTACTTCTGCACCGCCGGGCTGTTCGCCATGGCGATCAGGACCGAGCTGCTCTCGCCGACCAACCATGTGTTCACCTCGCAGGTGTACATAGAGATCGTCGGCGAGCACGGCACGATGATGATGATGCTGATGACCTCGGTCATCCTCGGCCCGTTCGGTAACTACCTGGTGCCGCTCATGATCGGTGCCAAGCGGGTCGCCTTCCCGCGGATCGAGGCGCTGTCGTTCTGGCTCACGCCGATGGCGTTCCTCATCCTGCTGTCCGGCTTGCTGCTGGGCGGCTTCCCGTTCGGCTGGACAGGATATGCACCGCTGTCCATCCAGGCGACAGTCGGCGCCGACTCCTACGCGATGGCGTTTGGCCTGATGGGCGTCTCGATGATCCTGGCGGGCTTCAACATCATCGTGACGGTCATCTGCTACCGCGCGCCCGGCATGCGGTGGAGCCGGCTGCCGGTCTTCGTCTGGGCGATGGTGTCGACGTCGTTCCTGATGGTGCTGGCCGCACCGGTGCTCGTCGGCGGCATGTACATGCTGCTGATGGACCGCACCGCGCAGACGGCATTCTTCGCGAGTCGTCTCGGCGGCAGCAGCTACCTGTACCAGAACCTGTTCTGGTTCTTCGGCCATCCCGAGGTGTACATCCTGGCCCTGCCGGGCTTCGGCATCGTGTCGGAGATCATCCCGGTGATGTGCCGCAAGCCGCTGTTCGCCTACAAGGTGGCCGCGGCTGGCATGATCGGGGTGTCGCTGCTCAGCTTCTTCGTCTGGCAGCATCACCTGTTCGACAGCGGCATCAACCCGGATATGCGGCCGCTGTTCATGCTGACAACGGAGCTGATCTCCATCCCGACCGGCTTTATCTACCTGGTCGCGCTCGGGACGTTCTGGAAAGCGAAGATCCGCTTCACCGTGCCGATGCTGTTCTGCCTGGCGATGTACTTCAACTTCCTGATCGGCGGTGTGTCGGGCGTGTTCCTGTCGGACGTGCCTGCCGACACGACCGAGCACGGCAGCTTCTTCGTGATGGCGCACTTCCACTACACGATCATGGGCGGGCTGATTTTCGCCTTCATGGCGGGCCTGTACTACTGGCTCCCGAAGATGATGGGCATCAAGCTCAACGAGAAGCTCGGCAAGTGGCAGTTCTGGATCATGTTCCTCGCGTTCAACTCGACGTTCCTGCCGCTGTTCGCGGTCGGCATGGCGGGCCAGCCGCGGCGCGTGTTCGAGTACGCCAGGAATCTCCAGTTCCTGAACGACTGGGTCTCGATCTCGTCGTTCTTCCTGGGCTTCTCGATCCTGCTGTTCGTGATCAACTTCGTCTGGTCTACCGTGATCGTGCGGGAGCGCGAGACTGGCAACCCGTGGCAGTCGCGCGGGCTGGAGTGGCAGATTGCCTCCCCGCCGCCAGCTGACAACTTCGACAGGATCCCGGTCGTGCTGTCCGGACCATACGAGTACGGCGTCAAGGACGCGCCGCCTGTCGCGGATCTCAATCCGCCGCCAGGTGTGCTCACTGCCGCGATCAGCGGGGCGTCAACAGCGAGAGCGGAGGCTTAACTCATGGCCGGAACAACTGCCGAGCCGCCCGCCCTTGGTGCTGCAGAGGAGGAGGCGGTCTTCTACCATGAGGCCGCGCTGAACTCCTCGTGGACCGGGGTGCGGCTTGCACTGGGCGCGCTGTCGTTCCTGTTCGGGGCGTTCATCTTCGCTTTCTTCTACCTCCGGTCACTGGACAGCTACCACCTCTGGTACACGGCCACGACCCATCCGAGTAAGGTCATCGGCATCACGGTTCTGGTCCTGGTCGTGGTCAGTGCGCTGCTCCAGACAGCGTCGCTGCAGGCGATCAAGGGCGGGAACAAGACAGCCTGGCTGGGCGGGGCGACGATTGCGCTGCTGCTCGGTCTGGCGGCGGTGGCGGTCGAGATCTACCAGCTGTCGAATCTCGGGTTCTGGCCGGGCGCAAGCGGGTTCGCCAGCGTGTTCGTGGGCTACAACCCCATCTACCTGACGATCGCGTTCTGCGCGATGGTCTGGCTGGAGACCCTGATCATGCGCTGCCGGTCGATCCCGCAGATCTCCTTCGTGGAGCAGCCGCCCACCTACAAGGAAGCGTTCGCCGTCCAGCGGTTCCAGGCGTCGCTCAGCGCTTTCACGCTGCTCTGGAACTACCTGGCAGTGGTGGCGATCGTCGCCTGGATCCTCTTCTACCTGGTGCACTAGGCCGGCCAGCCGGAGGAAAGGTACCTGGTGGAAGCAGATCTCACGCACTGGTCGGTCAGCTGGCCCGCTCTCGTCGGCTGCGGTGCAGCCGCGGTGTGCCAGCTGGCCGGGTGGCCCAAACTGCAGCCGCGCCCGGGAAGGGAGGAGCGCCGGGAGGCGCTGCTCTTCTACAGCGGGCTGCTGGTGCTGCTCCTAGCGCTGGTGTCGCCAGTTGGCTACCTGTCCGGCGTGTACCTGTGGGTACGGGCGCTGCAGGGACTGCTGGTAGGCGTGGTCGCGCCCGGAATGATCGTCCTCGGTGCGCCGTGGACGGCGTTCCGGCTGGCCTTCAGCCGGGCGGTGCCAGCTCCGGACGGCCTGGCAGTCTCAGCTGAGCCTGCCGCTGCCGACCGGGTAAGCGGGCGCGGTCCATGGCTGACAGCCTGGCCGGTGGCGGCGGTTGTGCTCGCCAACGCGGTCTGGCTGGCCTGGCAGTTCCCCGGGCCGACGGACGCTGCTGTGGGCAGCAGCGGCGTGGCCCTGGCCGAGCACGCCAGCTTCCTGGCGGCCGGGCTGGTGTTCTGGCTCCAGATTGCCTCGTCCAGGCCGCTCAGCCAGCGGACGACGCCATTGCGGCGGATGGCGCTGGTCATCGGTACCGTGGCGGCCTGGACTGTGTTCGGCATGATGCTGGTGTTCGGCTCGGGGGCGTTCTACCCGGCCTACGCGAACTCCGCGCACCATGTCATGACAGTGCTCGACGACCAGCAGCTCTCCGGAGCTGTCTGGTGGATGGGAATACTGCCGCCGATGATCGTCGCCGCTGTTGCTCTCATGATGCAGTGGCTCCGCGACGAGGAATCAGCGGAACTGTCGGCGGGGCTGGACCGGCTGCTGGCGCCGCGGCGCCACGGCTGGCCCTCCCGGCCGGTAATCCGGTGAGGCGAATGACGGGCAGCAGGAGGCTGCAGTGCACAGAATGATCGTCGCAATGATCGACCCGGCTAACACGCCGCATGGGTACAACTGGACGTTCGCGTTCCCGATGCTGCTGTTCATTGTGATCGCGGCGATCCTGTACGCGCTGTTCAGCCGGCCGCACCGTCGCGTGCCTGCCAGGCGTATCTCGGCTGCCACGGCCGCTGTTGGCCAGACTGCGGGCGCCACAGTCGCGGCGTCCAGCGCGCCGGCTACCGCGAGCGCGACGCCAGCTGCCGCCGAGCCGGCAGCCGACGGCGAGAGCGCAGCCGAGCCGGCTCAGCCGGCCGCCGACTCGGGTGAGGGCTCGGAGGCCAGCGAGTGACCCAGCTGACCAGTGAGCTGGCCGGTCCTGTTAGCGACGGCCCGGCGCATGCGCCGTCCGCCGGCGTGGCAGGCGGGCGCTCGCCGGCGGTGGTGCTGCGCGCGCTGTTCCAGCTGACCAAGCCGCGCATTATCGAGCTGCTGCTGGTCACGACCCTGCCGACCATGTTCCTGGCCCGGCGGGGCCTGCCGGGCCTCGGCCTGATGCTGGTGACCCTGGTCGGCGGTGCTCTGGCGGCTGGCAGCGCCAACACCATCAACTGCTACCTCGACCGCGACATCGACGCGGTGATGAAGCGCACCGCGAGGCGTCCGCTCGTGGCCAAGGGGCGGCCGGCCGCGGTGAAGCCGGGTGAGGCGCTGTTGTCGGGGGTTGTGCTGGGTGTTGCGGCGACGGTGGTGCTGGGGGTGGCGGCGAACTGGCTGTCGGCGGTGCTGGCGGATGGCGCGATCTTGTTTTACGTGTTTGTGTACACGATGGTGCTGAAGCGGCGGACGGCGTCGAACATCGTGATTGGCGGGGCGGCGGGGTGTTTCCCGGTGCTGGTCGGGTGGGCGGCGGTGACGGGCCGGGTGGGCTGGCCGGCGGTGGTGTTGTTCGCGGTGATCTTTTTCTGGACGCCGCCGCATTTCTGGGCGCTGGCGATGAAGTTCCGGGATGATTACGCGGCGGCGTCGGTGCCGATGCTGCCGGTGGTGGCGGCGGCGCCGGTGGTGGCGCGGAAGATCTTGGTGTACTCGTATGTGATGGTGGGGGTGACGCTGGTTCTGGTGCCGTATGCGGGGGTGGTGTACGGGGTGTGTGCGGGGGTGCTGGGCGGGTGGTTCCTGGTGGAGGCGCACCGGCTGCGGTCGCGGGTGGCCGGGGGTGCGGCAGCTGCGCCGATGCGGCTGTTCCATTTGTCGATCGCGTATCTGACGCTGCTGTTCGCTGCGATCGCTGTCACCGCGCTGCTGCCCTGGCGGTGGTAGGGATGGAAGCCAATAGCGAGCAGGACCGGCGCGGCTGGCGGGTCCTCCTGCGGCCGCGCTGGCTGGTCTGGACCGGATTCTGCCTCGTGGCATGCGCGGGGATGCTGGCGCTGGGCGACTGGCAGCTTCACCGGGCGCTGTCGGGCAACGATCTGAGCTGGGCCTACACGTTTGAGTGGCCGTTGTTTGCCATATTCTGCGGCTACTTCTGGGTCAGAACGTGCCGAGAGGAGCTCAGGCACCCTGCCGAGGCCGCGTCTGGCGCTGCTGACGACGAGATGCTGGCCAGCGGGGTGTCAGCCAGCACGGTGTCTGCCAGCACGGTGTCTGCCAGCACCGTGTCTGCCAGCATGGGGGACAAGCCAGCCGAAGCGGCAAGCGCCGAGTCATACGAGGACTACGTAGCCCGGCTCCGCGCGGAGATCCAGAGCGATCCGCGGTGGCGTGTGCAGCGTCGCGGTCGGCGGTAGCCCGGTACTGACAGGCTGCGGCCGGGTCTGGTCGCCTGCCGCAACTGCTTCTAGAATCCGATTCTGGTATCAGTCGCGCCTGCACAGCACCGGGAGGCCACCGTGGCGTGGGACTTCTCCACCGAACCGGAATTCCAGCACCAGCTTGACTGGGTGGCCGACTTTTGCGAGCACGAAGTCGAGCCGCTCGACCTGGT
>Ga0335074_10003303_pt1 | contig 21964 bp, 18 predicted proteins | sample Lox_Sample_23_FD_206715 | JGI IMG/M metagenome (GOLD analysis project Ga0335074, IMG submission 206715) | Soil microbial communities from Loxahatchee National Wildlife Refuge, Florida, United States - Lox_Sample_2.3 | ecosystem: Environmental > Terrestrial > Soil > Wetlands | place: USA... | reverse complement strand
GCAGCATGGTTTCCAGCGACAGCTTCTTCCCTGATTCGATGTTTTGCCAGTGAGACATGTAATAGCCGTAATCTCTCATCATTTGCATTCGCGTCCAACCCCGGGCTGCGCGCAAAGACTTGATTCGTGCCGCCAGAGCCCGTTTGAACGCCTCATAGTCATAATGCTGCTGCATTCGCTTTCATCCCCCTCACCTCAATTTAGATTTTCCGAAGGAGCAACCAGTCACAGGGGGGTTATGGTCGGCTTCGAGCATCTTTCTTCCGGTAATTCCTTCACTCTATTAGCTAGTTTGCCTTCATGCGCAGCGACAAGTCGTCCCCATCGTAGAGGCATTCGCGCCAGAGTGTCTAGCGGTAAAGCCTCTCTCCTCATCGAAAGCGGAGCAGAGTTTGCGGGTACATCTTGTCTCGTCCGCTCTGTGCACACTCAAGGCGGAGATTGTCATTTACTGCGGTTTGCAATTCCCGAGTAATACCAAGATCGCGCGCGCGTCTGGATCGAGGAGTGGCCCAGGAGGAACTTGAACTGTTTCGAATCTCCGCCGCAGACCCGGGAGAGCTTGGGGCAGGTCCACCCAAATCGTGACGCGCCGAGATCTTGTATTGCCATCTCCGCGGCGGAGGCCTCAACTACGCTCCAGACCGCCCAATCGTTCCACCCTTCCCCGTGCGCGGAAGAGGCGAGAGTGAGAAAGTCGAAGTTGTAGGGATCCTTTAGAATTTCTTCGGCCAGGTCCGAGTCCCCCGGTGGCAGGGTTCGGGAGAAATTTGTCAGGGCCTTCCCTTGCCTCTCGTGGAACCGGCCGGCAATCTGATGGACCAAGACGTTGCGGCTCCAACCGTATTCAAGGGAGGCGCGCAGATACCACACCCGGAGACGGGGTCCTTGATCCGGTCCAGCAGGACCATATGATGGCCCCAGGGCAATTGTGCAGCAAACTGCTGGACAATTGGCGTCCGTCCAGGCCTCCGCGAACGACCGCATATACTTGAGACTTCGGGGGCTAAAGCCCTCGACCCCGGTAAATTCGTTCTGGAGATCGTGCGCTAGCCGGTCGATGACCTTGGTTCCCCACCCTTCGGCCTGCTGTCGGGCCAGGATATCCCGGCCCACTGACCAATATGAGAGGATGAGTTCCCGGTTCACGGCGAAGGCGGCGCGCCTGGGCGGTACGAATCCTCGTTTTCAGCGCTTCGAGCAGGGTGAGGTAGCCAGGAGGTAGCGGGATGAGGTCCGAGGTCATTGTCCTAGGTAATTTAACAAAGGCCTCAAGGCCTCAGACTTGATAATTGGCAGGGCGGGCCATCTTCACCGAGTCCACACTTCCGAATTTTTCTGTTCATCGCGGCCAGGCTATACGTGCATGCAGGGAAAGTCTCGCGTGAAGCAGCCCAATTGGTCAGAAAATTAGGAATCCAAAAAAAGGGGGTCTGCTGCGAGTCGAGCAGCTAGTGGGGCGGGTAGGATTACGTATCGCTCGTAGACGTCTACGCGGCTCAAGGAGAAAGGCGAGCTAAATTGCTCGCCCTTGGCCATTTAGGTTAGCCCGGCCCCCTCAACCCTCTGAGCAGGATACCGCACACAGGCCGCACACCTACCCTTCGTCGTCGATCTTCAGGAACAGTACTAGGGCGGCAGTTACGACGTCCTCCATCTTGATCTTTTTGCCCTTGGCTTTGAGGGTGTAGACCTGCCGATCGAGCTCCGCCCGGACCCGGCGCGGCACGCGGACGCTAAGAGGTGCCAACTCTCGATCGTCGCTGATAAGGTCCTCGACCGAGCGATCATGGGCCGACGCCGATTGCTGTTTCACCAGCTTTGGCCGGGCACTGGTCTTCGGGGCAAGTGGGGTAAGCGCTTCCCTTCCCTGCTCTTCGGTCGTGGTCCCGGGCTCTGCTTCAGCGGCGGTTGTCGGCTCGGGCTCCGGGGCCACTGGGCGGGACGCTAGTTGGGTGACGGGAATCTGAATCTCGTCGGCGAGTTCCCTAGCCTGGGCCCGCAAATCTAAACGACGGCTAGACATGCAATTATCTCCTTGGCAAGCTTTTTGTAAGCCGTTGCAGCGGCTGATCTTGGGGCGTATTCGAAGATCGAGTCCCCTGTTCCGAAAAACTCCGCGATTGCCACTGCCATTGGTATCTGCGCTTCGAGGACAGTGGTTCTGTCAAGGTTCTGCAGGATCTCGCGGGTGGTCGCCGCCGTGTCGCGGGAGATGTTCCAGCGCGGCATTGCGGCGTTGACGAACAGCATGAAGCGGATATCTGGATACGACTTCCGCATGTCACGGATAAACCGCGCTGTATCAACAGAATGTTCAATATCGATCGATGACGGGCGCAGTGGGGATAAGACCGCATCACTCAAACGCACGGCAGTAGCCGTGATGTCGTCAATGTTGCCCGGACAGTCGACAATCACCATGTTTAGGTGCGGGTCCCGACGGAGAGTCTCAAGTTCTTCTTCTAAAAGGCCCTTAGGGACGTTCATCACGTCAAATCCATTGCGGCCCGTATGTCTGCGCCGACGGTACCATTTCGTAAAAGTTGCCTGTGGATCGGTATCGATGACTTTCAGGTTGTATCCTGCGCTCTCAAATGCGCAAGCGATATTGATAGCCGTCGAGGACTTGCCCGTTCCACCCTTCTGGGTCGCGACAGAGAGCACTGTAGCCATGGATGTTCTTATAGCAGGCGCCCAAGAGCATACGATATAACTACTGTGGTTCCACTGGTGTTGAGGTGATCCGTCGCGCCGCCTAGAGAGCCAGGAGCCCGCCTTACCTGTAGGTTTTCATGACATCATGAATGTAAGAAATCTTTCTGGAAATCAGGAATGTTTGAACAATTGCCATCAGACTTTACAGTGAGACTATCGTCCCTCAACCTAGCAGAGAAACTGTTGAAGTCATTGTTGATCGCTATTCCCAGTTTGTAGAGGAGCTGGCACGCTGCGATTGCGGCCTCGTCGCCGGTGAGCTCGCTCGAGACCTCGACTGTGATGAGGCCGGGGGTGATGGTGATGTTCGAGGGAAGGGAAGCGATGTCGGCGCTGAGCGCCTCGTCGACCATTGGGAAGCTAACCGGATTCCGGCCTTGCTGGGCCATCGCATTGCGGACGGCCTGAATCTCGGACATGCTGCGCGACAGTTCTTCGTTCGTCGCCTGGCGTCGGGAGAGCTGCCAGCTCTCTTCCTTCGCGACGCGTTCGACCCAGGACAGCAGGGAAGTGCGATCCACTAGAAAGCCCGACACGCGGTCGCCGGTTCGTCCAACCTTGTTCATGAGATCAATGGCGGCGCGTCGCTGGAGCTGGAAGAGCTCCTCGATCGCAGGCCGGTCGAGTTGCCTCGCTTTCATCTTGCGCAGGACGGCCACAATTTCCTCGGATCGCGGGAGCCATGTGCGCGGCATTGCCATGAACAAAGTTTACGTCGAGAAGGAAGGGAAGTGCCCGGAATCAGTTGAGGGGAATCTGATTTGCCTTGTAGGCATATCCGGTGGTCGTGGCCTTGAACTCGACCTCCATCCGCACATCGCGGCGAGGATTGTAGACGAGGGCCGGCCGGAAGCACACCAGGCAGTTGTGACCAGAGCGGCGCACACTGGGATAGCTCAGGCCGTTCGAGTTCTTGGCAATGAGAGTCCGCGCCAGCATCTGCGGCGCCGCGTAACAGTCCGGCACCGGCTCGGCTTCCAGATACTGGGCCCATTGTTCTGTCGGATCGAGCAGGTGAAATTTGGAACGAAAATCCGCAAGCCAGTCATCATAGGTTGAGAGGTCCCCGTCCGGGCGCTCACCGGATAATTGAGGGACGATGATCTCTGCGAGATGTTTCGCCTTGTGGTAGCACACCTCAGCAAGGGAAGTGTCCAGCTCGTCCGCTGCATACCATGCACCGCGAGTCTCGTCGTTGAAGCGCGAGCCAGGCGCACTTGTATAGCTGAACGCGGCATTGACGATATGCGCGTTGGGAATTCCGTAGACTAGCTCATAGGTACTGATCCCGACCTTCCCGGTGCGCTCGGTCTGGATACGTTCATTGCTTGCGCCGTCGAGCAACGTGATGTCGTCGAGCATCTCGTCGCTGTCCGTGACCTCGGCTAACACCGTTTGGTTTTCGCTATAGCGGGATGGGATCAGGCGATGCATCCCATCCGCGAAGAAATCAATGACCGGGGGAAGCGTCACTTGCCGCCTCTCCAGGTATCCAGCATCAGGCGCACCTGGACCATGCCCGGCTGACCACGTTGGATCATGTAGTCGATCGGCGCGATGCCGGAGAACAGGGAATTGCGATTGCCGAGCGTGACCCATTGATCCGCCCAGGGTTTGCCAAAGTAGATGTGCAGCGCCTTGTAGATGCCGATGACCAGAGAGATGCGCGTGAGCGTATCCTGGTCGAGCTTCTTGCTCTCCGGCTCCGTCTTCCAGGCGTGGTAGGTGGAAGAGGCGATTCCGCCGAGCAGGTCGCGAGCCTGGGCTTCGTTGAGCCCCCACCTTTCGGTGATCTTCACAAAAGCCTTGATCGCGCTCGGACTCAGCTTGGCTCGCTGCTCCGAATTCGTCAGGTCAGGAGCCCGATCGAACAGATGCGCTACGTCGGAAGGAGTCAATAGGGTGGACATTGGTGCACCTCGATTCCGTGATTTATTATGCTCGGAATCGAGAACCGTCGCAAGCCGTTATTAAGTCCTTGGCTTGGCAAGTGCCGAAGTTGGTACGTCCCATGGGTTTTCCGCTTCAGTGCGTTTTCTCCAGCGATTTACAGTGAAGTCACGCTCTGGCCGCTAGCAGGGAATTGGCCTCTCCACGACCGTACTACTAGATGTCATCGACGAATGATTCGAGCACCGTCCGGCAGCCGAAGAAACCGGCTGGCTCCGAGGCGATGACCACCCAGCTTTGGAAGCCACGGCCCGGCAGACCCACGTCTGCCACAAGGCTTAGCGATCTGATAGAAGCCCAGAAGGAAGTGGCCGAACGCGACGTCTGGGATGCGGGCATGGTCCGGTACGCTGGGCGCTGTTTCATCCAGGCGAACCTGCCACACTCGATCCGTTCTATCGACCAGTTCGCGACCTTCGTCCGCCAGAACGGGAAGATGACGCTGCAGATCAAGCCTGACGCCCGGTTCGGAATCCCGTACGGGTCCATCCCCAGGCTCCTGTTGTTATGGATCGCGAACGAGGTGCGCACGAAGAAAGAGCCTCTCATCTACCTGGGTGACAACCTGAGCAAATTCATGCAGCAGCTCGATATCATCCCGACGGGTGGCCGGTGGGGGACTGTAACCAGCCTCCGAAAGCAAATGGAGCGGCTCTTCAACGCCGACATCCGATTTCGCTATGACGACGACGAAAATGCCAAGGGAAAGCTGTTCGCGATTCAAGAGTACGACCTTTGGTGGCGGCAGCCCTCAGACCCCGAACAGTCCGATCTCTGGCAGTCGACGATCCTGCTAACCCAGCCACTCTTCGAGGAGCTCCTCATTCACAGTGCGCCGGTCGATATGCGTGTCATCAAGGTGTTGCGGCGCTCGCCGATGGAGCTGGACATCTACTGCTGGCTGACTTACCGAATGCTCAGCCTTAAGCACCCGCTCTTCCTTTCCTATAAGGATCTGCGGATTCAGTTCGGAGCTGAGTATGCCAGGCCCCAGGACTTCAAGGTGAACATTGACCGGGCGCTATGGTCGGTTTTGAAGCAATACCGGAATGCCCGAGTCCAGGCCGACGTGCTCGAGAAGGGAACTTACGGCTGGAAGCTATTGCCCAGCCCGCCCCATGTCCCGATCGATCCGGAGCAGCGCAGGAAATGGCTATCTTCAAGCAAAACCAATGGTTAGCTACGCATAAGAACTCACCACGCCGAAAAATCTGCACCAGAAAATTTGCACACAGGATGAGGGCTTTTCCACGCATAAAAGCTCACCTCGGGTGGAGGTCCTTTTGCTAGTGTTTGGACGTTTTCCACGCATAAGAGCTCACCGCTCCGAAGATTTCCACGCATAACAACTCACTTTGTCACGCATTTGAGCTCACTTTCCACGCATAACAACTCACAAATTGTCGCGCAATTCGTTGAAGCGACGGTGGTTAGCGGACAGCCTGTACTAACTTCTATCTTTTCCTTTATACCAATCACCCCATCCTTTAAATAAAGGGGCCCTCTGCGGCGCTGCGCGCCGGCAATAGCAGAGGGAAGCGAACTCCAGAGCCGTCCCGCGTCCTGAAGGTATATAGCATCTAATCCATTTCATATCAATAAGATTCCTGGATGCCATTCAAGGTGCGTTTTTGATCCCACTAAAACGCGAATGCATATTTATACGGCCCAGGCTGCATAATCTGCGCCTGACTATTCCAATAGGTAAACGACCAAAGGACGAATGTACCTCGCGCCATATAGCATCGACTTCATCATTCGCTAAGGAAAGGGGATCTGCCTTGAGATGAGAGAAATGCAGCTGAGAATATCCTTGCACGGGGGGCTCGTGCAGAAGAGGTCGGCGGCATGGAAGAAGAATTCAAGCTCACCCGCCATCCGACCTGGACGCGCGCTCCCAGCTGTAGGCCGAGGCACTGATCGCGAAGCTCAAGAACCTGGCCGCATAGGTGGGCCGCCAACTACAACACACCGCTGTCTACGACGGACATCGTCCACGGGTTCCTAAAGATAACGCCTCCTTGCCCATGAGCAGGAAAGAACGACCTCTTCATTTCCGGTCCAGGAGCTAGCTGGCAGCTCGGCGCATGTCGACTGGCGCAAGGTGGGGAATTCCTCGACAAATCTCTTAACTCTTACATTATGTGTGTGTTGTAAGTCCCATAAACCTAACCTCTTATAGACGTAAGTAACATACCATTCTAAAGGAGCTTCCTCATTCAACGAAGTGATTGAGGTGCCGATGCGGCCAGTCAATATTGGGTCTGATTGATGCAGGGATATATCGGGAACGTCAGGGCGGTGTATTCCTATCCAGGCACAGCTGCGGCCGGTATTGCCTCGTCATTCTTAGCCGCGAGGCGCTGAAATGCCCAGAGTCGTGAACTGATGTGGACTTACGATCCGCAACCTCGAGGATGTGTTGAGGAATTTGGACACACAAAGAGAGTCCGATAACGCGCCAAAACCAATGACACACGTCTTGCAGCGACGCTTAATATATTTGCGTATAAATGATTGATAATAAACATATTATCATGGTTACTATACCTCTGATAATGTCAATTGTCGTAGACAATCTTTGTGCTAGGCTGATTTCGTGCAAAAAAGCCTTCAGCTTCCCTCGGGCTACCATGAACTCCTGCAGGAGCTCAAAGGACGCATCCGTACCGCCCAGGTCCGCGCCGGCCTCGCCGTCAGCCGGGAGTTGGTTCTCCTCTATTGGTCGATCGGCCGGGATCTCAGCCAGCGTTTTGCGACCGAGGGGTGGGGCAGCAAGATCAATGAGCGTTTAGCGAAGGACCTACAGGCCGAGTTCCCCGGCGTCGAAGGCTTCAGCCCGCGGAACTTCCGGTATATGCGTGCTCTGGCCGAGGCTTGGCCGGAGCCGGAGATTTTGCAATCGCTCATTGCCAAATTGCCCTGGGGCCACAATCTGAGGGTTCTGGACCGGATCAAGGACCGGCCCACGCGAGAATGGTACCTCCGGGCAGCCCTCGAATACGGCTGGAGTCAGGATGTCCTGGTTCTTCAGATCAAGAGCCGTTTGCACGAGAGGGAAGGGAAGGCACTGACCAACTTCCAGCGAGAACTGCCCCCTCCAGAGTCGGATATGGCGGAGCAGATCCTCAAAGACCCCTACAACTTCGATTTCCTGACCGTGACCGAGGCTGCGAAGGAGCGGGAGATCGAGCGGGGACTCTTGACCCATCTTCGCGACCTTCTCCTGGAGCTGGGCCGCGGCTTCTCCTTCGTGGGGAGCCAAGTTCCGTTAACCGTGGACGGGCAGACCTTCTACATCGACCTGCTCTTCTACCACGTTCGCTTGCACCGCTATTTCGTCTTCGAATTAAAGGTGGGCGCCTTCCAGCCCGAACATGCCGGCAAACTGGGCTTCTACCTTGCGGCGGTGAACGGCACGATGCGAACCCCGGTCGAAGGACCGAGCATCGGCGTTCTCCTCTGCGAGAGCCGGAGCGGTCCCATCGTGGAATTTGCTCTTGAGACCATCAATCAGCCGATCGGCGTCTCGACATATCACGTGACGCGAGAGCTTCCGGCGCCAATGCGGGAAGAGCTGCCCACGGTGGAGGACCTCCAGGAAGTCGTTAAGAAGCTCCGTTCGGAGATGGAGAGCTTGCGGAAGGAAGTGCCCGATGAGGAATAAACCGTTCCGTATCGACGTGAAACGAGGGATCGTCCGGCTCGGTCAATTTGGCAATGGCCCATTGCCAAATTGGCTTTTCGACACTCATCGTCGTTTGGTCATGTTTCGTTTCCAGAGGACGAAAACGAACGGTGCGCTCCTATGAGCCCATCACTCGCACTCATCCCTTCGGCGCAGGAGTCGCAGCTCAATCCGCATGCCGCACTCCAGCGGTTGCGAGAGATGGTCCTGAATGCTGTTGCCTCCGAACATTCCAAACGCAACTATGCCAAGGCACTCGACGAAGTGTATACCCTGTGCGCGAATCGCTTACAGGGGATCTCGCGTCCCCTGCTGATGGAGTACCGGACTTCCATGATCGATCGAAAGCTGAGCCCCTCGACGATCAACGTCCGGCTCTCGGCTATCCGCAAGTTGATCGGAGAGGCCCGGCGCAACGGCATCCTCGATAGCGAACAAGCCGCACAGATGGCCGACGTGCCGAACGTGCGGCAGCAGGGAACCCGGATAGGGAACTGGCTGACCCGCGAGCAAGCCAAGGAGCTGCTCACGGTGCCGGACCGCTCCACAATCAAGGGCACGCGCGATTACTGCATCCTGGCACTGTTGGTGGGGTGTGCGCTGCGGCGTAGCGAGCTGGCCGCGTTGAAGGTCGAAGACATTCAGCTCCGCGAGGGTCGCTGGGTCATCGCCGACCTGCGCGGCAAGGGCGGGCGGGTGCGAACGGTAGCTATTCCGATGTGGGTGAAGCAGGCCATCAATGCTTGGCAGACTGCGGCCCAGGTCGAAGATGGCCACCTTCTGCGCGCGCTTTCGAAGAGTGGGCGTATACGGGGGGAACAGCTGAGCGATTGGGCGGTGTGGAGCGTGGTCGAGGCCTCGGCCAGGGAACTGGGCATTGAGCACTTCGGGGCGCACGATCTGCGAGGGACCTGCGCGAAGCTCTGCCGCAAAAACGGCGGCGACCTCGAGCAGATCAAGTTTCTACTCGGCCACGCTTCGATTCAGACCACGGAGCGATATCTCGGCTCGGAGCAGGAATTGGCCGTGGCGGTCAATGACAACCTCGGATTGTGAGGTGGACGATGCCGTCCCAACACTCTTGAAACCCCTTCGCAGTTGACCGTCCTGACTTTAATGCTTTACGGTCGCTATCTTTTGCATCAGATCTTCGCATCCGTTTCCCAGCCGCGGCCGATTTCTGGCGGATGACCGCTAGCCGGAAGGGCCGGAAGTGATCTGCGCAGCGTCTGAAAAGTCAGCTTTCCAGGTAAACTTGCCCGTGTCGCCGCGCCAGAGAATTGAAGTTGCTCAAGTAACCCCCGTTTTTCATGCACTACGTCGCCGGTGCGCAGACCGTCGTTCGGATCGGACTACGTCCGATCTTAGCTGGCGACAAACCGGACATTACTCACCGCAAGCGCGTGTCTCAAAGGAATTCCGATGAGTCACTCGCAGCGCAGCGCAGCCATGGGGTCTACGGCGAGAGCTCTGCGCACGGGAACCAGGCAGGCGAATGCAGCCACCAGAATGAGAAGTCCCGATACCGCCAAAAGCATAATCGGGTCGCGCGTTCCGTTCTCGACCCATTGGGCAATAAGGCGATTCAGACCGAAGCTGAGAGCAAGGCCTGCGATAATCCCCAATCCCACGCTCGCTCCGGCCGAAAACCCGACGAGCCACAGCACATCACGGCGCCGCGCTCCCAGTGCGACGCGAACGCCGAGCTCGCTGGTACGCTGCAGCACCGTATAAGAGACGACGCTGTACAGGCCCACAGCGGCCAGAGTCAATCCCAGGATAGAGAAGGCGCCGAAAAGCAGTGAGATGAGCCGCGTGCGGGCGTACTCCGGCTCGCGCTGGATCCAGCCTTCGAGGTCCCGCACATTGTCGGAGATCAGCTGATCGGGCTCAATGGAAGCGACCTTCTGGCGAATGCTATGTACCATGGCGAGCGGCTCGCCCTGCGTGCGCACCAATATCTGCGTCCCCATCCATGTCACGACGGTGTATGGTGCATAAACGGCAGGCGCCGGCGGTTTGTCCAACCCGTCGTTCAGCGAGTCGGCAACCACACCGATGATCTGCAGCCATCCATCGCCCCCGGCCGCGGCAAGTCGATAGGGAGGGAGGGTGGTGAACTGCGAGAAGCGGACCAAATGACCCATGGGATCGCCACTGGAGAGATAGCGATTTACGAACGATTGATTCACGAGGACGAGTGCAGCTCCACGCGCGATTTCGCTCTGATCCCAGGTCCGCCCTCTGAGCAAAGGAATCTGCAGCGTGGTGAAGTACTCAGGGCTGACGAACTCCGCATGAGCGTGCTGCGCCTGGGAAGCTGGTTTGCCCAGGATTTCGAAGGGGAGCAGCCATCCGCTAGACGGCGGGGTGGCATTGGTCGAAATACCCGCGGAAAGGACGCCAGGCATTTCGCCGATCTTCTCGCGAAGTTGGGCATAGAAACGGGTGCGTTCGGCCCAGGTTGTGTGAGTATTTTCGGGGAGCGGAAATCCCAGGGACATTACGTGCTGCGGAGCGTAGCCCAAGGGCGCGCGGTTCATCCGGATAAAGCCCTGGATGGCTGCGGCTGCCGCAGTCATCAGCAGCAGAGTAAGCGCGATTTGTCCCGCGATCAGCGCCGCGTGCAGGCGCCTGCCCCTGATGTTTCCGGTCAGCCGCCTCATGCTGGCCTGCATTACCTGGCTGATTTGAGGCCGCGCCGACTGCAACGCCGGAAAGAGACCGAAGATTGTTCCACTCAGCAGGGCAAGACCCACGCTGAAGCACAAGACAGCTAGATTGATATGGAAGTCGGCCTCGTGCGGATAGGAGTACTCCGGCAGCCGGGGAACGATGAATGCGACCATGCGATAGGCCAGTAGCACACCCATGCCCGCTCCGGCCACAGATAAGAGCAGCGATTCAGTCAGGAGCTGGCGCACAATACGGAAGCCGCTCGCTCCTACGGCGGAGCGGACTGCGAATTCGTGCTGGCGGGCTGTACCTCGGGCAAGAAGAAGGATCGAGACATTTCCACAGCCGATCGCGAGCAGCAGCGCAACGGCCCCGAAGAGCAGGTACATCGTCTTCTTCAGATCGCGCGTATACGTATCCGCAAGGCGGCGCACGCTGATTTTGAATTGCTTGGGGTAGAAATTCGGGGTTTCGCGGTCGAACTCCTGGTAGAGGGGCCGGAATTCGGCTTCTGCGGCGGCCATGCTTACGCCGGGCTTCAACTTGATTTTGGTTCCATACAGATGTTTCTGATCGGATTCCAGCTTCAGGGGTAAATAGAGGTCGGCACCCATCCAGGTGAACCGCGCCGGCATCACGCCAACGATCGTGTACGTTTTGTGCGTGAGCTGGATGGTCTTTCCGACGACGGCAGGATCGCCGACATAGTGTCGCTGCCAGAACTTGTAACTGAGCACCGCCACGGGCTGCGGATCCTGTCCGTCGGGCGCATCGGAAGGAACGATGTATCGGCCGAGGAGGGCGGGCAGTCCGAGGAACTCGAAGGCAGACCCACTCATCTTGATCGCGTCGACGCCTTCGGGAGCATCTGTGCCCGTGACTGTCTCATCCGTGGCCGACAAGGCGACCACATCCTCTGCGGCGTGCGTCTGGCGCAGACGCCGAATCTGCGGACCAGTCAGAGTCCAGGTTTCATCGACACCATTGTTGTCCGCAATCCAGACGTCGCAGATGCGGCCGATTCCCGCATAAGGCCAGGGATGGAGCACCGCATCATAAAAGATGCTGTAGACAGCGACCGTCGCGCCGATCCCCAGCGTGAGCGACAAGACGGCGGTGAGGGAGAAGCCTGGGGTACGGAGAATCTGCCGGAACGCGAAGCGGAGATCCTGTAGCAGTATTTGCATCAGCGCCTCCCGTCGGGACAAGCCAACAGTTGCCGGGGCCCGAGCACTTTGACCGCCACATTTAGATCCTCAAGAAGCTCTCGGCGGAGATCGTAGCAGATGGGACAAACGATAATGAAGCCTGGAATGCCTTACCGTTGGACCATATCAGGCACCCCAGTTGGGTGAAGGCGCCTCTTTGTCGTCAATGCCAAATGCCAATGCGCTCTCGAGTTGCTCAAGAATTCACCATTCCGAAGGGTTGACCGGCTAACCGGAATTGATCCTGCTTAATGCCCGCAAAGTCCGGTTTGCGGAAACCTCACTGCCCGGGCTGTAGCGCCCCACGACCTTTACCTAAATCGCCGTCTTGCAGGGAAGGCCGAATGCCTTGACGGAAGAACGATGGACGGCAGTAAGCTGCTTGCTATGAGCATTCGCACATTTGGCGTAGCTCTGCTCGCCTTCCTGGCGAGATCGGTGTGTGCGCGTGCAAGTGGAACAGCTAAATTTTGCAGCCCGCATAAATTACGGTAACCCGGCGCTAAGCACGCCGACATGGGTGTTCGGAAACGATAGTGAGATACCTCCACCGGGTTCCGGCGTACCGGTTTCAAAACAACACGGACGAAGGGAGATAGCGTGCTCGAACTGCGGCGAGTAACGAAGCTGTTTGCGGGCATTCCGGCGGTACAGGACGTCAGCTTTTCGGCGCGGCCCGGCGAGGTGACAGGCTACCTGGGCCCGAACGGGTCCGGAAAATCGACGACGATGAAGATGATTACCGGCCTGCTGACCATGACCGTCGGCCAGATCCTCTTCGACGGCCGGCAGATCCAGGACGATCTCCGCGGATACAAGCGACGAATGGGATACCTGCCGGAAGAGCCGTACCTCTACAACCACCTCTCGGGTGTGGAGTATCTGACCATGGTCGCTCAGCTGCGCGGCCTCCCGTCGCGGGAATCGGCGGAGCGCATCGAGGGGCTCCTACAGTTGCTGTCGTTGCACGATGACCGGCACGCATCGATTTCCGGCTATTCGAAGGGTATGCGGCAGAAGGTGCTGATCGCTGCCGCGCTCATGCACAACCCCGACCTAGTGCTGCTGGACGAGCCGTTTTCTGGCCTCGATGTCGGTTCGGCCCTGGTGCTGCGCAGCCTGATCCAGGAGCTGGCAGCGCGTGGAAAGGTCGTCATGTTTAGCTCTCATGAACTGGACACGGTGGAGCGGGTCTCTTCGCGTGTGGTGATCCTGCACCGGGGCAAGGTCGTCGCTGACGACTCGGTGGAACGTCTGCGCTCGCTCATGGAACTGCCATCGCTGGAGGCGATCTTCTCGCAACTGGCGGTCGAGCATGATCCGTCGGCGACGGCGCGGCAGATCGTGGAGCTGATCCATGCGTAGGCTTCTACGTAGATTCTCGCAACGTCTACCGCTCGATTTCCGGGTGCTCTTCCGGCAGTTCCTGCTCCGGGTCGTCGATCTGGAGGCGCTTTCGATTGAGGCGGACCTATCGCGCCTGGTGGGGCAGTTTGCGGGGTTGCTGATTGTGATCAGCTCAGTCCAGACCGTGGGGTTCCTGGACTCTTTAGGGTGGCCGGGGATGTCGCGGCTGGAGTTGCTGGGGCTGGCTATGCGCAATGAGCAGAGCCTACTCTCCGCCACCATGCTCGTTGCGGGACTGATCGCGGTTGTCACCTGGGACAATATTTTTCCGGACAGGCGGGACGTGATGGTGCTGGGACCACTGCCGATTCGACCCAGCACGATTCTGGCGGCCAAGGTGGCAGCCGCGGGATGCTTGCTCGCGATTGGCGTGTTGGCGCTGAACTTCGGCATGAGCGTGGCGTTACCGCTGGTGACGGGCTCAGTCTGGCAGTTTCCGCGCGTTTTCGCCGCCTACTGGTTCACGAACGTAAGCGCGGGAGTATTTGTGTATGGATCTGTGCTGACGTTACAGGGCTTGACGGCGGCGCTGCTTCCGCAACGTTGGTTCCTGCGGCTTTCTGCGATTTTTCAACTCGCGGCCTTTGCGCTCTTTCTTTCTGTTTGGTTCTTTCAGCCGAGCTTCGCATCGCCGAGCGCCTTGGCGTGGGCACAGCGCCAGGGCATTCTGACGCGCTGGCCGGCGTTCTGGTTCTTTGCGTTGTTCGGCCGCATCAGCGGCGTATTCCCGTTTTCGCCGGCGGCGCTTGCGTGGCGCGCGTGCGCAGGACTGGCTGCGGTGATCGCGGGCGCGGCTGCGTCGCTGTTGCTCTGCTACAAACGCACCATGAGGAAAACCGCGGAGGAACCGGATCTGATTCCGGGACGGAGCGGTCGGCGATGGCTGCTGCCTTTCGGCGACCGCCTGCACACAGCGGTGGTGCAGTTCAGCATCCGATCACTGGTGCGGAGCCGCCAGCATCGCGTCGTCTATGCATTCTTCCTCGCGATCGCATTCGCAATTGCGGTTTCGACGCTGAAGCGGGTCATTACGACCCAACACGGCCAGCCATTAACAGCGGGCTTCCTGATGAGCACGCTGATGATGTTGTGCCTGGCGGTGGTGGGGTTGAGAAGCATTCTCTCGCTGCCTGTCTCGCTGAAGGCCAACTGGGTGCTGCAGGTGACGCAACTGCGCGCCCCAGAGAGGTACATCGCGGCGACGCGCCGCGCCATGCTGGCGATGGCGACGGTTCCGGTGTGGCTCACGGCGGCAGGTCTGGTACTGTGTCATCGGCCATGGCGAGCGGACGCAGAACATCTGCTGGTGCTGGCACTCGTGGGCTCGATAGTTACGGATATGAGCCTGATCGGCGTATCGAAGATCCCGTTCGCATGTTCTTATCTGCCCGGCAAGTCGAATGTGCAGTTTGTATTCTGGCTATACGCCTTAGTTCTTACGCCTCTGGTAATGGTGTTTTCCCGGTACGAGCTGCAAATCCTGAATCAACCGCTGGCTTATGCGGTGTTGGTTGCAGTGCTAGCGGTCATAGCTTGGGACTTGTTGCTGTTCAACCGGCACCGGGCGAAATCTGCGGTCCTGTACTACGAGGAGCTGGAGCCGGTCGTGATCACGACTTTGGGGATCGGCTCGTGGCAGCCGACGAAGAGCAAGACGAGGACGGACAGCGAGGTTGACTCGGAAGCCGATGCTGAGGTTCAGTCGCACATGGAAATGCGCATCGAGGGTTCAATGGCCGCACGCTTCCCGCCTGAGCATGCACGACGCGAAACGCGGCTGCGGGTAGGCAATTCAGCGACTGTGAAGGAACGGACGCCGGGAGCGAATCCAGCGCTGAAGTTGGAGAGCTTGTGGCGGGATGTGAAATTCGCGCTGCGGCAGATGAAGAAATCGCCAGGATTTGCAGTGACGGCAGTGCTGACATTGGCGCTGGGGATTGGAGCGAATGCACTCGTCTTCAGCGTCATGGATGCACTGCTGCGTCCGCTGAATTTACCGGGCGGGCAGAGCCTCTACGCCATTCAGCATGTGGTAGCTGGGCACGGATCCCCATCGAATTCCTGGCCCGACTATGAGGATATGGTCGCGCGGAATAGCACCTTCTCCGGGATCGCCGCTTACGACTTGCGCTCGGCGGGATTGGATGCAGGAGGCGGCGCTGCTTCGATCTGGCTGGAGATGGCTAGCGACAACTACTTCGACGTGCTGCAGGTGAAGCCGTATCTGGGGCGCTTCTTCGACAAGGGTGACGACCACGGAGATGACAGCGCGCCGGATGTCGTGCTGAGCTACGCCTACTGGCACGCGCAGTTCAATGCCGATCCTGGCGTAGTTGGACGGACGGTGCAGCTCGACAAGCATCCGTTCACGGTCCTTGGAGTAGCGCCGCCGGACTTTCGCGGCACTGAGCTGTTCTTCGCGCCGGCGCTGTGGATTCCGATCGTGGAACAACCACTATTGTACGGTGACTCCCTGGACAAGCGGGACGGCCGCGGCGACTGGCTCATCGGACGGCTAAAGCCCAACGTGACTCCGGCGCAGGCGGGCACGGACTTGAAGCGCATCGCCGCTGAACTGGCGAAGGAGTATCCGAAGGATGATGGCGGAGGAAGCTTCAGCCTGGCGAAGCCGGGGCTGGTGGGTGACCTGCTGGGGCGGCCGGCACGGGCGTTCATGGCCGGGATGATGATGCTGGCTGGCTTGATTCTGCTGGCGGCATGTGCCAACCTTGGAAGTCTGTTTGCGGCGCGTGCGGCGGACCGCTCTCAGGAGATCGCGGTTCGAATTGCGCTAGGGTCGGGGAGGGCTCTGGTTCTGCGACAGCTCCTGATTGAGGCGGTGATGGTGTCGCTGATTGGCGGGGCCATCGGCGTGGCCTGCGGAACGGTAATTCTGCGCTGGCTGAGTATGTGGCGTCCGGTGCCGGATATCCCGATCCGCGTGCCTGTGAATCCTCATCTTGCGACCTATGTCATCTCGCTGTTGCTGACGGTGGGAAGCGGCCTGCTGTTTGGGATCGTTCCGGTGCGGCAGGTGCTGCGAGCCGATCCTTGCCGGATCATCCATTCCGGTGGCGCAGGGGAAGGCTTGCGGCGTTTTTCCCTGCGCGATTTGCTGTTGGCCGCGCAGATTGCCATCTGCGCGGTGCTGCTGACGGCTTCGCTGGTTGCGCTGCGCGGCCTGGAACGCTCGCTGCACAGTGGCTTCGGCTTTCGGCCGCAGAACGCAATGATTGTCAGCACTCGCCTGTGGATGGCTGGTTACACCGACCAGTCCGCACCTGTCATGCAAAAGCGTATGCTGGATGCGGTGACCGCGATTCCCGGGGTGCGCGCTGTGGGTTTTGCGGACAGGCTGCCGTTGGGCCTGGGCTGGGACGGCACAGCCGTTTATCGGGACGCCACCACAGATTACCAACCGAGCAACATTGCGGCCGAGGCAGTAGCGTTCTATGTGTCGCCTGGATATTTCAGAGCCGCCGGCACCGCGCTGTTGACGGGCCGAACCATAGAGTGGTCGGACACGAAGGGCACCCCTTTTGTCGCCGTCATCAACCAGGAATTTGCGCGCCGCATTTTCGGCTCTGTGCAGCATGCCATGGGCTCTTACTACAAGATGTGGCAGGGCACGCGAGTTCGTGTCGTTGGCGTCGTGCAGGACGGGAAATACAAGACGCTGACGGAGAGTCCTCAGCCAGCGATGTTCCTGTCGATCCTGCAGCAACCCGAAATGCAAACCACCATTGTAGTGCGTTCGGATCGTGATCCGGCCAGTCTGGCTGCGGCGCTGCAGGAGACGCTGAGTGAGCTCGATCCGGGGCTGCCGATCACGATCAAGACCTGGACGGACGAACTGGTGCTCGCGCTGTTTCCCGCACGCGCAGCGACCGTGGCACTGGGTGTGCTGGGATTGCTGGGCGCAATGCTGGTGGTGACGGGTATCTTTGGGCTGGCCTCATACGGGGTGAGCCAGCGGCTGCGGGAGCTGGGCATCCGCATGGCGCTGGGTGCGCGGCGGACACAGATTCTGCGCGCGGCGCTGAGTCGTGCATTCCGTCTACTGGTAATTGGGTCCGTTGCGGGCATGGTACTGGGAGTTTTGGCAACACGGGTGTTAGCGGCGATCGTTTATCAGGCGAGTCCGAGCGATCCGATAGTACTGGGCGGAGTCGTGGCAACCATGATTCTGCTGGGACTGGTAGCGACTTGGATTCCCGCTCAGCGGGCGCTCGCAGTGGATCCCATGATGTTGCTGAGGGACGAGTGACGGTAGACTGCCCATTCCTCCACGGTGTCGCCTCAATGAAGTTGGCGTCTAGATGCGGTTAATCCGCAGCAGTTCGCTCATGCGGCGGAAGACAAGGCCGCTGCCGATGCTGCTGAGCACGCGTCACCCGGTAGGTATGGCCAGCGCTCTTGATACTCCGATACTCCCTCGTCGTTCGCCGTTACTGGCTCGAGATTAAAGGTGCTCAGTGCGCGTCGGTTACGAGCAAGTCTCGGAATTATTCCCATCAAAACCGGGTTCAGTGAAGTAGTGACTTCGGAGCTCGTGGGATCTCTATGAGCACACAATCGCCGACTGACCAAAAGAGCGGCGCAGTGCTACCCCTTGATGTGCCTTGAAAGTCAGCGTCTCGGTAACTTGCCCGTATCAATGGAAACGAGAAATCATTGGGTTTCGTCAATTGTGCAATGGGCCATTGCACAATTGGTTCTTGAACGCTCCTCCACCTTGTAGAACGTTTCCGGTCTGTAGGGGATCCTATGGCATGAGCGCCTCGCTCCGCGGCAGGAGGGGCACCCGAGCAGGGAACTGGCTGACGCGCGAGCAGCCAAGGAGTTGCTTGGGGTGCCAGACCGCTCCACAATTAAGGGCAAGCGCGATTACTGTATCCTGGCGCTGTTGGTGGGGTGTGCGCTGCGGTGCAGCGAGCTGGCCGCGCTGAAGATCGAAGACATACAACTCGCGCCTGCCAGTACCTCGCTGAACAAATCGCCACACTATCTCTTGGACTTCGCCCATCTCTTCTTCTGAGCGGCTGAAATCCTAGCTCGTGCCTCGGGACTCATAGGCCGTCTGCCAGACTTCTTGGCAGGCTTCACACTCTTGCTGCCGGCCAACAGGCTTCGCGCCTGTTGCAGACGGACAATCTCGGCATCTATCTGGGTCAGAATAACTTTTGTGTTCAAGTCTTCCTCTGGCCAGAAGGATAACCCATACATGCATCGGAGTGATCGGTCACAGGGCTACAGTGTGTCGAGAGCGACGTTTGTCTCCCCGTCATCCGCAGCATCCGGATTCTCCGTACCTGCGCTGGCCTTCTTGATGCCTGAGAAGGGACGAATAAGAGAGAGGCAATTTGCGACTTATCGGACATTATTGCTCTTTGCGCTATCGTATCCATTTGATTGCAAACAGCAATTGGTGTGATTAAGTCTGATAATGTATCTTCTGTTAACTAAGTCGGGTTGGTCCGCTAGGCAGTAGCTCGCCTGTTTGCCGCAGCCGACCTTGAGTTCACTTTCACCTTACCCCGGCGAGCGTTCGCCACCGCCCTGCTCTTCGAGGCACCGATCAGGAGATCGGCCGAAATGCCAAGTTCGGATCGTACTCGGCGGATCATTGCGACTGTCAGCGAGCGCTTCCGCGTCATCACCTCCGAGACCCGAGCTCGGCTCCCAATGATCGGCTCGAGGTCCTTTCTCGTTAGCCCTTGCTGCTCCATCCGGAACTCGATGGCCGCAATCGGATCGGGCGCGTCGATCACGTGATGCTTCGCTTCATACGCGTCGACCAACGTCGCAAGGACATCCAACTCCTCGCCCGCCGGAGTATCCGGCTCGGCGCCCATGAGTTCAGCGATACGGGCTACCGCCGCCGCGTGGTCATCGTCATTTCGAATCGGATGGATCTGCATATCGCTCCTTTTCATAGGTCACTTTCGCCACATCGATCTTGTCGTATTCGGCATGGGTCCCCAGCCAAATGATGAGCAATATCTGGTAGTGATAGTTGATCGCCACTACCAGTCGGTAATCATTGCCCTTGATATTGAAGACAACGCGTTCAGCGGAGACGATGCTGGCTGACCGAAACCGCGTTTTTAACTCTGCTGAATTTTTCCAGGCTGCCTTCTCTGCCTCAGCAAACCAAGCATCCAGGTGTGCTTTGACTCCGGCCCGAAGCTTGCGTTCCACTCGATTGGCGACAAAACCATTGAGGGTTGATCGGGCAATGATTCGCACAAACTGATAGTACCACGCTCCCATTTTGGGAGCAAACTACCCGCCCGAGCACATCCGGCTTTGAGGGATTTTCCGCCTAAACCCGCGTCGCGCAACTCGCTTCATCATCGATGTGAATTCCGCTTCTGGAAACGAAAGAGGTCTGCTGTTTAGTTTCCTTTTCAAATAAGGAAGTGCCTGCCCTTCCACGCCTCTATCTCCCAATCCCCCAAAGAGAGCACCTCCGCAGAGGGTGAAAGGGCGTCAACATTCGCTTCCCTCACCTCGGACTTGCGCTAAGGACAAACCCACCCGCGAGTTGCATCGCATTGAGGGTCCGACATCACCGTCACATGTCTTCGGCCTGCTGGCAATAAATCCAGATTCTGCCTTTCGTTCCGGGGAAGTTCACTAGATGCATCAGCCTTTACTCTTTGCTCTGTCTTGCTTTTCACTGGCTGAGCTGAACATCGAGATCCTCTGCGCGAACTCCAGCCAGCCAAGGGCTGCGTCGAGAGAGCCAACCGCACACTCCAGGATTGCCTCGTTAAGGAACTGCGCTTACCGCGGATCTGCGACGTGGATGCCGCCAACCTCTTCCTGCCCAAGTTCCTGGAACGCTTCAACGAACGGTTCTCTCTGAGAGCAGTCAGATCGGATAACCTCTCCGCTCGCGCCGCGCGAAAATGCGATGCGACCCGGCCCGTTGGCCACGCTGATGATGAAGGGCATGCCGGCAAAAGCACGCTTGAGTCCGCCTCCCAGCGGCATCACGCTGAGTGGGACATATTCATCCTTCCAGAGCATCACATGGTGCTCGAAGAAGATTGCGTCGCCCCGCCCCAGGTTGATTTCGGCGGTGGGAACGATCTCGCCTTCCACCTGACAGGTGCTCGCGTTGAAGTGGATCTCTGTCATGTCCCGTATCCGGGGCGCTTCACGCCAGCCGGAGTCGCTCACGACATTGCGGATGTCAAGTGGCGCTCCACACGCGCCGCAGGACAACGCGCTCTTGTCGTTCATGCTCTGGCACCACTGGCATTGGATTCGTTCGAACGCACCAGTCGCTTGCGCGGGAGTGACTTCGTTGCTCAAGAGGCCTTCCTTGCGTTACGCGAATTTACTTTCTCATTCCAAACGTGCGCAGAAAATATAGCCGTATGAGTCGCGCAGAAATGCCGGCATTGCTGTTCTTGCCGCCAACGTCCTCACTTGGCTTCCCGAGGTGATTATGCACGCCTCGCTGCGCTTACCCGTAGCTGCGGGCCTAGCACTCAAGGTGCGGCCTCTGAGGCGGGGCGCTCTTTCATAATGGGGTCGGAGAGCTTCCGCCTGGCACATCCCACGGTGGTGACTCCAACGCTCGTTTGGCTCTTCGAGCCCTCTGAAAAATCCCCATTTTTCTGAAAGAAAAAGGGGATGCCCCGAGATGGCCGCGCAGCTCCCCGCTGTCAAGGCTGGCCGTAAGGCCACCGCGTCAGCGGCGCGAAGCGGCCTTTACAGCATTAGGGGAGCGGAGTGGCACAAGGCGGGGCGTAGCCCCAACTGAATTCCCTTCCCTCTCCAGGTCGAAACGCAATGCGGAAGATGATCTACAAATCGGACCGTGCGGGGATCGTCAACGGATGTTCGACGTGCGCGAACATCTGCCAGCTCGACGTTCTTCTTATTCGCGTGCGCGCCGGTCTACCCCCGCGGTCGACTCAGGATCGCCCCACAAGGAAGCAGCTGCCGTGGCAACCGCCAGCCGGAACCACCCATGAGCTCATGGGCCAACCTTGCGGTCCATCACAGAGGCTCACAGCCGGTTATAACGACCACCCTTGGCAGGCACTGCGTCTTGACCTATCAGCGAATGGGCTGCGTTTCGGCAGTGAATCTCCCGGTTCTCTCCGGGTTGGCCATCGGGGATGTGTCAAGGCGTTCTCGCCCTGCGGCTCTGCGCTCGAAATTTACCGGCCTCCTCCCCCCTCGCAAACATCGCTCCGGGTCCCGTCTCCAGGAAATCTTTCGCTGGGCACGACGGCAGGCCGTCTCTTGGGAGTTCACACCCACCCCGTCCCTGCGGGCAGTATGTCCCAACCGGACA
>Ga0335074_10003302_pt1 | contig 21969 bp, 23 predicted proteins | sample Lox_Sample_23_FD_206715 | JGI IMG/M metagenome (GOLD analysis project Ga0335074, IMG submission 206715) | Soil microbial communities from Loxahatchee National Wildlife Refuge, Florida, United States - Lox_Sample_2.3 | ecosystem: Environmental > Terrestrial > Soil > Wetlands | place: USA... | reverse complement strand
GCCGCCGCGCCGCGGGCCGATAGTGACTGCACTGCCTCGGCCAGCGGTGCGTAGGCCTCGGCGACGCGATTGGCCTTCACGAGGGCAATCGCCGGGGTGACCAAACGTTGCATTTGATCTTGTGTCGGCGTCAGGCAGTCCCAGCCCAGACGGCCCAACCGATCCTGGTAGAGCCGCATGTCGAGCGTGCCCTGAGTGCCCATGACACCGATGAGGCCGCTGGCAATCCGCAGACGGCGCAGCTCGGCGGCGGCGGCCTGGACGATGTGCAGGATGGGGCAGCCGGCTTCCGCCTGCATCTCGTCGTACCAGCCGTGTGCGGTGTTGCAGGGAATGGTGATGGCGCCGCAGCCAGCACGCCGCAGCCCGGCGATGCCTCGGAGGAGGAATGGCAGCGGATCGGGGCCGCCGCCCAGTCGGCCCTTGGTGCGGTCCGGTACGCGTGGATCCGACCACAGCACTGTGGGGATGTGATCCTGGTCGCGGGTGGCCGGGGTCAACAGGGTCAGCCGGAGCATGAAATGCGCGCTCGCCAGCGGGCCCATGCCGCCCAGCACGCCCAACACCTTGTCGATTGCCGGCTCCATGCGTCACTCCATCGCTGCCGCCGCACTCTGCCCGATGTTGACCGCGGCGCAAGCGCATCCCATTGACCGCTCCGGCTTTGCGGTCGGATCGCGACGCGATCCAGGTGAGGGACTCGGGGCCGCGGCACCCTCACCTGCCGCGCTGCTCGCGGCGACCTCTCCCGCGGAGCGGGAGAGGTGAAGGGGATGCTGATCGGACATCGTGGGGCACGGGGGTTGTTCCCCGAAAACACTTGCGAGGGCTTCGCCCGGGCGTTGGCGCTGGGGATCGACGGGATCGAGCTGGACGTGGGCGTGACCGCCGACGGCGTGCCGGTGGTCTGTCACGACCCGGCGCTTAACCCCGACCTTGTGCGCTCCGCGGACGGGCGGTGGCTGCGAGGTCCGGGGCCGCTGATCCGCAGCCTGACGGCGGCGGAGCTCGCTTGTTACGATGTCGGCCGGGCGCGGCCGGGCAGCGCCGCCGCCATCCTCAGCCCCGAGCAGATCCCGCATGACGGCGCTCGGATTCCTCGGCTGGATGAGGTGCTTGCTCGGTTCGACACGCGGTTCGTGGTCGAGCTGAAGACCCTGGCCGATCATCCGGACTGGACGGTGCCGGCGGCCGAGATGGCGGAGCTGGTGGCGGAGGTGGTCGAGGCGCGACAGGCGGCGGGGCGCGTGCGGATTGAGTCGTTCGATTGGCGCGGCCCACGTCATCTGCGGCGCACGCGGCCGGGCCTGCCGCTCGCCTGGTTGACCCGGCGGGCGACGGTGGCGGCGGCTGGGTTGTGGTGGGACGGGCCGACGCCGGCCGACTATGGCGGCTCGGTGCCGCGCGTCGTGGCTGCCGAGGCAGGCGGGCGCAGCAGCGAGGTGTGGGCGCCGGAGCATGTCGATCTGACAGTGGAACTGATCGCCGAGGCTCATGAGCTCGGACTTGCCGTGGTGCCCTGGACGGTCAACCGGCCGGGGGAGATGGCGCGGTTGATCGGCTGGGGGGTCGATGGTCTGGTGACCGACCGGCCTGATCTTGCCCGCGTTGTCATAGCGGGGCGGCCTCAACCGGATCGCTTTGCGATCCGGCCTCTCCCGCAAGCGCGGGAGAGGTGAACTCGGGGTCGCCGAGGAAGTTGGCTTCCACCGAGGCGCGGGCCAGCAACCGCTGCAGCGCGGGGTCCTTGTCGCCGTCCTGTTTAATAAGGGCGTCCATCGGCACGAAATACTCGTGTGCGTGGGGCACCTGGTGGCGGGCGAAGCCGGAATAGTGATGCCGCTTCAGGCCGTACATCACGCGGATGTCGCGCACCGGGACGGTGAACGGCAGGACCGGCTCGTGGCGGATGAGGCCGGTGGCGCGCCAGCGCGGGGTGGGATCCCCCGGCATGACCGGGGCCAGCAGCCAAGGGACCGGGCAAACCGCCAGCAACGAATGCGTGCTGGGGGCGAAGCGGGAGCGCTTGTCGAGCAGGTTCTGCAGCGAGCCGCAGGCCTCGATGGCGAAGATATCCACATAAGGGTCCACAGGCGTGCCGCCGAAGTTCAGCCACAGGCCGTCGGGCAGCGTGCGCAGCCGGGTGCTGCCGGGCAGCTTGAGAAAAGGGTGGCAGGTGCCGAGGTCCTCCGACGGGCGTCCACGCAGCCATGACCTGTTGCCCCGGCGGCCGGCCTGCAACCCTGGCGGGCATTGCGGCCAGGTGCGGAGTCGTTCACGAACGAGGTTATCCAACGATTTAGGCTGACTCACGCGTGCCCTCCAGGCTTGCCCCTATCGGCGCTCTGCAACCTGCGGATGCATTCAGTCACGAAATCGTGAGTGAGGGAAGTCAATTCATTGGTAATCCAGAGAGTTACCAGGGGGACAACCGGTTACCGGGTAATTATTCATGTTTCGTTCCGAAGTTACAAACGCGGGGATATGGGGCGAAGACTCGACGGGGAAGCAACGTTATCGGGCAATACTGCGAGTCTTCTAAATTAGTTGCGGTTTGTTGCTCGCTCGACTTATCAACATCGTGTGGATAAAGATACCCACAGCTTCCTGCCGGCAGTCGTATTTCACTGAGTGAAAATTCGATACGAACGAGCTTCGGTGGGCCTGTCGTTCGTCGCGGACCGGGAGCAGGATGGCGGGCACAACCTTCCGTGGAAGCCATCGAATGACCGATCCTGCAGTGCCGGGCGCCAACGCCGATCCGTATCTCGCGATCGGGGTGCGCCCGTTCATCAACTGCGCCAGCGTCCGCACCATGCATGGGGGCAGCCTTATGCTGCCGGAGGTGCGGGCGGCGATGGACGCGGCTTCCCGCCGGTATGTGAACCTGGACGAGCTGATGGAGGGCGCCAGCCGGCGGATCGCCGAGCTGACCGGCGCCGAGTGGGGCATCGTGACCTGCGGGAGCGCGGCGGCGCTGGCATTGGCAACGGCGGCCTGCGTGGCGGGGAACGATCCGGTGCGCATCCTGCGCCTGCCGTTCACCGAGGGTTGGACGCGGCGGGTGATCATGGTGCGCGGGCAGCGCTTCGCCTACGACCAGGCGATCCGGATGGTGGGGACGGAGATCGTGGAGGTGGACGGGGTGCCGGCGCTGGAGGCGGCGCTGGCCGAGCCGGTCGCGATGGTGGCGGTGCTGGGGACGCACGAGGCGGCCTCGGCGCTGCGGTTGGAGGACATCGTGGCGCGCACGCGGCCGCGCGGCATCCCGGTGCTGGTCGATGCGGCATCGGAGCATATCGCGCGGCCTGATCCGTGGCTGTCGCGCGGGGCAGACATGGTGATCTACAGCGGCGGGAAGTTCCTGCGCGGGCCGCAGACCAGCGGGCTGCTGCTGGGGGACAAGCGGCTGGTGCAGGCGGCTTGGCGCAATGCCTCGCCGCACCAGGCGTTCGGGCGGGGAATGAAGGTCTCCAAGGAGGACGTGATCGGGGTGCTGGCGGCGCTGGAGGTGTGGTTCGGTACACGGGACGCGGCGGCGGAAGTGGCTCGGTGGCGGGCCGAGCTGGCGGAAATCGCCGGATGGGTGGCCTCGGTGGGGGCTGAGGCGGAGGTGGTGGAGCCGCAGGGAGTGGAGCGCGTGCCGCGGCTGGTGGTGCGGTGGGATCCGGCGCAGGTGGGGCTGGATGGCATGGGCGTGCGGCAGGCGCTGCTGGAGGGCGAGCCTCGGGTGATGCTGGACGATAACTCGGCCCTGGAGGGGTCGGTGGAGGTAGATCCGTTCGGGTTGCAGCCGGGCGAGGCGGCGGAGGTCGGGCGGGCTTTGGCCGCTGTGCTGGGGGCCGCGCGGGCGGCGGCAGTCGCGGCGCTGGTCGGTCGGGTGCCGGAGGTGAGCGGGGAGTGGTCGTTGCGTGTGGAGTTCCTGCACGGCGAGCGGCTGCACCGGATGCTGCTGCGCCAGGACGGGGGCGAGATCACCGGTCGGCATGTGGCCGATCAGTTCGAGGGCGAGGTTTCCGGGCGGGTGGACGGCGCGGGGGTGAGCCTGGGGCTGCAGGCGCGGTTCGAGGGGAGCACGATCTCGTATCGGTTGGAGGGGACGGCGGAGAATGGGCGAATGCAGGGGCGCGTTGTGCTGGGCGGCGGCAGCGACGGCCATCTGGGGCCGGTCAATCTGAGCCAGTTCGGGACGGCGAGCTGGGAGGCGGTGCGGGTTTAGGTGGCGCAGGGGAGCGACGTGGGGGGCCTCTACGACGACGACGTGCTGCTTTGGAGCGAGCGCCAGGCCGCGCTGCTGCTGCGGCGTGCCGCGGGGGAGCTGGTGAACGATGCCGAATTCGATTGGCGGAACATCGCTGAGGAAATCGAGAGCGTGGGGATATCGGAGCGGCGGGCGCTGGCGAGTCATATAAGGAACATTCTGGAACACCTGATCAAGCTGGAGGCTTCTCCTGCATCGATGCCGCGGGCCGGTTGGCGGGCAACGATTGCGCGCTCGCGGCTGGATGTTGCCGGGCTTTTGAGGCAGAGCCCGAGCCTGGAACCTGGTCTTGACGCAGTGATCGCCGGCGAGCTGGCGGGGGCGAGATCGATCGCGGCGATTGCGCTGGCGGAATACGGGGAGGCGCCGCGCGCGCCGATCGAGGGGCTGCATTATTCGCGGGCCCAGGTGATGGAGATGTGGTTTCCGGCCGGGGGTTGACGCGAAAGCAACAGGGCGGAGTCGACGCCGCGCTCTTGGGGTGGCTATCGCCACGCGGTAATAAACTGTTCTCATCGTCGTCTCATTTCGTTGTGTGCGAGACGCCGGATCATGCAATGAGACGGCTTCAACAGGTCCTGGTTGGCGGGCGGAGATGTTCGAAACGGTCGGGCCAGCCCGGCGATGACGTGGCGCGAGCATTTCCATGCAACCGTGGTCTGCGCCGGCGCGCTGGCTGACTGCGGTGAAGCTCTGAGTCCGGGGGTGGATCGTGGGCATTTCGACACGAAGGACGCGAAGAGCCCGAAGGTCGCGAAGTATGTTTTCGGGTCGTCGCGAGGCTGGCTCCCCGCTGTCTCCGCTGCGAATGCGCCGAGGCCTTTCTTCGTGCCCTTCGTGATCCTGGTGTCCTTCGTGTCGAAATGCCCGCGGCGCGCTCCCGCACTTTGCCCGTCCGGGCCGGAACCTGGCGTCGTCGATTCCGAACCTGGCGCCGAGAATCCGGGCCGTGCGAAGGAACCGCCCCGGAGATTCGCCGCCACCTCAATAACGTTAGGGCACTACGTGCCGCGGAGGGCCAAGTCGTCGTCAGGGTCGTCGATTTGTCTTGGCGCCGAAATCGACGTGGCCGTCTGTGGGGAGAGGGCGCCCTCGGGCTCGGTGGGATCGAGGCGGGCGGGTTGGGGTCCGGCAGGCGACTGGGGTCGGGGCTGCGGCTGTGGTGCCGGGATGGACTCGGGCTCGCAGGGGATTGCTTCGCTTTGTTCGTAATGAGCGGAGGGTTCGCAATTGGAGGGGGCCGGCGGCTCGGTTGGCGGCTCGGCCATTGTCGGCGGTAGCGAGGGGGATGACAGCGCCTCGGCCATCAGGTTGAGGGCGCAATGCTCCGTCCAGGCGGCCTGGTTGGCGGCTTTACTGTCCGCCTCCCGCTTTTTTCGGGCGGCCTGCATGCGCTCGAAATGCCGGAGCGCACCGAGCGCCTGGCGCGTCATGCTGATGGCCTGGGCGCGGCATTTCATGGCCCATTCCGGCGAGGTCTCGGGTCGCATGGCGGTGCGGATGCAGTCCTTCGCCTGCTCGGCGTGCATAACGAAGAGGGCGGCGAGATTGGCTTCGGCGGCGTTGGTGGGGCAGAACGCGGCGACCTGGGCGATGGCGGAAAGATCGCGGCGGGCCAAATCATCGGCGCTGTCGGTGTGCGCGGGCGGGAGGGTGAGGGAGAGGCTGTGGGCGAGGTGGTGGTAGGTGTCCGCCGGGAGTTGGGCGGCGAGGGTTTTGGGGTTTGGTTCGATGTAGGACATGTTTCGTATTATGGTCGTTATCACAGATAAAGTCAACGGGTTATTTTGGCTATCTCGTGGCCTCGGATCCGCATGAGGCCGGGAGGCCGGCCATGATGGCCCGCTCCGGGCGCGGGAGAGACGGGAGAGTCGTGGGGGCCGTCCCTGGGCGTGCTAATTTGCCGCGCATGAGGGTCGGGCATGGCAAGCGCTGGACCCAGGAGCAGTTCTTCTCCTGGGCCGCATCGCAGGAAGGCCGCTACGAGTTCGACGGCTTCCTGCCGGTCGCCATGACCGGGGGAACCGTCAACCATAGCCGGATCGTCCGAAACGTGCTCCGTGGCCTGGACACCCGCCTACGGGGGGGCCCCGCGAGCCGCTCGGACTGGATGCCGGGGTGGAGACCGTCGGACAGGCCGTCCGCTACCCGGATGCGCTGGTAACGTGCTCCAAGGTGGAGGGGGTGGAGGGGGAGGCTCGGGTGGTCCCGGGCGTGGTGGTGGTTTTCGAGGTGCTGAGCTCCACTACCAGCCGCACCGATCGCATTGTGAAGTTGCGAGAGTATGCCGCTGTCCCTTCCATCCGGCGCTATGTCATCCTGGAATCGACCAGCGTCGGCCTGACAGTCATGGAGCGAGAGAGAGCCGATAAGGTCTGGCGCGTTGGCTCGCTTACGGATGACGATATTCTCCGGATGCCGGAAATCGGCATCGAGATCCCGGTCGGCGAGTTCTATGAGGCGTTGAGCTTCCCTGAGGAGGGCGCCTGAGGGTCCCGCGGCGACCTTCGATCGGCCGATCCTTATCGCGAATGCGAGGGAAGCTTTAGCGGGGGTAACTAATGTAACCTTGCAGCGGTGCAGCACCGCGACGAGGCAGGTGCGTTTGGCAACCAGCCCTGTACCGCGATGATCTGGGTGACGACTCGTATTGCCCCACTCATCGATGTTCCAGAATAAGTCGAGTTTTGCCTCAACGAGTTGCTCCCGTTGCCTCATTAGGCGATCCGGTTGCGTTCGGCCCCTTGATATAGGACCAGAGCGGATTTCCTGAACACCCGAATCCAGCCGATCCGACACCAAAATCGCTTGCTGCCTCGGCGGCGCTCGGCGACAAACGCGTATGAGCAGCGATACCAGAGGGCGCAAGGCGGCTCGGCCGGAGCTTGGCCCGCTCACCGAAATGGGGCGGGGGATGACCAGAGCGGCGGCCGGTTTCCGGCCGGCGGTGCCGGATCTCAAGCGACCCCAGCCTGCGCGGATGCCTTCTGCTGCGGCTTCGGCGGTGGCCGCGGCCGTCCGCCGGCGCGAAGCGGGCCAGCTCTCGGAGTCTATTCTCCACCTTCAGCGCGCAACTCAACTGGACCCCGGCAACGCGAAGATCCATCTCGATCTCGGCGTCACCTTTCTGGCCAGCGGCCGGATCGACGAGGCGATTGCGCCCTTGTTCCGCGCCGCAGAGATCGATCCCAAGCTGCCGCGCGCCCACTACCATCTCGGCCTCGCGCTGGAACGTGTGGGCCGCGAGGCGGAGGCAATTGTGGCCTTCGAGCGGGCGGTCGCGCTGCAGCCGCGGCATGCGGACGCGCTACGTCGTCTGGGCATGCTCTATCATGACTGGAGATCCGTCGAGAAGGCGGCCACGACGCATCGGGCGGCGGCCGCGTGCGCCGGGACGCGCGTGGATACGCTTCGTCTCACCGCCCGAGCCCTGCGGAGCGAAGGAGACGTGGCAGCCGCCGAAAGCACGCTGCGGCGTGCCCTCGCTCTCAAGCCCGACGATCTCGAGCTGAGGGAGTTGCTTGCCAGTAGCCTTGTCGAGCAGGGCCACTTCCCCGAGGCGGAAAAATTGTTGCGGCACCTGCTGGAGCGCGATGCAGCCCTGGCGGGGTCCGCATTGGCGCTGTTCGGCATCGTCAGGGCGACAGAGTCCGACCGCCCCTTACTGCAGCGCGTGGCGCAGGCAATTGAGAACCCCGACGTTCCGCCGCAAGGCAAGATGCTGGCGCATTTCGCGCTGGGGCGAGCCCACGATCATCTTGCGGACTACGAGACCGCAATGCGGCACTACGACGCGGCGAACGTCATTCGCGCGAGGATCGCGCCGCTGAACCGGGCGGAGCTTCAAGAGCTCGCAGATCGGTTGAGGGCGGCCTTCCCGGTAGAGGAGACGCGAGATCAGTCAGAGCCGGCGGGTGCACCGGAGGAGCGGGTGGTGTTCATTCTGGGGCTGCCCCGCTCCGGAACGACCCTTGTCGAGCAGATCATCTCGAGCCATCCGAAGATCGCCGCTGGAGGCGAACTGCCCTTCTGGTCTCAACGGGGACCAATCATGCTGGTGTCGGACGCTGACGATGCCGCTTATGGGGCGGCCGCGTCGGCGTACCGTGCGGTCCTTGCCAAAATCAGCCCGGACTCCACCCGTGTCACCGACAAAAATCCGTTCAATTTCTTTTGGATCGGAACGATCCATCGTGCGCTTCCGGGCGCCCGGATCGTGCATGTGCGCCGATCACTGATCGACACTGCTGTTTCGAACTATACGACTTTCCTCGGGTCACGCCACAATTTCTTCATGGGCAACCGAGAGGATCTGCTGTTCTGGATCGATACCTACGTGCTTCTCATGCAGCACTGGCGCACCTTGATGCCAGCAGACCGGTTTCTGGAGATCGATTACGAGATCCTTGTCGCAGACCGGGAAGCGCAGACCCGGCGATTGGTTGAATTCTGTGGCCTGGACTGGGATGAGGCGTGCCTTTATCCGGAACGGAACGAGCGGGCGGTGTTCACGGCGAGCGTCTGGCAGGCCCGGCAGCCGGTTTACAAGGGCTCAGTTGAACGGTGGCGGAAGTATCTGCCCTGGCTCGGACCGCTGGCGCGCCTGGTGCCGGGCGAGGCAGACGCACCCCGGATGTAAGAAAGGCGGTGCCAGGATGGCACCGCCTCGATCCGAGTTCCTGGATCAGTCAGGTGTTTCTTCGTCTGCGGATAAGGCCGAGCCCCAGCAGTCCCGTGCCCAGCAGGGCGACGCTGAGCGGCTCAGGCACCAGCGCATAGTCCAGGCGCTCGCCAAACCCCGCCGGCAGCCCGAAGTGGGCGTCGATATCCTCAATGTTGAACGAGTAGGTACCCGGGCCGAGGAGCAGCGAGATCTTCGAGTATGTGGCTCCGCCTGACCCTGTCGTCGATGCCCAGGCGGCATCATAGGTCCCGCCGGTATTCGTCCAATGGAACGGCAGGTTCACGAACGACGTCGTGCCAACGACGGTATTGGGAGGAGCCGAGTTGGAAATTTGATAAACGTCACCCGGTATGAAGGCGTCGGTGACGGAGAAGTACGCGTCCTTGGCGATCGTGAACGTGACCGGCGAATTGGTCGAAGGCGTTGAACCAGCGGAGACGCTGTCACTGACCCATCCGGAACCCGGCGTGATCGGCAGTGCCGAGGCCGGCAACCCCGATGCTGTGAGCGCACCGACCGCGGTGCCTGCCAGAAGGAAAGCCCTTGCCCAGTTCATCGCATCACCCCCTTTTCCAGCGAGTGTGTTATCTTAACATTGCCCGATCGTGAAAGTCAAGACATCCGATCATTCGAGAGCAGAAAAGAGAGTCCTTGGAGAGAACCGGCGGGGGGTTGGCCGCGCCCTCTGTTCGACGGCCTCGTCCCCGGCATAAGAGCGCGGCAAGCGGACGCCGATCGCGCCTCCGGCATTCACCCCTGGCACCCCATCCGCTCGGAATGGCAAGAAAGCCGCAGAGAGACTCTGCATGGTGCGATTCGAGGAGGTCGGGCTCAGCTATCTCAGTCCGGGCACCGGCTTGGGCCCGGAGGTTTTGCACGACCTTAGCTTCACCCTATCCGACGGCGTGTTCCGCTGGCTGCTTGGGCCATCCGGGGCGGGCAAGACCAGCGTGCTCCGGCTCATGTATCTGGCGGCCCGACCGACGCGCGGGCGGCTCAGCATTCTGGGGGCGGACGTGGCGACGATGCGGCGGCGCCGGCTGCCGCGCCTGCGGCGGCGGATCGGCGTCGTGTTCCAGGATTTCCGCCTGCTCTCGCATCTGTCCGCGTTCGACAACGTGGCGCTGCCGCTGCGCCTCGCCGGCCGGCCGGAGGGGCAGGTGCGGGCCGATGTGAGCGAGATGCTGCGATGGGTGGGGCTGGCAAAGAAGACGGCGGCTCGCCCCCAGGAGCTCTCAGGCGGGGAGCAGCAGCGGGTGGCCATCGCTCGTGCGGTGGTGGTCCGCCCCAGCCTGCTGCTGGCCGACGAGCCGACGGGCAACCTCGATGAGGTGCAGGCCGAACGGCTGATGCAGCTATTCAAGGAGATGAACCGGCTGGGCACGACGGTGGTCGTTGCCACGCATAACGATGCATTGGTCTCCCGCCATCCGGCGCCGGCGCTGCGCCTGTCGGGCGGCCGGCTGGTGTCGGCGGAGCAGGTAGATAGCCGGTGATGGTACGCCGTCAGCGCCTCCGGCCGGCCGGTTTCGACGAACTCGGGCTGCGGCGCGCGCTTGCCGACCGCATGCTGCCGTTCCTGGTGGCAGCGATGGCGTTCCTGGCCGCGCTGGCACTCGCCGGGTGGGTGGCGGCGGCGTCGCTGGCGCAGGGCTGGCAAGCCGGCGCCGGCGCCTCGCTCACGGTGCAGGTGCCGCATCCGGCGGACGCCGCCGAGCCGGGCGGCACGCGACTCGAGAGCGTGCTCGGGCGGCTGCGCGGGATGCCCGGCATTGCCTCGGCGCACGCGCTGTCGGATGCCGAGTTGACAAAGCTGCTGCAACCTTGGCTTGGAGCCGGCGCTGATTCGTCTGCATTGCCGCTTCCGGGCGTGATCGCGGTGCGGCTGGCTGACCCGGCGCTGCCGCTCGACCCGGTGGTGGCGCAGGTGCAAGAGGTTGCGCCGGGCTCGCTGGTGGAGGACGAATCGGTCTGGGCCAGCCGGCTGGCCGTGTTGGGACGCAGCCTGCAGGCGTGCGCGGCGGCGGCGCTGTTCGTGGTCGCGGCGGTGGCCGCCGCGGTCATTGCCGTGGCGACACGGGGCGGGCTGATGGCAAGACGGGAGGCGATCGAGATCGTGCACGGCCTGGGCGCCACCGACGGTTACATTGCCGCGCGATTCGCGGCGCGCGCCACGCTGCTGGCGGCGTCCGGAGGGGTGATCGGGGGCATTCTGGCGCTGCCGGTGCTGCTGGCACTGGCGCATCTGGCGGCGCCCTTCGCGACGGCCTCGGTGCCGGTTCAGGGCGGTGTGCTCGATGGGCTGCCGGTGGCGTTATGGCTGCTGTTGCCGGGACTGCCACTGGCCGCAGCGATCATCGGCTTCTGCACCGCGCAGGGCACCGTGCGCCGGTGGCTGCGGCGGCTGCCTTGATGCGCCGAAGTCTGTTCCGTCCCGGCGGCCGGGGGGTGCGCACGCTGCGGGTCGCCGCGGCGGTCCTTCTGGTGGCGTTGCTGGCCTGGGGAGCGGGCTTTGTGTGGTTCGTGCGGCAGGCGTCGCGGGCCGCGGAGCCGCCGCCGCACGCCGACGGGATCGTGGTGCTGACCGGCGGGGCGGACCGGATCGAGGCAGCGCTTCGGTTGCTGGCCAGCGGCGCCGCCGACCGGCTGCTGGTCAGCGGTATCGGCGGCGGGGCCGACCTGAAGGACCTGGCGCGCAGTGCGGGCACGGATGCGGTTCCGTTTGCCGGGCGGGTGACGCTTGGGCGCGGCGCCGCCACCACCCACGACAACGCCGCCGAGACCGCAAGGTGGGCGCGGCAGGCCGGCGTGCATTCGCTCATCGTGGTCACCGCCGCGTATCACATGCCGCGGGCGTTGACGGAGATCGGCCGCGCGCTGCCGGGCGTGCGGCTCTATTCCGCACCGGTGCTGCCGCCGGGTATCCTGCGCGCGGATGGCTGGCCCACCTCGGCGGGCCTGAGACTGCTGGCGGAGGAGTGGAACAAGCTGCTCGCCACCAAGCTTGGCCTGACCGAACTGGAGCCGGTCTCCGCTCCGTTGCTGTCGGCTGCATCCAAGAGCGGCCGTCCCAAGGGATGAGACGGAGCGGATGATTTGGCTGCGTTCGGCGCTGTTCAACGCATTCTTCTTCGCTTTCAGCCCTGTTCTCTGCGTGCTGGGGTACTTGCTGTGCCTGGCCCGGCCGCAGGCGACGATCCTGGTGCCGATGCTGTGGGCGCGGGTCGTGCTGGCAGGCCTGCGACTGATCTGCGGCATCCGGCTCGAGCTGGATGGGTGCGAATATTTGCCGCGGGGCGGGGCGGCACTGATCGCCTCGCAACATCAGTCGGCTTTCGACACGTTGGTGTGGCTGACGTTGCTGCCTCGGTGCTGCTACGTGCTGAAGAGCGAGCTGCGCCGCATCCCGATGTTCGGCGCCATGATCGCGCCGGCGGGGATGATCGCTGTCGATCGCAAGGGCGGGGGCGCCGCGCTGCGGCACCTGATGCGCGAAGCCGAGCGCGCCGCGCGCGAAGGACGGCAGATGGTGATTTTCCCGGAAGGGACCCGCGCCGAGCCCGGGCGGATACTGCCGCTGCAGCCCGGCGTGGCGGCGATGGCGGGGCGAACAGGGCTGCCGGTCATCCCGGTGGTGACCGACTCCGGGCGCTGCTGGGGCCGGCGGGCTTTCCGCAAACGGCCGGGGACCATCCATATCCGGCTGCTGCCGCCGATCCCTGCTGGGACCGACCGCGACTCCCTGATGGCGGGGCTGTCCGCCGCGTTCCGGGCAGGCTTCGGAGAGGCTGTGGACAACTCTGTGGGCTGAGCCTTCGGCCGGCTCCCAGGTCACCGCAACGGGAGCCAGCAAGGCATTGTTTTCTTTGCTGTTTTGTTGGGATCGGCGGTTGCTGGCCGGGCTCGGAGGGGGTGGGGATGACTGCGCGGTATCGCGTTTCAATTATGTGACTGTCGCACTATCTTTATTGGATCGTTGGACGAATGTTGTTCGGAGCCGGCCGACAAGACGATAAGCAACGCCCGTCGCTTCCGAAGCGCCGGCGCCTGTTGTTCCCTGTCTCGACGTTGGTGCTGCTGATCATCGGCGGCATCTCGGCTTACTGGTACGTTGTCGCCAGACAGGTGTCGGCGGGATATCTCGCCTGGGTGGCGGCGCGGCGGGCGGAGGGGTGGACGGTCTCCTCGGCGGGCGTGACGCTCGCCGGGTGGCCGCGTATCGGCGGCATCGATGTTGCGGGGTTTCGGATTGCGGGAGGGGCGCCGGATGTGCCGGGCGGCGTGTCGTGGCAAGCCGAGCACCTGCTGGTGGGGCTCGACCTGCTGCATCCGGACCACCTGGATGTGCTTCCGTCGGGAGAACAGCGGATCGGAGCGATGGGGGCGCCGGGCGTCCCCTATACGACGGAGTTGATGCGGCTGCGGGTGCCGCTGCGGTCGGCCGAGTCGACGGCTGAGCTGACGGTGCGCGATCTGCGCGTGGGGGCGGATGGGTTGGCGATCGGTGCCGCGCAGGGCGTGGTGGCGGCTGACCCTAACGCGCGCAAGGGGCAGGCGGCGGTGAGCGTAAACCTGGACACGCAGGAGATCGTGTTGCCGGCGCAGGTCAACTGGCCGCTGGGACGGCGCGTGGTGTCACTGTCGGCCGATGCGGCGATCGACGGCCCGATCCCGGCGCCGCACGGCTTTGCGGCGGATGCACGCGCCTGGCGCGACGGCGGCGGCGCGGTCGATCTGCGGCGGGTCGATCTGCGCTGGGGCCCGCTGGATGGCAGCCTGAGCGGGACGGCGTCGCTCGACCAGAACCTGCAACTGGTCGCCAGCGGCGCGGTGCGCGCAAGCCATTACGCCGAGACACTGGATTTGCTGGCGGAGCGCCGGATCATAGGTGCCGATGCGGCGCTGGCGGCGAAGGCCGTGCTGTCGCTGCTGGCCTCGGTGCCGGCGGGAGGCGGGCCGGCGGAGGTGGAGGTGCCGTTCACGATCGGCGACGGTACCGTGGCGGTGAGGGGTATTCCGCTGGTGAAGCTGCCGGCACTGCACTGGCCGTCGCCGTAGGGCACCACAGTGCCGGGCGTGCGGGACTTTGGCGGCGTCGCCGGCGTGCCGGAGCTGGCGGGAGATGGCCGGCACAAGGCCGGCCATGACGGGGGGCGGCGGGCACGGCGGGGGGGCGGCGGTGCCCATGACGGGTGGTATTATCGCGGTGCCAGGCCGGGAACGTAGTGCTTGCGAGGGTACTCCTGCCAGTACTCGGTGAGGCCCTTGCCGCCGAACTCCTTGTAGGGTCGGGCGCGCAGCCGCTCGACGTCGATATCGATGCCGAGACCCGGCCCTTCGGGGAGCTCGGCCCAGCCGCTGTGGACGTTGATCTGGCTGGTGGCGATCGCGGTGCAGGCGTCGCGGAAGTTCACAAAGTATTCGGCGATGCGGAAATTCGGGATCACCGCGCAGACATGCGCCGTCGCGGCGAAGCCGGCCAGCACGCTGTTATAGTTGTGCGGGGCCATTACCACTGCCTGCGGCTGCGCCATCGCGGCAATGTCGAGCATAGCGCCGATCCCGCCGATCGCGCAGATATCGGGATTGAGCACGTCGGCCGCGCGCCGCTCGAGGGCATGGAAGAACTGCTCCTTGGAATACATGGCCTCGCCGGTGATGATGGGGATGGGGACGGCGCGGCGGACCTCGGCGACCAGCTCGATGTTGTCGGAGAGGCAGGGCTCTTCGTACCAGGTGATACCAAGCTCGACCAGACGTTGGCCGATGCGGATCGCGTGCGACGGTGAGAAGCGGCGGTGGGCCTCGATCAGCAGCTCGAACTCGGGGCCCACTGCGTCGCGCATGCGGCGGACGAAGTTGACCGCATAGTCCTCGTCCTGGGGATCGACATGGGTGCGCCAGGGTCCTGGGAAGGGGTCGAACTTGGCGGCGGTGAAGCCTTCCTGCTTCAGCGCCAGCGCCCGCTCGATGTTTTCCTCGATCGAGCCCGCGTGCGACCAGCCATTGGCATAGACCCGCACCGCGGCGCGGGAGCGTCCGCCGAGCAGGTTGTAAACCGGCAGCCCGGTGCGCTTGCCCAGGATGTCCCAGAGCGCGATTTCGATCGCGCTCCAGGCCGCCAACAGCTCCATCGAGTTACGGCGAATGGCGAAATCGTCGAACATCACCTGGCCGGTGTGGCGGATATTGAAGGCGCTGCGGCCGATCACGTAGGGCGCCATGCAGCGCAGGCATTCCTCGATGACCTTCTCCTTGCCGCGGGTGACATAGGCTTCGCCCCAGCCGTGCAGCCCGTCCTCGGTCTCCACCCGGCAGAACAGCAGGTTCTTGCCGCTGCCGGGGTGGAGCAGGAACGTCTCGATGCGGGCGATCTTCATGGCGGTTTCCCCTTTCATCATTCGGGCGGACGGACGCCGGGGGCGGTTGGTGCCGTGGAGCAGGCAGCATGCCGTGAAAGCAGACCGTCAGCAGTTGACTTGCGGCTGTCCTCGAACAACATGTCAGGCGCATGGCTCTTTAGCAAACCGTTCCCCCGGGGAGGAGGTGAGGCTATGAGTAAAGTCATGGTAACCAGTCATATCGCGGCGCTAGCTGCTATGCTCCTTGTTGCGCCCGTACTGGTCTCGGCACAACCGGTCTCGGCACCACCAGTCTCGGCACAGACGCAACAACCGAGCCGTGAGGACAACATCTGGGGCGGCCGGGCCCATCAGCCGACCCAAGCCGACGTCAATCAGCAGGAAAAAGCCGCCGGCATTGCGCCGCCACAGCAGAGCGAGCAGCGGGCAACCGTCGAGGTCGAGAGTCTGTACCAGAGTCTCATTCAGGGCAGCGGGAAGCGCTCGCCCTGAGTGAATGCCACTGCCCTGCCCAACACCGCGACGGTTCCGGCAAGACACTGCACGTGAAGTCCGTCACGTTGCAGGCCCAGTCGGGAGGAGGTAGGGCATAAGGCAGGAAGACAGAGGTGCACGATGACGCCAGCCCAACTCGACAAAGCCAAGCGCTTCCGCGCTCTGCACGAAGGCAGCGGGGCGTTCGTTATCGGGAATGCATGGGACGCGGGCTCGGCGCGAATCCTCGCCGGGATGGGTTTTGTCGCACTTGCAACTTCTAGTGGCGCCAGCGCCGGCGTGCTTGGGCGGCGCGACGGCAGGGTAACGCGCGACGAGGCGCTGGCGCATTCGCGTGCCATCGTGGATGCGACCGATCTGCCGGTGTCGGCCGACCTGGAAAAAGGTTTCGGCGACACGCCGGAGATCGTGGCGGAGACGATCCGACTGGCCGCCGCGACCGGCCTTGTCGGCGGCTCGATCGAAGACGCGGTTGGCCCGGGCAAGGAGCTGTTCGACTTCGCGCACGCGACAGAGCGCGTCGCGGCGGCGGTTGAGGCTGCCCGGAAGCTGGACTTTCCATTCACGCTGACTGCCCGGGCCGAGAATTTCATTCGCGGCAACCCGGACCTGGATGATACTATCCACCGGTTGGTTGCGTTCGAGAACGCTGGCGCCGATGTGCTGATGGCGCCCGGCCTGCCGGACCTTGCCGCGGTCCGCACGGTGTGCGCCGCCCTGTCGCGGCCGTTCAACTTCATGGTGGGTATCAAGGGGCGGTCGTTTTCCGTCGCTGAACTCGCCGCGGCGGGCGTGAAGCGGATCAGCCTTGCAACGTCGCTGTATCGGGCGGCGATGACCGGACTCTTGCAGGCGGCACGCGAAGCGAAGGAGCAGGGCACCTTCGGCTACCTCGATGCTGTGATCGCAACTCCCGAGCTCAACGCCTTCCTGCAGGACTAGCCTGGACGGCAATCGCGCCGTCGCGATATCGTCGCCCGCGCGAAATATGTGGGCGCGGGGAGGGGACGATCATGCGACGGACCAAGCTCGTCGTATTGGCTGCGGCGATGTTGGTGGCGGGCGCATCGGCGCGGGCCGGCGGGACGCTCAGGATCGGCATGCAGGACGATCCGGACGCGCTCGATCCGGCGCAAAGCGGCACGTTTGCGGGCCGCATCGTGTTCGCCAGCCTGTGCGACAAATTGATCGACCTTAACGGAAAGCTCGACTTCGTTCCGCAACTTGCGACCGCCTGGTCGTGGTCGCCCGATTCCCGCGCCCTCACGCTGACCCTGCGCCAGGGCGTGCAATTCCAGGACGGCGAGACCTTCGACGCCGACGCGGTCAAGGCGAACCTCGAGCGTTACCGGAGCGCGCCCTATAGTCTGCGCAAGTCGGAGCTGAAGCCGGTGACCGCGGTGGAAGTGGTCGATCCGCATACCGTGCGTCTGGTGCTGTCGCAGCCCTATGCACCGCTGATCGCGGTGCTGTCGGACCGGGCGGGCATGATGGGCGCGCCAAAAGTAATCGCGCAGCTCGGCAAGAACTTCTTCACCCATCCGGTGTGTGCCGGGCCGTTCAGCTTTGTCGAGCGCGTGCCGCTGGACCATATCACGCTGCAACGCTTTCCAGGCTATTGGAATGCGGGTGCGATCCATATAGACCGCATCGAGTTTCACCCGATCGCCGATTCCAGTGTCCGCCTGGTCAACCTGCAGGCCCGGCAACTGGACATGATCGAGGAAATGGCGCCGACCGACGCCCTCAAGGTGGAGAAGGACCTGCGGCTTCAACTCGCCCGTGCCACTGCGCTCGGCTACGAGGCGATCATGATCAACCTGGGCAATGGTGCGGGCGCCGACACGCCGCTGGCGCACGATCCGCGGGTGCGCGCGGCGCTGGAGGCGACGATCGATCGGAACGTGGTCAATCAGGTGGCGGCGGCGGGCCAGTTTGTGCCGGACAACCAATCGGAGCTGCCGACCAGCCGCTATTTCAACACCGCGCTGCCGGTGCCGCCGCGTGATGTCGCGCGCGCCAAGGCGCTGCTTGCCCAGGCCGGGGTCCAGCATCTGACGATTGGGCTGCGCGTGCTGAACACACCGCTCGACCAGCAGATCGGCGAGATCATCCAATCGATGGCGGCCGACGCGGGCATCACCGTCAAGGTGCAGGCTGGCGAAACCAATGCCAATATCGCTGCTTATCAGCATGGCGACTATCAGGCGGGGCTGGTGATCTGGAGCGGCCGTTCGGATCCGGATTTCAACATCACCCAATACCTCGCCTGTGACGGGTTCCAGAACTGGGAGAAATATTGCAACCCGAACTTTCAGGCGGCGCTCGACAAGGCGCGCGCGGTGACCGATCCGGCCACACGCGCGGCGCTGTATCACCAGGTGGCGGCGATCTATACGACTGATCGTCCGATGCTGTTCCTGTTCCACATGACGTGGCTCTATGCGCTGAGCCGGCATGTGAGCGGTTTTGTCCCTGTGCCGGACGGGTTGATCCGGCCGCAGGGGCTAATGCTGCAATAGGGGTTGGAGTTGCAAAGGAGGAAGAATTTAACCGCAGATGTGAGAAAGATGCACGCGGATGCACGCAGATAGTGATAGGCTGAATGGTCTGTCGGGGCATACGATCGACAGCTTATGGCAGGCGGCCGAAAGAATGACACTCTGCCGGCGTCGGCGGTGTGCCGGAACTGGCGGGAGATGGCCGGCACAAGGCCGGCCATGACGTTGGGGGCCGGCCATGACGGGTGGGGCCGCGAGTGCCGGAGAGGCGATCGTTTGGGCGGTCGGTATTACGCTAAGCATCCGCGTGAATCAGCGGGCATCTGCTTTTATCTGCAGCGCCGCGGGTGGCATCAAGCCTGGACCAGGATCATCCACAGCACGCCGAAGCGGTCCGCGACCATACCGAACCGAGGCGAGAAGAAGGTCTTGGCGAGCGGCATCCGCACCTGACCGCCATCCGCCAGGGCGCCGAACAGCCGGTCGGCTTCCGATTCGCTTGCTGCCGTGAGCGCCAATGCAAAGCCCTGGAAACTCGGGTGACCCGCGCATTGACCATCGGACGCCATCACGACCGTGTCGCCGATGCGAACCGCTGCATGCATCACTTTGTCGTCGGGCCCCATCCGACGAGCCTCGGCATCCGGGCTTTCCTTGTAGCGCATGATCATCTGCACCTCGGCGCCGAGGGCGCCGCGATAGAAGCCGATCGCCTCCTCGCAACGGCCGTCGAAGAACAGGTACGGTTGGACTTGCATGATCTTCTCCTTTGCAGGCCTGGCGGCCGGCGACTTGCCGGCAATTGTGGACAGCGTCCACCACGGATAGCAGAATAAGTGGATGATGTGCACATCACAGCAATGAGAGCACGGGCGACGACCAGGCCGAAGGCGCGCGGCACATATCGGCATGGCAATTTGCGGCAAGCGTTGCTGGATGCCGGTATCGAGCTGGCACGCGGTGGGGGCGCGGATGCAGTGGTGCTGCGGGAGGTGACCCGACGGGCCGGCGTCGTGCCGAATGCGGCGTACCGGCACTTTGCGAGTCGCCACGACCTGCTGCAGGCGGTTCGTTCGGCTGCGTTGTCGGCGATGGCTGTCGCGATGGAGACCGAATTGGCGCGCGTACGGCGCAGCCGAAGCTCTGCCGAGTACGCGCGCGCATGCCTGCGCGCGATCGGGAGGGCCTATCTCAGGTTCGCGCAGGAGGAGGAAGGGTTGTATCGCACGGCTTGGGCGATACCGGATGCGTCGCCGGGCATTGCCGATCCGGCGAGGGCGGGCAACAGCGGACTCAATCCGTTTCAGTTGCTGAGTGCAGCGCTGGATCGGCTCGTGGAAGCGGGCGTGTTGCCGGCCGAACGTCGTCCGGGCGCGGAGTACCTTGCCTGGGCCGCGGTGCGCGGGCTCGCCATGCTGATCATCGATGGACCGTTGCGGCGGTTCTCTCGCAAGCAGAGAGACGAGATCGGGCGGCGGTTGCTCGATATGGTGGAGAAGGGGTTATAGGGCGTGGCGGGTGAGGGCCTCGCGTGCGGCACCCTCACCCGGTTCGCTACGCGAACCGACCTCTCCCGCGCAGAGCGGGAGAGGTGGGGGCTCACAACGTCGGGTTCCCGTATGGGTAGAAGTGCTTCAGATCGACGTTCTTGTATTTGAGTGCGCCCAGCCGCACCGTTCCCAGGAAGGGCTCCGTCGGCTCGACCAGCAGGATCGTCCTGGCGAACCCGCTATCGTCGAAGCCGCGGCGAAAATGCACGCGCGACTTGATCGCAATCACCTGGAAGGTCCTGTCGTCGAGTCCCATGCCTGCTAACGCCGAAGGCTCCTGCACCTGCACCAGATAGGGGCTGATTACCAGCACGTTGTCGCGGCCGAACTTCACGCTGACGGAAAGTTGCCCGAACCGCTCCACAACGTTCAGAACCGACCCGGTGATGCGCACCGGCTGGCCGGCCGATTCGTCAGCGAGGCCACCGACCGGCATATCGAATGCGTCCCCCGCCTTCGCGCCCTGTGCCGCGAGCGTGCGGATCACGCCTACATCGGTAACGGTCGCAATCAGCGTGTCCGAGAGATCCTGCGCGACGATTTCCCGCAGCAGCCACGTCGCATATCCCGACCGGTCGCTGTGATCGGCCAGTACCACGGGGGTCTCGCCGCGCGCCACGGCCTGGCGTGCCAGCGTGACGCCGTCCGGGATCGTGTGGATCTTCGTCGATGTCAGCAGTGCCTCCCGATGCCGCCAGGCAAACCTGGCAATATCGTCGGCAATATGGCTGGCCAGCGCTGGATCACCGTTGGTTATTGCCTGGATCGTCATGCCGACGTCCGGCACGTCGGACCAGGGGAAGCCGAAGAAGACGTTCACATAGGCATCCGGTTCGCGCGCCTCCCATGTCAGCGCGCGCTGGACCAGGTCCATCCACGGCGACGCCCCCGTCCACTGCACGACGGTCGGCGAGATGATCGGCACCTTCACCGTCGCATGCGCTGGCCGGTAATCGCCCCGGATCGCCCGAACCAGGCAGCGCGCCGCACGCTCGCCTTGTAGATAGCTGTCGTAGTGGGGGAAGTATTTACCGCAGAACGCCATGTCGGCGTGTTGCAGAAATTCCTCGTCCTCGTTGCCATGAGGATCGAACGTCGCGGCGATGAAGGCTTTCGGCCCCACCACGCTGCGCGCGCGTCGGGCCAGCTCCGCCTCGGGCCGAGGTACGCCGCGGGCGGCCATCGCGCCATGCACGCAGAGATAGACGCCATCGAATGGCCCCTCGGCGCGGAGCCCGGCGATCATTTGCCCGACAAAGGTTTCATATGCTTCTTCGGTGACCCACCCGGAGCCTGAGCCTGTCCTGGGCCAGAGAGGCGACTCTATGCCCACCAGCTCGACCCCGTCGTACTCGCGCGCAACTTTCACGAAGCCGCCCATGTAGGACCTCGGGTCGTGGCGCAGCAGCGCTTCTCCCTTTGCCGGCGAGCCTTCGTAAAGGAAGTCCGCCAACGTTGTGTCGTTCTTGAGGAACGTCACCGTCTCGTGCATGAAGTTCAGGACGGCAATACGGATCGGCTTAATCATCGTGAATCGGGCCTCGTGAAAAGGGGTTCAGCGGAGCGCTGCGGAGGATTACACGGAGGGCCATGGGAGGCGAGATCCACAGTTCCGCGTTCAGCCGAATGTCCGCTTGGTCAAAGCGTCTCGCGACGTGGGGCCCGGTAGGGCTGCGGTCGGCGCACCGGCGGACTTCGTCCGTCCGACGTCCGGATGCTATCGCTTGCGTCGCTCGTTGCTCCTACGAGGTGGCGCCAGGAAGGCGAGCTCCCGGACCTTTCTGCTTTGCGGGAGAGAGCTTGCTCCGGATATGATGCGGGCCCGCCTGCGAAGCGAGCCGGGAGAGGGTCCCTCCCGCGGCGGCACCCTCACCCGCCGCGCTGCGCGCGGCGACCTCTCCCGCGGAGCGGGAGAGGTGGACATGGTGGGGAATAACTTCTGCCGCTCCACGTCATTATGCTTCGCATCGACAGAGCGGTACCGAGCAGTGGTGGACGAATGGGGATGTCAGTGCTGTCGAAGCTGGAGGAGAACATCCCGTCGCTCCGCCGCTACGCCTGGACGTTGCTCCGGAACTCAAGCGACGCGGATGACCTCGTGCAGGAATGTTTGCTG
>Ga0335074_10003301_pt1 | contig 21969 bp, 16 predicted proteins | sample Lox_Sample_23_FD_206715 | JGI IMG/M metagenome (GOLD analysis project Ga0335074, IMG submission 206715) | Soil microbial communities from Loxahatchee National Wildlife Refuge, Florida, United States - Lox_Sample_2.3 | ecosystem: Environmental > Terrestrial > Soil > Wetlands | place: USA... | reverse complement strand
TCAAGAAGAGTCGCGGTTCAGGTGGCGGCCATCTGGCGACGATGCTGATTGTTCTCGGCGCGATCGCTTTGCTTGGAATTGGGATGGTCGCGTTCCTTTCAACCAAAGGAACAGTCAGGAAAAGGCTGCTCTCTCAGGCCACCAGGCCCAATCTCGGACGATCACAGACCGCTGGCCCCGGCACAAGCCTTCTGCCCAATAACGCGGTGAAGCCATCTCCCAACGGTGCGCCGGAACCCGGGACCGTCGATGCTGCCGATATCGAGCGAACGAAATCGCCTAGGACTACACAGGCCCTATCTCGCGGAGGGATCGGGGCAAATCCATCCCAGAATGCCAGAACTCTCGGCGAGGTGGGGAAATTTGATGAGCCGGACACCGCTCCCAATGCCGAATCTCAATGGACGCCTCCGCCTTACGGCGGTGAGAACTCGGGCATTCAGCAGGAACAAAAGAAGGCGGAAGATGCGCTGGATGCTCCTTCTCTGGTTTTCACGGCGCATGAGAATACATCAATTCAGCCGCAGATGCGGAACTCGGCGCCGGTGGTCGACAATCTGGGCCTGGCGCCCGGTTACCATGTGGCGGCGCGCCTCGAATCGATGGCTACAACGGCTGTGCACGCGCCTGTCGTTGCCGTGATCGAGTACAACTACGAGCGCGATGGAGACGTCATCATTCCGGCCGGGGCACGCGCTGTTGGCAAAATCATTCAGGCGGATCCCTCAGGACTCATGAATATCGAATTCTCCTCTCTCGAATATCCCGATGGGTCTACCGTCCCGATCGATGCTGTGGCCGCCAACATGAATCTTCAGGCCATAAAGGGCTCGGTGACCGGGCGTCAAAGAGGCAAAAACTTATTGGTCCGCTCGCTATCCGGAATTGGCGAGACAGCAGCGATGGTTGTGGGCGCACCCAGCGTGAACAGCTCCTTCAGCGAAGGAGATCTGATGCGAATGCAGGTAGCGAACAATATCGGAAACGCTGGCGATGAGCAGATCATGAGGATGCTCACGTTGGAGCACATTGTGGTGAGTATCTCCGCCGGGACAGAGATCTATCTCGTGTTCGAAAAGGCCACGGGAGCAAACCCCCAAGACTCGGGCAAATCGATTCAGATTCCGCACGCGGGTATAGGTCTCGGTCAATCTGCGAATGCAGAGCAACCATGACGGTGCAGGTCCATGTTTCCAATCAAGCCAGTAGCCTCGGAAGACGGCCGTGCCGATGCCCAATTTTTCGAAAGAAGAAAAGCTGCGTACCTGGCTTTTGTTGATAAACAGATGGGCGATTTGGGAGCCAACCGGGTCGATGCGGTTTTTCAAAAGAAGAAAAGCTGCAGACCAGGCTTTTGTCGAAATACGAGCGCGGCGACTCAGTTGATCCAACCAAGCAATGGCGAAAGTCATTCGAGGTTGGCACCGTGCTCGTCCACCTGCGCGATTCTTCTCTGATCGGGAAAGGCATAAGTCAGCATAGGCGACTATGCGGCAGGGTGGATCGCGGGATACTTGCCCGTTTCTCGTTACGGATCCGACCAATCTGGGCGAAGCCCTGCTGTGACAAAGTGTAAATCATTGAAAACAGGCGCAACGGATGGCTACCGTAGGTGCCTTGGGACACCTTGGGAACGGCTTATCGAACCTTTATCGTGCCCGCGTCCTCTGTCCGCTCGACCGCTGCCAAGACCAGACTTGCAATGGAAATCGCGGCCCCGGGTCTCTTTTCCAAGCAGAACCGGAAAGTTGCTCCTGCTTGTTAAACTCCTGTCCTTTGTAAACGACGTCTCGGGACATCTGTCACAAGATACGAGGAGGCATTTCGGATAGACCAGATACGACGCCCTTCGCGCGGCGCGAATCGGCAGTATCTTCCGCCGGAGTGAGACTTGTCAGGTATTCTTCGGAGCATACTCGAATGTCGGCCCCGCATTAAACCCGGTTGGAGAATTGTTCTTGATAGCGGGCAGCGAGCACAGAATCTGTCCAGCCAGTTTGAGTTCATACATGAGCCCCAGAGCTGCTCCAAATTGTTGAGGTTCTCCATCGAAAACTCGCTGCAGAGCCTTTAAGAGTTTTGTGTACACAAAACTGAACTGACGTGCCCGCCTTCCGCCTTCCGAACTCGCGTCAAGGTCGATCATCTTTTGATTCTTGGTGAGTGGATATACTGCGGCCGAATCGAACGGTATAACTGGACCGGAGAACGAGTATCCATTTTCGCTGGTTGGGTCTGGAATCAGCCGCCTCAGGCGGCTTATCTCTTGAAAACGATAGTAGTGAGCCAGTTCCCCATCTTCGGCGAGCGGCGAAACGGAAGTTCCCTCTCCCTCTTCAATGATGATCTGGAGCGCATTCACCGCAGTGTCGACGTCGACAATTGCAAAGAGCCGCTCCGCAGCGTACCAGCCTTTGGCCATCACCTGGCGCGCAGGGTCGCCGATGAAGAGCTCATTGCCGCTCGCCGCGAGTTCGCGAATCTTGTCGATAAGCGCCCGGTAAAACTGGCCGATTGTCGCGTATTCTGTTTCGGTGCCGGCCGCTTTGAACGCGATTGGATGTTCCGGTTCTTCGATCTTCATGAAGGTGCTGCCCATCAAGTCGATCGAGAATGGCTCGAGACCAACGATGAGATCGCCATCGATCCCCGTGGGGAGAGGACCGGGATAGTTCGGGACGAAGCCGGGATCGTCAATTTGGGGTCTCTTACCGAGAGCATTGAGGAGATTGCAGGTGATCGTCATATGCAACATCTCATCGATGACAACTGAGTGAATTATCGACCAGATTTCCCGGTTTTTTTCGGGCTTGAGCGACAGCATCGCCGTAAGGTATGGGGGAATGGTTGAATGCTCAAGGCGAATCGCCCCTTGTACAAGATCGTGGAGATCCCGGCCGGAGTTCGCCGCATGCAGGCGATCGATGACCTCGCGCTGAATCTTAATCATGGACGGCCTTCCTGGCTTGATGTCGTAGACAGCACATCTGCCGTTTCCTTTGCAAACAGCAGGGCCATGGCGCGTTTGATGTCCTCTTCTCCAAGTTCGCGGGTCTGCCTCATCGTGAAAGACGGTTTCCGCCTAGTTATTACTGGCGTTGATGCCGCTGGGTCTCCTTTTACGAGCGGATTCGCGAAATCGCCTGTCTCCTTCTCCAGCCATTTCACTAGCGTGAGCAACTTGTTCTTCGAAAGGTCACGTGTGACCGGCATATAGTTCGGGTCTTCAATCGGACGGCTAAACGCGAGCAACAATAGCTTCCGATGCTCCGCCATCGCATCGTAGTCATCGAGTTTGAATAGATGCCGATTCATGATCGGATAGAGTTGCGCGTACGTTGCCATGATCGGTTGAATGTCGCGATACCATTCAGGGCGTTCAGGGATGGCGAATGATGTTCGAACATGTGCGACAACCACATCAAAATTAGGATTCAGCCCGCTTCCTGTGTAATCTGGCTGGCCGGCGGCATTCTTCCGCGGGGAATAGGCGAGCGCATAGATCTGTCCATCAATATCTGGCCTCGGTTGGCCCGGATCAGTGGCCGAGATAAGCAGCTTCGCTCTTCCGTTCTGATCGGTCGTAATCGTCTGTTGGAAGGTCAATCCGCCTGGCGGAGTATTGTTGCCGGATGCTGCAAACGAGAGACTGAGGGGCAGGTTCGGGGCAATTTGTCCGTGTCGGTAGGAAAAGAACTCGATTTCAGCGGAACCTCCGGGATCAAGACGCTCGACGAAGTTGTCTGCGCGGACAAAGAGTCCGTCTTGCGTCTCTCGGTTGAGCACAAGGAAATCGCCGTCACTCATTCGCGCCATGAGCGCCAGTGGGTGCGTAAGCGCTTTTGCCTTCGAGATACGATCAAGCGGGAAAGATGATAAGCCGCCAGTTCGCTGGTACCAGTTTACGCTCAGGTAGTCGATCTCTCCCAATATGGTCGCTTGACCATCCTTGAGCCGATCACCCGGCTTTTGCGCCTCGTCCGGCAGGACCCCGAACACAAGCGCCTTCATGTCCGCCAGAGCAGTTCCAACCTTAGCGAGATCGGTAATGGACCCATCTGCGTCCGAGATCAAAAGAGCATGGCCAAGATCGACGACGACATTATCGTCCGGATTGATCCGAGCATCTGCCGGGCCGACGAGCGTCGACTGCCCGCCTGGGGTTGGAAGCGCCAGAGACTGCAAACGCCGTCCAGAGTTGAAGAACTGCGGCTCGCTTCTTCGATGTGGACCAATGCACCCAACGATCGCACCCGTTGTGTGACGCCCATCCGCATCGGAATAATAGTAGCCAAACATATTTAGCACAATGGAGACTTCATCGTCGTCTGTTGACTGTCTGAGCTGCTGAAGTACGGGAGATCGATCAGCGACTGGCCCCCACCGGACGTTTTTCAGCACTGAGATATACCGGCCTCCAGATGGTTGACCATTTGGAATGTTCTTGGCCAGCGCTTGCGTCAATTGTCGTATGAATAAATCGCGAAAAGCCGAGACCGCAAACGTTCCTTCAAACGCGAGTTCTTGCGTCCCAGGGTCTGAAAGACGCACCGAAAGTCCCCAAATCTCGGATGAAAACTGCCAATCAGGGTCAAGATCCACCATCTTTGCGCTTGAGCGATCGTTCGCACCGGATACGGACAGACCCATAACCGGATCGTCAGCAGCGGACGATCCATTGGTTCCCTCCGCGGCAGTTACTTTGCATTCGTAGAAATCGAATATCGCACTTCCGCGTGGGTTCCAGCCCAGAATTGCAGGCGAGACGGCAACATTGAAGTTGGCGTCCTCATTATTAATGGTGGACACGTCAGAAATGAATCGGCCTGCAAACACGATTCTCGGCGTCTCGAGATAGCTCATAGCATCCCTTCAACAAGTGTTCATCCGAAATAAGGAGCTCAGGTCTGGGGATCGCCCCACTCCTCTGGTTCAGGAGGCAGGCCGATCAATTTGTGGTACGCTTGCCGTCGCTTGGACCTTGGAAGGCGGTCGAAGCCTGATACCCTCCTTACGCCGACAAATGTATGCGGTTCGAACCCGAGCTCAACTTGACAAATGCCGGTTTCCGCAAAGACGGAACGGTGGCTTAAGCTGGAGCGCCATTCGAGATCCATGTCGAAACCAGTTGAAGCTCTTGAGGTGTGGCATGCCGGGCGCTAGGCGCCGCTCCAGTGTCTGGCATTTGTGGTAGCACAGTACCATCAAAGGGAGCAGAACCCGCGAGCGCCAGGTACAAGTTCGAGGCTTGGGGCTTACCCGGCGAAATGAGCGGTCCATTTACACCCCAATTATCCGTCTGAATATTGACAAAAGCATCTCGGGTAACGCCAACCCAGAACGCCCCGTGGGGCGCGTCTTCTGCGTTTCCGTTGGACAGCGTATTTAGCAACTGTGTGATATCAGCAAATGTTGGGTTCATTCGTCCTCCTGGAATGTCTGCGGTCACTTATTCGGTGTCGTTGTCGGCTGCTTGCCAGAAGCAGCCGATTTCAGAAGAGCCATGAGCCGTCGTTCCGGAACCGATCTGGGCGCGCGGACCGCACTTGCCGTCCGCAACGCCATAAGGGCCGTGTTCGGTTTGGTCGCGTCGAATGCATTGATCTCAAGCGACCACAAAAAGTCGCTGTTCTTTTGAGTGAACGTATGGCAGGCCATACAACCGGTGCCGATGGAGGATTGATCCCAAGTCTCGAGAGTCGTGTTTGAGAATGCTGATGTTGGATTCTGCCCTCCGGGAAACGTGTTTTGTGGAGATCCAGTCTGGGTTGGGGGAATGGGATTGGGCGGACTCAGCTGCAGAGGCCACTGTGTCATTACGAGCTGGTAGAACTGCCAGACCGTTCCTGCGAGAGCTCGCTGGTAATTGGCATTCGTTGCCTGTGTGGATGTGGTAAACGACCCATTTCCTTGTGAGTCAATCGGTTTGATGCGGACTACGTTGTACACCGTGGGGCTCGCCCAGTTGTTCGGCGGAAAACCCCCGTTGGGGTCTTTGTTCTGTGGCGGCGGAAGGGTAAGAGGACTTGGTGTTCCCTTGCCATCGTTGAACCCAAACGCCCCGGTAGCGCCCGGTGTCGGTGGGACATTGTCCACCTGCTCGAATGTCGACCAAATCCACTGAGGCCTGCTAGGTGTCTTCTGAACGATGTGCAAACCTACGAGTCCAACCGTAATCGTCGTGCACGGGCCTGTCGGATTAGCCGGATTTAGGACCATCGCGGACCGCGTGTAGTAGCGGGACTTTTGGGCATCGGGAATCCCGGTCATATCCATCCAGGCAGACTTGACGTCGAGCGCACCATTTTGAAAGGTAATGGGTGCGGCGCTTTCGAGCGATGCCAACAGGTAGAGTTTCCCATTGATGATTTGCGTGTATTCAGTCTGATTGAATGCCGTAAGGTAGCGTACCCACTTACCGTTCTGAGACGGCAACGCGTGTATCAGCGGATTCTGGCGAGAAAAGCCGGCTTCACCCAAGTTTCCGAACTTGGTAAACGAAGCAAGAATCATGTCGTTGAACCCTATCGATACCCCACAGGGATTGGTCCCAGTGAAATCGCTCCAGGCGGAGGGGGTCGCGCCGGAAGGTTGGAATACTTCCCAGTCACTCTTCAAGGTTTCGAAAACCAGCGGCACAGAAACATCGCCAATCCTCCTCGCGGAATCTGGGACGCCACGCTGTCCAGCGGCAACGGGCCAAACCATCGAAATAAACGTGCGCCAGGAGTAGTCGTCGAAGTACTGAATTGGATTGCCACCGAAACCAGTCGGAATACATACGTCTGCTGGCGTCTGGGGCGAGTCGATCGTCACAATCGGCGTATTGGGGCATCCGGACTGGGCAGATACTAGAGTCGGAGAATCAACCCGCCAGACTGGCAGAAAGGCTAGAAAAACGGCGAAGATGACAATCCGCAGGATTGTGCCCCTGCTACGCATCCTAAAGTTCATCTGACCTCCCCCGGAGCCCCCTTGTTGATTCGGTTCTTGGGTGAATTAGCTTTCGGCGGATTCTCGCCGGTGTGTGCGACTCTATTGGTTTGATTCCATATCGCGCTGTAGAAGCTCCGATTCTGGGTCGCCCAAACCTGTGGGTGAACAGCTCATTTTCATTTGTCGTCGGTTGAAAAACGGGAGTGCGAAGCAGCGTAAATGTCGCACGTATCCCTGCAAATGTCAAGCATTCCATGGAAGTTTTTCTTCAAATCGAGACGATCTTGCAAGTTGCAATGAAGGAAGTAACCAGGTGTTTATTCACTTACAATTAAAGCCGATCCAAGATTGTAAAGCTGGCGGTCGATTAAACTGTGCAAGCGTCGTACAAAGTAGTTTCCGGTCGTTCTCATATGCGCTTCTCACTTCATGTGCAGGCCTCTCGTTGCAGAAATGATGCCCAAATATGCGAACTCCTATCAGTTGCATCGCCAGCGTTTCTGATTGGCTGTCATTTCTCAATTCATGGTGCATTTCGTTGCGAAGAGTCCTAGAGACTGTTATTAAGTTTGTTCCTGTGTTTTGAAACAGATGAGCGATTTGGCTTTCTGTCGTGCATCCTGGGGTGGTGGGACGGCGTGAGCGGCGTGGGTATCCGAGCGATGTGACGGATGAGGAGTGGGCGATGGTGGCGCCCTACCTGGCCCTCTGCCGGGAGGACGCCGAGCAGCGCGAGTACCCGCTCCGCGACGTGTTCAACGGATTGCGCTATGTGGTGCGGACCGGCTGCCAGTGGCGTTATCTGCCCAACGATCTGCCGCCGTGGGAGGTCGTGTATCAGCAGGTGCAGCGCTGGATCCGCGCCCGTTGCTTCGAGACGATGGTGGAAGACCTGCGCATGCTGCTGCGCGAGTTTGCCGGACGCAAAACCCAGCCTACGGCGATGGTTATTGATAGCCGCACGCTGCAGTCGACACCGGAGTCGGGTGCGCGGGCCGGGTATGACGGAGCCAAACGGCGCAAAGGCTCCAAAGTGCACGCCGCTGTGGATACGCTGGGGCATCTGCTGGCCCTGCATGTGACTCCGGCCAACGAACAGGATCGCGCCCAGGTCGGCGAGCTGTCCCGGCAGGTGCAGCAGATCACCGGTGAGCACGTCGAACTCGCCTACGTGGATCAGGGCTATACCGGCGAAGCTGCGGCCGAGGCCGCCGAACAGCACGGGATCGCCCTGGAAGTGGTGAAACATACTCAGGCCAAACGAGGTTTTGTGCTCCTGCCGCGGCGTTGGGTAGTGGAGAGAAGCTTCGCATGGGCCGCTCGCTTCCGCCGCCTGGCCCGCGATTACGAACGCCTGGCGACCACTCTCGGTGCCTTCCACTTTCTCGCCTGCGCCTGCCTCATGCTCGCCACCCTCTTCAAAATGCTTACTCAAACTTAATAACAGCCTCTAGCAGGCCGCTGAAAAGGCGCTCGTCGCGCCGGGATTCTCCTCTTTGCGGTCTGAATCTGCGTAATTTTGTGTCCGTTGTGGATGATTCCGATGTCCTGCGGAGCCCATCGCTCTCCGCAGGGCACACTTCGGCCCCGTCAGGCGGCGGACGGAATCGGAGCTAGCTTTCGCAGCCGCACCAGGTTGTAAGCTGCCGCCGCGAAGGTGAAGATCCACCCCACTCTGAACAAGCCCCGATGTTTCAGCTTGCGCAGCAGTGCGATGTCCTTCAGCCAGCCGAAGCACTCCTCGACCCGCTTGCGCTTCCTCTGGGTGACCGGTATAACCCGGGTGCCGCGTGGTGCGAGCGTCGATGGCGCTGCCGCTGCGCCGGGCCCGTGTTGCGTGCCACATGCGGCGTCACATTCATCTGTCGGCACTCGGCCACGAACTCTGCTGTGTCGAAGCCCTTGTCGCCGCCGACGGTGATGCGCTCCTCGCCAGGCACCTGTTCCAGCATCACCAGCGCCGCATCCCGCTCTGCCCGCCCATTGGCCTGCAGGAGCTCCGCATCCATGATCAGCCCGTTGCGGTTCTCCACCAACAGACTGCCGCTGTAACTCAGCTTCGCCTCGCGGCCTTTCGCCTTGCGCGCCAGCAGGGCGTCCGGATCGGTCGTCGACTCGTGCGTCTCGTTCGATCGCTTCTCGCCGTGAAAATCCACCGTCGGGTTGCCGGGATCGTCCGGCGGCGGCGCATCCTTCCGATCTTTTGACTGAAAACTCTTCAGGCTGGCCCACGCTTCCAGAAGCGTGCCGCCCACCGTGAAGTGCTCATCCGAGACCAGCCCCGCCCCACGCGCACGCTCCACCACCTGGGCCAGAAACTCCTTCGCGACCGCCGCCTCCAGCAACCGATCCCGATTCTTCGTGAAGGTGGTCGCGTCCCACACCGCCTCGTCCAGGTTCAGCCCCACGAACCAGCGGTACAGGATGCTGTAGTCGATCTCCTCCATCAGCAGCCGCTCCGAGCGCACCGAGTACAGCATCTGCAGCAGCTGCGCCCGCAGCAGCTTCTCCGGCGCAATCGATGGCCGCCCCACATCGGAATACATCCCCTCAAACAACGGCGACATGTTCCTCAGAATCTCGTCCGTCAGTGCCCGCACCGCCCGCAGCGGATGATCCTTCCGCACCCGCGCTTCCGGCGACAAATAGCTGAACATGTGCCCCTGCTGTTGATCCGCTCCGCGCATACCCAGGTCATACCATCACCTGCCTGTGCAAAGGGAGTGATTTTTCAGCAGCCTGCTAGGAAGCTCAGAGCCCTCAATTGGCCATTTGATCGCCGTCATAAATCGCATTAAGAGAGTAAGCGTGGGCGCCGCCCAAGATAAACGTAGCGACATGGTTGAACCGATCCTGTGAAGACGGAGGTCGCGGGTTCGTTATGGGTTCTGTAAGGTTGCCAAACATGGCTTAGCGGCGCTCGAACGCGCCGTTGCTTGCACGTTGTGTTTTGGAGTTGCTGGATTCGAACTTCGAAGCGTGACGACAGAGGTCATGGGGTGATTAAGCCCACGAGTCAAATGCCGTTGTGGAAACCAAGGCCCGGCCTGTAGCGGAAAGCCATGCTGGATTTGAGCGTCTTGCCGGCCTAATTGCAACCGGTGTTGACAGCGCTCATTACAACCTGTTCACAGGCGCTTTCGACTTGGCGAGAGGAAGGGGATTCGGATTAATGGATCATCGGGAGATAGGTCCTGCGAAGTCTAGGCTTGAGCTCTTCACAGGGCGCCAAGTTGACGGAAAACGGGCTTCTCGTGCGAGTGCAGGCTCAACAGTCGGCCGGGCAACAGGCCAACAGGCCATCAGACCAACAGACCAACCCCGCTTATTGACATGGTTCCGGCGGTTCAGCTCCTCAGCCCTCATATGAACCTTGAACTGGCTCACTCCAGCCCAAGATGGCGAGCGCCTGGATCAGACTTTTGCTAAAGGCGATAGTCAATGAAGCAAAGCCGCGCAGGCCTGAAGTCGATGATGAGGTCTTTCGAAAGAAGAAAAACTGCATACCAGGCTTTTGTCGAAAAACACGTGGGCCGTTTGAGAGCTTCAGGGGCTGACGGCGACGTTTTTCAAAAGAAGAAAAGCTGAGTACCTGGCTTTTGTTGAAAAAGTCTGGGATGATCACGTCTCCCTGTGCCCTGTTTGCTGCACACCATCCTTATAAGAAGCGAAATCTGATCACCTCCAAAGAAGGAAGCAGGTCGACGTCCTCAATTGGCTGGTCGGGAGATCGTCCATAGGACATTTGAATACACTCTAACGCTCGTTTGCACGAAACGACGAACCATGTGATTTTCTTCGGCGACGGATTCCCGTCTAGGAGGCAAGTCCATGATCCAGTCGTTCATGCGAACAGTGCGCGCCGGACGTAATCAGGTGCTGGCATTCCTGCTCGCTTCCTGTATCGGAGCGGCCGTTCTGGCCCCCTGCGCCAGCATGGCTCAAAACCTCGGTACCACGCCGGCGACGGGCCAGGCCGTCCAGGGCCAGACCGCGGCACAGCCCGAAGGCGCTTTCCTCAACGCCGTCAACTGGCTGTGCAACGTGATCTGCCCAGTGGGCGCCGGCATCGCCGTCGTCGCCACGATTTTGCAGTGGCGCAGTGGTCGCAGCTGGCTCCCTTCCGCCATGACCGCGGGCGGTTTGATCTGCGTTTCCGGCATCCTGCGGCTCATCGAGTACTTCATCGCGCAAGGCCAGGCAATCGGGTAGGTGGTTTATGCAGGCGCCACTGGTCTTCAGAGCCATTCTCGGGCTTCTCATGGATCTCGCCATCCCGGCGTCGCTGGGCGCGTTCGTGATGGCGGGCATGAGGCTGCGCGCGGAAGGGGGAATGAACTTTGAGGCCAGTGGCGGCTTTCTGAAGTGGCTACTCTGGGGATGTTTCCTGATAAGCCTCCCTGGAGTAAGCCAGTGGCTTGTTCAGGAGTCGGTCCCCGGGGCGCAGCAACTCGCCATCGCCGGAGCGACCGGCGCGCAGTACACGGCCGGCATCGAACGGGTCACCAACGATTTCGTCAGCGACGTGCTGGTGGGACACATTGTCCCGGTGGTCGCCGCCTCCCTCGTATTCAAGGCGATTCTCGATATGAGCCAGGGCTATAACCCTCTGGCTTCGATCATCGCGGCTCTCTTTCTTCTTGGCGTTCAGGGGTTTTACAACCTCGCGACCGGAAGCTGGATGCAGACCGGAGACGCTTATGGAATGACCGACATGCTGATGAGCATGTTTGGGTATGCGGCGAACACGATCAGCCCCATCGTCGGGGGCCTTGCCCTGTCCGCCGCGATTCTCAATCACGTTCGGCACCGCCCATGGGGCGCTCTCGCGGCGAGTGGTCTTGCCTTTCTGAGCGTCAGTGGGATCTGGGCTCTGGTCACGCATTTTGCGGGGGTGAACCTGTGAAGCGCCATGTACTGGAACTTGCGGCGGCGGTCCTGCTGTCTCTCGCTGTGTTCTTCAGCTACGCATCGCGGGTTCCCATCTCGCTCCCCCTGATTGGAACGGGTTCAGGTGTGGCACCGATTTCAGACGCATTGGCTCCAGCGCTGGTTTCGATTCCGAAGCTGGGGATCAGGTGGCCGCATTTCCCGAGTTTCTGTGTCGGCCTTTGCACGAGCGAGGAGTACCTGCTATGAACTACCGCCTGCTGCTGCAATCCGTCTTGTTCGTCCTCGAAGGGCTGTTGCTTGTTTTCCTGCTTTCCGCTGCCCTCCACTTTGAAGCCGCGCGACTTGTGTTCGGGATTGCTGTGGCTGCGTTTTGCTTGGTGGTTGAGATTTTCGTGGCAGTTCGGGTCGCTCAGCGTTTGTGGAAATGGGGCGGAAAGCTGGCAGCTTTGATCATCCCCGAGAATCCCGGCACAGCCGCCTACACATCAACAGCAGCGGGACGTCGGGGTGAGGCATGAACGGCGGCTCCTTCGACGCTGGCATGCTGGGGCTGACCAACTGGGTTGGCAACGCAGTGATGCCCATACTCGCCGTGTTGATTCTGGCGCTCGGCATCTTCAAATACTCGCGCGGCTACCACATCGAGCCCTACATCGCCGGAACGATGAGCGCCTTGTCCGTGTCCGGCCTCCTGCGGCTGGCCGAGGTCTTCGCGAGCCAGGGCTCGGGAACGACGCAGTACTGGGCGGCCATTCTCTGCCTTGCCGACTGGGTGGGCAACGTGATTCTCCCCGTCTACGGGGGAATCGAAATCGCGCGCGCCGTGCTCGGTCTGGGCGGCTTCTTCGAGCGGCTCTATATCGGCGACGACTGGATCCGGCATTTTGTCGCCGGCGGGGCCTGCTTATGTGTGTCGGGCCTGATGCGCCTGATGGAGCACTTCATCGCGGCCGGAACGGCGGGGGTGGCATAGATGGCCTTACGGATGAGTCCGGTTTCGAGGAATCTGCACGCCAAGGTCACGATGCTCGGCCTTGAGCTCGAAGACATGCTCTTTCTCGCCATGGCCTGCGCCATCGCCATGCTGGTTGGGCAGTTTGCCTTCCCCAATCGCTACATGTTCTTTCTGCCCATGAACTGGTTCCTGATGCTGATGGTGCTGATTCTCGGCGTGCCCGGTCTGGTGGTTTTCAAGTACGGCAAGCCGAGCGGCTACCTGCTCGATCTTGTGACCTACCACGGGTTGCCGCGGGCGTACTGCGGCTGCGCCCGTGATCGAAAGCTCACTTCGGAATTCCTCACGGATTCCGACACCACGGAGGCGGACTGATGCCCGAGACCCGCGCACAGCACGAACGTTCCCTTGAAGACCCGGCGGTATGCGAACTGTTCAAGATCCGCGATTTTCTCGACAACGTCATGGTTCGCACGGATGGATGCTATGTCGCTGGATTCCGCGTCGCCGGCGCCATGACCTATTTCAGCGACGACGATGAACGCAATGAGGCAAAGAGCGTCCTTGAGTCCCTACTGAGGGCCATGCCGGAACAGAGCATGCGGCTCCAGTTCCGTTACGAAGTCGTCGAAAGCCTCAATGGGCTGCTCGATCAGTACCGGAAGGAGTCGCGCTGCGAAAATGCGGAGGTTCAGGCGCTCGACGAGCAGCGTCTTGCACTCTGGTCGGAGAAGGAAAAGCTGGGCACCTACCTCACGCGGATTGCGGCGGTCTACCTGATCTGGGATCCGGTGAAACACAAGCGCACATTGCTCGCGGGTGGAGCGCCGATGAGCAAGAAAGATCGCCGGCGTGCGCATGGCGGCTTCACTCTGTCCGTTACCAAATCGGTGGAGAAGTCGCGAAAGGAGCACCAGGACACCGTCGCCGAGTTCGAGTCCCTCATCGCCGGCATCGAGTCCGCGATGAAGGCAGGCGGCCTCGGACCGGAACGCATCTCGGATGGCGGCCTCTTTCTCGAAATCAGGCGGGCGATGCGTCCGATGGATCCGGACCGGACGCCGCCCCGGGCGCATCCAGTGGAAACGCGTTACATCTCTCCGCGTGAACGCGCGACAACGGTCAGCATCCTGGGCCAGACCGAGAGTTACATCAACATCGACGGCCTGCTCTGGAGCTTCATCAGCCTGAACACGCCTCCCGATGGAACATATCCGGGGATCCTGCGGCAGCTGATGACGATCGGATTTCCGGTCGTCATCTCGACCCAGGTTTCGATTCCCGACCAAAGGGCCGTTCTCGACAAATACAAGAAGAAGCTGCGCAAGATGCAGGCTGCGCAGAAGGATTCAAAGGGCAATCTTCGCGTCGACGTCACGGCTCAGGTGGCAACCCACGAATTGATTCAGATCCAACAGGAGCTGATCGCGAATTCGGTCAAGACTGCACGTGTGGGCATGGTCATTGGAATCCGGACCTCGGCCCCGGCGTGGTCCGCCGAGCAATATGAGAAAGCGGAACGGGAGTTGGCGAACCGGCGTCAGCAGGTGCTCCATGTCGTAGCGCACATGAACGGCGCGCGTGGGCTCACGGAGACGCTTGCAACCCGCCGCATTTATCTCTCGACATTGCCTGGACTCGCCGAGGATGACCGCCGCGACCTCGATCTGCTCACCCCGCACGGCGCCGACCTGCTTCCACTGGAACTGCCCTGGTCCGGAACGATTCGCTCGCCGCTGATGCTGTTCGAGACACCCTACAGGCAGCTCTTGCCGTTCTCGCCATTCGATCCCGCTCTCGAAAACGCCAACGCCATCATCGCGGCGACCTCGGGAACGGGCAAGAGTGTGCTCGTCGGAAAGATGCTGCTGACCTGCGCGAGGCAGGACGTGCAGGTGTCAATTATCGAGCGAGGCGACAGCTACTACCACGCCGTCGCCTTCATGGGCGGTCAGATGATCACGATGTCTCTCGACAGTCGCCAGACCATCAATCCCTTCGATCTCGAATCGGGGCAGAGGGAACCCTCGAACGACCACCTTTCGTTTCTGAAGAACCTGACCCGTTTCATGATCGGCGACAGCGGTGAAGGGGACATGGATCTACTCGACAACCTGATCATGAACGCCATTCGGAAGACCTATTCGCGGGCGCAGATGCGAATGGATAACTCGATTCCGCTTTATAGCGACCTCTACGACGAACTCCAGAACTATTACGACGAAGACAAGAATCCCCACGTAAACGAAATGGCGCGAATCGCCGCCGCGAAGCTGCGCGCCTGGGTGAACAACGGGATGTATGCGCGCCTCTTCGACACGCACACGACCATCGACATGTCGACTCCATGGCTCTACTTCAACGTGGAGCAGTTGAAGGACGATCCGAAGCTCGAAGTGGCGATGAGCCTGCTGATCGCCTACACCACTACCCGACGTGCCCAGGGCAAAACGAACAAACGGTGCATCACCGTACTCGATGAGTGCTGGGCGCTTCTCCAGTCGCCGAGTCTGGCGCCGGTTGTCGTGCAACTGTTCCGCACCGCGAGAAAGCGCAACGCCTGCGTGTGGGGGATCTCACAGGCGGTTGAGGACTTTACGGGGACACCGGACAAGCCCAACGAGTTCGGCGGGGCGATTCTGGCGACCACGGCAATCAAGCTGATCGGCCGGCAAAAGGGCAACTTCGACGTACTGCGCCACTTCGTTCATTTGAACGAGACCACGCTCAATCGGGTCAAGATGCTGGGCATGACGGAAAAGGGCAAGAAAAGCGAGTTCCTGATCGTGATTGGAGAGAAGGCAGAGACCACACACAGCCTCTACATCGTTCCCACGCCCATCGAGTACTGGCTGCTGACGACCTATCCGAGGGAACGCTGGTACCGGCAATGGTGGCAATCGACACACAGCGAGATGCGCGGGCTCGAAGCCTTCGAAGAGCTCGCGAGACAGTTTCCGAACGGCCTGTCGGAGGTTCCGGAATTGCCGGAGGAGCGTTCAGGGGAAGTCAGCCGTCTGGGTGCCGTAGGCGCCAGAGTGCCCTCACGATCGGGAGCCCCTCAGCGCAGCAGCGACGCTACGGGAGCGGAAGTCGCGTTGGAGGAGGAACTGGTATGAGGAAGCTCCGTTCCGAGCGGATTGCCTTTACCTGCAGCGCCATCCTGCTGTTGGCTCTTCTCGTCCCGACTGGCGCCTATGCACAGTTTGGAGGACTTTTCTCCGCGATCCTGGGAACTATCACCGGACCCATCGGCGGGGCGTTGACCGACATCAACCGGGTCCGCAGCGAGGTCCTTCAGACGGAGCAGCAGGCGCTCTGGCCGGTAGCGCTGATCGAGGAGACGCGCAACTACATCGCTACGATCAAGTCCAGCTACCGCGGATGGATGAACAGCGTCTTCGCCATACGGGTCAACAGCGCCATCCTCCCGGCATCGAGAAGTCTTGAATCGGAGTTCCTGAGCGCACAGAGCGGGCAGATTCCCGCCATTGGTCAGAGCTACACCATGGAGTACGGCGCGCAGCCAGCGATGGGGGCTGCGCCGCAGCTCAATCTTCAGATGATGGATATCGAAGACGCGACGGCGAAGGACGCTACCGAGCAGTCCATGGCCGCCGATCAGGCTACCCAAACGATGCTCGCAACTGCTCAGAAGATCGAAGACCAGGCCGAGACGACGGCTCCCGGAACCACAGATATGGTTGCGGCCGAGGCTCGAACGGTCGAGCTTGCCAGTATCGCCATGCAGCAGAAGCTGCTCGCGTATCAGCTGCGGGAGGCGGCGATCGGGCTCGCCCAGCGGGATGCAGTTCTCAAGCAATCGACCACGAATATGCAGAACCTGAATCAACAACTGCTGAACCAGCTTAGAGGTGGACAGTGAGGAGCTTTCTACATCACCCGCTGGCGCAGAGGGTTGCCATTGCGGCAGCTGGGATTGCGATTCTTTCGACCGTCGCTGTCCAGCCTGCCCACTCGCAGTTTGGCATCGACATCGCCGCCATCCTTGCCGGACTGAAGGAGGTCAACAGCACGCTCACGATTGCCGTGGCCTCTCCACTCAAGCTGATCGACAAGGTCGAACAGGAGGAGCAGCAGTTTCAGCAGCAGGTCCTCTATCCGATTGCGGCCATCGACAGTGCCCGGCAGATGGCAACGAACTTTTCGAGTTCATTCCTGAGTTTCCGCCAGCTTAGCTCGATGAATATCGCCAGTGCCCAGCTTCCTTATCCGCAGCAACTCGAACAGCAGATGCTGTCGGCCGACCCCAATGACATTGGGACCATCGGGAGCGCCTACCAGAATGTCTTCTCTACACTGCCGCCCCAAACCGCTGTTCCACAGAACATTGCGTACCAGATCGACATGGGCGACGCGCAGGCACAGGATGCGCTCAAGAAGGCGATTGAGCTCGATGCGTTCGCGGCACGCGAGATGGAGGTGGCGCAGAAGCTGAATCAGCAGATCGCCGCGGCCGCTCCGGGAACGGCGCCAATTCTGGATGCCGAGGCCAGCGCATGGGTGGTGCAGGCGAACGCTTACACCCAGATGGGAATGGCGGAGTTACTGCGGGTGAACAGTGCGAACCTTTCGAATCGGAGCGGGGCGCTCAAAGATTCGACCTCGCAGATGCAGAACCTGAACCAGCGAATGCTGCAGATTCTCACGCCGCACTGATGGGAGGGGAGAGCCAATGCCAACAGGAATCTTCGAGTTTCAAACGATGCTCACTTCCGCGGTCAACGGAATAAGCGGGGCGCTGCTCGGGACCGAACAGAGCGTGTCCTACGTGCTGATGACAATCTGTCTCGTCCTCGGAATTTATGAAGCCTATACGAAAGGTGGGGACCTGCGTTCGCTCGCCGGGACGATCCTGAAGTACGCGGTCGCGGCCTTCCTGATCGGCAACTGGACCGCGTTCTTCTCGGATCTCTACAGCGGTTTCAATCAAATCGCCAGCGTCATTGACAACAGCTACGGCGGCATCGATCTCGCGAAGGATTGGTTAGCTCAGCTCGACAATCTTTTTAAGCTGCATGGGTACCAAAGCATTTTTGGGGCAATTCCCTGGACTCCCTCAGCCCTGATCACGCTGCTCGAGATCGTTCTCGCTTACGTCATTTATCCCATTGCCGTTCAGATCTTCGCCCTGATCTACACGTTTTGGGGCACCTGCCTCTTTGCGATTGGACCATTCGTCATTGCCCTCGCTCCCAGCTCGCTGATCAACTCGCTCACCAAATACTACGCATTGAACCTCGGGATCTGGAATGCCTGGTCCATCATCTACGCGGTTTTCGGCTGCCTGATTACAGCCATCCATGCGAATGATGTCAACACCATCCTCAATGGCGATCTGGGGAGCTTCGGGCTGGGGCCAACGCTGGGCGCGACGGGACCGCTCGACGGGGGGATCGAAACGATCGGACTGATCAGCATCATGTACGCAATCTGCATTCTGCTGATCCCGATGGTTGCCGCGTTCATTCTGCGTGGGCAATTTTCCGCAGTAGGCCTAGGCCTGTCGATGGCGGTTTCAAGGATCACTCATGGAATCTCGCAGGGCGCCGAACTGGGCGCCGCGGCGGGACCTGCGGGCGCGGTCGCCGGTGGCGTCGTAGGTGCGGGAATGGGGTTGATGGGCGCCGGGATTCCCTCGACGTTTTCGAGCGGCGGCGCCTATGGAGCACTTAGTGTGAGCCAGGGAGGAGGCGGCAGTATGCCACCACCCAACACTCCCGGCGATCCCAATATGACGCGGCTCGCATAGGGAGGGAGGCCACCAGTGAAATCGAGAACGAAACTAAACAACGAGACCCCGAAGTTCTATGAAATGGATGGAGCGCTGCGGGCCTACTCGAACCGCAGCATGGTTCTCGCCGGCGTCATGGGACTGGTCGCCCTCATCTCCGTGGCTGGATTTCTCTTGGTTCGCATGGAACCTCCTACCGTGATCCGCATCGGCGCGAATGGTCAGGCATCAGTCGTCTCACCCTTCCAGAACGCGAAGAACCGAATTCTTCCCGCACTTCTGGTTGCAAGACCCAGCCGAGCCGCGGCCGACGACTACGAGCGAGAGGCCTTCATCACCGACTTCCTCAACCGGTATCTGAGCTACGACTCGTACACGCTCTCCCAGAACTGGGCCGATGCGCTCAATCGCATGACGGAAAATCTCCGCCGACAGGCTCTCGCGGATCTGGAAAAGAACGACACAGTGGGCAAACTTGAGCAGGCTCAGGCGAGTTCCACGCTCAGGCTCAGTCATATCGAGCAGAGCAAAACCGAACCGCTCGTTTATACGGCGTTTGGCGTGCGCACGGTCCGCACGGTGAACGGCCAGCAGGAGTCGATCGATCAGCTTGTCGAGGAGTATCACGTTCGGCTGGTCAACGTGGATCGATCCGCGCAGAACCCCAGCGGCCTGCTGGTCGGAGAGTACTGGTCCAAACAGATCGAAGGCGAAAAACGGGATGCGGTCCTGACCGGAGATCCATTGTCGGGCGGAGCCGGGCAGGGGGAAGGGAGCAATCAACCATGAGCACCGAAGCAGCGCGAGTGATGCCGATGCCCGCGGGGACAGCGGCGGCCGGCGAAAAGAAGCGGCGGCGCAAAAGGGGGGAGGCCGAGAGAGCGCCCGATGGCTCGCTCGTGCTCTATTTCCTTGGCGCCGGAGGAGAGAATGACGGCCAGCCGCTCGTTCTCAAAGAGAAATTCCCGAACGAAGGCGGCGCCATGGTCGAGGCGCTCAAACGCGACGTGCCGTACTACCGCGTCGAGGTGTGGAGGTCGCGCGCAATTGTGAAAGAAGGATCTGTCGAGATTAAGAAAGAGGCGGTTTCCGCACGGGCCTGAGAGTACCGCGCGGACGAATTCAGAAAAACCGATCACGAAAGCACGCTTTCAGGATTCGGTTCTCTGAGCCACCTTGCGGGCTCTACTCGCGAGGATTCGTACCGCTGACCCGGCATTTCGAGCCTGGTTAGTTCCCCTTCAACAACGGTTGGGAAAGAACCAGGTCAGCCGGCATCATGCGGTTGGCATGGATTCTTCCTGTGCCCAAAACACAAGGAGAACTCTCATGCAAAGTGGAAACGGAAATCGAATTGTGATGCTCGATATCGACACAAACGGACGCATTGAGGAACGGATCCCCGGCACAGGTCAGGAGTGCTGGCTCGATCACACGCTTCTCGGCACGATGTACCCGAACATTCACGTGGCGCTGGTCAGCGTTCCCACCGAGCCTCTGGACGATGTGGAAGAGGCGCGGGTTGCCGACCGGATGACAGCGATCTCGCACAACGGGATTGCGTACAGGATGGTCGGGGCGTCCGGTTCGGCCAAAAACGGCAAGTACTACTACTGCGACGCCAAACACGAGCCCCTGATTGCCAAACGGTTCCAGCAATGGCCCGAGGCTGCCATCACATATTTCGGCATTCTCGTGTCCGACTGCAAGGTCGTGCACGCGGAGGCGGAAGCCACAGTGATGGTGGTCAAGGACACCGAACTGGGGACGAACGATTGCCGAGGATGGATCCGGAAGAGGACTTTCGAGAAGCTCGCACTTCCCGAAGGCCACTTTTACCAGTTCCGCCTCGCCTTCGCCGATACCCAGGCAAAAGGGAGCTTCAAAGTCATGACGGACGAGGTCGCCGACGCCCTCCAGGTCGACGTCATCGTTCCGGAAAGCTCCATTAAGCCGAGTATCAGGATGCCGAACGTCGTCGCCAGCATGATCGGCCTCGGCTCGCGCGTCTATCGGAGCCCGATCGTGCTGGGGATTCGGGAAGTTTCGCGTCCCCTGGAGTTCGAGTCGAGCTACACGGTACTCCAGCACGCGCCGGCGGAGTCGATTGAAACCGAGATTGTTCCGCAGGCCGTGGAGATCATCGAAACGCTCAAAACCGCGTGGAGAGAGGGCAATCACCGCAAGGTGGTCGAACTCATTGGCCGCGAGATCCGCCAGGGCGACGAAGCAGCGGAGGAAGAGTTCCAGCGCGTCGTCGAAGCGGCTCTGCTCGCCGATGGATCGGGAGAAATCACCCGTCATCCCTACATCCACACCCAACTCAGCAAACTGATGGCGCATTGGGCCTACAAACTGATGACCGGAGGAGGCGTCAAGCTGCCCGCCTTTGCGCTGGCAGATGATGGTTTTCTGGTCCTTCAGCGAGGCAAGGTCCTCAGCGGCGCTGACTGGATGCCGTTGACCGCTGCCATCACCACCCTACCGTCGAAGCGGGGCCTGTGCGTGCGCTACCCCGTACGCATGAAAGAGGACCTGCTTCCACTCGAACACCTCGAGGGCGAGCAGCTGATCGTCGAGCTGATGGCGCGATTTGGGATGGAGCAGGAAGTCGCCGCCCAGGTCGTGGCCGACCAGCTAACCCTTGAGGGAACCTACACACTGCATTCGGAGACCGCCAAACGCAACGGCGGGGATTTCGACTTCGACTGGGTGTGTGTGATCGATGCGGATCGGTTTCCACGCTTTGTGGACAGCCGGTTCCGCATGGAGCACGAACATGAGGTCACGAAGACCAAGGCTGGAAGAGCCAGGTCACCGTGGTTCTCGCTTGAGTTCGTGGCCCTCAAGTCGCGCGGGAATCAGATCGGAGTCATCACCGACCTGATGAGTTCCTGCGTCGCCGGCGGCCGAGAGGACCTGCTCTATGAGCTGGTCTCCGAGCTGCAACTGGAAATCGACTCGCTCAAGCACAACACCAACGCCGACCGGAAGAAGCTGCAGGCGATTCGCCAGCAGGTTTCTCCGGCGCCCTGGCTTGCCCTCAAGGAAGCCAAGGCGATCAATGACAAGGAACTGCCACTCTCGCTCGACGTTCTGCCCACGGATCGTATCGGAAGCCTCTACAACATTCTTCGCAAACACATCGAGGAACTGATGGAGAACCCCTTCCCGATCGAGCAATTCCGCGGACTGATCACGGGGAATGAAGTGGCAGGTCCGATGTTTCTGGAATCACGCCTGATCAACTCCGTGTACGCAGCCGGACACGGGATGATCCAGGCCAAACTCACCGTGGAGCAGAAGGCGCATGAGCAGGCGGCCGAGAGCGTGGCGGAAGCCAGGCGCCTGGGCGACCGGCAGCGCATCGCCGCGGAGCAACGGGCGTTTGCGAAAGCAAAGGCTCGCTACCGCCGCGCTCAGGAACAGG
>Ga0335074_10003300_pt1 | contig 21973 bp, 28 predicted proteins | sample Lox_Sample_23_FD_206715 | JGI IMG/M metagenome (GOLD analysis project Ga0335074, IMG submission 206715) | Soil microbial communities from Loxahatchee National Wildlife Refuge, Florida, United States - Lox_Sample_2.3 | ecosystem: Environmental > Terrestrial > Soil > Wetlands | place: USA... | reverse complement strand
ATCTGATCCACATGCCGCTGGACATCGTGAAGATCGACAAGGAGTACGTCGCCGGGATCGGTGCCGACGAGGAGGCCGATACGGTCGTCGCCGCGGTGACGAACCTCGCTCACACCTTCGGCCTCGGCGTCATCGCGGAAGGCGTCGAGAACGAGCAGCAGCGCGACGCGGTGATCGCGCTCGACTGTGACGACGCGCAGGGGTACTTCTACGCTCGGCCGATGTCGGCGACCGCGATGAGCGGCTTTCTCGGCGACCGGACGGCGACGGGTGCGGCGCCGACGATCGGTTCCGCCACCGCTTGACCCGGGTGGCTCACCCGCCGTCGATCCCGGTCGGCCCGGCATCTTCGCTGTCGTCGGCCTACAGTTGACCAAGGACTCGATGTGCCGCCCGCCGGAAGGGATGTCGCGATGGACGAGCAGCCCGACGACGTCCGATCCGTGCTGCGCGCCCTTTGGGCCGCGGACGGGAGCGCGGACGCGGACGTCGATGCGGAGTTCGCCGCACAGAAGCCGTGCCGGAACATGAAGGACTTCAGCTTCGACGGCATGGCCGAGCCGGGCAGCGACCTGCGCGCGGTGTGGCGCGACCGGTTGGAACGCGAGGGCAAGCTGTCGACCTCCGGGCAGAGCGTTCGCGACCTGGTGCTCGGCACCGACCCGTCCTCCGATCGCTGACGTCGGCAGGAGCGCGGGATGGATCGGCCGCGGAGCGTCGCCGCCCTGACCGATGCGTTGCGCGCCGGCGGCTATCTCGCCGACCGAGGGCTTGGTACGGCGCTGTTCGTCGCCCTTTCGCTCGACCGGCCGATCCTGCTCGAGGGCGAGGTCGGGGTGGGCAAGACCGAGGTCGCGAAGGTGCTGGCGGCCGTCTTCGAACGCCGGCTGATCCGGCTGCAGTGCTACGAGGGGATCGACACCAACCAGGCGCTCTACGAGTGGGACTACGCCCGGCAGATGCTGGCGATCCGCGCGCTGTCCGAGCGGCAGGTCGAGGACGAGTCGGCGGTCGACAAGCTGTTCGGCCCGAAGTTCCTCCTGGAACGCCCGCTGCTCGAAGCGGTCCGGGCGGGGGACCGCGCCGTACTCCTGATCGACGAGGTCGACCGCGCAGATGACGAGTTCGAAGCCTTCCTGCTCGAGGTGCTCTCGGACTTCCAGGTCAGCATCCCGGAGATCGGCACCGTGACCTCGCAGACCAAGCCGCTGGTGGTTCTTACCTCGAACCGCACTCGGGAGCTGCACGACGCGTTGAAGCGGCGTTGCCTCTATCACTGGATCGGCTACCCGAGCGCGGAGCGCGAGGTCGAGATCGTGCTGGTGCGCGAGCCGGGCGCGTCCCGTGACCTGACCCGCAAGGTGGTTGCCGCCGTGCACCGGATGCGCGAATTGGATCTCGCCAAGCCGCCGGGCGTCGCGGAGACGATCGACTGGGTGCGGACACTCGAAGTGCTCGGCGCAACCGAGCTCGACCCGGCCGTGGCCGGTGACACCCTTGGCGCGGTGCTGAAGGAACGCGACGACCTCGAGCTGGTCGGCGGGCGGATCGAACAGATCGCCTCCGGGGCCTGACCGTGCCGGGGGGGACGACCGACGCCCCGGTCGTTGCGATGCTGGTCGACTTCGGGCACGAGCTTCGGGCGACCGGCCTCCCGGTCGGCTCGGGCGACGTTCTCGCCTACTGCGCTGCGATGGTGGCGCTCGATCCCTCTGATCTCGTCGATCTCTACTGGGCGGGGCGTACGACGCTGGTCAACCGTCGGGACGACATCGCGAAGTACGACGCGGCCTTCCGGCGGTTCTTTCTCGGCGATGAGTCTGCTGTGCCCGATCCGCTTCGCCTGGTGATGCAGGCGACCGCACATCAGCTCGCCGTGCTCGAGGTGCCGGAGACCGAACCGGGTGTGGAGCGCCAACAGGAGCAGGAGGCGCGCCTCGGGTTGGTCGGCTCCGACGCAGAAGTGTTGAAAAACAAAGCGTTCTCCGCTTGTACGCCGGAAGAGCTGACTGCGCTCCGGCGGATCATGATGCGGATCCGGCTGCAGCCGCCGCGCCGCCACACCAGGCGCAGCATGCCGAGCCGACAGGGCCGAGCGCCGGACCTCCGTCGTACCGCGCGCGAGACCATGCGGATGCACGGCGAGCCGGCGCGGCTGTTCTGGCGGCAGCGCAAGCGCCGGCTTCGACAGCTGATCCTGATTCTCGACGTGTCCGGCTCGATGGCGGAGTACTCCCGTGCTCTGCTGCAGTTCGCCTACTCAGCCCGAGCGGCGACGACCCGGGTCGAGGTGTTCTGCTTCGGGACCCGGTTGACGCGAATCACCAAGGAGCTCGAGCGGCGCCGGCCGGACGACGCGTTGGACCGAGCTGCGCGAGCGGTGTTCGACTGGGAGGGCGGGACGCGGATCGGTGCGTCACTCGAGGCGTTCGTGCGCGACTGGGGCCGGCGCGGGATCGGACGAGGCGGCATCGTCGTGATCTGCTCCGACGGACTCGACCGTGGCGATCCCGCGGTGTTGGCGGCGGCGATGGAGCGGCTGTCGCGATTGTGCTATCGCATCGTCTGGATGAACCCGCACAAGGGCGACGACCCCGGGTTCCGGCCGAGCTCGCTCGGGATGCTGGTGGCTGCGCCGTACATCGACCTGCTCGCGTCCGGCCACGACCTCGACAGCCTCGAGACGCTCGCGGAATTGCTGCCGACGCTGCGCTGAGCAAGGATTGCGCGGTGCGGTGGAACGTCGCAGTCGAGGCGGAGGGTGACCGCGCCGTCACTCGCGAAGAGGTCGTCGAGCTCGCCGATGCGGTTGCCGCGGACGGCGGCGTCGCGAGTGGGATCGGCACCAACCGGTACGGCGCACAGATCGTGGTCGAGGCGGACGACCTCGACGGCGCCATCGAAGCGGCGAAGGCGCGGTTCGCGGCCGCTGTTTCCACGGCCGGGCTGCCGGCGTGGCCGGTTGTACGGGTCGACGCCGGCAGCGAAGCCGACGAGGAGCTGGACGTCGGGTGATCCGGCTCGGCTCGTTGGCGGGTTATCCGTTCGAGGGACCGCGGGTCCTTGCCGGCTGGACTGCGCCGGCGCTCGCCGCGGTTTTCGCCGTTCTCTACAAGCCGTCGCCGGACACAGAGCCGGAGCGCTATGCCGTTGCCTACGTCGGGCACTCGGAGGATCTGTCCGGGGAGGGGTTTCCGTTCAACCATCCGCGGTCTGCGTGCTGGGTCGAGCGGGCCGGCGACCGGTGGAAGGTCTACATCGCGACCTACGAGGTGCCGGGCGGCACGCCGTCGCATCGCGAGCAGATCGCGCAGGAGCTCGGCGCGATCTATCAGCCAAGCTGCAACGAGCGACAGTTCGACCGGACCTGGAAGGACGAGTGGATCGGTAGCTACGAGCGGGCGCCGAACACCGGACCGCTCACCACTGGCCGCGATCCCGACGCGCACGGGTGACGGCGTACCCGTCGCCTGTCGAGCGCGGGGTCAGCGGTCAGGTGGCTTCTGCACACTTCTGCACACAACCAGGTGGCCGCACTCGTTGTGTCAGCCGATCCCACGCTCATCGGGGGCGCACCGTGGCCCGGTTGTGTGCTGAAACGGGGATCGGCCTCGGGCACCGGGATCGGCGTCGAGCGGGACCTCCGTCGCGCCCGTGGCCTGAATCGACCAGTGGCCGGCGTCGTCGTCCAGCAGGCGACCGAAGACCGACGGGCGGTCGAAACGCGGGAGACACAACCAGTCGATCGACCCAGCCTTGCTGACGAGCGCGGCGCTGTGCCGATCCGACAGAAGCGCGTAGTCCGCGATCGGCGTGGTGCTCACCTGCGGCCCGCCTCGTCGGTCGGACATCGCCGGCTGACGACAAGGGGCGAGGAACCTGGCGTGCGCGGGATCCTTGACCGAAGGGCGGCGGCCGTCTCGCAGTGCCCGCCGGTGCCGGTCACGGTGTGACCCCGCCTGCCCGAGCTCGGCCCTTGCTGGCGAAGTACCGGCCGATCACTACCGACCCGGCGATGCCTACGGCGGTTGCGACGAGCGGCAGGATCTGGTCGAAGTTGTACCCGGTCGAGTAGCTGCTTCGACGAATGATCAACGCGGTTCCGGCCGCCTGTAGCACGAACACGACCGCCCACAGGTAGCTGATCACGTACATGCTGCGCCGAAACTCGCCGTACTCGGTCCACATAGCGTCGAACACGGCCATCCCGTCGTGGGTCCCATCGCTGCCGAAACGCTGGGCGAAGTAGAACACGATCGGGCGGCGAGCCACCGTGCAGGAGGCCAGGAAGATCAGCCCGATCAGTGCAGTGACCCCGCAGTCCTTGTACAGCAGCGCCTTGGGCGTCGTCGCACCGATCAGCGCAATCAGCGCCGAGATCGCGGCGAACGCGAAGATCGCGGCCGAGGCTCCGCTGAACTTGCCGGCCCTGACCCAGATGATCACGCCACCCACGACCGGCCCGATGCTCCCCACCAGATAGCTGGCGACCTCGCTCGCGCCCTCGTGCCGGGCCAGGTGGAACAGCGCGATGCTGCCGCCGATCTCCACCGCCGTGACCGCGACGTTGAAGCCCAGGCCCTTCTTCGCCGGATGCTCTCGCAGTCCTTCGGCGATCTGCTCATGAATCGAAGCGGCTGGGTCCACAACCGCACGCTACGACGCCCGAGGCGTCGCCAACCGCTTGCCATGGGGACCGGGAGCTCGCCCTATCCGGCGGTAGTGGTCGCGCTGTCCCGTTCGACGTCGTATCCGACCGCGTCGTGCAGGCGGGAGCGGCGGCGGCCCATGGCCGGCTTTGCCGGTGGTCGCTCGGCGTGGGCCGCTTCGGGGGAGAACGTCGCGCCCGCGACGATGCCCTCCGCCATGCCGTACAGCAGCGGGAGCGCGCCGGCCACGACGCCGCCGGTCCGGTTGATGTGCTCGACGCCGGGAGCGATCGGCTCGGCGTTTGCCGCGATCTCGCGGACGATCTCCGCGCACTCCTCGAGGTTGGTCGCGATCCGGTTGAGCTGGCCGCCGACCACGAAGAGATAGAAGGCGAGCCCTGCGATCAGCAGGACGATGTCGATGACAGAGAGCGCGACCATGTCGTCAGGTCCTCACCTTCGACAGCACCCGGCCCAGGAACAAGTGGTGTTCGAGGCCTTCGGCGAGGACGGCATCGACACCGCCGGCCACGGTGGCGATCAGCGCGGTGTCGGCGGTGTTGGTCGCAGCCTGCTTCAACGTGTCGCGGACCTGCACGACCCGCTGGTCGATCGTCCGGCACAGCATGACGAGGATCGTGAGGAGCGCCGCCACCGCGAGCACGATCACGAAGCCGCCGATGATTGCGCCCCACCACAGATGCTTCTGGGTCGAGGTCAGCGCGAGGTAGGTCACGTGATGAGACATCTAGCCTCCCAGCCGATGCCGGCCGCGTTCGAGCCCGGCGATGATCACCGTCGCGTGCTCGATGGTGGTGTTGAGGTCCGCCAGCGCCGCGGTGTTGTGGACCGACTGGGTGAGCGAGTCATTGATCATCTTCGCCTCCTCGCCGATCGAGCGCGCCATCAGCAGGATGGGTACGACGAGCGCGACGACCACCAGCACCACGATGATCGTGAGCGTGTAGCCGATTGCCCAGCCGGTGGTCGAGGTGTCGGCCGCTGCCAGCACGTGTAGGGCATCCATCGGGTCAGCCCACCCTTCCGGTCGGAACCTCGCGGACGCAGTTGGCAACCACGAAGCTGACCAGTGACTTGGTCGGGGCCGGGATCCGGTGCTTGCCGACCACGTGGCCGGCCACCTTCGCCATCAGCGCGTCCTTCGTCGGCGCGGTGAACCGCGCATTGCAGACCGGGCTGCCGCAGGTGAACTCGAACATCGTCGGCTCCTCCGCTCAGATCGATTCGCAGAAGTCGCGGACCGGCTTCAGGCTCGCGTTGACCGACGGCAGCACTTCGGGCACGGTTCGCGTCTGCTCGGCGACCGTCGCGACGCCGACGATCACCGTGCCGAGCGTGAATCGAATGACCTTCAGGTGCAGCACCACACGGATCAGGCCGAGAGCGGCCGCCGCGACGATGAGCGCGGCGAGGATCACGGTGACCCAGGCGACAGCCGGCATGGCGTTCTCCTCTCTCAGGGCAGCAGCTTGGCGACCGAGCCGGCGTAGCGCACCGCGCCCACCGAAACCTCCTCGATCGTTCGGTCGGTGACAGCGAGCATCTCCGGTACGTCGTCGAGGTGCCCGGTGAGTGCGACACCGCCGGCGAGGATGTCATCGGTCGCGCCGCGGATGCGTTCGAGCGCGGCGAGCACGCGGTTGAGCAACGCGACGAGGATCGGGATCACCGCGACCAGCAACACCACGTTGCCGATCCACCACAGGACCGTCATGTGCGTCCTCCTCAGCTCGTGCGTGGCTGGTAGGGCAGGAAGAACCGGCGGAAAACCCGCCCGAGTGCCATCCGCATCGCGCGCCAACCGATCGCGAAGCCGCTCGCTGCGGCGGCGTTCCGCACGGCCATCGGGTCCTCACCGCGCTCGACCGCTGCGATCCGGTTCTGCAGGTTGGTGGCGAAGTCGCGCATCAGCACCGCAGTGACGTCGGCGATCATGCCGCGGCCGTACTGTGCCGCGGCGCCGGAGAGCTGAACGTCTTGCACCACGTCGACCTTGGTGCCACGAGCGATCGGCGCGAGCGTCGCGGTGACCAGCATGCTGGCCTGACCGCGGCCGCGCTCGTCGGCGCCGGCCGCGTCGATCACCATTCGCTTCGCGTCGTCGTCCCGCTCGGTGATCGACGCCGTACCGTCGAAGGACAACCGCACCGGGCCCATGCGCACGGCAACCTTGCCGCGGTACTTGTCGTCGCCGAGGTCGTCGGTCAGCTCCGCGCCGGGCAGGCATGCGGCGACGTTCGGTACGTCGTCGAAGAAGGCCCACACCTTGTCAATCGACTGCGCGACCTCGAAGTCGCTCTTGATCAGCATCGCGCCTCCACCGTCACGTCGCCGCCTCAGTCGTCCGTTCTCACCGGCGGTGCGCCGGAGACGTCATGCTGCATCGTGAGCGCCTCGTAGACGCGGTCCGGGAGCAGCGGCATGTCGATGTTGCGGACCCCGGTGCCCGAGAGCGCATCGATGACCGCGTTGACGAACGCCGCCGGGCCGCCGACGGTCGCGCACTCGCCGACCCCCTTGGCGCCGATCGGGTGGTGCGGGCACGGCGTGACCACCTCGTGCAGCTCGAAGCCCGGCGTCTCCCAGGCGGTCGGCAGCAGGTAGTCCATGTAGTTCGAACCGACGCAGTTGCCGTCCGCATCGAAGGTGATGAACTGCATGCTGGCCATCGCGTAGGCCTCGGTCAGCCCGCCCATGATCTGGCCCTCGACGATCATCGGGTTGATCCGAACACCGCAGTCGTCGACAGCAACGACGTTGAGGACGTCCCAGACGCCGGTCTGCGGGTCGACCTCGACCGTGGCGATGTAACAGCCGAACGGCCAGGTGAGGTTCGGCGGGTCGTAGTACGCGACGTTCTCCAGCCCCGGCTCCATGCCGTCGGGCATGTTCGCGTACGCCGCGATCGCGCACTCCTGGATGGTCACGCCGCGGTCGGGCGAACTGCGGATGTAGAACCGGCCGAGCTCCCACTCGATGTCCTCTTCGGACACCTCGAGCAGGTGCGCGGCGATCTTGCGCGCCTTCGCCCGGACCTTGCGTGCCACCATCGCGACGGCCGCGCCCGCGACCGGCGTGCTGCGCGACGCATAGGTGCCCATGCCGAACGGCGCGGTGTCGGTGTCACCTTCCTCGACGGTGATGTCCTCGGCCGGAAGACCGAGCTCGTGCGCGACGATCTGCGCCCACGTCGTCTCGTGTCCCTGGCCCTGGGTCTTCGCGCCCGTACGCAGGATCGCCTTGCCCGTCATGTGCACCCGCAGCTCGGCGGAGTCGAACATCTTGATCCCGAGGATGTCGAACTCGCGGCTGTTGCCGGCGCCGAGTGGCTCGGTCATGCAGGAGATGCCGAGCCCGAGCAGCCGGCCGCGCTTGGCCGCCTCCGCCTTCTGCTCAAGGAACTTGTCGTACCCGATCGCCTCCAGCCCGACCTCGAGGCACTTGGCGTACTGCCCCGAGTCGGTGAGGAATCCGAACGGTGTGCGGTGGGGAAAGTCGTCGTCGCGGACGAAGTTCATCCGCCGGAACTCGGCCTGGTCCATCCCGAGGTCGTCGGCTGCGGCCTGGATCATCCGTTCCTGGAAGAACATCGCCTCGGTGACGCGGAACGAGCACCGGTAGGCGACCCCGCCCGGCGCCTTGTTGGTGTAGGTGCCCTGCGCGGTGAGATGCGCGTACGGGATGTCGTAGCAAGCGAACGCCGAGTGCATCAGTCCGATCTTGAACTTCGACGGCTGCGCGTCCGAGAAGAACGCACCGTGGTCGGAGTCGGTGTGCATACGTACGGCGAGGATCTTGCCGTCCTTGCGCAGCGCCAGCTCGCCGGTGAGGTAGATATCGCGACCGAAGCCGGTCGAGATCAGGTTGCCGGACTTGTCCTCGATCCACTTCACCGGCGCCTCGAGCAGGATCGAGGCCAGGATCGACATGACGTAACCCGGGTATACGGGCACCTTGTTGCCGAACCCCCCGCCGAGGTCCGGCGAGATGATCCGGATCATGTGCTCGGGCAGCTCGGCCACCAGCGCGACGGCGGCCCGGATGATGTGCGGCGCCTGCGTCGTCATGTAGACGGTGAGCTTCTCGGTCGCGCGGTTGAAGTCGGCGATCGAGCCGCATGGCTCCATCGGTGAGGGGTGCGACCGCGGGTAGTGCAGCTGGATCCTCGACACGAGGTCGGCCTGCTCGAAGGCCCGGTCCGTGCCGGCCTTGTCGCCGACCTCCCAGTCGAAGACGACGTTGGAGGTCTGGCCCTCCTTGTCGTCGCGGATGATCGGCGCATCGGCCGCTTTCGCCTGAGTGGGGTTGACGATCACCGGCAGCGGTTCGTAGTCGACGACGATCGCCTCGCAGGCGTCCTTCGCGATGTATGGGTCGTCTGCGACGACGCAGGCGACCTCCTGACCCTGGAAGCGGACCTTGTCGGTGGCGAGCACGGCCTGGGTGTCGTAGGACAGCGTCGGCATCCAGGCCAGGTTGCGGGTCGCCATCATGTCGCCGGTGAGCACCAGCCGTACGCCGGGGATCTCCCAGGCCTTCGAGGTGTCGATCGAGGTGATTCGCGCGTGGGCGAGCGGGCTGCGCAGGATCTCCATGTGCAGCATGCCGGGCAGCACGATGTCGTCGATGTAGTTGCCCTTGCCGCGGATGAAGCGGTTGTCCTCGACCCGTTTGCGGCTCGCGCCCATCCCGCCGATCTTGATCTCGTCGAGTGCTTGAGCGGTCACGGCGTCAGCTCCCGTCTTCCGGGTCGCCGGCTTGTGCGCGCAGCTTCGCTGCCGCCCAGAGCACAGACTTGACGATGTTCTGGTAGCCCGTGCAGCGGCAGAGGTTGCCGGACAATGCCCAGCGCACCTCGTTCTCGGTGGGGTCGGGGTTCTCGTCCAGCAGCGCCTTCGACGCCAGCATCATGCCCGGCGTGCAGAACCCGCACTGCAGGCCGTGCTCCTCCTTGAAGCCCTCTTGAAGTGGATGCAGCTCGCTCGCGGTCGCCAGCCCCTCCACGGTCAGCACGTCGCAACCGTCGGCCTGCACGGCGAGCATCGTGCAGCTCTTCACCGGCTTGCCGTCGACGAGGACCGTGCACACGCCGCAGTTCGTCGTATCGCAGCCGAGGTGGGTGCCGGTGAGCCGGAAGCCCTGCCGGAGCAGGTGCGCGAGCAGCAACCGGGGCTCGACATCGGCGGCGCGCCTTTCGCCGTTCACCGTCATGGTCACGCGGCGCACCGGGATGCCCGCATCCGGCTCCGGCGTGATCTCTTCGTAGAGGCTGGTCATGGTCAAGCGGCCCTCTCCGCGGACTCGGTGAGCTTGGTGAGGATGCGGGTCACGAACGTGTGCACGATGTGCCGTTTGTACTCGGCGCTGCCGCGGTGGTCCGAACGCGGTTTCGCCGCCTGTGCGGCGAGGTCGGCCGCGGTGCCGATCGTGTCGGCCCCGAGCCCGTGACCGACCAGGGCCCCGGCCGCATCGGTCGCCGAGATGGTCGACCCGCCGACCCCGGTCAGACCGATGCCGGCCCGCACCACGCGATCACCGCTGATCTCGACCGCCACGGCGACCCCCGCCGTGGCGAAGTCGCCGACCCGCCGCTCGAGCTTGAGATAGCCACCGAGCCGGGTGCCTTGCGGGGCCGGGATGACCGCCTCGATCGCGACCTCGTCGTAGGCCAGCGTGGTCTGGAACGGCCCGTCGACGAAGTCCGCGATCGGGATGGCGCGACGACCGGCCGGGCCGAGTGCGACGACGTGGCCACCGAGCGCGGTGACGACCGACGCCCAGTCGCCCTGCGGATCGGCGTGGCAGAGCGATCCGACCAGCGTGCCGCGGTTGCGGACGATCGGGTCGGCGATGAGCGGGGCGGCGGCCGCCATCGTCGGCGCGACGCCGGGCAGGTCGGCCGAGCGCTCGAGGTCGACGTGCCGGCAGAGCGCGCCGATGTGCAGCGACCCGTCCGCGTCGGCCCGGTGGTAGCCGAGCCCGGGTATCCGGTTGATGTCGACGAGCAGCTCGGGAGCGGCGAAGCGCAGCTTGAGCAGGGGGACGAGGCTCTGGCCGCCGGCCAGCACCTTGGCCTCGCCGTCCCCGGCGTGCAGCAGGTCGATCGCCTCGGACAGCGAGCGGGGCGCCTCGTACCGGAACCGGGATGGGTACATACCAGCCTCCTCGAGTGGCGCCGCGGCTCAGTCCTGGCTGCGGGCGGCCGGGTCCGGTACGGCGACCGGCAGCGGCTCGGCGACCGGGTCCGGGCGAGGTTCCTGGTGCGGCGGCCACGGGCCCTGAACCGGCTGGCCGGCGATCTTCAGATAGTCGATCAGCTCGGGCCAGGCCCACACGGTGGGGCTCTTTCCGGTCTTCGGCGCGTTCTCGATCAGCTCGTACAAGCGGGGATTCGCCCGGCTGTGACCGTCTGACTCCATCCGCATGTCGCGCGCCCTTCCCGGACCCGGTAGTTGCAGGTGCATGGACTATTGCATAGGGACCGCCTGCTCAGACACCCCCCGATTCGGCCCATCCGGGCCGCCCGCAGCCAGGCAGAACTAAACGTTGCGTCAGATGTCAGGATTTGCTCCCTGCTGGCCGAGATAACAGATATGGGCTCACCCGGGGAGGTCCGCCGGCCGACGCTGCCCGCCGACGCGGACCGGCCGATGTCGACGGCTGAGCACGCCGCCTTCGTTCGTCTCCTGACCCGGGTCGGCTGCCACGTCTACACCGGCGAGGTGCTCGCCGACGGCAGCTACCAGGAGATCTTCACCGGTCCCGGGATCGAGCTGTTCCTCGGCGGCTTGCCCGAAGGCGTCGACCTGACCACCGCCTGGAACGACGCGGTGCACCCGGACGACCGCGCGGCCTACCTCGCGGCCGCCACGACCGACACCGACGACGTCATCTCGGTCGAGTACCGGATGGTCGGGATGGACGGCGAGACCCGCTGGGTCCAGGACCAGATGTGGCTGCGCGAGTCACCGCCGGACGGCCGGCGCATCATCGACGGCGTTGTCACCGACATCACCAGCCGCAAGCAGGCCGAGCTCGGCCTTCGCCGGCTCGCCCACAGCGACTCGCTGACCGGCCTTGCGAACCGGCTGCACCTCGCCAACCGGATTGACGACGCGGTCGAGCAGCTGCACGTGGGCTCGACCGACTCCGCCGGTATCGCGCTGCTCCTGCTGGACCTCGACGGCTTCAAGGCCGTGAACGACAGCTTCGGTCATGCGCTCGGCGACGAGCTGCTCACGATGGTCGCCCGGCGGCTGCGCGGATCCCTGCGCCCCAATGATGTCGGCGCCCGGCTCGGCGGCGACGAGTTCGCCATCTTGCTGGAGGGCGTGGATCACGAGCAGGCGCTCATCGCCGCGCAGCGGGTACTCTCAGCAATCAGTACGCCGTTCGTGCTGTCCCGGAGCACGGTCGCGATCAGCGCGAGCATCGGGCTGGTCCACGCGACGGACGCCCGCGACAGCCAGGACCTGATGCGGGACGCCGATGTCGCGATGTACCGCGCGAAGGCCGAGGGCAAGAACCGCGTGGTCAGCTTCGAGCGATCGATGCAGGACCGGGTCATGACCCGGCTCCGGCTCGAGACCGAGCTGCGCCGCAGCGTCGACCACGGCGACTTCCTGCTGCACTACCAGCCGCTGATCGATCTCGACTCCTTGACGGTGGTGGGGGTCGAAGCGCTGATCCGCTGGGACCACCCCAACCGCGGGCTGCTGGCTCCGGCCGAGTTCATCGACGTTGCAGAGGACACCGGGCTGATCGTGCCGATCGGGCGCTGGGTGATCCAGCAGGCGACCCGCGACGCCGCGACCTGGCAGGCATCGAGCGGGCGCCCGCTGTCGATCGCGGTGAACCTCTCGCCGCGCCAGCTGCACGATCCCGAGCTGGTGCAGAGCACAGCGGCGGCGCTGGAGGCATCCGGCGTGCCCCCCGAGACCCTGGTGATAGAGATCACCGAGAACCTGCTGCTCAAGGACACCGAGCTCGCGCGATCGCGGCTCGCCGCGTTGCGCCAGCTCGGCGTCAAGGTTGCGGTCGACGACTTCGGCACCGGTTACAGCTCGCTCGCCTACCTCGACCAGTACCCGGTCGACATCCTCAAGATCGATCGCAGCTTCGTGGACCCGCTCGGCGGCAATGCCCGCTCAGCGGCGTTGGTGCGCTCGATCATCGACATGGCGTCGGCGCTCGAGATCGATGCGATCGCCGAAGGGGTCGAGGACGAGGTGCAGCTCGAGGCCCTCCAGTCCCTCGGCTGCCGGCTGGCGCAGGGGTTCTTCTTCGCCCGCCCGCGTCCGGCCGGCGACATCGGCGGTCTGCTCGACGGCACCGGCGTGGCGGACGAGCTCCCGGTGCAACGCGACGGCGAGGTCACGCAACCCGCCGGCTGACCGCGATCAGAGCCGGATGGCCTCGAACGAAACGGCGAACCGGCAGCGCAGCCGGGTGCCGGTCGACCGGGCGAAGGACTCGAGGAACTCCTCGGGGTTCGACATCGGGCCCCCGCCGAGACCCTTGAGGTAGGCGTCGTGGGCGCGCAGCGACGCGACGCCGGTCGCGAAGTGGTCGGTGACGTCGACACCGTGGGTGGCATCGGGGCTGCCGCTGATCAGCAGCCAGTCGGCATGCCAGGGCTCGAGCCCTTCGTCGGCCAGCTCCGTGAAGACCCAGCGGTTGGCCGCATCCCGCACCCCGTCGATGACGGCACGGCCCACTGCGATGTGGTCGGCCTGGTTCAACATGCCCGGTCCCCACGACTCGTGGTGGTTGCCGGAGATCACGACGTTGGGGCGGTGCCGGCGTACCGCCCGGGCGACGTCTCGCCGCAGCTCGAGGCTGTACTGCACGACGCCGTCCGGGTAACCCAGGAACTCGACCGTGTCGACGCCGACGAGCGCCGCTCCCGCACGCTCTTCTTCCTCGCGCAGCGGTCCGGCTTGCGCGGGCGGCATCGAGTCGATGCCGGCCTCGCCGCTCGTCGCGAGGCAGTACACCACTCGCTTGCCCTGGTCGGTCCAGCGCGCGACCGCCGCCGCTGTGCCGTACTCGAGGTCGTCCGGGTGCGCGACGATCGCGAGCGCGCTCGACCACGACTCGTCGAACGCTTCGAGGAAGCTGATCTCTTCGGTCATGATCCGGACCCTAGCGCCGGAAAAGAAACCAGTGGCGAGGTGTCGATCCGGCGGCCAGGCGTTCGTAGCCGGAGTAGAGGATCGGAACCGGCCGGTCCGCATCGAAGGGAGTAGCCCATGAAGCAGTACCTGATGACGGTGCACCTGGTCGACGGCCAACCGCCGCACGACCCCGCCGCGACCCAGCAGGTCTACGCGGACGTGGACGCCTTCAACCAGCGGCTGCAGGACGAGGGACGGTGGGTGTTCGCCGGCGGTCTCTACCCGCCGGACGTCGCGACCGTCGTGCGGACCGCCGGCGGCGAGGTCACCACGACCGACGGCCCGTTCGCCGAGGGTAAGGAGCACGTCGGCGGATTCTGGGTGATCACGGCCGAGGATCTCGACACCGCGCTCGCGCTGGCGACCGACGCGAGCCGCGCCTGCCACGGGCCGGTCGAGGTCCGTCCGTTCCAGGACATGCCCGAGGCGGAGTGAGCCAGGGCGCCGTCGGTCCGGACCAGATCGGGACCGTTTTCCGGGCGGAGTACGGGCGCTGCGTCGCCACCCTGATCCGCTTCCTCGGCGACATCGATCTCGCCGAGGAAGCGGTCCAGGACGCATTCGCCGTCGCGCTCGCCCGCTGGCCGCAGACCGGCTTGCCCCCGAACCCCGGTGCCTGGATCACGACGACCGCCCGCAACCGGGCGATCGACCACCTGCGCCGCGAGGCCTCGCGCGGCGCCCGGCAGGAGCAGGCGGTCCGGCTGCACGAGGCGGACCAGAGCGCGAGGGAGGTGGGACCGGTGGACGACGACCGGCTCCGGCTGATCTTCACCTGCTGCCACCCCTCGCTTGCCGAGACCGCGCAGGTCGCGCTCACGCTCAGGTTGCTCGGCGGGCTCACGACCGAGGAGATCGCGCGCGCCTACCTGGTGCCGGAGCCGACGATGGCCCAGCGGCTGGTCCGGGCGAAACGCAAGATCGCGACCGCGGGCATCCCGTACCGCGTGCCGAGCGAGTCGGAGCTACCGGACCGGCTGCGGTCCGTGCTGGCCGTCGTCTACCTGATCTTCAACGAGGGGTACGCCGCCAGCCGCGGGCCGGTGCTCACTCGCGACGACCTGAGCGCGGAGGCGATCCGGCTCGGCCGGCTGCTGGTCGAGCTGATGCCGGACGAGCCGGAAGCCCTGGGCTTGCTCGCGCTGATGCTGCTCATCGCGGCGCGGCGCCCTGCACGCACCGACGACGCGGGTGCCCTGGTCCGGCTGCCGGACCAGGACCGATCGCAGTGGGATCGCGAGCTGATCGACGAAGGGCACGTGCTCGTCCGCCGGTGTCTCGCCCGGGGGCGGCCCGGACCGTTCCAGATTCAGGCGGCGATCAACGCGGTGCACACCGACGCGGCATGCGCGCAAGACACGGACTGGGCCCAGATCCTGGCGCTGTACGACCAGCTGTTCCTGGTCCAGCCGACTCCTGTCGTCGCGCTCAATCGCGCGGTCGCGGTGGGCGAGGTGAGCGGGCCGGCGGCTGCGTTGGCTGTCGTGGACGAGCTCGACCTCGGTGGCTACTACCTCTTTCACGCGATCCGGGCCGACGTGCTGCGCCGGCTCGATCGGCCGCATGAGGCGGCCGCAGCGTACCGAGCGGCGCTCGAGCTCACCGCGAACCCCGCTGAGCAGGACTTTCTCAGCCGGCAGTTGGGGGATGTCATCGGCTGACCGACCGAACTACGGCAGACTGTAGTAGTGCATCACCTGACTTATCTGCAGGCGATCGTCATCGGGGCGATTCAGGGCGTGACCGAGCTGTTCCCGGTGTCCAGCCTCGGCCATGCCGTGCTCGTGCCCCATTGGATCGGCGGCAGCTGGGCGCAGACCGTGGGCGACGAGTCGACGGGGGAGTCGCCGTACCTCGCCTTCATCGTCGTGCTGCACGTCGCGACCGCGCTGGCGCTGCTGGTGTATTTCTGGCGCGAGTGGGTGGACATCGTCCGAGCGCTGTTCCGGTCGATTGCACGGCGCCGGATCGAGACCGTGCACGAGCGACTCGCCTGGCTGCTGGTCATTGCCACGATCCCGGCCGGTATCACGGGGCTGTTGCTGGAGCACGAGCTTCGGGTCGTCTTCGCCAAGCCGCTGGCGGCGGCCATCTTCCTGACGATCAACGGCTTCGTGCTGTTCGGCGGTGAGTGGCTGCGCCGGCGAAGCCTGGCCCGCGGCGGGCTCGAGGCCGGGAGCGACCACACCAGCGAAGCGGTCGATGCCGCGGTCGTGACGAGGCTGCGGCCGGTCGACGCCGGATGGATCGGCCTGGCCCAGGTGCTCGCACTTCTCGCCGGGATCAGCCGCTCGGGCATCACGATGGTGGCCGGGCTGGCGCGGGACCTCGACCACGAGCAGGCGATGCGGTTCGCCTTCCTGCTCGCGACGCCGATCATCCTCGCGGCCGGCGTGCTGAAGATCCCCGACTTCACCGGGCACCTCGGCAACGGGATCCGGGTGCAGGCACTCGGCGGCGCCGTCGCGGCCTTCATCGGCGCGTTCCTGTCGACCCGCTTCCTTGCCCGCTACTTCCGCAGCAACAACCTCACGCCGTTCGCGGTCTACTGCCTGCTCTTCGGCGTCGCCAGCATCATCCGGTTCGGCTGATCGAGTCGCACCGGATTCAGAGGAAACTCAGAGCCGCGGAAGGGATCCGCGGTCGTCGGGCTGCGACATCCTGGATCGGTGAGCACGACCGGGGTGGGTGCACGTGATGCGGCGCAGCGGCTCCGGCACGCCGACGGCAGCCCGGTCCGGGTCCTGGTCGTCGACGACGAACCCAGCCTCGCCGAGCTGCTGACGCGGGTCCTGCGGTACGAGGGCTGGGAGGTCGAGTCCGCGGGCAACGGTGTCGAGGCGTTGACGATCGCGCGGCGGCTGCGCCCCGACGCGGTGGTGCTCGACATGATGCTGCCGGACACCGACGGTCTTTCAGTCCTCGAGTCGCTGCGCCGGGACAACCAGAAGGTGTGCGTGCTGTTCCTCACCGCGCGCGACTCGGTCGAGGACCGAGTCGCGGGCATCACCGCAGGTGGTGACGACTACGTCACGAAGCCGTTCAGCCTCGAGGAGGTGTTGGCCCGCTTGCGTGGGGTGCTGCGCCGAGCAGGGATGACCCATGGCCCGAACCCGACCTTGTTGACGGTCGGCGACCTGAGCGTCGACGAGGATGCGCACGAGGTGTTTCGCGGCGGCGACCGGATCGAGCTGACCGCCACCGAGTTCGAGCTGCTGCGCTACCTCATGCGGAACCCGCGCCGCGTGCTCAGCAAGGCGCAGATCCTGGATCGGGTCTGGGACTATGACTTCGGCGGCCAGGCGCATGTCGTCGAGCTCTACATCTCCTACCTGCGCAAGAAGGTCGACGCCGGAAGGACGCCGATGATCCACACCGTGCGGGGCGCCGGATACGTTCTCCGCCCGGCTCAGTGACTCAGACCGGCGCGCCAGCGGCAGCCGGTGCACAACCGGCCGCACGATGGTGGGACCGGCGCACGCTGCGCTTCCGGGTGCTGGCCAGCCTGCTTGCTGTGCTGCTGATCGCCTTCGCAGTCATCGGGGTAGTGACCGTCTTCGCGCTGAGTCATTTCCTCACCGGCCGGCTGGACCAGCAGCTGAACGTCGCGGGCGCACGGTACGTCGCCGCTGCGCAGAGCAAGGGCACGAGTCCGCGAGACGGTGACGGTGACGGCGACTTCGACGACGGCTTCGGCGACGAACGCGGCCAGCAGGTCGGCACCCTCGGCGCGCGAATCCAGGACTCCCGCATCACCGGCTTCGGCATCGTCGGCCGGCGCGAGCCGCCGGCGCTGCCCGCCGCCGACCGGGCGCTGCTGCTCGGTGTCTCGACCCGGCACTTCCGCTCCTACGATCTCGGCCGGCTCGGCGACTACCGGTTGCGCGCCTACCCGGCCGCCGGCGGCGAGCGCCTCGTCGTCGGCCTGCCGCTGAAGCCGGTCCACGAGACGTTGGCCGAACTGCTCGCCGTCGAGCTCGTGGTGTTCGCCGTCGTACTCGTGGCGACCGCGGCTTCCAGCGGATGGCTGGTCGGGTTCTCACTCCGGCCGCTGGCGCGGATCACGGCCACCGCGCGCGAGGTAGCAGCGACCCCTCTCACGGACAGCGAACCGATGCTGCGATCACGGGTGGCGACCCCCAATCCGGGCAGCGAGGTTGGACAGCTCGGGCTGGCCTTCAACCACATGCTCGACCACGTTGAGGCGAGCCTGATCACCCGCCGGGACTCGGAGGAGCGGCTGCGCCGGTTCATCGCTGACGCCAGCCATGAGCTGCGGACACCGGTCGCGTCGATTCGCGGGCACGCGGAGTCGGTGCGGCACGGCCCGGAGGAGCTACCCGCTTCGCTGCTGGCTGCGCTCGCCCGGATCGAGTCCGAGGCCGGGCGGATGGGCGTTCTGGTCGACGACCTGCTGTTGCTCGCGCGGCTGGACGCCGGTCGCGAGCTCGCCAAGGAGACGGTCGACCTCAGCCGCATCTCGATCGACGCGGTGAGCGACGCGCGCGTCGCCGGCCGCGACCACCGGTGGCTCCTCGACCTTCCACCGGAGCCGGTGCTGGTCACGGGCGACGACCATCGGCTGCGCGAGCTGGTCAACAACCTGCTCACCAATGCACGCGTGCACACTCCCGCCGGCACCGTCGTCCGGCTCGAGGTGACGGCCGATGACGCGGCTCGAATGATCGAGCTCCGGGTCAGCGACAACGGACCGGGCATCCCCGGTGCTGCGCAAGCGCGGGTCTTCGAGCGCTTTTACCGCGCCGACTCGGTGCGCGCGCCCGAGACCGGCAGCAGCGGGCTCGGTCTGGCGATCGTCGAGGCGGTCGCGAGGGCGCACGGGGGCTCGGTCGGCCTGGCCAGCGGTGCCGATGGCACGACGGTCAGTGTGCGGCTGCCGCTCTAGGGTTTGCGCCATGACGGAGGTCGGCACCCGACAGGGCGACGTCGCGGCCGTGGTGCTTGCGGCCGGTGCGGGGCTTCGGATGGGTACGCCGAAGGCCTTGGTATCGCTCGGCGGCGAGCTCTTGGTCGAGCGGGCGATCAGGCTGGCCGCCTCCGCCGGATGTGATCCGGTGCTGGTCGTGCTCGGCGCGGAGTCCGAGCGCGTGCTGGCGACCGCGAGTCTTGACGGGGCCGAGCCGGTCATCGCCGCGGACTGGGAACAGGGGATGAGTGCGTCCTTCACGGCCGGGCTCTCGGCCGCACAGGAGACGCGGGCCGGCGCCGCCGTGTTGCTGTTGGTCGATCAGCCGCTGGTGTCGGCCGCTGCTCTGAACCGATTGCAAACGGCGTGGCGTGCGGGTGCGCAGGTGGCGGTCGCGACGTACGCCGGGCGGGCGCGTAACCCGGTGCTGTTCGACCGCTCGGTGTGGGCCTCGGTCGTCGAGTCCGTCACCGGCGACATCGGAGCCAGGCCGTGGCTACAGGCGCACCCGGAGATCGTCGTACCGGTCGAGTGCGCGGATGTCGCGAGCGCTGCGGACGTGGACACGCCCGAGGATCTAGCCGGCCTCGAGTAGCGAGCGGGGCTCGACGTCGGCAGCGCGGGTCAGTGCGGCGAGCGTCTCCGCATCGTCCGGCGTGTAGGTGAGCAGGCGGACGCCGAGCCGCTGCGAGAGCCAGAGATTGGTCGAGGAGAACTGCAGCGCTCCGAGCTGCGGATGCCGAAGGCGCTTGGTGACGTTTTCCGGCGCGGCCACGTCGTGCCGGCGCCACATCTCGGCGAACTCAGGTGAGGCATCCTGCAGCCTGCGGACCAGGCACTTCCAGACCGGTTCTCCCACGTGCTCGGCCATCGCTGCGCGGTACTGCGCGACCAGCCGGCGGGCCACGCACTCCCAGTCCGGCACCGGGTCGCGGAACTCGCGGTTGGTGAACAGCAGCCACATGCTGTTGCGGTCCTGGAACGGCAGCGAGTCGAGGTCGCCCATCAGGACCGTGTAGGCCCGGTTGTAGGCGAGCAGGTCGTAGCGACCGTTCGTCACGCAGGTCGGGTAGGGGTCGAGCTTCGCGAGCAACGTCCGCACCGGCTCCGAAAGCGGCATGCTGTCCGGCCCGGTCACGGTGAGGGGCGAGCCGGCGAGGGTGAACAGGTGGCTGCGCTCGTGGGGGTCGAGCAGCAGCGTGCGGGCGATCGCATCCAGCACCTGCTCGGACACGTGGATGTCGCGGGCCTGCTCGAGCCAGGTGTACCAAGTCACACCCACACCGGCGTGCTGGGCCACCTCCTCGCGGCGCAGCCCCGGCGTCCGCCGCCGGCCGTGGCTCGGCAGCTCGAGCTGGTCCGGGCTCAGCCGCTCGCGGCGGCTGCGGAGGAATGCGGCCAGCTCCCGGCGGCGCAGTGCCTCGAGCTCGGCGGCAGGCTGGGTGTCGGACCCCGTCGTTACGGTGGGGAACGGGTCGATCAGGTCAGCGCTTGACTCGATGGTCGTGCTCATGGGTACCAGGATGCCCCCATTCCCACCCCGGTGCCAGTTGCTGGGAATACCAGGATAACCACGGTCTGGTACCAGGCTCCGCGCCCGCCGAGAGTGGTACCCATGACTACCGCTTCTACCCTCTCCGAACGGCTGCCGCGCAGCGTGCCGCCCCGCCCGGAGACGTTCGAACCTCCGGTCCCGGAGCTGTCCGTGGCCGGTCTCATCACCGTTCTGGTCGGCGTGCTCTTGCCGATCACCGACTTCTTCATCGTGAACGTCGCGCTCCCCACGATGCGTACCGACCTTCATGCGTCGAGCGGCGTGCTCGAGCTCGTCGTGTCCGGCTATGCGACGGCGTACGCCGTGCTCCTCGTGCTCGGCGGGCGGCTCGGCGACACCCACGGCCGGCGCCGGCTGTTCCTCACCGGCATCGCCGCGTTCACCGCAACCTCCCTGTTGTGCGGCCTCGCGCCGAGCGCGCCGGCGCTGGTCGTCGCGCGGGTGCTGCAGGGCGCGGCGGCGGCGATGATGGTCCCGCAGACCCTGTCGACGATCCAGGCGACCGGCGACGTGCACTCGCGATCGCGTGCGCTCGGCTGGTTCGGCGCGACCGGCGGCCTGGCGGCAGTGACCGGGCAGGTGCTCGGTGGCGCGCTGGTGTCGGCCAACATCGCCGGCACCGGCTGGCGCGCGATCTTCTTCGTCAACGTACCCATCGGCCTGGTCGGGCTGGTGCTCGCCGCACGGCGGGTTCCCGAAACCCGGTCGTCGCGCCGGCATCACATCGACGTTGTCGGAACCCTGCTGCTCGGCGCGACGCTGATCGCGGTGCTCGTGCCGCTGACCGAGGGCCGCGCGCTGCACTGGCCGCTGTGGTCAGTGGCGATGCTTGCGCTCGCCCCTGTCGGCGCCGCCGCGTTCGCGCGAACCGAGCTGCGGTTGGAGCGTCGCGGCGGCTCGCCGCTGGTGCCGCCGTCCGTGGTGCGCCAGCCGAGCATGTTGCGCGGGCTCGCCCTCGCCGTGATGTTCTTCGGAACGTTCGGGGCGTTCATGTTCGTCTACACCCTCATCACCCAGGGCGTGTTGGGCTTCACCCCGATCCGTGCCGGGCTCACGATGGCCCCGCTCGCGGTCGCGTTCCTCGCAACATCGCTGGCCACGACCCGGCTGGTGGCTCGCTACGGGCGCGCTGTGATCGGAGCCGGCGCAGCGATCCAACTGGTCGGCCTGCTGGTCGTGATCGCCGCACTCGAGACCGCGTGGCCGGCCGTGACCGCTACCGATCTCGCACCCGGGCTGCTGATCATGGGTGCCGGTCAGGGCTTGATCATGAGCCCGCTGATCCGCGTCGTGCTTTCCGACGTGCCGATCGAGTCCGCCGGCGCGGGCAGCGGCGTGCTGACGACGACGCAGCAGACCGCGCTCGCCCTCGGCGTCGCAACGATCGGGAGCGCATTCCTGAGCCTGTCGCCGGTCGGGCGGATGGGACCGCTGCACGCGGTCGTCGCCGTACTGGCGCTGCAGACGCTGGTCGCGGGGATCCTCGCGGTCGGGAGCCGTGCCCTGCCTGCGACGCAACGCGCGTAGTCGCGCGTAGTCGCGCGGTCAGAAGGGCAGCGGCTGGCCGGACGGGGTGCGGAGGTCGGTCTCGACCTCGCGGGTCTTGGTGGGGCGCTTGACCTGCACCTGCTTCATCGAGGTTCAC
>Ga0335074_10003299_pt1 | contig 21973 bp, 23 predicted proteins | sample Lox_Sample_23_FD_206715 | JGI IMG/M metagenome (GOLD analysis project Ga0335074, IMG submission 206715) | Soil microbial communities from Loxahatchee National Wildlife Refuge, Florida, United States - Lox_Sample_2.3 | ecosystem: Environmental > Terrestrial > Soil > Wetlands | place: USA... | reverse complement strand
CCACCGGGCCAGGTCCGCTAGTTCAGATCCGCCCGGCGGAAAGCGAAGACCGCAGCTGCCAGGGCCGCCAGGCCAACGACGAGCAGGACCGCGAAGTCGACGGCGCTGACTCCCCGGCTCATCTGGTTGTCGCCGACCGACCAGTAGAAGAGCGAGAGGTACCTGCCCGGCCGGACAGCCGAGATCGTCGAGGCCAGAGAGCTGAGCAGATACGAGGCCGCAGCCAGGCCTGAGGCAATACCCAGGGCGGTCCCCCGCCGACCAGTGGCGGCACCAATGGCCATGGTCAGCAGACCGAAGTCCAGGCCCATCAAGACGAGCGCGGCTGAGATGGTGATGGTGTTGGCCGGAGTGATGCTCAGTTGAAAACCACGGCCGATGAGGACGCAGACTGCCACCGCGGCGGCCAGCAGGAGCGCCTGCAGGGCCATCGCCCAGGCCTTCTGGAAGAGGATGGACCGCCTCCGAACCGGCAGCGTGGCCACGAGCGCTAGCGTCCCATCCTCGTCTTGCCCGGCGAGCGCGCTCGCCCCGTAGCCGATCGTCAGGACCAGCATGATGAGCGGGAGGAAGTTGCCGTAGATGTTGCCGTTGAGCCAGCCACTGGCGGAGGTCAGCTTGCCGGTGACGCCGAACAAGGCCGCGGCCGTCGAGCCCGACAGGCTGTTGAGGGACGTCGAGTTCTTGAATGACGGGTACAGCGCCACCACGAGGAAGGTGTAGAGGGCCATCCCAGCCGCGTAGCCGATGGCGCTGCGGCGCCGCAGTCTGAGGTCCAGCCGGATGACGTTAGCCAGCACGAGACACCTCCTTCTCGGGCGACTCCCGGTAGAACTCGAGGAAGAGCTCATCCAGATCGGCAGGCCGGGACGTCAGGTCAACAGGGTCGTGAGCGGCGATGGCGTTCAGCACCGGTCCAATCTCCCCGGTCACGTCAAGGGCCAGCCGCGGACCGTCCGAGTGGGTGACGGTAACTCCTGGCAGCGCAGTCAGTTCCGCCCTGTCGACAGGATGGCGGAAGGTGACTTCCATCTTCCGCGGGGCTGCACGCCGCAAGCCCTCCACGGTGTCCTCAGCGACGAGCTTTCCTTGCTTGATGATCGCGATGCGGTCGGCGATCCGCTGCACCTCGTCCAGCTCGTGCGAGGAGAGGAAGACAGTCCGTCCTTCAGCCGCCGTCTCGCGAACCAGATCCTCGAACTCGTGCTGCATCAGGGGATCGAGGCCAGAGGTTGGCTCGTCCAGCACCAGCAGCTCTGGCTTGTGCATGAAGGCCAGCACCAGGCCGATCTTCTGCCGATTGCCCTTCGACAGCTCGCGGACCGGGCGATCAACCACCACCTGGAAGCGGTCGATCAGCTGCTTGGCCTGCGAATCGTCGCTGAGGCCACGGGAGCGCAGGAACCAGGAGATCTGCTGACGGCCGGTGAGCCGCGCGAAGAGCTCCAGATCGCCGGGCAGGTAGCCGATGCGCCGATGAATCTCGACGCTGTCCGCCTGGGCATCGAGCCCCAGCAACGCGGCCCGGCCGCTGGTCGGCCGTTGAAGGGCCATGAGCATCCGGATGGTCGTCGACTTGCCTGCGCCGTTGGGACCGAGGAAGCCGAAGATCTGCCCTGCCTGTATCCGCAGCTGGAGGTCGGAAACGGCTGTGAGACTCCCGTATCGCTTCGTAAGACCGACAATCTCGATGGCAGTTGTCATCCCTTGTCAGCACCTCCGCCATCTGCCGCGGCCGCCAAGACCCCGTTGCTGTAGATGTCGACTACCTCCGCGCCCCAGCGCACGAGGCCATCGCGGGAAAGTGGATCGATCCCGACCACCTCCGACAGGTGCGGGCGGAACAGGAGCACGGCCAGGTCGTTGCTGAGCAGAAAGGCGTCGCGGACCGCGTCGTCCCGAGACGGCCGGATGACTCCGGCCTCTTGCAGAGCCTGCATGCCGGCCCGCGTCGTCTGGTACAGCCGCTGGAAGAGGTTCAGTCCGCCTGGGCTGCCATCACAGAGGAGCCGCCGGATGTATCCCTCCATGGCCGGCTCGCGTTCAAGGCGGTCGACAAACAGCCGGGCGACAGTCGCGCTGCCACCGTCTTCCTGCACCCTTGCGAGGTCCGCCAGAAGCGCCTCCACAAAGGCGCCAACTCGCTCTTCCAGCACGGCCCTGAGTCGCTCTTTCGAGCCGTAGTGATGGATCACCAGTGCCGGCGAGACCCCTGCCGCCGAGGCGATCTGGCGTATGGTCACGTCGGCATAGCCCCGCTCGGCGAACAGTTCCATGGCCGCGATACGGATCGATGCGGCCGCTGTTAGGTCCGCAGGGTCTGAACTCATGTTCATAGTATTGAACAAATGTACAGTGCGGTCCACGCTTTCTCAATGGCCGGTGTGGTTGAGTCGGGACTGAGCTGAGGCTCCAGTTGCTCCGCCACCTCACCTCGACCCAGCCCGCAACTACCAGCCCACCCCGACACCTCGCGAACGATCAAACCCCGAACCCTGATCGTGGGTTCGGGGTCATTCCGATGTCTTGCGACATCACAAAGTGGGCCTAACGTGTCAGCACCCGAACCCTCTGGCCGCTGCCGATGGGCCGGAGCTCACGATTCGGGCCGTGCGCGAACGCCGCATTTGACGGGCGAGTGACGGCCACTAGCGGTGAGAAGTCGGCGTACCTGTTGCGTACCGCCATGGCCCTCGCGTGCACCTGCACGGTGCCTCACGCACAGCCCCGGCCACTCGGCTCCGAGCTGCGGCCGCACTTGCCAGTGCCTATCAAAGTGATATCATATTGATAGGTGTCCGGGTAGCCGACACCACGCCTGACGGGAGGCATCCTGATGAACGCACCGAACGACAATCCCGCTCCGAGAGGTTTGCGCGGGTGGTGGGCATCTCCCCCGCGATCGGGTATGCAGCGCATAATCATCCCGCCGGTGTACCGCCACCTCCGTGGCTTCGGCCGCGTGGCCATTGCCGCTGGTATCGTCCTGGTCGGCCTTGGCGCCGCTACCCTCGTGGGGGGTTCCTTCACAATGCAGGCTGTCTGGTGGACAGCGTTCTGGCTGGTGCTGGCGGCGCTGAATTTCGCCACCGCCTACTGGTACCTGGCCATTGCACGCTCCGCTTCTGCCCGCACCTGAGCCTTCGCGCTCGCACCGGTCGGGCGGCGTCCAGACGAGCTGCGGGCTTCTGTCGCGCACGGAGGCTTCCGTCCTCTGCTGACGTTCCGCCGTTTCCGCATCGCTGCACCACCGCGCATGCACGCACACAGGTCGGGCGTGCGCCCCTGTAAGGCGCGCCGACAAACCGCTGGTGGGCCTAACGTGTCAGCACCCGAACCCGCCGTTGCTCGTCGTCGGGCCGGAGGTGTCGATACGTCTGGTGCTTACGCGCGAGTTCAGGCCGGCACGGTGACGGCCAGAAGCTGTGGTTCGATGGCCTCCACTGCCCGCTCGCGGCACTCGTCGATCGTGCTGCCTCGGGTGAAGCACCCGGGCAGCACCCGGCGGCGTGACAGCCGCAGCGCACTACCGGATCCGCCACTACCGCATCGACGACAACGGCGTCATCATGATCCGCTACAACAGCCGGCTCCACCACATCGGCATCGGCCGCCGCCACGCCGGAACACACGTGCTGGCCCTCACCCTCGACACCAGCAGGGACTACCAGCAACAGCCCAGAAAAGAGAACAATGTCTCGAGACACCTGTGAACGGTGTCCCGAGACATCACATTGGTGGGCCTAACGAGTCAGCACCCGAACCCGCAGCTGCTGGTCGCCGGTCCGGAACTTTCGATCCGGTCAGTGCGGTCTCGCCGAGCCGCGACGCCATGACTCCGTTCGCCACACTGCAACTTGTGGCTGCTGAGACCTATGGACCTGATCTGCCTCTGGCTCCCGGCCGGGGCGGCACGCGGCACCACGCGGCTACGCGCCGGCCGCTACGCCGACAGGAGCACCACTAGCCCGTAGCAAGCATTTAGGACGCGGCTACTGGCCGGAATGGGGCCGGAGCTTGAAGATCAGAATGCCGAGGTACTTGTTCATCCACGCCCGCTTATGCGGGTAACGGCGTCGGGCGTCCTCCGACAGTTGAGGCTCGACCGCGGTCTCGATCCACAGCCCCGCAGCACTGAACACGTTGATCAGGTCAGAGATGGTGTAGGGACGTTTGGTGAGTGTGATCCGGTCGTTCCAGCCGCTGAGGTAGGAGAACCGGGCGTTGGAGAAATACTCTTCGCCCAAAGAGGTCTCATTCTGTTCAGCCCGTTCGACGGCGTATCGGATCGGCTGCGTCTTGGTCACCAGGATGAATCCATCGTCGCCCAGCATCGCGCGCGCTGTCTGCAGGGTGCGAACTGGATCCTTCGCGTAGCCGAAAGACTGTAGGAACAAGATCCGGTCGAACGTGCGGCCGGCCAGCCCTGGCATCGAATCCAGCTCATTGAGATCGCCTCGGATGAACTCCAGGCCAGGCGGCGGCACGCCGAGGAAGTTGCCACTGACATCGACACCTACGCAGGCGGTCGCGCCGTCTCCAACCAGCTCGGCAAGCTTGCCGCCGCTGCCACAACCGACATCGAGCACCGACAGTCCAGTGACATCGCCTAGAAGGTCTCGCTGCGCCGGCCACTCGACAAGCCGATCCAGCGAGTCCTCCCTGCTTCGGGCCCGCTCGTAGTCTGGAGCGAGCTCTAGCCACGCCTGGCTCGGATCCCCGGGACCGTCCAGGTGAGCACTCGTCGCCTTCTCTGAGTCGTCTGATACCGCCACGAGACAGAACATAGTCGTTCCCCTTGCGTGGCGGTCGGCCTGGCCTCGACCAAGTTCATCCTCGCGCCAGGCGGCAGCTGGTCCGATGTTGGCTCTACCGCCTCCGCTGATATATACTTGGTCGGCAAGGATATCTGAGCAACGCCGTATATCAGAGTCAGGTGGTTGCCAAGATGGCTAAGACCCTGCTCGACCTTGATGAGGCCCTTCTCGCGGAGGCTGCCGCGACGCTGGGGACCAAGACCAAGAAAGAGACTGTCACGCTGGCGCTCCGCAAGGTCAGCGAGGATGCGCGCGCCCGGCGGGCCAGCGCGCTCGAGGATCTGCTCACGGTAGCTGACGGCGGAGGGTTCGACTACGAGCGCCTAGCGGACCTCGATCAGTGAACTACCTTGTTGACACCAGTGCCCTAGTGCGCATCTTGCGCCGCCAAGTGCACGAGTCCTGGCACGAGCAGGTCGCCCACGGAATGGTCGCCATCTGCGACCCGGTCCTCACCGAGGCTCTCACGATCGCCCGGGCCACCGAATACGAGCGCGTCAAAGCCGACCTGCTCGCGGCCTACCCCTGGGTACCCGTTCCTGACCGCGCGTGGGAGGCCGTCTCCAGCGTGCAGGCCCAGCTGGCAGTCAAGAGCCAGCACCAAGGACTCTCGGTGGCCGACCACCTGATCGTGGCCACCGCACTGCACCATCACCTGACCATCCTGCACGAAGACTCCGACTTCGCCACTGCCGCCGGGGTCGTCCCGGACATACGGCAACAACAGATCACGGCGGGCGCCGGCTCGTAGCGAATCGAGATCGAAGGCTGGGTCGATCCGGCCTGACAGCATGCGGCGGAGACGCACCCGGCCGCCAGGTCGTGCCCATGTCGTCCAAGCGCATAACCCGGCGGCACGGCGGTAGACCTGCCGTGGTCCGCCAATGCACCTGGCATGCACCGGCCATGATCCTGCTCTCGCCGGGTCGCCCGAGTTGATGCTAAACCAGGGCAGTACGCCGCCCTCCTGCACCAGTGCTCCGATAGGCGAGCAACCGGATCCCGTCTTGGCTGCGTGGTGGGTTGCCGCGAGCCGCGCGTCTGGGCGCCTCGGCCTTGTTGCCACCTGCTTTGCGCAGCGGCGCACCTCCGTGCCGGGTGCGCCGCGCTCGCCCGACCGTAGGTGGCGAACGCGCCGGCGTCGTTGCCCACGGGACGTGTCGGCACGCATTCCGATCCGCCCGCGCAGTCCGGGGACCGTTGCAGGTTCCTGCTGAGACCGGTAACCCTTCCGCGCATAGCGGTGCTGGCAGTGGCCGATCCGGGTCTTCCGGTGGGCTCCCAGACTGATATCCCCTGATGGGTATTAGACGATCGATGCGGCGCGGCGGGCGTGAGGGTGGAGGCTGGCGAGAGGCCGCCGGCGGGGAGCTTGCCCCCGTCGCTCGGCTCGTGTCTGGCGCTGTGCGGCGCACAGGTGCGACGTCGCGCGCGGCCACCCGGTACTGTCAGCGACTGCCGCCGGCCGGGTGGTGCGTCGGACACCGGGCGGCTGTGCGCCGCGTGTGCCGTCACCAGCGAACCGGCGGGAAAGCCGGCTTCTTGCCACACGTCAAAGCGCGGCACTGAACTCGGACTTTCACAAGTGTCAGCGAGCCGGGCGGCACGGGGCGCTCACCGCCATGCCACCACCACGACGACACGTCAGGCAACCAGCGCCAGTGTGCGTGGAGCGGACCGTCACCACGCCGATGAGCCGCCCGCAGCACGAACAGGCGGTCACCGCGCTCGCCGTGCTGATCACCGCCTGGCAGCACGGCCACATCTGCGAGCCGGGCAACGATCCCGCCAGTCAGCTTCCGCTTCCCGGCCCCGCGAGCGACACTGACCACGCCGCCGGTCACCCGCGCCGATCACGACGCCAGGACAGAAGGACCACGTGATGAAGCACGCCGGGGACCCGCAACCTGGGACGGCCGATCACGGTGGTGACGTGCGGGTCGGCGTGTACGTGCGCCGGTCGACCGACGACGAGCACCAGCCGTACTCGATCGAAGCTCAGGACGCGCGGCTGGCCGCCTACATCGGCTCCCAGCCCGGCTGGCGGCAAGCCGCACGGTTCGCCGACGACGCCTCCGGGGCCAGCACGCACCGGCCCGGATTGCAGCGTGCCCTGGCAGCGTCGCGGGGCGGGGTGATCGACGTGCTGCTCGTCTACCGTGTGGACCGGCTCACCCGCAGCCTGCGCGACCTGGTGACCCTGCTCGACGACCTCGACCACGCCGGGGTGGCGTTCCGGTCAGCGACCGAGCCGTTCGACACCGCCACCGCGATGGGCCGCATGCTGGTGCAGATGCTCGGCATGTTCGCCCAGTTCGAACGGGACACGATCATCGATCGTGTGATCGCCGGGATGGAACGCAAGGCCGCCTCCGGCAAGTGGAAGGGAGGACGGCGCCCGTTCGGCTACCAGGTCGATGCCGCCGCGCAGGCCCTCGTGCCCGATCTCGCCGAGGCAGCTGTAGTCCGGGTGATCTTCGCTCTGTACGCCAGGGACCGGCACGGCGCGCGGGCCATCGCGAACACGCTCAATGACCGCGGTCACCGGACCACCACCGGCGGCCGGTGGTCGGCGCACCAGGTGCTGCGAGTCCTGGCCAACCGTGTCTACCTAGGTGAGCTGTCGTTTCGCGGCATCACCTGCGCCGACTGCCACCCACAAATCATCGATCAGGCCATCTTCGATGAAGCGCAACGGATCCTGGCCGCCCGCGGCGAGGACCATGCCAAACGGGCGGCCAGCGGCTCCGACTACCTGCTCACCGGGCTGATCCGCTGCCCGACGTGCGGCAGCGCGATGCTGGGCACCCGCGCCCACGGCAAGACCCGCATCTACCGGTACTACTCCTGCTACCGGCGCACCCGGTACGACGCCGCCGCTTGCGGCGGCCAGCGGATCGACGCCGACGCCATCGAGCACGCCGTCACCGGCGCGCTCGCCGGGTTCTACCGCCACCAGCACTCGCTGATCGCCGACGCGATCACTTGCGCGCAGGCCAGCCACGCCGCCGCTCACGAAAGCAGGCATGCCGAGCGGGCGACGACCGAACATGAGCTGGCCAGAACCGGCGCCGCCATCGACCGGTACCTGACGGCTTTCGAGAACGGCGCCCTAGAACCCGAAGACCTCGCCGGGCGACTTGCTCAGCTCAACGCCAGATCCCGACAGCCAGCCGCCCGCCGCCGCGAACTCGCCAGCGCTCTTGCTGCCACGCCCGCCGCTCCGCCTCCTGCCACGCTCCAGCAGGTCGCCAATCACATAGACCAGGTCGTAAGTTCTGGCAGCCACAATCAGCGGAAGGCGCTCATCGAAGCCCTAGTCGCCCAGGTCAAGATCACCGGACCCGGCCGGATCGTCCCCGTCTTCCGCATCCCACAGCCCGAGACGGGAACGTACGATCCGGCCACACCCGAAGCTGGGGTTCGTGCAATGACCAACTTGGTGGGGCCGGTGGTGTCTAGTTTCAGGACATCGAGGACAGGTGTCTCAAGTCATCGAGGACAGCCTGGCTGGTTTCTGATGCCGGTGCGGTAGCCGGCGTGTCTGAGGACATTGAGGACAGCCGGGCCGCAGCGTGCCGGCATGTCGAAAGCCCGGCTGATCATCACTGCTGTCACGATCGAGAAGCGGCCCGTGAGCGAGGTCGCCCGCACCTACGGGGTCGCCCGGTCCTGGATCTACACGCTGCTGACCCGGTATGCGGCCGAGGGCGAGGCGGCGTTCGAGCCGCGGTCGCGGCGGCCGAGGACCTCGCCCACCGCGATCAGCGACCAGGCGGTCGAGCTGATCATCGCCCTGCGCAAGGAGCTGGCCGGGCAGGGCCTGGACGCCGGGCCGCACACCATCGCCTGGCACCTGCAGCACCACCACCAGATCCGGGTATCGGCGGCGACGATCAGCCGGTACCTGACCCGGCAGACCCTGCAGAAATGGCTCCGCGCCCAGACCCAGGCCGCCACCCTCGCCGAACTCCAACCAGCTCGACGCCTTCACCGAGCTCTACAACACCCGCCGCCCGCACCGGTCCCTGGCCCACCGCTCGCCACCCGCCGTCGCCTACGCCGCCCGGCCCAAAGCCGTCCCCGGCAACCGCGACGCCGACACCCACGACCGCGTCCGCGAAGACATCATCGACGACACCGGCACCGTCACCCTCCGCCACGCCGGCAAGCTCCACCACATCGGCATCGGCCGGACCCACGCCCGAACCCGCGTCCTGCTGCTCATCCGCGACCTCGACATCCGCATTATCAACGCCGCCACCGGCGAGCTCCTCCGCCAGCTCACCCTCGACCCGGCCCGCAACTACCAGCCCACCGGACGGCCAACCGGACCCACACCCGGCACACCCCCCAAACGCAAGAACCCCGAACCCTGACGTGGGTTCGGGGTGTCCTCGATGTCTCGCGACATCACAGGCGGAGGGTGTGGGATTCGAACCCACGGTGACGCTTGCACGCCACAACGATTTTCAAGACCGTCGCCCTCGGCCACTAGGCGAACCCTCCGCGGACAACGATAGCGGTGCCTGGCCTCGCGGAGCGCCAGGCAGGCTCGCGAGTAAGCTCGCCGCTGAAAGGAGAGGTCATGCTCCCGCAGTTCAGCCTGTCCGCGGTAGCGACGCAGTGGCAGTTCGCACCGATCGTGACCGCCATTGTGATCGTCGCCAGCGGCTTGTACGGCTGGGGAGTCATCCGGGTAGCGCGGCGGCATCCAGCACGGCCGTGGCCGGCGTGGCGCACGGGCATGTTTCTCGGCGGGATGCTCGTTCTGGTGCTGGCTACCCAGAGCGGTATCGGCGCCTACGACGACGTGCTGTTCTACGACCACATGATCCAGCACCTGATGCTGCTGATGGTCGCTCCGCCGCTGCTCATCGCTGGCCAGCCACTGACCCTGCTGCTGCACGCTAGCCGCAACCCGCTGCACACCTGGGCTAAGCGTGTCCTGAGGTCACGCCTGGCCAGCTTCCTGACCTGGCCGGTCTTTGGCGCAGTCCTGTATGCCGTGGCCGTGATGGCAGCCCACCTGACCAGCCTCGCGAGCTACGTCGAGCGGAACCAGACGGCCCACAACGCCGAGCACGGGCTCTTCGTAATCGTGGGCTACCTGTTCTTCCTGCCGATCCTCGGCAAGGAACCGATCCGCTGGCGACTGTCGTACCCGGTGCGGTTCGTTGTGCTGGTCCTGCTGATGCCCATAGACACCTTCACTGGCCTGGAGCTGGGCTTCGGCAGTGCCTCCTCGCCCGGCGTGCCGACCGGTCCGCGGCCCGCATGGGCGCCTTCGCCGGTCTCGGATCTGCACCTGGGCGGCGCGGTCATGTGGATCGGCGGCGACGCGATCATGTTCGCCCTCATGATGCTGGTGTTCTTGATGTGGAGCCGCGATGAACGGGCCGCGGTCAGCGGCCACGGCTTCTTCGAGCGAGCCAGGCAGACGAATCTCGCCACCTTGACCGCTTCGGCCGGGGTCGGTGCCGGTGCGCAAGCGGCAGCCGCCGACCTCCGCGGCGGCATCGACGACGACGAGCATCTCGCCGCCTACAACGCCTACCTCGCGCGGCTGAACCAGCAACCGCCTGCCGGGTCTGGATGACGCTGGCCCGTCTGGCGGCGTAGCTGCCGGCGGCATCGGCGCGAGCGGCCTCGTTCCCTGAAGAATTTTGGCCTTGTGTTGAACCGGGATCCGATGGGGTGCGTACCAATGGGCAAGCACCGTGCCGTGGCCGCACCCGTTGGCGCGGGGCGCCGTCCGCCGGGCGACGGCAGCGAACTAATGGCCCCGTTTGCTGTCTCGCCCGGCGGCATCTAACTGGCCGCCCGGCCCGGTAGTGGGCGTTGGCGCGACACGCCGGCAGCGGTTTCTACGCCAATCTAAGGAATGTGCTAGATCCGCTCATACTCTCCTGCGTATGGACCCTGTGCGGAATCCGTACGCGCCCGGCGCCGGGCAGCGGCCGCCCGAGCTGGCGGGCCGCGACCGCGAGATCGGCCAGTTCGAGGTGGTGCTTGAGCGCGTGGCCCGTGGCCGCCCGGAGCGGAGCATGGTGCTCACCGGGCTGCGCGGTGTCGGGAAGACAGTCCTGCTCAACTCGTTCCGGTCGATGGCGATGCAGCGGCTGTGGGGCACTGGGAAGCTCGAGGCCAGGCCTGATCAGTCGATCAGGCGCCCGGTCGCCGGCGCGTTGCACATGGCGGTGCGCGAGCTGGCACCGCGGCACCGCGCGCCAGATCGGATCGATCACTTCCTCGGCGTTCTCAAAGCGTTTGCCGCCAGGGACAGTAAGGCGCCGAAAGGCTCGATCGTTACCCAGCTCGGCATCGATGCTCCGGCTGTGCGGGGCCGGGCCGACTCGGGTGACCTTGAGGTCGACCTCACCGAACTGTTCGCCGACGCCGCCTCGGTCGCCGCTGATCTTGGAGTGGGCATCGCGCTGTTCGTCGACGAGATGCAGGACATCCCGGCGCCCGATATATCGGCGCTGTGCGCCGCCTGCCACGAGTTGTCGCAGAGCAACGGGCCGCTGATCGTCGTCGGAGCCGGCCTGCCGCACCTGCCGTCGGTGCTTTCGGCCAGCAAGAGCTACTCAGAACGGCTCTTCAGGTACGTGGCGATCGATCGGCTCGATCGCGAGTCTGCCGACGTCGCCCTGCTAGCGCCTGCCCGGCGGGAAGGTGCCGACTTCGAGATGGCGGCCCTTGACGCGCTGTACGCCGCAGCCGACGGCTACCCCTACTTTGTCCAGGCCTATGGCAAGGTGACCTGGGACGTCGCGGCCTCGAGCCCGGTGACCGCGCATGACGTCAGCGTTGCCGGGCCGGTCGCTGCCAGTGAGCTAGCGATCGGCTTCTTCGGCAGCCGGTACGAGCGGGCGACGCCGGCCGAACGCGAGTACATGCGGGCGATGGCAATGCTCGGCGACGACCCGGTCCAGACTGCCCAGGTCGCCGACGAGCTAGGCCGCAAGCCGTCGAGCGTCTCCCCGGCCAGGGACAACCTGATCAAGAAAGGCCTGATCTACAGCTCTGAGCGCGGGCTGATCGCGTTCACGGTTCCGCATTTCGGGCGGTTTCTCCGTACTCAGCCCGCTTAGGGGCCGCCAAGGGCCGCGGCCATGCGGACCGCGTCCAAATTTCGCACCGTCAGCAACGTCTTGGGCCCCATCAGCTCCACCCTGAGGCCCCGTCAGCACGGGCACGCCGGGGTCCGGCGCGCGGCCGTTATGGCGAACTCTTGGCCTGTCTACGAATCAGCCTAGAGATCACTAGAGAAGGGCAGATCTGCCTGCGGCGTCGGCGCGCTGGTAGCGGCGATAGCGGGCGACAACCGAGGCGCGATGCGCCAGGAGAGCAGCTGGGATCGGCCTGATCGCCGCGCGGACGGCCAGGGCACCGGCAGGCCGGTGACGCCGTCGACTAGCGCGGCGCGCACCGTCGGGCGCCGCTGCTGCAGGAATACCGCGAATACGATCTCCGCAGGCTCTCCGAGGTAGCTTGCCGGATAGACCACGTACCGCCAGCAGAGCTCCCGCCATACGTCGACCGGCCGATCGGCGGTAATCAGGCCGCCGTAGCGGCGCCAGGACTTGCTTCGCCGCAACAGGGTAATCGTCCGCGCGGACGGAACCGTCCGGACCTCGCATGGCTCGGAGTAGCCGAGCCGGATCAGTCCCTCACCTACCTCCGGCGAGAGCGCGGCGATCAGAAGCAACTCGGCGCAGAAGACGCCGAGCATTTCGAACGCTTGCGGCCAGGCCGGGAGAGCCCTGATCGGCCGCAGCCAAATGGTCGCGAGTGCCGCTGACGTGAGCAGCGCGGACCTGGCCAGCGTGCGGCCGCTGACCGGTGCAGTGCTGAAGTCGCCAAAGCAGCCACAGCCAACGTCCGGGCGCGTTTGCCTGAGCTCAATCAGCGCGGCGGTGGCGATCAGGAACAGCAGGCCGGTCCCGGCCCGGACAGTTGTGGCCAGGGGCCAGAAGCAGTGCCCGGCAGTCAGAATGAGGCCGATACCGAGCCCGCCCTCGAGCGTGCACACGATGATTGCCAGTGGCCTGCGCAGGCGCATCGGGAATAGGGCAGTGGGGCCGAGGCCCTCGTCGATCGAGCCGGTCCGCAGCACCCGCCTTAGCTTGGCGCCGCAGCCGAGCAGCAGCATCGCCGCTAGCAGCGGTATCTGAACGTAGCCAATGACAGCCACTTTCACTCGCCAATCGTGATGGTGGCATTGAAACAGCCACGTTCGAGTTCGCCGCCAAGCGCGATGAAGCTGGCCATCGTGAGGTCAGCAATCCGGCCGCGGGGCGACGTCCCACAGGTAACGCACCGGTCATTGAATAGGCGTGCAACCGTTGCGCAGCTAGTCACCGGTGCCAGGCAGTCAGCGCCGGTGCAGGTGTTGCTAATCCGCAGCATGCTCCCGATCGCCAGGTACGGCATGCGCGCGTAGCTCTGCAGCGGCGCTCCGGCCAGTTCCTCCGCGCAGCCGGTCTCTGGGTCAAGCGCCGGATAGGCCACACCGAGCGTTACCGGCGGCTCGCCCCTGGGCTCGTGCCAAGTCGCCGACCCGCTGACGAAGCCGGTCACGTGACCACTGACAAAGTCGGTCACATGTCTGCTGACTAACGTCGGCGGCGGCAGCCGGTAGGCCGGGTAGGCGGGCTGAGAGGTGGCTGGGATTATCCCGATGAGCTCGCCGTCGTGCCGCAGGCCGATGATGTCCACCAGGTAACCGGGATCGAGGTTGGGGAACCTGACCTGGATGCGGCCGACCGCGCGCTGCCGGAGTGTGATGACCTGGGTCCCGCGGGTCGCACCCTCGTCCACGAGCAACTGATTGCCTGATCGCTCGGTGATGACGCCGGTCACGCGGCCGATGTTGGCCCAGATCCGGTCCGCTGCGTTGCGGCCGGATGGATTCAGCCGGATCACCACGCGGTCCTGCTGTCGAAGCGCGGCTGGCTCTAACTGCGTACCGCGCCAGGCGACGGCGTCAGCTGTGATCGTAAAGCGCTGCTCCCGCCCACCATCGCCTAGGACCAGCACGTGCGGACTGACGTCGAGAACAGTGCCGACAACGGTGCGAGGCAGCTCGGAGAAGCCACCGGCACCCGCCTTGATGTCCGGGGCGCCTGCTTCCAGGTCCCCGGCCTCAGGTTGGAGGTGCCCACCGTGCTGTTGGGCGGCTACGCGGCTGCGTGGCGCGTGATCCGCCTGTTGCGCGAAGACGGCCGCCTTCAGAAGCCGTCGGCGGGCTATTGGCGCCTCAGCCGCCGCGATGGATGCGCTGTCGCGGGAACCGCTGGACGTGGCGCCTCCCCAGCTGCGGCCCGTCCGGCTGGCGCAGCGACTACAGCAGGCGACGCCGACGGGCCCAACGGGCATCTGCATCTCCTCCATGCTGTAGGACTAACTTCACGACCATGCGTACCGCTTGGCGCCCCCGTCAAGCGGTTTGGTGATCTTTCCAGCCCTCAGTCACAGATAAGCCGTCGGGCGGCCAGATTGGCTTCGCGTCCCGTATTGCTAGCATCCGCGCCCCAGGACTCGCCGTCACCCGAGGTAACTGAATGTACTCGGGGTGTGGTGGGTACGGTTGGTGTGTGAACGTCGGGGGCGATCACTGCACTACCAGCACATACGCGAGCGCGTCCGGCGTGGGGCCGCGAGTCGCGGATAGCGGCGCGGACGAGGACGGCCGAAGCGATAACGAGGACGACGGCCTGGCGGACTATCGTCCCCAGGTTCCGTCAGCGCGGACGGTCAGCGATGAGGACGGCGCGCCTGCCCAGGCTGTAGCTGATGACCACGACTTCCGCGAGTACGTACGGGCCCGCAGCAGGGCCTTGTTGCGAGCCGCCTACCTGCTTACCGGCAACCGTGCAGACGCCGAGGACCTCGTTCAGGCGGCCCTTGCCAAGACGTATCTGGCCTGGGACCGGATCGAGGACCGTGGCGCGCTCGACGGCTACGTCCGCCGGGCGATGGTCAACACGCACATCTCGTGGTGGCGCAGACGCCGGGTGGAGGAGTTCCCGACCGACGAGATCCCGGATCAGGCGGTGGCCGATCACTCGGCCGGCAGCGACATGCAGGAGTCGCTACGGCGAGCCATCGCACGCCTACCTCAGCGCATGCGGGACGCGGTCATTCTCCGTTACTACGAGGACATGACCGAGGCCGAGGTTGCCGAAGTTCTCGGCGTGAGCCTCGGCACGGTCAAGAGCACCGTCTCGCGCGCCGTGGCCAAGCTGCGAATAGACGCTGATCTCCAGCCGGACTGAGGTCAGGCGCCAGCGGAAGCTGCCTGCTGACAGGGCCGACGTTTTGCCGCTACCGTGAGGTAACTACACGGAAGTCGGTTACCGGCACCCCAGCACGGGCGATGTCGGCCCACGTACGTCGCAGGGGGTTGGCCGTGCGCAGCACGATGATGGACGTTCCGCTGACCGTGACGGCGATCATGCGCCACGGCACCACTGCCTATGCCGACGCAGAGGTCGTCAGCGCCACCAGCACCGATAGCCGACGGCAGACGTTCGCGGAGACGGGTGCGCGCGCCGCCAAGCTCGCTAACGCCCTGAGGTCGCTCGGCGTCGACGGAGACCAGCGGGTAGCCACGCTGATGTGGAACAACGCGGAGCACCTCGAGGCCTACCTTGCCATTCCGTGCATGGGCGCGGTCTTGCACACGCTGAACCTTCGGCTGGACCCGCAGGTCATCGGTTACATTGCCGACCACGCCGGAGACGACGTCGTCATCGTCGACGCGACTCTTGTGCCCCTGCTCGCCCAGGTACTCCCGCACGCACCCGCGATCAGGCACGTCATCGTCACTGCGGCCGAGAGTCAGGCCGAGTTCGTGCCACCAGCCGAGCTGCTCGCGGCGGGACGCCCGGTCCACTCGTATGAGGCGCTGCTTGCCGGGCAGCCGGCGACGTTCGACTGGCCCGAGGTGGATGAGCGGTCGGCCGCGGCCATGTGCTACACCAGCGGCACTACGGGCCACCCCAAGGGCGTTGTCTACAGCCACCGGTCCATGCACCTGCACTCGATGGCCGTCTGCATGAGCGGCGTCTTCGGTCTGTCGGACGCCGACCGTGTGCTTCCGGTGGTGCCGATGTTCCACGCCAACGCCTGGGGGCTGCCGTATGCGGCCATACTTGCCGGGGCATCCCTGATCATGCCCGACCGCTTCTTGCAGCCCGAACCGCTTATCAGGCTGATCGAGGCGGAGCGGCCGACTCTCGCGGGTGCTGTTCCGACGATCTGGAATGGGCTGCTGCAATACGTCCGGTCGAATGGCGGGGACCTGTCGTCGCTCCGGCTGGTGCCGTGCGGTGGCTCGGCAGTGCCCCACGGGCTCCAGGAGGCGTACCAGAAGGAGCTGGGCGTCACGATCCTGCAGGCCTGGGGAATGACTGAGACCTCGCCGCTCGGCAGCGTCGCGCATCCGCCGGCGGGCCTGCCCGAGGACGAGGCGTGGCGATACCGGGACACCGCGGGCCGGCTCATGTGCCAGGTCGAGTACCGGCTGATCGGTGAGGGCGGCGTCGGGCTGCCCTGCGACGGCGAAGCCGTCGGTGAGATCGAGGTGCGCGGGCCATGGATCACCGGCTCCTACTACAAGGACGACGACCCGGATAAGTTCCGGGACGGCTGGCTGCGGACCGGGGACGTCGGCACGATCGATCCGCTTGGCTACGTGACGCTGACCGACCGAGCGAAGGATGTGATCAAGTCCGGGGGCGAATGGATCTCCTCCATGGAGCTAGAAAACATCCTGATGGGCCATCCGGCCGTGGCCGAGGCGGCTGTCATCGGAGTAGCAGACGAAAGGTGGGGCGAGCGCCCGCTCGCGGCCGTAGTCCTGGCGCCGGAAGCGACGGCCACGGTGGCCGAACTCCGGGCCTACCTAGGCGACCAGGTCCCGCGCTGGCAGCTGCCTGAGCGCTGGTCCTTCATTGCCGAGGTGCCGAAAACCAGCGTCGGCAAGTTCGCCAAGACGCGGATGCGCGAGGCGTACGCGCGAGGCGAGTACGAGATCATCGAGGTAAGCTGATCTGACCGCCGGCCAGCTTGCCCTACCGTCCTTTGCTCACCGGCTGGCGGTCCCGGTACCCTAGGGGCCGGCCCGGTAGGGCTACCAGGAGGCTTCGCCTAGTCCGGTCTATGGCGCCGCACTGCTAATGCGGTTTGGGTTCGCGCCCATCCGGGGTTCAAATCCCCGAGCCTCCGCTCTCTGACCTTGGAGTCGGCCGACTGTGTTCAGTTGGTACGCCTATAGCAGTACTAGCTGGGCACGGACGACGTAGCATCATCGTGCCACGGAGGGCTGACCATTGACGTCTGGCGACCAGACCTCGCAAGTCCAGCTGCTGACACGCGCCTGCACGTCAACGAGCAGCATCCTTGAGAAGGTGCCCCGCGAGCAGCTGAGGCTCCCGACGCCGTGCCGCGACTGGGATGTGCATGACCTGATCGATCACATTGTCGGATCGACGCGCTTCTTCGCCGAGCTCGCCGAGCAGGGATCCTCGCCGGAAGGCCAAGATTGGCCCAGCTACGCCGACGGCGACTTCGTAGCATCGTTTCACGACTGGGTCGGCCGGCTCATTGCTGCGTTCTCGGTTGCTGGCGCGATGCAGCAGACGATGATGCTTCCCACCGGCCCCACGCCCGGATCACGATGCATCCAGGTGGCCACCGGAGAGGTCTTTGTCCATGGCTGGGATCTCGCCGAGGCTACGGGCCAGGCAATGCCCCCCGAGGCGGGCGTCGCCGACGCGCTGCTGTCTTCGGAGTGGATCTCACTGTGCACTGAGGTGAGACAGAGCGATCCGCCGCCATTCGCGCCCGAGATCGACGTTCCTCGCGACGCGACCGCCCTTGACCGGCTGACCGGGTTCCTTGGGCGTGACCCAGGCTGGTCCGAAGCGCTCTAGCCGCGGTCGCAAGCTGCTGGAGGGCTCTCACGGCCCCATTCCCGGCTAGCCCGCTCCCTGCCGCGACAAGCGCAGCCGGGCGAGCAGCTGCTGCAGCCTGACCAGCGCGGCGCGCAGGTCGCCGTCGTCAAGGAGGAACGCAACGACGCCGAACGCGATGATGGCGCAGCAGGCCGCGGCCGCGCCGACACCCGCATCCAGCAGCCTGTGACTGACATGCAGCGCATTACTGACGGCCGCGCCGGCCATAGCGCCCGCGCCGGCAGCGGCTAGACCTGCCAGCGTCGCGCGGCCGAATCCGTGTACGGCGGCCCGGCCGCGGATACGACGGGTGATGATTACCAACGGAATGGCGGCGGCGATCTGGCCGATGGTTGTGCCCAGCGCCAGCGCGGCAACGACAAGGTGGGCCGGGGCGAGTTCGCCCAGTATCGCCATCGCCGCCATAGACAGCAACCAGCTGGCGGCCACCGCGACGGCGGCGACCTTGAGCCGTCCGATAGCCAGCATCACTCGGGACAGGTTGGCGATCACGCCCATGCCGACGAGGCCAGGTGCGAACAAGACGAACCCCATGACCAGCTGCGACGTCTGCGATGGCTGCTTGGCGAGCACGTGCGCGGCCGGGACGGCGACAGCGGCAATCAAAGCTGCGCCTAGCCAGGCCGCGAGCACGACCGCTCGGGTTGAGCCGGCGCTTGCCTGGTCGAAAGCCGGCCCGTCGCGGGCGGCGAGGACCGGGAACACGCTCAGCACGATCGACAGGACAAGGATCGCGTTGAGGGTGCTGAAAACCTGGTTCGCGTAGTTGAACAGCACTAGCGCGCCGGTGGAGCCGCGACCGTTAGCGAGGCTGATCACGACGAGCGTCCACAGGTCGCTGGCGACAAGCTCGATGACGCCGACCAGGGCCAGACCTCCCGCGCGGCGCGCGACGCCGGGCGGGAACCGCAGGACCGGGCGCAACCGCAGGTGCAGCCGCCAGGTCGGCACCGCAGGCACGAGGACAAGGGCGGCGATCCCGAGGGTCGTTCCAACCGACAGGACCAGCTGAGCGGTAACGGGCAGCCTGGACAGCGGCAGCCCTTTGCCGAGCGGCGCGAACGCCAGATAGGAAGCGATGAGCACGAGACTCGAGACAAGCGGCGCCAGGGCATATCCGGCGAACCGGCGGTATGCCTGCAGGAGGCCGAACAGGACCACTGACAGTCCGTAGAGAACGACCTGCGGGGCAAACACGCGCAGCATGTCCGCCGTAGTGGCGACCATGTCCGAACGGACACAATGCGCATTCGGGTTAACCGGGTTGAGCAGGGAGGCGACTGGCCCGGCCACTCCGATGACGATGAGGGTTAGCGGCACCAAGATCAGCACCGACCACGTCAGCAGCGCCGAGGTGATCTGGCTGACCAGTGCCTTCTGCTCTGGGTCAGTAGCCGATCGCTCGGCCGAGCGTGCCAGCACCGGAACCATGGCGCTAGTGAGCGCGCCCCCGAGGACAAGCTCATAGACCAGGTTGGGGACCTGATTCGCGGTCGCGTAGGCGGTGCCCAGACAGGTGGCACCGACGGTCTGGGCGAACACGACGGTGCGGACCAGGCCGAATATCCGCGACAGTACGGTCAGCCCGCCGATGACTGCGGCGCCGCGCGCGATGCCAGGGGCGTCCCGCAGTCGACGCCCGGTGGCGTCGGTTGCTGCTGGGGCCAGGCCGGTCACGTGCTACCACCTGACCTCGTCGGCACACCCATTCCTGACCTCTGCTGCTCGCGGGGCTGCTGCGGCTGCTGGCCAGCAGACTTCGGGATCGGCACGAGCCGAAATGGTGTGCAAGCTAGACGCGCCAACCGCTCATTGAGATTACATGGAGACATCGGCGGATTGGAGTACAAGTGGTTACGACCCAGGGTGCCCGCCAGCGATGACGTATCGACCCCAGCTGTACCCGGTCTCGGTCAAAGGAGTGGTCGTGAGGGCCGGGCATGTCCTGCTCCTGCGGAACGAGCGGGATGAATGGGAACTCCCCGGTGGCAAGCTGGAGCTCGGCGAAGACCCGGCCTGCTGCGCTGAGCGCGAGATCGCTGAAGAGGTGGGCTGGAAAGTCGCAGCTGGCCCATTGATTGACGCGTGGCAATACCACATTGCCGACAACGCCGATGTGCTCGTGCTCACCTACGGCTGCTACCCGGCGCCGGGGACGGGGGAGCCCTCTGTCAGCCACGAGCACAGCGAAGTGGGGCTGTTTACCGTCGCAGCGGCGGCTGAGCTGCGGATGCCAGCCGGCTATAAGCGGTCGATTGCCGCGTGGTACCGCCAGCTGGCATCGGAGATCTGAGCAGAAGGTCCGGGCGGACAAGCTCGTGCGGCCGGACGCCAACCGAGTCATCCGGCCGCACGAACCCCGGGGAAGGGGCAGAGCGCTTGGATCAGAGTTCGTCCGCTGGGACGGGAGGCCGGGGCTTCCTCCCCGCGACACCGTCGTCGGGGCCTGGCGGCAAAGGACTACCGTCGTCCGGTTCGCCCCAGGGGTCTGGGGGTCCGTCCGTGGTATGCCCATCTTCCATGTCGTCTGCGCTCGACGGGAAGAGCATCCCACAAATGAGCAGGTAAAGCTGCTCGGGGTAAGGAATAAATTCGACGTTTCGCAGGGCCTGGTCCTGGCCGGCCGACTCGACGATGAACTCGCCATAGCCCAGCAGCCGTCCCGCGAAGGACCGCTTGAAGCTCATGTCGGTGACCTTCGTCAGCGGCATCATGTTGATCTGGCGGCTCAGGAATCCCCTCGTGAGCAGCAGCCGCTCAGTGGTCACCACGAAATAGTCAACTGACCAGTTCAGGATCTTCCAAACGAGCCGGAGCAGGAGTAGCAGCCAGAGCACCCAGAGCACTACGCCTGCGATGCCGTGTAGCACCGTCGCGCTGAGTATGCCGGCAATTAACAGTCCAACGAGTGTCTGCGCACTGGCGGGTATTAGCATCGCTGGATGCTGGCGGACCGTTGCAACCTGAATCTCGCGTGGCAGCAGGTACTTGTTGATCGCGACGGGTGAGTCGGAGGCTGAACGGGGCTGACGCATGTTCTACAGCTTGTCTACGAAGCGGGACATGGAGTTGCCCGCGGACTTGAGCCCGTTAAAGGCGTGCTGGAGGGCATGTGCGGCGCCGGTCGGGTTAGTGGCTAGGTAATACACGATAAAAATTACTATTGCCCATGTGATGACCTTCCGCAACACGTGATCACCTCCCCGAAGCTGCCACAGCAGGGTCGCTACTGCGAGTGAGCAAACCGTTCGCCTAAGTCAGTGCCCTCAGCATAGCTCAGTGCATTTTTGGCAACCAATGACCGCTAACCCAAGTAACCATACGGGATCACCCTCGAGCCTGTGTGCCGGCGCGCGGGCAGTGACTGTAAGCGCGGCCGGGCTAGCTGAAGCCGGCCACGAGCACGATCTGCGCACATGCAGCGAGAGAGTCTGACACCATTTCTCTTCTAAGATCCGAGTCAGCGGAGTGCCGATGACCGATGTAAGCCCGAGCGACTTCGCAGTCGTCATCTACCGAGAAGATGACGTCTGGGAGGCCGAGGTCCTGCCAACGGCGCTGACCGAGAACCTTGACGGGCTAATACTGGCATTGCGTCAACAGCCGGGCATCGGCGGAGCAATTGGCCTGACGGCCGTTGGCGATGACTTTTTCGTAGCATTGCGAGTGCTTGGCAATAACGTCTCCGTCTTCCTCTCTGACGTCACCGCCTCTGTAGACTGGCCGCTGGCTCGGCAGGTACTCGACTACCTCGAAATCCCCGTTCCCGAAGACGAAGACCTCGACCAGGTCCTGCCCGTCGGTGACATGTCAATCTTCGCGGATCTCGGCATTGACGAGATGGAGCTAGGCGCGCTGTCCGGTGATCTTGATCTGTTCCCCGATGAGGTGCTGGCCAGCCTGGCACGGCGAATCGGGTTCGGGCAGGCGCTGGAGCGCGCCCTGGACTCAGCCATCGGCGCTTTATAGCCGGCGGATGCGCGTTGACCGGGTATCTGGCCAGCTTTGAGCCCGCCATGCGGCTGGCGATTGCCGAAGCTCGGGCAGTCGGCGCCGACGTGCCAGTGGGTGCCGTCGTCCTGGATGCCGAGGGACTGGTGATCGGCCGGGGCCGTAACGAGCGCGAGTCGAGGGCCGATCCCACCGGCCACGCCGAGATCGTGGCCCTGC
>Ga0335074_10003298_pt1 | contig 21974 bp, 23 predicted proteins | sample Lox_Sample_23_FD_206715 | JGI IMG/M metagenome (GOLD analysis project Ga0335074, IMG submission 206715) | Soil microbial communities from Loxahatchee National Wildlife Refuge, Florida, United States - Lox_Sample_2.3 | ecosystem: Environmental > Terrestrial > Soil > Wetlands | place: USA... | reverse complement strand
GAATCGCTTGGCCTGCCCGTGATCGACCATTGCGAAGATCCATCGCTTTTTGCTGGCGGCGTGATGCGCGAGGGAAAACATTCCGCCCGGCTTGGACTACGAGGAATTCCATCGCAATCGGAATCGATCTGCGTCGGGCGCGACGTGGAAGTCGCCGGCCTCACCGGCGCGCGGTTGCACATTGCGCATATGTCGACGCGCGCATCGCTCGACTACGTGCGCGCCGCCAAAAAGCGAGGCCTTCGCGTGACTTGCGAAGTCACGCCGCATCATTTCACGCTGACGGACGAAGACGTGCGCTATGACACACGCTACAAGATGAACCCGCCGCTCGCTTCGCGCGGCGATCGCGATGCTCTGATCGAGGGGCTTGCCGATGGCAGCATCGACGCGATTGCTACCGATCACGCACCGCATCACGCCGCCAGCAAAGACGTCGAATTCGATCGCGCGCCCTTTGGCGTCACAGGATTCGAGACGGCTCTCCCGCTCGGCCTCACGGAATTGGTCCACACAGGCAAGCTTTCGCTGATCCGCCTTGTGGAACTATTCACCACAGGGCCCGGACGAGTGCTCGGGATTGAGCGCAAAATCGCCGCGGGCCAGCCCGCCGATATCACGATTTTCTCTGCGGACCGTCCCTGGACCTACAAGGCCGCTGAGTCGCCAAGCAAATCGCGCAACACGCCCTTCGATGGCCGCGCCTTCCGCGGCGCGCCGGTGGCGACGATCGTCGCCGGGCGCACTGTGTATCAAGGCTGAGCGACTATCTCCCGAATCTGTTCTTTAAGCCGCCGGCGGAACACTTGCCGCGAGCCCCAGCTTCTTCTCCAGCGCTTCGAGAGAAATGCCTTTCGTCTCGGGATATACAAACAGAACGACCAGAAACTGCACGACCATCATCGCGGCAAAGAACCCGAACGGCGCTGCGTGCGAGCGTGCCGCGATCACGGGGAACGTCAGCGCGATCAACGCATTCGTGCTCCAATGCGCGCTACAGCCCAACGCTTGACCCTTCGCGCGCACGGTGGAAGGGAAAATCTCGCTGATGTATACCCAGATCACAGCGCCTTGTGAGATCGCGAATGAAAAAATGTAGACGATCAGAAGCGGCAGAAGCCAATTCTGGTGCTGATTGCGCGCAAAAATTGTCGTCACTCCGGCAAGGGCCGCAGCACATCCAACCGATCCAATAAGCAACAGTTTCTTACGGCCCATCTTGTCGATCACCGCCATGGCGACAAACGTCGCCAGCATGTTCACCAGCCCCACCGCGACGGCTTGCGCCCCGCCGGAAAGCGCGTTGAATCCGGCGCCCGCAAAAATGTCATTGAGATAATAAAGGATGGCATTGATGCCCGAAAGCTGGTTCAACGTGCCGATCGACAGCGCCAGGAAAATCGGAAACGCATATCGCCGTACAAAAAGGCTTTCTCCGTGCTGCGACCGCGCCCGTTGCACCGCAGAGGAAATCTCGCGCAATTCCGCGTCCGGGTCGGAGTCGCCAATTTGCGCGAGCACCCCGCGCGCTTCTTCAGCGCGGTCGCGCGTGATCAGCCAGCGCGGGCTCTGCGGAATGCCGAAAAGCATCGCAAAAAACAATAGCGCCGGCGCGATCGCAACGCCAAATTCGGCGCGCCACTGCAGCTGCCCCAGATTGAGGTGCTGCACGCCGTAGTTCGAAAGATACGCCAGCAGAATCCCAGCGACGATATTGATCTGAAACATGCCGACCATTCGCCCTCGCCACGAAGCAGGCGAAATCTCCGCAATGTAAACGGGTCCAACCACTGACGACGCGCCAATGCCCAGCCCGCCAATAAAACGCGCGGCCAGCAACATCGGCCAATTCAGCGCAAGGCTCGATCCGATTGCAGAAACGATGTAAATCGCAGCCGTGATGCGCAGCGTCGCCCGGCTACCGATCTCCTGGCCGACCACTCCGGCCGAGATTGCGGAGATCACCGTACCCACAAGCGCCATCGAAACCGTCAGGCCCAGCTGCACAGGACTCAACCGATAGACGTGGACGAGGCTATCGGTTGTGCCGGAAATGACCGCGGTATCAAACCCAAAAAGCAAACCAGCCAGCGAGCCCGCGAAGGCCGCCCTGATTAGCTGCCCGTTTAAACTCAACGCAGCCCCCTCTCGCGGCTGAGCTGGTTCGTCTGGTTGCGTGCGAACTCGATGATCTCAGGCGAAAGCCGCGGAATTGCCGACACATGCCGTGTGACCCAACTTCCCATTTTGGCCGCCAGCTCGAGCGTGGTGCGCCACGGCCAACCTTGCGATCGGCCAAACAGAATCCCCGCCGAAAACGCGTCGCCGGCCCCTACGGCGTGGACTTCTTCGCCCGCCCCCTCGGCAGGCGGCATCACAATCATCTCGTCGCGCGTCAGAACCATTGCACCCCGTTCCGCACGCGTCACAACCACTGCCTCAAGGCCAAACTCATCCAGGAAAAATCTCATTCGCGCCAAGATTGACTCTTCCCCTGTATCCGTCAGCCGCATGCCGAACATCTCGCCGAGTTCCATCATTTCGCTTTCGTTCGCCTTCATCGCCGAACTGAGCCGGCAACTTGCTTCGACAATCTCACGCGAGTAGCCGCAACTCCCGCTCAGAGTGCTGCGGCGAAGATTCACGTCGTAGAGGCGCCACGCATTTTTCGCACGCCTTAGAAAGTCTCGAATCGTCTCCCGCGACACCTGCGAGCGCTGTGCCAAACTACCAAAACACACGGCGTCGCATCGTTCCGCCAAGGCGTCCCTCTCGGCGTTGCATCGCATGTAATCCCAAGCCACATCCTGCGTGATTTCAAATCCGGGCTCTCCGTTGCGGACGAACACAGACGCTGTCCCGGTGGGATGCGCATCGGTCGCAATGTATTCCGTTGTCAGAGAATTTTCCGCAAGCACCGCGCGCGCGTGGGCGCCCCATTTGTCGTCGCCAACCGCGCTCACCACAATCCCTTCACCCAATTGCAATGGCTCCAGCAAATGGTGCGCGTGAACAGCCACATTAAGCGGCGCCCCTCCCAGAAAGGCGGTTCCATCCTCGAAGATATCGATCAGCGCTTCGCCAAGCCCGACGAATTCCAGTTTTTTGTTCATCTTCTCCGCAGCACCGCGCTTCAGCTGCGGCTGCCCGCGGCGCGCCACATTCTCTGCTCCCGAAGCCGGAGAAACAAGGCCAATTCCGCAACGCGATGGCCCGTTGCCGGATTGCGCATCGCTCATCACATGCGCCATAGCTCCCCGAGCCGAAAGCCCCTAAGCTTTTAATTCGCGAGAAATCCATGTCAACGATGACCAAAGAACGGCGCGGCGTCGAAGTCCTCGGATCGATGGCTTTGGCCCCGCCCAAGCTCGATGAATTCCAATTCGTAAAAGTGAATATCGATGGCGAAGTCGCCCGCCTCACGCTCGACCGCCCTGACCACAATCTTCTGAATGAGCGCATGCTCAGCGAAATCGCAGCCGGCATTAATACGCTGGGCGAGCGCAACGCAATCAAGCTGATCGTGCTGGACTCGGCTGCCAAGGCGTTTTGCGGCGGCATCGAACTCGGTGAATACACGCAGCGGCGCGTTTTTCAGCTTCTCGATGCGTTCCACGGCGCTTTTTCAGCAATGCTCGATACTTCGAAGCCGGTGCTCGTCGTTGTCAACGGTCCCGCTTTTGGCGGCGGTGCAGAGCTTGCCGCCCTCGGCGATCTGGTGATCGCCACACCCAAAGCTCGTTTTGCGCAGCCTGAAATCCGGCTCGGCGTGTTTCCTCCGCTCGCTGCGGCCGTGCTTCCTTACATTCTCGGCCCCAAGCAGGCGCTCGAACTCGTTCTCACCGGCGAAGCAATCACGGCGGAACGAGCGCGCGAACTCGGACTCGTGAACTGGCTGGTCAACGAAGATGAACTACCACAGAAAATAGCCGACGTCGTGGCACGAGTCACCGCGCAGTCCGGGCCCGTGCTCACAATGGCGAAAAAAGCTATTCTCGGCAGCCTGGGCCTTCCGCTGCGTGATGGCGTTCGCAATTCCATGAAGGTCTTTCTGAACGAATTGGCCGATCTCGAGGATTCCCAGGAAGGCTTGCGAGCGCTCGTCGAGAAGCGCGCGCCAAAGTGGAAGAACCGCTAGTTCGCAAACCGCAGCTTAGCTTTCGAAGATTACTTGTGCGATTGCCAAATTCCCGCTGTGCGTGATCGTCATCACGATGCGTTTCACGCCGAGACCATCCGCAATCGCTCGCGCCGCGCCCGCAAGTTTTAGCGTCGGCCTGCCGCTCTCCTCGCGCACCACTTCGATATCGCGCCAGCGCACTCCCCGCGCCCAACCCGTGCCGAGCGCCTTCATCGCAGCCTCTTTCGCCGCGAAACGACCGGCATAGCGCTCGTACGGACTGACGTAACGCTGGCAATATGCCGCTTCGGCCGGCGTGAACAGTCTCTCGATAAACGGCGCGCCGTGGCGCTTGATCGCTTGTTCGATCCGGTCAATTTCCGCTACGTCCAAACCAAGTCCGACGATCAACGCCCTCTCCCTCGAAGCTCACAAACACCTTGCGCCGTCACGCGCCTGTCGCGCGATTATATATGAGGCGCCACCCGGCACGACCGAACGGATTCCATTTGCTAAGCTGGACTTGAGATGCCTGCCTCAACTGAAAAGACCGCTCGCCGCACGCGACAACGCGCCATTTCGAAGCGCCCCGTGACGTCCAGCTCAAGCGCACGATGGCCTCTGAGGCGAGTCGGCCGCTTGCAGATTCTTCAATCGCCGAATCTCGCTCGCCTCGATTGGCTGCTGCACGGCTTCAGCACGCGTCCTGGGGGCGGGAGCGAGTTCCCGCACGGGACCCGAAGCCGCCCGGTCGCGGAAACTGTTCTGAATTTGGGCTTCACGGATTGGGACGTTCGCGAACGCGTGATCGCGAATCGCGAAACTTTCTTTCGCGCCATAGGCGCGGCAAAGCTCCGCCGCACAGCCCTGCGCCAGATCCATTCGGACATCGCCTGCGACGCTGGAAGCGCCTCGGCTGCTGACGAACCGCCGAAGGCCGACGCGCTTTTCGCAAGTGACCCCGGCGTTCTTCTCATCGTGCAGGCCGCTGATTGCGTTCCAATTCTGCTCGCTGACCCGAAGCGCCGCGCGATAGCCGCGATTCACTCCGGCTGGCGTGGCACAGTGCAGCGCATCGCTCAAAAAACGCTCGGCCGCATGCAAATGCAGTTCGGGACGCGGCCCGCTGATGTGATCGCCGCCATTGGGCCCTGTATTGGTCAGTGCTGCTACGAGGTCGGTAGCGACGTGGCCAAAGAGTTCCACGCCCAGTTTGCAAACGCTCGAGAATGGTTTGATGGCCCTTTCGACGCGCTCGCCTCAGGCGAAAACGATCCCAATTGGCTGCCGTGGCTCACAATGCGTCCGCCCGGCCACCCACCTCCAACTCCGACCGTGCGGCTCGATCTCGTCGGGGCAAACCGCGCGATCCTGATTGAGGCCGGAGTCCCGGCAAAAAATATTTCAGCGTCGGGATTCTGCACGGCTTGCCGTCCCGACCTCCTTTTCAGCTATCGACGCGAACGAACCACCGGACGGATGATGGCCGCAATCGCCATCCGATAGCAATTTGCCTATCCGCTTGTCGACGCACGCTCATTTCTGATACTCTCGCGCCAATTCTTGGGAGGCTTTCCATGCCCTACTGCTCGAAGTGTGGCGCGTCTGTCGATACAGGTGCGGCTTTCTGTCCCTCGTGCGGCTCCGCCCAAACCCCGACCAACGTCACCGCCCCGCCTGCAGGCGCGGCGGCCCCATCGCCCGCCGTTGCCCAGACCGGGCTATCCGAAAACGTCGCCGGCGCGCTGTGCTATTTGTTCGGCTGGGTCACCGGCCTGATTTTCTATTTCGTGGATAAACGCCCGTTCGTTCGCTTTCACGCCGCGCAATCCATCGTCACCTTCGGCGCCCTTCATATTCTCAGTTTCATCCTTGGGATTTTCTTCGGGATTGGCCTCCTGGGATTCGGCGCATTCAGGGTCATATCGCTCGGCTGGGGTCTTTATTCGCTTGTCGAACTCGCGGCCTTCGTCCTCTGGATCCTTCTTATGATCAAGGCCTTCCAGGGCGAACGCTTCCGCCTCCCCGTCGCCGCCGATATCGCCGAGCAGATCTTCGGCAAGTCTTAACGCGCCGCGCCTCTTTTGTTCCCGGCGCACTTGTGCGGCGCTGCGCACCCTCGCAAAAAACAAGCCTTCAACTCCCGCTTGACTTCCGGCTCCGCAAACGCCATCTTTATTGACTTTCCTCTCGGGCCCATTTTGCCCGGGCGGCGCAATCAAATCCGGGGTGCCTGAATTGAAGGTTCGCGTCTGCTTCCACGATCGGTGTTTTGATGGAGCTTCATCCGCGGCGATATTTTCGCGTTTTTATCGCGAACGTATCTCCGCCGACGCCGAATTCCTTTATACCGGCATGACTCACAAAGCGTCGAAACCCTTCGACAACGGCACTTTCGACGGCGACGAAAACGTCATCGTTGATTTCAAATATTCCAGCTCCCCTCTGCTCACCTGGTGGTTTGATCATCACCAGAGCGCTTTCCTCACTCCCGAAGACGCCGAACATTTTCGCCACGACCATTCCGGCAAAAAGTTTTACGATCCCGATTTCAAGTCCTGCACCAAATTTCTGGCGACCATCGCTTCGCAAAAATTCGGCTTCGACTCAGCACCCATCGCCGACCTCATCAAATGGGGCGACATTATCGACGGCGCCCAATTCGCCTCGCCCGAAGAAGCTGTCGGCCTTGCCCATCCGGCAATGAAGCTCGCGCTCGTGATTGAAGCCGCTCCCGAAAATAACCTCGTCCCCCAGCTCATCCCGCATCTCGCTTATCGCTCCTTGCAGGAAATGATCGACCTCCCCGTCGTCCAAAAGCATCTCGTCCCGCTCCTCGAACGCCATCAGCGCTCGATGGAAATCATGCGCGAACGCGCCGATTATCGCGACGGCGTCATCTATTTCGACGTCAGCGATCTCGACCTCGAGGGCTACAACAAATTTATTCCCTACTATCTCTACCGCGACGCCACCTATTCTGTCGGCGTCAGCGCCTCGCCCGCGCGCGCTAAGGTCTCTGTCGGCACCAGCCCCTGGAAAGAGGCTTCTGCGGACGTGAATCTCGCCTCTCTTTGCGAAAAATATGGGGGCGGCGGCCACGCGCGCGTTGCCGCCATTTCGCTCGGTCCCGGCGATCTTGTCCGGGCGCGTCAAATCGCTCAGGAAATCACCGCCATTCTGCGAAAATCATAATTGGCGATGAACTTGGGCGACATTCTCTCCGTAATATTTTTCGTCACTGCGATTGTCTCGATCGCGTTCGTCTATTATCTTCGGCGCTTCCCCCGCGTGTATATTCCCGACTACGCGCGCGGCGTCCGTTTCATCAAAGGGTCGTTCCGTGACGTGCTCGGCCCCGGCAGCTACCAGAATTTCACGCGCCGCGTCCAGATCGAAGTAATCGATATGCGTCCGGTCCCTGTGATTCTGGACCGCATTTTCTACCGCGACGCGCTCCAGTGCGCTTCCGTCGTTAGCATCGGCGCGGATATGCTGGTCGGCGATCCCTATCTCGCCGCAACCACCCTGAAGAATAGAATCGGCGACTCTCTGCCCATCGTTCGCGATACTCTGCGCTCCACATTATCTCGCGGCATCGCAGACGAGAGCCCCGAATACCGCGTCAAGGCGGCCGAAGACCTCGCCGGCGCAGTCAACGAGGAGCTAAGGCGCCTCGGTATGAAGATTTCGAATGTTGAGATCACGGAGCTGTCTTCGCGCTCCTCTTTTGGGCGTGCGGCGATTGGTCCTAATTGAATTCCGGATCGCAACTGAACACCCGCATTTTCGCTCGATCCTGCAGCACGCGGGCTTGCAAGAACCTTAAAGAACTTTGAAAGAACGATGATCGTTACGATCCTTTGCCTCGCCTTCGTCATAGCCAGCGTTGCTATGCGTGTCTTCGGTGGTCGCCCCGGCAGTGTTACTTTGCTCGAATACCAGCGCGGCATCCTCTATCGCCGCGGTCATCCGGTCCGTGAAGTGGGCACCGGACGGCATCTGATCTTTACGGGAATCGAAAGACTGATGGTTGTCGATACCCGCCCGATTCAAGTCAGCTATGAGGATCAGGCCGTGGCCCTCCGTGACGGCTCGGCGGCGCTATACAGCGTTTCCGGCGCGGCGCGTGTCCAGGACGCCAAGAAGGCAATCTACTCCGCCGCGAATTACAATCACGTGCCGGCGTTCGTCCTGCTTTGCTCTGCGCGCCTCGTGCTGAATAGCTCCACTTCGTCGGAGATCAGGGCGCAAGACGCCCTCGCCGCGCAAATCGTTGAGCGCGCCAAGCCGCGTCTTGCCGCCGCGGGCTTTGAGTTGCTCTCGTTCCGGCTCACGCAAATGGCCGTCACTCAGCGGACTTTCGATTGAATCGTTTATTTCGCCGGATGCCGTGAATTGAGAACTTCGTTTTCTCGTGTAGAATGTTCGTTTGCCGGGCCGCTAGCTCAATTGGTAGAGCAGCTGACTCTTAATCAGCGGGTTCCAGGTTCGAGTCCTGGGCGGCTCACCATTTTCTTTTCAAAGCACTTAGCTCCCTCCGAGATTTCCACGAAATTTCCTCATTGTGGGGACTTTTGTGGGGACTCGTCTGTGATTTCTGTAAAAAATCTCGCCACAAGAAGCTGCCAGAAGTTGCACCACGAAAAACAGGCTGCCGCGCACACTGAGCTGGCTCGGTGCATGAACAAGTCGGCCCCACGCCGCGTTGGCAGAGAATTTGAGTGGGTCGAACTCGACCGCGGCGCAGCACCACCGCGATATTGCCGAGTGTCACAAGGCGGCGGCCGTCCACACGTTTCATGCGCCGATGATCACTTGGCTTGCCACAAAAAACTCGATGAGCTGCCCGCCGAGGAAGTGCCGACGGAAGGCAACGGCTCGGACCTGAAGGCCCTGTGCAGCCATCTCGAAAAGTTGGTCGGCGCTATGACCGACCCAATGCGCGGAGCCCACTTGATTCCGACCGCGATACCGCGCAAGGGACAGCAGTCGATGCCTGCCGGGGATCCGGCGCAAGACCCTGTCCTGGCCAGCGTTATCGGGTCGACCGAATAATAAATTTCAGCGCCTGGGCGCGTAAAACCCAGGCGACGCGATCTTGCAGACGGTCGTAGCCGGCGAGCTTTTGCCCACGATTCCGCAGGCGATGCCTTGGCGCTTAAATTGACCGCGAAAAGACTCCGGCGCCGCTCAGCGTCCTATTTGTGGCAAAAACCCTCCTCGACGTGTATCCGCAACATCTTGAAAAGACAGAGTCCGACTGATTCGAACGCGGTGGGGCGAAAAGAGTAGGTTTGGGCTCGCCACGAACGCTAATTCCTTGTCCGCGTCGGATGCGGGATCTCCCGCAGGGAATGACTACGCCGAAATCTTAATCCAGAGACCCTGATCGCCGCACTTCGCGCACGGCGGAAAATTACCGATCTCTACGGTAAGGGTCTGCTGCGGCGCCTCTGCGCCTCTCGAAAAACAGCGAATGCACCGATACTCCGCGTTCTGCGGGACGCGATCTGTGATATTAAAACCGAACGCACGACCGTAGAAGTCGGCAAGGCAATTCTGCAGCTCAATTCGTGCCGAGGAGGTCAAGCGTTTCACGAGTGCGTCAGGCCTGAAATACGTAGCATGAACCGACGTGATGCGGCTCAGGTCAGCGTAGCACTCGCCGATGTTTTCCGCGGCCGGCAGGTAAAACCAGTATCCGACATTATTGCTTCGCAGCTGGACGAGGGTCTCTCCACTGATAGCCGAAGCGGATTCAACTGGGGCGACTTGGACGTTCTTCCGCCAATCCAGATCGCAGGATTGCGACACGATCATGATGCGGCTGACTCGAGCCCAAGCAAGCACAAGTTCATCCGGCTTGCTCCACGCGCTCGAATACTTCTCAGCAACATCAGCTCTGAACATTCTGGGCAAGCCGGACTCGGCTTGCTCGATCGGTGTCCCAGCTGGCGTGGGTCTCAAGATAATCCAGCGCTTGGTCGTCGGCGGTCCGAACACAACCGGGATTGACTCGACCACGTCCCCCTGAAGAAGTTCTAAGGCGTCTGGATCGCTGTCGTACCAATTCGACGTGTCCACGAGCATGGACTACTGCGTTCGACCATATCGCAGGAATGTGTGGCGCAAATCAGATGGACCGGGCAGGTCCGACTCGTTTTCGAATCTGATGGCCTCCAGCGCGGCGTCAAGCTGGACGTCGCTGGAGATTTTCTTCGCGGCATTTTCGTAATCCAACATGGCGCGTCTCGTCTTCGTGAAGGTCTCCGTCACAACCCAATCGTTTGCCTGAATTGTGCCCTCAAACACAAACTCCAATGCTGTTAGGCCGAAGTCCACCTCGGTCGTGGGAGCGAGAAGTTGCATTACATCCTTTGCGGATACGTTTTGCAGCGTGGGCACTGACAGTACCAGCCGCTGCGCGGAATCAATGTATTTTCCGACCGCAGCAACGATATCTGCTTTCGGTAGCCCCAGTGGCGGCTCAATCAGCCAGTGAGCCGAGGTGATAGGTGGATCGAAACAGAAGGCGGCCAACTCCTGTCCTGGGACGTTCTTCAAAAGAGAAAGAACAAACAACCTTATCGGCGTGTACTTGTAAGCCAAATACTCGAACTGCTGCGCGAAGCTCGCCGGTGGCGTCTGCAACAGGAGCGGCTCAAAAAAGTCCTTTTCCGCGATGGTCAGGAGATCTGACACCTGATCGTACTGCGGATACTCGTCCGGCGCTGCCTCGCGGCACGCCGCTAATTTTTTCGGAGTCAGAACGACCGGCAGTCGACCGAAAGCTCTCTCCACAACGGCTGCGCTGGTGTTGGTCATAGCCCTCCTCCCCCTCCAAAATCGCCCCCTGGAAGCTTGGATGCTGGTCCAGGGCCCCGAGGCGGTACGTTGCGCTGGATACTATCATGCCATTGCCTGTCCGCAAGGCCCGCATCGTCAATTCTTAGAAACACCCTACGAGACACCGGTACGAACGACCAGGTTGCAATTTGGTTACCACTGCGGATTCTCGGATTATCGCGTCGGGAACCGCTTCCCGGCGGCGATCGCGGAAGTGTTTTGCAGACTATGTGTCATCTAGTTCCAGGGGAACTTATACTTTCCCAACTCGATTGTACCAGTGGCCAGGGAGGGATGCCACAGAACGCCCCGGATGCGCGCCAAGTAACGCCCAGTCTTATCCATGCCCCAGACGCTTCAAGATCGCCGCTGAGGGTCCGGCACGTACAGCGTCAGACTTCCGGATTTTTGGTCCACGCTGGGCCGTGCATGGTATAACGGGCGCCTCATGCTCGATTGGTTTCAATCCCTCGGCTTCTCGGATCAGATGGAAGTCGTAAAGATTCTGGCAGCTGCCCTCGCTTTTGTGATCGGCCTGTCGCAGTACCGCAAGGGGCAAATTTGGAAGCGTCTCGAGTTTGTGTCGGCCGAGATGAAGATCTTCTTTAATGATCCGGCCGTAAGGGACGCGATGAACATGCTGGATTGGCGGAAGAAGAGAATACCACTATTCAAATTCAGAGACGAGGCCGATGACCAGTACGTTACTGTCGCCTACAAGATGGTTGCGGCCGCGCTCGGCATCGCCCCGGAAGCTCAGTACGACAAGAAACAGTCCGCGATAAGGGAAGCCTTCGAGCGGTTTCTGGAGTACCTCGCCCGATTTGAGGGGTTCATCGAGGCGACGGCTATCAAGCCCAAGGATCTGAACCCGTACCTCGATTACTGGATGAAGCTGATTTCTGGCCACGACGACCATTCGCCGGAGGTCACGAAAGAGGTGCTTCCAAGCCTATGGAAGTTCATCGACTACTACGGCTACCGAGACGTTCGCCGGCTCGTGGATCGATACCACCCTGTTGCCTTCCCCAAACACAGCAATTAGTCGTTCCAAAATCACCTGATTTCGCCCCACCTGATCTGCTACGACTTCGTCCCTGAGCCTTGAGCACTTACGCGGGGCTCTGCGTCGGCGTTTTTGTCCACATGGGGCAAAACTCGCATCAGGGACTTTTGCCCCGCTTTCTGCGCGACGCGCCGGCACGTCTTAGCGGAAACCCCCATCTGCCGCGCTATCTTTCGCCAGCTTGTCCCCCGTGCGCGCAGCCGTGCAAACCCTCACCATTTTCTTTTCAAGAATTCCGCTTCTTCGTTTTTCCCCGCAGCCAGCAAGCCTCAACGCCTGCGCCCCCACGCACGCGCCACATCGTACTGACGCCATCTCGCTGTCCTCGTGCCGTCAAACGTGCGAAGCATCCAGCCCCGGTCGGCCGCTCGCCTTCACTTGCAAACGCAGAATCACGCGCAGCCCCAGCAGATACGCCGCCGCAAACACCACGAAAAACGCGCTAAACGCCAGCCACGATTCCGCCCCCGCGCGCCGCAGCAGAATCAGCGCGCCGTCGCCCAATGCGCACGAAAGCAAAAACAGCACCACCGCGCACACAGCTTTCGGGCGCAAGCCCGCTTGGCAATGCGGACACACTGATCCCTTCGCGCCGGATAAAAACCAATGGAACTTCGCAGGAACCTGCTGATGGCATTGCGGGCAGTCCATAGGCGCACCTCGCGCACATTCGCCGCACGGCGCGCCACCCTACCACCCGGCGCCACCTTACCACAGTTCCGTCCGCACTCAAACTCTCGTTCCCCCGCCTTCGATCTTACGTCGCTGTCATACGCTCCGCGCCACGTCCCTGCGCCCTCGGCGTTAATGTTTCCGCCCCTGATCGAACGCGCACCGCACGGTGCCCTGGAACTCGGCAAGGCGTCTCGTATACCGGCCCTCATCGCTGCGGGTCTTTTGGCCGTGCTCGCATTCGCACACGGGCGTAGAGAACGTCGTTGGCAATTCGCGCTCAGCGCCGTACTGTTCGCCGTCATGTTCGTGGCTGTCAGCTGCGGGGGCGTCGGCTCTGCTGGAACTAGCGGCGGCAGTGGTGGTGGAGGCGGCCCCACCAATCCCGGCACGCCGACGGGCGCTGTTCAGCCCCTCAGCGTCTCGATCACGATCAACGGCACCACCCAGACCGTCCCAGGCCTGAGCCTCACCGTCCAATAAGGTCTGCTTGAGATCGGGCTACCCGGAATGGCCTGCCCTCGCCGCGGCCGGTCTCTGCGCTTTTCGTCTGTCTCAGCGTCTCTGCGATAAAGCTTCGCTTTTTCCCCAAAATGCGCCCCACGCTCCGCAAGCGTGCAAATAGGCCAAATTAAGCCTTTTTAAGGGCCAAAACCGTGCAATTTAGCCCATTTTTAGGTGCCAAATTGCCGCCCATCGGCCGGGTTTCGGCTGCCTGCGCTCTTCTCCTCTGCTTCCTTTGCCTTCTCTGCATCCTCTGCCTCTGTTCGCAGCGGGTCCTGGTAGTTCCATACTGCGTAGTTCCCACAATAGAAATCACGGTTTCTGCATGCTACCCTTCGATTGTTTTTGAAGCTGAAATCCGCGCTTTCGCGGAAAAAAATTCCGCGAAAAAAGTGCGGAAACAAAAGAGGAGAGGTGTGCCCGGGGCGAAGCAGCTCGCAAAACAACGAAATTCTAATCGATAGTATTTTCGATTAGAAATCGACGCAAGTACCGTATTTTCAGGCACATAGAAATTTCTAATCGATAGAAAAACAGGGGGTCGGAAACACCGAAAAGCGAACAAAAACGAAAGCGCAAAGAGGGGCTAACCGCCTCTGGCGAATCGCCCGGTGCCTTTGATTTTTGCCGCGCCGGCCCGCCGCAAGCGGTCTTCGAGGTCGGCCCGGGCGCCCACGGAGGGGTCGACGATCCCGATGAGCACCATGCCGCTGGAGACTTCGTCGTCGTAAATCTTCCCTTTTCTCCAGTTTGGCAGCCCCGTCGTGATCAGCAGCGTGATCACCGTCGTCACGATCGCGGAAAGCATCGTCAGCTCGTAAGTCACGATTCCGGTCGGCCATGGCGCAACGAGCGGCATGCCCCCGGTGATCAGCGGAAAGGGATAAGCGGTCTGCACGAATCGCGCGAGCAGAAATCCCAGCGCGCCGCCGGCTATCCCCCCGCACGCCGCGATCCGGTACATCGCCACGCTGCTTCCCATGTGCGCGAACTCGTATTCCTCAAAAGGTTCGGCGGACATCACGACAATTTTTTCGCGTGCCACGCCCGCATCGCGCAAGGCGTTCAACCCGAGGTCCGCTGCCGCAGGCCCCGGAAAGAGCCCGTAAATGGAATCGGGCGCAGCCATCATTCGGCTCCTGCTTCGCTTCGTTCGAGTTCATCCGCAAGTCGCGTCTGCCCATCGGCAAAGCGTGCGTATTCCTCCGCAGCCACCGGGTGCTGTCCAGCCTTCAGCTCCCATACCGAAATGATCGGGATGAATTTCGAAAACAGCATGTACAGCATCACCATTGCCGCAAACGTCCCCGCCGTAATCGTGATCTCCACCCACGTCGGCCTATATGCGGACGTCGCCCACGAGTACGGCAAATATTTGCGCGACAGCGACGGTACGATAATGAGGAACCGCTCGAGCCACATCCCAATCACCACGCCGATCGAGGCGATCACGCACCCGGTGATCGTCCGCAGCTTTTTGATCGCAAGAATCGGGAACGGCAAAATGAAATTGCAGAAGACCATCGTCCAGAAAAGCGGTGAGAACGATCCGCGTTGCGTCAGCCAGAAGACGGTCATCTCGGCCGGCTCATTCCCGTACCATGCCGTCAGCCGTTCCGACGCGACAAAATACACCCAAAGCAAGCTCATGACGAGGAGCAGCTTGCCCAAATTCTCGAAATGGATCGGCAGCAAATATTCCTCGAGGTGCAGGAATTTCCGCAGCAACGCCATCGCGATGATCAGTGCTGCGATGCCGCTGAAGATCGCGCCGCACACAAAATATGGCGCGAAAATGGTCGAATGCCACATCGGCACCGGAGCCATCGCAAAATCCCACGAGACGATACTATGCACCGATACTGCCACCGGAATCACCGCGATCGCCATGATGTGCATCGCCGTTTCCAACCGATGCCACTGCTTCGGCGTCCCGCTCCAGCCCAGCGACAATGCCGAATAGATCTTTTTTCGAAAGCCCACAGCCCGGTCGCGCACCAGCGCAAAATCCGGGATCATTGGCAGCAGCAGAAACGTCACGCTGCCCATCAGATAGGTATTGATCGCGAAAAAGTCCCACAGCAGCGGCGACCGGATATTCGGCCAGATGCCGCGCTCGCTGGGATACGGGAAGAGCCAGAACGCCACCCAGGGTCGCCCAAGATGAATCACAGGAAACGCCGCGCCAATCGAGAGCGCGAATACCGTGATTACCTCAGCGCAGCGCGTCACCGGCCGACGCCACGTTGCATTGCACAGCCGCAGAATCGCGGAAATTAGCGTCCCGGCATGGCTCAGTCCGATCCAGAAAACGAAATTCGTGATGTAAAAGCCCCAGAAGACCGGGCGCCGGATTCCGGCCACGCCGATTCCGTTGTCGATCTGATGCCCAAACGCATAACCCGCCACGATCACGACGCAAACGAAAAACGCCAGCACGACCCGGTAGACGTTCCCCGTCCCCTGCAATGGCCGCAGCAGATCTTCGTTAATCTGTTCAGGCGTTTTCTGCATTTTCCGCGCCGTTCCACGAACCCCGTTTCAGATACGTCACCTGCGGCCGAGCTCCGGTTTCCTCGAGCAGTTTCGTCGCGCGATTCGATCGCGCGAGCCGCGCCACTTCGCTCGTCGGATCATTCAAATCGCCGAAAACCATCGCCTTCGGTGCGCACGTTTGCACGCAGGCCGGTGCGAACTCTCCGTCTTTCAGCGGACGCTTCTCTGCCTCCGCCTGAATCTCTGCCGCCTTGATCCGCTGAACGCAAAACGTGCACTTTTCCATCATGCCCACGCTGCGGATGGAAACGTCGGGATTGAATTGCAGGTTCAGCGGCTCATCCCAAACCGGATTGAACCAATTGAAGAACCGCACCGTATAAGGACACGCATTCGCGCAATACCTGGTGCCAATGCAGCGGTTGTAAATCTGTCCGTTCAATCCCTCGGCAGTGTGATAGCTCGCAAACGTCGGGCAAACCGGCTCGCAGGGCGCCGCCGCGCACTGCTGGCACAGCACGGGCATGAACTTCGCTTTTATGTCGGGGTATTCGCCTTCGTAATACCGTTCCACGCGAATCCAGTGTTTTGCGCGCCCGCGCGCTGCTTGATCTTCGCCAACCGTGTCAATGTTATTTTCCGCATGGCACGCCACCACGCACGCTTCGCATCCCGTGCAGCGGTCCAGATCAATCACCATTCCCCATTGCCGCGCCATCGTTCACCTCGCAACCTGACCGTCTCAGCGTCGCTTTCCTCGGCGTCTTCTGCGTTTCGCCGGTAAGCCTTCTCTTTCTTGGCGCTCGCCAGCCTATCTCGGCTCGCGGTCTATTTCGTCTTCCCTGAAACTTCCACCAAAAAGCGCCAGCCGCCCTACGCCGACCTTCGAAATCTTCACCCGGGTCGCGCCCCACGCCAACGCGCCATTTTCCGTGCTCATCGGCGCCAGGATCGCGATCGGGTTTGCGCCACGCCCGCTCGCGTACCGCGTATAGTGCTCGTGCCCCTGCCCGATCGGCATCGCCACCGCATTCGGCGCAATTCCCGGCGAAATCATCGCGGGCGCGCGCACCGTTCCATGCTGCGATGCGACCTCAATTAGATCCGCCTGTGCGATCCCCAACTTCTGCGCCGTTGCGGGGTTGACCTCCACCCAGCTTCCCCACATTGCGCTCGACATCGGGTCGGGCGCTTCCTGCATCCATGGCAGATTCGCCAGCGAGCCGTCGTAAAACATCTGAGACGGGAAGGGCAAGAAATAAAAAGGATACTGTTCCGGGTCGCCATCGAATTGTGCCGTTGTCGTCCTGATGGTCGTGCCCGTCTCTCCTAAGCGGATTGCTGCGGGTTCGGCTTCCGCGCTCCACCACCCCCCGGCAGCTTGCACCTTCGACCAAAAGTCATCCGCGCTCGTAGCAGTCACCGAACCACCTTTCACGCTCTGGTATTGCGCCAGCGAAGCTTTCACCGCATCCTCATATGATTTCCACGGCAGCGCCTTGGCGGCATCTCCGCCCGTCTGTTGAGCGATGGTCAAGAGTACGTCCGGCATGGACCTTGTTTCGTGTATCGGATTCATCGCCGGTGGCGCCACGTTCACGATCATGCGTGTCGTGCCCGCTTCCGGCGAACCATCCATCCACGATTCGAGCGGCGAGCTGTCGGGCAGAATCAAATCCGCCAAAATGCTCGTCTCATCGACAAAGCTGCCGAAGCTCGCGATGAACGGTACTTTTTCAAGCAGGGCTTTCACCTGCCATGCCTCCGGCGTGGCGAACACGGGATTCGCTCCATAAAGCAGAAGCGCCTTCGGCACGCTCGAATTGATCAGCTGCACGACATCCCGGATCGAACCGTTTGCCCCACGACCTGAAGCGGTCGCACCGCCAGCCACCGCTGTCGGAGAAAACTCGATTCCTCCGGGCTTTCCTGCGCTCCCGAGCAGCATGTTCAACGCGTTTACCGCCAGCGCGCTGGCCAGCCCATTCGTCTGCGCAGTTGCCAAATCTCCGATCAGCACCACGGCTGGCCCGTTCGAGGCACTTTCATGGGCAATTCGAGTAATCGTCGCCGCACTTATTCCGGCCTGAGCAGCAGTTTTCTCCGGCGCATATTCCGTCAGGCCCGTCGACCACCCATCGATCGCCGTACCTAAGGCTCCCGCCGCGTTTGCCGGGCGTAACTTGTCGCCCAAAATCACATGTGCCAGGCTCAGTGCAATCGCGCCTTCCATGCCCGGCGGGCACGCGATCCACTCATCCGCATTCGCGCCCGTCTGGGAAACGCGCGTCTCGAACTGCACGAATTTCCCACGCTGCCCGGGCCGCTCGCGCATGGCTCCATAGCCGACCGACTGCGCGACTGGCGAATTCCAAGTGCCCAGAAAGTCCGCACCAAACGAAATCACATAATTCGAGTGCGATAGATCGATCGTCGGCATCGCCGCAATTCCGAAGCTTTGTAAATTCGCTTCTTCGAGCACGCTGCGATCGAACAGTTCGAACTCAACCGGTGAACCGCCAAACGCCTGCGCAAAACCTTCCACGATGGTTCTGCGCTGGCCAATCAGCGGCGCCGTCAAAAATAGCAGCGCGCCTTTTTGCTTAGCTGTCGCCAAAGGACCAAGCTGCGCCTGCAATCTTTTCAGCGCTTCGTCCCACGAAATCAGCTGATATTCGCCCGACCCTCGTTGGCCGGTCACCGCCATCGGGCCCTTGATCCGGTCAGGATGGTACGTCACCTGAAGCGCGGCGTGGCCCCGCGGACACAGTTTCCCGTGGCTTACCGGATGTGCCGGATTGCCCTCGATTTTTTTGGCAAGGCCCATCTTGATCAAGCCTAGTTGGCCGTTGCGCACCACTTCCGCGTCGCCCTGCATCACGCGAACCTGCGTGCCGCACGCACTCTGGCAAAGCGTGCAAACGCTTGGCTTCCACGTGGCGATTCCGGGAATCAGATCCTCTTCCGGAATGAACTGGATCAGCTTGTGGTCCGGATTCCCGCAGCCTTCCAGAGCCGCTACCGCCCCGCTTGCCGCCGAGATTTTCAGGAAATCACGCCGCTGCATCAAATCCGTCCTTGGTCTCTCATTTCCTCAGTAGTGGCAAGTCACACAGTCGATCGAGACCTTCTTCTGTTCATGACACGTGATGCAATACCCCATGTCGAGCTTCACCGCTTGCACAGCAACTGTCTGCTTCGTCATATCGCCGTGACATGTGGAGCAATCAATTCCTGCTCGAATGTGTGGCGCGTGGTTGAACTTCACGTGCGCCGATTGCTCGAATCCATAGACGCGCTCCCATGGAATGTTTTCACCGCGCGACTGGTAGGCGGCTATTTTTTGGATTTCAGGGTTAGTGGTGTCAATCGCGACGTGGCAAGTCATGCAGAAATTCGTATTCGGAATCGTCGCATCCGGGCCCTCATCGACCCCGGTGTGGCAATAGACGCACTGAAGCCCATTCGCCAGGTGGACTTTGTGAGTGAATGCGATCGGCTGCACCGGCGTAGAGCGGATCCCGAAAAACTCACGAACTGCGGCTAAGATCGAACTGTGGGCTGTGGTGTAAACTCCGGTGTCTTGCGCCGCCAGCGGTGTCGGCGCCGGGGCCTGCGCCTTCGACGAGCGCCCCGCGGCAAGCCATAAACCAAGGCTCGCTACGCAAATCACACCCGTCATCCGCGCCCACCACCTGATTGAACGAACCCGCAAAAATATCCACCCTGTCGGTCAAGAGTTCGCGTGCGAACGCACATACTACATTTCCTCCTCTGGGCTGTAAACGAGAAATCAGTGTGTGCCGAAACAGTGGAAGCGTCGTCACAAAGCGACGATCCTGCGCACGCAGCAATTTCCGTTCTTGGTCGCCACATTTTCCCTCTTGACAGAAGGACAATCATCTGCTACATGTTGTAACGCTACAATGAATAACACACTCAGGCCCCGCAATCTCGGCGAAGTCGAACAGGTCGTGATGGACTACGTCTGGAATTATGGACCGTGCACCGCAGAAGCGTGCCGTGAGGCTCTGTCCTCCGAACGTCCGATGAAAGAGTCGACCGTTCGCACCATTCTTCGCCGCCTTGAAGCGAAAGGCTACGTCGCGCATACCCTCGAAGGCCGCACATTCATATATCGCGCCGCCGAAGCACGTGAGAATGTCGCCGTTCGCGCCGTGAAGCACATTATCGACCGCTTCTGCAACGGCTCCGCCGAACAGCTCCTGATCGGCATGGTTGACCACGATATGGTTGACCGCAAGGACTTGGAACGCCTTGCCCGCAAAATCAGCCAATCGGTTGCAGCCCGCAAATCACCCGCAAAGTCTCCTGTACGACCCGCTGGAAAGGACGAAAAATCATGAACCCGGACTCGATCGCGCGCTCCTCGTCGCTCCTTGTTCACCTCGTAGACCCCGCAGTGCGCTCGCTCGCGATCGGAATTGCTGCCGCTTTGTTGCTTCGCATCTTTCGGGTGAAGAACCCCCCGGTGCGTCTCGCGGTTTGGACCGGCGTTCTTTATGCCGCGCTCGCCATGCCTTTACTCGCGCCGGCGATCCCACCGCTATTATTGCCGATTCCCGTTTCGCCATTATTCGCCAAGACAACCTCGGCGGCTGCCATACCCTTCGCAGCCCCAAAGGCAGATTCCGCGAATATCGGCTTTCCCACGAATCGGCTGGACTCGGTTCAGAGTTCTGGCTTCGTCGCGCGCGCCGACAGCAAAGCGCTATCTCGAAGCGCGAGTCATACCGTTCCCTCATCGCGCGCAGCCTCAAGATTGAGTGAATCTAAGAATGCGGCCCTCGGACCAATCGCTTTCGACCGAGGGCGGCCGTCGCGCGGATCCGTGAATTTGGCGGCGACGCGAACTGCTGCCGACCCAGCCTTCCCATGGACCACGCTAGCGGCGGTGATTTTCTGCGTTGTCGCGTTGCTGATGTTCGCCCGTGTCGTCGTTGGCTCGATTGTTGGTGGCCGCCTTGCTCGCTCGGCCCAGACGATTGCCGACTGTGATGCGATTCGAATACTGCTTCGCCAGGCACGCATCGGCGGCGTTCTGTCGCCGCCACGACTCGGAGAGTCTGATGTCATTTCCGTTCCGCTCACACTCGGCATTTTTAGGCCAGCGATCCTGCTGCCGTCATATTGGCGCAGATGGGACGAACCCACGCTGTCGGCCGTGATCGCACATGAGGTGTCGCACATCGCACGCCGGGACGCGCTCACTCAACGTCTCGCGCTGATCCATCGCGCCCTCTTCTGGTTCAGTCCGCTCTCCTGGTGGCTCTATCGCGCCCTTATGGACGCCGCCGAAGAAGCCAGCGACGAAGCCGCTCTTCTTGCCGGTGCCGATCGCGCCTTCTATGCCGAGACTCTTCTCCGATTCTTCGCGGCGCTCTCGGAAAGCTCCGGCCGCGTTTATTGGCAGGGGGTCTCGATGGCGTCGCCAGGCGAGGCCGATCGACGCGTTGACCGCATTCTCAGCTGGAAAGGAGCAGTTTCGATGCGTATCAGAAAATCTTTCGTGGCAGGTCTCGCCGTACTCGGGGTTCCACTCGTGCTGCTGACGGCCGCTGCGCGTCCATCGACGTCGAGGCAAGATTCCACGGTGCCGGCGGCTCCTGCAGTACCGGGGTTCCTGAGAAATCATGCGACTCGCCCCGAAGCTCCCGTTCATGCGGTCGCCGTTCTCGAACCTGCGCCCGTGATTCCCGCTGCGGCCGATCCGATTCCGGCGCTCGCACAAGCCGCGCGACTCCCAGCGCCGTCAGCTGGCCCGCAAAACCCTGAGCCCCCGGTCGAGCCGCCTGCTCCATTGGCACCCGGCGTTTCCGCCGCAAAGCCGACGCCCACGATGCACGGGGGTCCCAATAGCTCCTACAAGGATCAGATTCGAGCGCTTCAGGAACAGATCAATCAGGAAGTACGAGAGCAGATGAAGCAGCTGAAAGACGACAAGCAGTGGAAGCAGAGTGTGAACGGCCAAGTCCTGAAGAGCCTGACCATGCGCCTGGACGCGATGCCCAAAATCGCAATCCAACCGTTTGATTTCAACTTCCAGATGGGCGCCCCGGTGAAAATCAACATTGGCGATGACGGCAACCGCTTCGTGATCGTCTCGAACGATTCTCCGGTCATCATGTCCGGCGATTCGGAAGACGTCGAACACGCCACGGCACTGCGCAGCAAAATCAGCGGCGACTTCATCTGGTTTCAGCACGACGAAAAGTCCTACATCATTCACGACCAGGCTACGGTCAA
>Ga0335074_10003297_pt1 | contig 21976 bp, 12 predicted proteins | sample Lox_Sample_23_FD_206715 | JGI IMG/M metagenome (GOLD analysis project Ga0335074, IMG submission 206715) | Soil microbial communities from Loxahatchee National Wildlife Refuge, Florida, United States - Lox_Sample_2.3 | ecosystem: Environmental > Terrestrial > Soil > Wetlands | place: USA... | reverse complement strand
TGTTCTCCGTCATCGGGGCCGGCACCCGCCATGTGCATGTCCTGGGCGTGACCGCGCACCCAGATGGCGCATGGACGGTGCAGAAGGTCCGGAACCTGCTGATGGATCTGAGGGAGCGCACCAGCCAGTTCGGATTCATGGTCCGCGACCTCACCACGGCCGTGACCGGCCACATGAGGACGTCGGAAACACGGCAGCGCGGGTCTTGGGCGGACTGATCAACGAGTACCAGCGAGCCCGTGTGACCACCATCGACCCAGCCATGACATCGCAGGTCAACTGCCACGACGACGTAATGAAACCCGGCAGTCGGTTACTCGGTCACCCCCGAGCATGTCTTCTGGGCTTCGAGGCGCTGGAGGCAGTGGGTGAATTGTGACGTGTATCCGGGATTCGTTGTGTGCCACCAGAGTGGACTTTACTGGCGGTGGCCGGTGCGGGGGCGCTGGCTGCTGTGACCGCGTGCCTCGACCTCCGGGCGGGATCACCCGGGGAAGGGTGACGACGCGTCCGGACCGCTCCAGAAATACTGGAGGAGTTAAGTGTCTCGCGACTCTACCCGGAAGGTGCGGCATGGCATCGACAAGAACAAGGCACATTCGAGACACCAGTGAGCCCCCCGCGGAGGGCTCCGGCCTGATCATCTTCGCGGTGGCGCTGCTGATAATTCTAGGCGTCTTCAACCTGATTTACGGTATCGCGGCGATTGCCCGCTCCCATGTGTTCATCGCCAATGCGCACTTCGTGTTCGGTGACCTGCGAGCATGGGGCTGGGTCGCGCTCATCGTGGGCGTACTGCAGGTGCTGGCGGCGCTCGGAGTGATGGCAGGCAACCAGCTGGCACGCTGGTTCGCCGTAGCCGTGGTCGCACTCAACGCCATCGCCCAGATGCTCTCCATCCCCGCCTACCCGTTCTGGTCCCTGACGATCCTCGCAGCGGACGTCGTTGCGCTATGGGCCCTGTGTATCTACGGCAGCCGCGAGAACCTCGCCGACTAGGCGTCCGAGTCGAGCCACTGTCCGAGCTAGGCCAAGTATTCGGTGATTGGCTGTGCCTGACTGGGAACGCCGCGAATGGGCCGGTCGGCCGGGCCCATGCTCGGTGGATGCAGGTACACGAGACCAACCTGAAGCAGCTCGTTCAGAGGGAGAAGCAGTTCCGGGTGCCGTTGTGGCAGCGCCAGTACACGTGGCGGATCAGATCACCAACTGCTGTGACGGGACATCCTGGAACAATATGTGCAGGCCTCCGATGGCGGCGCTGGAGCTCGGTCGGAACATTTCCTTGGCAGCATTGTCTTGTCACCGGTTCCTTCCCTCGCAAGTGAGGTCGCGTCTTTTCTGATGGCTTCGACAACTTGGACAGCTTGGGGCGGAGCTTCGGTGATCACGTGACATGCCCGTCCGATTCGGGCGCGTCAGGGATCCCCTCGCCCTCGGGTGAATCTGCCTGGTTTAGCCCACGGCTGGCGCTCCGGCGGATGAGCCTGCGCTCGGGTATGCCGGATATTTCGGCCTCGGCGGGCCGGCCTGCCTGGCGGGCGAGGTGCCGGGCGTACCGGTTAGCCAGCGGATCGGCGGTGGCGCCGTGGGCGATGACGCTGAGCACGACGGTGATGGTGATGACGGCGGCGGCGTGATCGGCAGTCGGGCTACCCAGCTCTTCCAGGGCTAGGAGGCAGAACACCACTGACGCCAGGCCGCGGGGACCGAACCAGGCCACCAGGGCGATCGTTGCCCGGTCGAGCCGTGTGCCGGCCAGCACGACGGCTATCGGCGCCATCCGGATCACCGTGAGGCTGAGGACCGCGTACAGGACGATCTGCCAGTTCAGGACCTCCACCGCGGGTGCCACTGCGACAGCGCCGAACGCCAGCCAGACCAGCAGGGACACCAGCGCGCCCGTTTCCTCGACGAACGGAATCAGGGGCTCGCCGCGCCGGCCAGCCGTGCTGCCGAACGCGAGCCCGCCGACGAACGCGGCGATGAACCCGTTGCCGTGCAGCGCCACCGCGGACGCGTAGGCGCACACCGCCAGGCCCAGCACCGCCGGGCCGGCAAAGCCCTCGGCGACCCAGCCCCGCTTGCGGGCCGCGTTCGCCAGCAGGCCACCCGCAACCCCCGCGGCCACGCCGACGACAATTCCCAGAGCTAGCTCCGCGACCGCTGCGGCCGGACCACGGCCAGCGACCGCACCTTCGGTCGCCGCTCCCGCCAGGGCGACCGACACAAACGGCGTGGCGATCCCGTCATTCAGGCCGCTTTCCACGTTGATCAGCCGGCGGATCCTGGCTGGTACCACCGGGTTGGCCAGCATGCCGGCACCCAACGCGGCGTCGGTTGGCGCCAGCGCCGCGCCCACCAGCAGCGCCAGCCAGATACCGGCGCTGCGGTCCAGGGCGAGCGCCAGCAGCGTGCCCAGGCCAATTGTCAGCGGCAGCGCGACCCCGAGCAGGCGCAGGTACAGGCCCGCATCCACCCGCAGCTCGTGCAGCCCGACCCGCGACGCGTCCGAGAACAGCACCAGGGCGAGGGTGAACTCCGCCAGTTCCTTGATCAGCTCCTTACTGGGTGCCACGCTCAGGAACGCCAGCGGCCCATGGGTCAGCAGCAGCCCGGCAACGACGAAGGTGATCGGCGCGGTGACGTCGAACCGTTCCAGCCGCGCCGACAGCGCGCCCCAGCCGAACACCAGCGCTGCCACGATGGCCAGGTCGGAAACGCTCACGATCTCACCCGCCCTCCGCTCTCGTGGGCGACCTCCGGGTCCTGGCCGGTACTACCTGAGGCAGGACTCTCACGCGGGCGCTGCGGCTGGCTCGCGGCAGCTCGAGGTAGACCAAAGACTCCTCGCGGCCTGAGAGGCGCCGTCAGTCCTGTTATTCGAGAGTGGCGACCAGGACGGCCTTTATGGTGTGGAGGCGGTTCTCGGCCTGGTCGAAGACGATGCTGGCGTCGGAGCTGAAGACTTCGCCGGTGACTTCGAGCCCTTCGGTCATCCCGGTGTGTTCCATGATCTCGCGGCCAACCGTCGTATTCGGATCGTGGAATGCGGGCAGGCAGTGCATGAACTTGACCCTGGGGTTGCCGGCGGCTCTCATGAGAGCGGTGTTGACCTGGTACGGGGCCAGGACCTTGACGCGTCCGGCCCAGACGTCTTTGGGTTCGCCCATGGAAACCCATACGTCGGTATGGATGAAGTCGGCACCTGAGACGGCCTGGGCGGGATCCTCGGTGACGGTGATCCGGGCGCCGGTCCGCTCGGCGACCTGGCGGGCCAGGTCGACCACGTCTTTAGGCGGGTGCAGCTCGGCCGGGCCGGCCAGCCGGACGTCGCTGCCCATCAGGGCGCCCATTACCAGCAGCGACCGGCCCATGTTGAACCGGCAGTCACCGACAAACGCATAGGTGAGGGCGTCGTAGGGCTTGTGGCTGGCCTCGTGCATGGTCAAGAAGTCGGCCAGCATCTGGGTGGGGTGCCACTCATCGGTCAGCCCGTTGTACACCGGCACGCCGGCGTGCTCGGCTAGCGCCTCCACCTCAGCCTGCTGGTTGCCCCGGAACTCGATCGCGTCGTACATCCGGCCCAGCACCGCGGCGGTGTCGGCGATCGATTCCTTGTGCCCCAGCTGGGACCCCGAGGGGTCCAGGTAGGTCACGTGCGCGCCCTGGTCGTAGGCGCCGACCTCGAACGCGGACCGGGTCCGGGTGGAGGTCTTCTCGAAGATCAGCGCGATCTCCTTGCCTTCCAGCCGCTTGACCTCGGTGCCGGCGTATTTGGCGAGTTTGAGCGCCTCGGCGAGCTGCAGCAGGTACCGCAGCTCCCGCGGGGTGAAGTCGATCTCCTTCAGGAAACTGCGGTTTTTCAGGTTGAACGCCATGATGGTCTCCTGGGTCCAGGCGCGGTCAGAATGCGGGGTCGCGTTCGATGGGGCAGGTCATGCAGTGGCCGCCGCCGCGGCCCTTGCCCAGCTCGAAGCCCTCGATGGTGATCACCTCGATGCCTTGTTTGCGCAGCGCGGTATTCGTCCCGGTGTTCCGCTCGTAGGCCACCACGACGCCAGGCTCCAGCGCGACGACGTTGTTGCCGTCGTCCCACTGCTCGCGCTCGGCTTCGAAGGAGTCCCCGCCGGTCTCGATGATGCGCATCTTGGCCACGCCCAGGGCCTTGGCCATCAGCTCGGGCAGCGTCCCATGCTGCTCCTCGGTGACGAGCTCCTCGGCGGAGGCCCCCGGGCGGATCGCCCAGGTCCGCGCCCCGTAGACCACCTGCGGGAACAAGGTGACCAGGTCCCGGTCGCACATCGTGATCACGGTGTCGAGGTGCATGTAGGAGCGGGACTTGGGCAGGTGCACCGCCAGCACCTGCCGGGCCGCCTGCGCCCGGAACAGGGAGCGGGCGATCCACATCACCGCCTGCGGCGTGGTGCGCTCCCCCATGCCGATCATCACCGTGCCGTTGCCGATCGGCTGCACGTCGCCGCCCTCGACGTGGCACCGCCCCCAGTTCTCATCGGCCCCGCCCAGCCAGATGGGGAACTCTTCGGCGGCGAACATCGGGTGGAACCGGTAGATCACTTCCATGATCATCGTCTCCGGCTGCCGGGCGGGCTTGGTCATCGGGTTGATGGTGACCCCGTTGAAGATCCAGCACGAGCAGTCCCGCTGGAACAGGAAATTCGGCAGCGGCGGCAGCAGCATGCTTGTCGGATCGGCTTCCTGCCACATCAGGCCCGCGTCCCGGGTCACATCGGCCCGGGTGATCCCGCCGATCAGGAATTCGGCCACCAGCGCGGCATCCGCCGACTCCACCCACTCCCGTGCCACCTTTGACCCGTTGATCCCCACCTGCCGCTCGTTCAGGATGTGCCCGCACACCCACTCTTTGGCCTCGGGCTTGGCCAGTGCCTCGGCCAGCAGCTGCTCGGCCTCGAAGACCTCCACGCCCCGCTCCTGCATCGCCTCGCGGAACATGTCATGCTCGGCCTTAGCCCGGCTCACCCACAGCACGTCGTCGAACAGCAGCTCCGCGGCGTTCGCTGGGGTCAGCCGGGTGTGCTCCAGCCCCGGCCGGTGCACCATCACCCGGCGCAGCCTGCCCACTTCGGAGTGCACTCCAAATGGCATGTTGATCCACCTCGTTACTTGGCCTTTGTCTTTGGCCTTTTTCTTGGCCTTTGTCTTGATTCTGCTTGTGACTTTCCTGGGAGGATTGTTAAGTGATGGCCTGAATGACCGGGCCGGCTTTCACCTCTGCGCTTTGCGTGGTGCTGGTCTTGCTCTGACGCCGCAGCTGGATGACCTTGTCGACCGCGACGACCGCGGGCGCGATGAGCGACAGGGCGAGCACGATGACCCACTCCCGCCCGCTGAGCGAGGTGGTGTCGAGCAGGCGCTGGAGCATGCCGAGTTCGACGGCGGCCCAGGTCAGGATCCAGCCCAAGATGATCCAGCCCAGGTAGGGAAACACCGGCGAGGACCACGGCGCCTGGCGTTCGCGGCGCATGACCAGGCCGATGTTGACCGCACTGAACGAGACGATGGCGAAGGCCATGGTCATGTTGACCGACGCGGCCGTGGTGCTGGGCTTGCCGGGTCCCCATTCGAGCACGGACAGGGCGGTGGCGGCGATCACGAACCCGAAGATGAACCAGCGGATGATCCACGGGCGGGTGACGATCTTGGTGCCGGGCTTGCGCGGTGGCCGCTGCATGACCCCGGGGTCGGGGACGTCGACGATGAACCCGATCACCACGGTGATGACGACGAAGAACTTGCAGAACAGCAGCTGGAGCGGGAACAGCGCGACGCCGCCGTTGATGTTAAAGATGGTGGCGTAGACCATCAGCTGCAGGACCGAGGACAAGATGGTCAGCTGCATCCTGATGTAGGTGGAGATCCGCCGGTAGATGTCGCGGCCCAGGTCCACGGCCTGGACCAGGGTGGCGAAGTTGTCGTCGGTCAGCACGATCTTGGCGGCCTGCTTGGAGACCTCCGAGCCGCTGCCCATGGCCACGCCGACGTCGGCCTGCTTGAGCGCGGCGGCGTCGTTGACCGCGTCGCCGGTCATCGCGACCACATCGCCGGATTGCTGCATGAGCCTGGCCAGCCGCAGCTTGTCCTCCGGTGCCACCCGGCCGAACACATGCAGCCGGGGAAGCTGCTCGATCACCTCGGTATCGGACAGGTGCTGCAGTTCGGTGCCGGTGATCACGCCGGGCCCGAGGCCGAGCTCGTCGGCGATCGCGCGGGCCGTGATGGTGTGGTCGCCGGTGATCATCCGCACGTCGATCCCGGCGGCCAGCGCGGTATGGACCGCGTCCCTGGCCTCGGTGCGCAGCGGGTCCACGATCCCGACCAGCGCGACGAAGACCAGGCCGGTGACCGCGGCCATCGGGTCGGCCAGCGCCGCGGTCATCGCCGCGTCATCCATGTCCTTGGCGGCGAACGCGAGCACCCGCAGGCCGCGCTCGGACAGCTGGCGGTTGGCGGCCAGGATCTCGTCCCGGACGGTGCCGGCCGGCACCTGCTGGCCATGCCACAGCGCCCGGTCGCAGCGGTCCAGGACGACGTCCGGCGCGCCTTTGACGGTGACCAGATGCGGTTGGGCGATGATCGGGCCGGCCAGCCAGTCCGGGCGGTCGTGGAAGGTGGCCATGAACTTGTACTCGGAATCGAACGGCACCTCGGCCCGGCGGGGCAGCGCCTGGCGGGTCTGCTCGGCGTCCACGCCCATCTTCGCGGCCAGCACCACGAACGCCGCCTCGGTCGGGTCGCCGATGACCGACCCGTCGTCGCCCACGGTGGCATCGGTGCACAGCACCAGGCCCAGGGCCAGGTTGCGGAAGTCGGGCGGCGCCGCCCCGGCCACGCCCAGGATCGCGCCGGTCTTGACGTAGCCCGGGCCTTCGATCTTGAACCAGTCACCGCCCCCCAGCATCGCAGTGGCCGTCATCGCGTTCATCGTCAGCGTGCCGGTCTTATCGGAGTTGATGACGGTGGTCCCGCCCAGGGTCTCCACGTCCGACAGTGACTTGACCACCGCCTTGTGGTCAGCCAGCCGCCGCGCCCCCGAGGACAGCATGGCCTGCACGAAGGTGGGCAGCCCGGTCGGGATCGCCGCGATCGCGGTGGAGATGCACAGCAGCACCAGCGTGGTGGTGTCCTGGCCCCGCACCAGGCCGAAGATGGCGATGATCGCCACGGCCGCAAACGCGATCGTGCCGAACACTTTGGTCATGCCGTCCAGTTCGCGCTGCAGCGGGGACCGGGTCCGCTGGGTGGCGGTGACCATCCCGGCGATCTTGCCCATCTCGGTCGCGCTGCCGGTGGCCGTTACCACGATGGTCGCGGTGCCCCGGGTGACCTGGGTGTTCTGGAACACCAGGTTGGTCCGGTCGCCGAGGGCCACCTCACCCTCGGGCAGCGTGCCCGCGTCCTTGGGTATCGGCGCGCTCTCCCCGGTCAGCGCGGCCTCCTGCAGCTCCAGCGTGGCCGAGGACTCGATCCGCCCGTCCGCCGGGACCACGTCCCCGGCTTCCAGCAGCACGATGTCACCCGGCACCAGCTTGGTGGATTCGATCTGCTCGACCTGCCCGGAGCGCCGCACCCGGGCCTGCGGCACCTGCAGCTTGGCCAGCGCCGCCACGCTGGCCCGGGCCTTCAGCTCCTGGGCCGTGCCCATCACCACGTTGAACGTCACCAGCCCCAGCACCACCACGGCCGTCGCGATCTGGACGATCGCGAAACTGGCCGCGACCACGATCAGCAGCATGATGTTCATCGGGTTGACCAGCTGGGCCCGGCCCACCACCCACACGCCCGGCGGCGGCTCGGCCGGCAGCTCGTTCGGCCCGTACTCCTCCAGCCGCCGCTCCGCTTCCCTGGCGTCCAGCCCCTGATCAGGGTGGACACCCATCTGCCCGGCCACGGCTTCCGGCGACAGGGCATACCAGGCCAGGTTCTCGGCGGGTTGCTGCACGGTGGTCATCTGAGCTCCTCGGAACGGTTGCGGCTTACCCGCGCCGCACCGGCTGGCTTAGTGCGCGAGCTGGACATTTTTCGTCCTGGTGTCGCGGAAGTGTTTCCATCCGTAGTCCAGGGCCACGCTCAGCAGCAAGATGCCCGCCAGCGTGGCGATCGAGGCGGGCTCGTGGATCAGGGTGGTGAACACGAACGTCACGAAGACCGCGCCGGCCGCCACGATTGCCAGGATGAGCATCAGGAGGTTCGCGCCGGTCTCGGAGCGGATCCGCAGGTGCGCCGCGGTGATCATGGTGAAGATCACCAGGGCCACCGCGCTGCCGATCGACGCGATCGAGTCCAGATTGAACACCACGGCCAGGACCAGGCACACCGCTGCCTGGATCAGCAGCCCGTTGGAGGCCCGGCCGCCGGCCTTGCGCGCCATCAGCGGCGGGAACTGTCCCGTCTCGGCCAGCCGTTCGGACAGCCCCTGGGCCGGGTACAGCCCGGCGTTGGTGGCCCCGGCGGTGGCGAACAGCGCGGTGACGGTCATCAGCCAGTAGCCCGCCCGGCCCAGCGTGGGCTCGGCGGCCACCGCGATCGCCGTCCCCCCGGAGGAGATCACCTTGTCCACCGTGAGCGTGCCGAACACGCCCAGCGCGATGGCCACGTAGATGACCGTCGCGATCCCCAGCGCCAGGTACATCGCCCTGGGCAGCTGGCGGGACGGCTTGGCCAGGTCCTTGGCGGTGAAGGTGATGATGCCGAAGCCCAGGAAAGCGAAGAAGGTCAGCGCCACGCTGGAGATGATGTCCTGGAACGGCGGGTACCCGGAGAACGCCAGCAGCGACGGGTGAATGTTCACCAGCGTGACCACCGAGAAAAAGGCCAGGATCCCCAGCACCACGTAGACGATCACGGTCTGCGCGCCGGCCACGAGCCCGGACCCGGCGACGTTCAGCGCGGTCATGACCACGATGATCAGCGCCGCGAAGAACTTGATCCAGGCGGCGTTCTCCCCGGCGAACGTCGAGGTGGCGTAGCTCCCGAACGACACCGCCACCATCGCCGTCACGATGGCGTTGGCCATATAGGTCAGCCACGCGGTGATCCCGGTGAAGTGGCCGTTGCCGGTCGACCTCGCCACGTACTCCAGCAGCCCCCCAGCCGACGGGTACCGGGCGCCCAGCTTCGCGAACGAATACCCCTGCAACGCCGCGACGACCCCGGCGATCAGGAACGACAGCCACACCGCCGCGCCGGCCACCTCGCCCGCCGCGCCCAGCAGCGCGAAGATCCCCGCGCCCACCATCGCCCCGACACCGATGAACGCGGCCTGGCGAATCGTCAGGTACTTCTTTTCGGGCGGCGTCTCCGCGGACCCGCTCACGTCCGCCCGCGATTCCTCGCTCATGACCCGGCCGCCCCAGCCTTACCCGTCTGCACCGCGTCGTTGCCGGTGTGTGTGCCCTTATCGAGGCTGACCGCAGCTTGATCATGCGCCGTGGGCGCGACGATGTTCGTGCCTGCCTTTCCCGCGATGATCTGGGCGATATCAGCGAGCGAGCCGATCGCCGCGCGGTTGCCGGTCGCGGCCGCGAACCGAGCGGCGGCTTCGACTTTGGGGCCCATGGACCCGGCCGCGAACTCATAGCCGGCCAGCTCCAGTGGCGTCACCTGGCCCAGCCGCCGCTGCTCCGGGCCACCCCAGTCCAGGTAGACGCCGTCAACGTCGGTGGCCATCACGAACAGCTCCGCGTCCACGTCCTCGGCCAGCAGCTCACTGGCGAAATCCTTGTCGATGACCGCTTCGACACCCACCACGGCGCCAGGACCCGACGATGGGTACATGGTGGGGATGCCCCCGCCGCCGGCGCAGATGACCACCGCGCCGCGGTCCAGCAGCCAGCTGATGGGCTGGATCTCCAGGATGCGCCGTGGCTGGGGAGAGGGCACCACCCGCCGCCATGCGGCACCGTCTTGCCCGAACGCCCAGCCCTTATCGGCCGCCAGCGTATCGGCGGCCTCCTTGGCGTAGACGGGGCCGACAAACTTGGTCGGGCTGGCGAACGCCGGATCATCCGGATCCACCACGATCATGGTGAGCAACGTCGCCACCTGCTGCTCCGGCGGCAGCAGGCTTCGCAGTTCCTGCTGGATCAGGTAGCCGATCATGCCCTGGGTGCCCGCATCCAGGACGTCCAGCGGGTACGGCTCGGCGCCAGCGTACGACTCGGCCTGCAGCGACAGCAGGCCCACTTGCGGCCCGTTCCCGTGCACGACCACAATGCTGTGCTCCGCGGCCAGCGGCGCGATCGCCTCCGCCGCGATCGCGATATTCCGGCGCTGCACCTCGGTGGTCATCGGGTCCCCGCGCCGCAACAGCGCATTACCACCCAGCGCGATCACGATCCGCATCGTCAGGGCCCCGTTCGCTGGTCAGCCGCCGTGAGACCGAGCTGATGCGGTCTCTTCCCGGCAGGCCGTTCTCCGGCAAGCCCCAGGACTCCTCCGCAGAGGAGAACTATCTCTGTCATAGCTCACTCCTAGGTGGCCAATCGTGAGGCGTGACCGCCGCCTGCTCCCGTCCCGTTCGAGCCGGTTTCCCGCATCCTGTTCGAACGGTCTTGAAGTGTCGCCACCCTTCGCAGGGTGATTCCGGCGGCAGGTGGTGGGCGTCGCCCTTTGGCAGCTCGGCGTTCACGAGGCAGCCGCTTCCGGCGAAGGGAGGAACCGCCCGGCAGGAATGGCCTTAGCGGTGGTGCGCCGCCGCACTGCTTTGCGGATTTCTGAGACCGCGATGATCGAGGACGCCACGGCTATGCATACGAGCCACTGCTGGACGTCGAGGCTGGTGGTCTTCAGGAATGCCTCCAGCGGCCCGAAGACGGTGGCCAGCAGGAGCGTCAGCACGGACACGCCGGTGGCGATGTTGAAGGTCTTGTCGGAGACGGTATCGAGGCTGAACGCGGTGCGCCGTTCGTCTTTGGTGACGATCGAGAAGAACAAGGCGTACAGGGAGAACGTGACGACGCCCATGGTGTGGGCGATCACCAGCGTGTGCGCCTGTTCGGCCCAGCTGAGCACGCCGAGCGTGCCAACGCCCATCACCAGCCCGGCGGCCGCGAGCCAGATGAGGAGTCCCCGGCTCAGGATGGGCTGGTCGGGCTGGCGGGGTTTCCGGTCCATCAGCCCTTCGGCGGCCTTGCCGTAGCCCAGCCCGATCGCCTGGAAGAGCAGGGTGGTGAAGTTGATCCAGAGCGTTTGCAGGGGCAGGAACGGCACGCCGCCGGCGATGTTGAAGATGCTGGCGCCGAGGAAGGAGATGATGAAGCCGAACAGGCAGCCCATCTGGTAGCGGATGTATCTGACCAGGTTGTCGTAGAGGCCGCGGCCCAGTTCTACCGCCTTGACGATGGTGGAGAAGTTGTCGTCGGTGAGGATCATGACCGCGGCTTCCTTGGTCACCTCGGTCCCGGTGATACCCATCGCGATGCCGATGTCGGCTTTCTTCAGTGCCGGGGCGTCGTTGACGCCGTCGCCGGTCATCGCCACGATGTGACCTTGGCGTTTCAGCAGGTCCACCAGCCGGACCTTATGTTCAGGGGTGACGCGGGCGATCACGCCGACGTCGCCGATCTCCTCCAGCGCCTGCTGATCGCTGAGGGCCCCGAACTCGGCGCCGGTGATCACCTGGCCGTCAATGCCCAGCTGGCGGGCGATCGCAGCGGCGGTGACGGCGTGGTCGCCGGTGATCATCCGGACGGTGATGCCCGCGGCCTTGGCGGTGGCGATCGATGCCCTGGCGGTGGGCCGCGGCGGGTCGACGATCCCCACCAGGGCCAGCATTTCCAAGCCGTCCACCAGCGGAAGCAGATCGCCTGACGGGTCGAAGGCGGCCGGGTCGAAGTCCTTGCGCGCGGTGGCCAGCACCCGCAGGCCCTGCTCGGCGAGCCGCTGGTTCTCGGCCAGGTACAGCTCCCGGAATCTGCCGTCGGCCGGGACTGGCCCGGTGTCCGCGTCGAAGACGGTGCCAGCGCGGGCCAGCAGCTGGTCAGGTGCGCCCTTGACGAAGCACCGGACCACCTCCTGGCCCGATTCGTCCGTCATCTTGTGGAACGTGGCCATCAGCTTGTAAGCCGCATCGAACGGAAGCTCGGCGATCCGTGGATAGGCCTGCCTGGTCGTCACCGCGTCCACGCCGCCCTTAGCGGCCACGGCGACCAGCGCGCCCTCGGTCGGGTCGCCGATCAGCTCGCCGTCGCTGATCACCGCGTCCGAGGCCAGCACCATCGGCATCAAGAACTCATCCAGCTGAATCTCGGCCTGTCCGGCGACCCTGGTGATCTGCCCTTCCGTGGAATAGCCCCGGCCCTCGATCGAGTAGCGGCGGCCGACAACCGCCATCTCGACGGCGGTCATCTGATTCAGGGTCAGCGTCCCGGTCTTGTCCGAGTTGATCGCCGAGGTCGACCCCAAGGTCTCCGTCGACTGCAGCCGCTTCATGATCGCGCCGACCTTGGCCAGCGCCTGTGTCCCGGAGGCCAGGATCGTCGTGACCACCGCAGGAAGGTTCTCCGGCAGAGCGCCGATGGCGAAGGCGACGGCAGCAGTGAACACCGCCGTGAACGTGTCACCGCGGGCCAGGCTCAGCACGATCGAGACGATCAGCGCGACGCCGGCGATCCACAGGATCTGGCGGGTGAGCTTGTCGAGCTGGCGGGTGAGCGGCGACTTGGCTGCCTGCTCGGCCTGCAGCATGCCCGAGATGTGGCCCACCTCGGTCGCCATCCCGGTGGCCGTGACGACGAACTGGCCTGCGCCGCGGGTGACGTTCGTGTTCATGTACACCATGTCGGTGCGGTCCCCCAGCGGGGTATCGGCTGCCGCAACGGCCCCGGTGCCCTTGGAGACGGGCAGGCTCTCCCCGGTCAGCGCGGACTCGGCGACTTCCAGCGTCGCCGCCTTCAGCAGCCGTCCGTCGGCCGGGACGATATCACCGGCCTCGATCGAGACCAGGTCACCGGGCACGAGCTCGGCGGCGGGGATCTCCCTCAGCTGACCGTCCCGTGTGACCTTGGCCTTGACGATCATCATCTGCTGCAGGGCGGCCACCGCCGCGGCGGCCTTCCCTTCCTGGCGCAGGCCCAGGACCGCGTTGAACAGGGTCAGCAGGATCAGCACGACGCCGGTCTCGAACTCCTTGAGGAACAGGCTGACGATGCCGGCCACCAGCAGGACGACCTGCATCGGATCGGCAAACTGACGGACAAACGCCCGCCACCGGGACTCAGCCTTCGCAGTGTCAAACGTGTTCGGCCCGAACCGCTCGGTGCGCGATGGTATCTCGGCCGAACTCAGACCGCTCCGTCCATCTACCTCCTCCGCCCGCAGGACCCGGTCGGCGCTCAGCGCGTGCCATACGGGTCCATCGGTGCCTGACATCAAGCCGGATGCGGGCGCCCCCGCAGAGGCGGTCATCTGTTCTCCCCCGCCGGCGGTTCCGATCCGCTCAGCATGAGCAACGCGCCCGCGACGGGCGCGGCGCGGCCACGATGAGAGAGACCGAGCCGCGGGCCGTGAGGCTGTGCCCGAAAATCGCGGGCAGCTGCGTTGGTTCTTGTCATCGGGCGTCCTCCCGGGGGTGGCCTCAGGCCGTCTGCATCCGGTCAGCCGGTCTTCGCCGGGCAGCCCGCGGTCTGCTGGGCGGCCTGGATGTAGGACACCAGGGCGTCGTTCGGGACCCCGGTAGCCTTCTCGTGCACGCTGCTGGTCGCTTTCGCGGCTGTGAGCAGCACCCGCAAGGCGGCGCAGTTGCCGGTGGTTGTGGCGGCGTCGATCTGCTGCTGTAGCTGGGAGTTGTAGGTGGCCCATGGCACTTGCTCGGCCGTGTCGCAGCCGCCGGCCAGCAGGGCCGCCGCCAGGACGGAGCTGGCCAGGAGGATCCGGCCGGGCCGCCGGGGCCGGCCTGGCTGCCGGGCCGGGCCGGGTGGGGGGTGGGTGGTGTGCATCTGTGTCGCCTATTTCACCGAGCCGCCGAGGGCGGGGACGGCGACCCCCAGGAGCATGGCCAGGCAGGTCAGGATGATCAGGATGCCCAGCAGGGGCGCCACGAACTTCAGGTACCGGTCGTAGCGCACCCGGCTCAGCGCGAGCCCGCCCATCACGATCGCCGAGGTAGGGGTGAACAGATTCATCCAGCCGGACGCGGACTGGTAGGCGGTCACCACCATCGCCCGGCTCACCCCGGCGAAGTCTCCCAGCGGGGCCATGATCGGCATTGCCAGTGTCGCATGCCCCGAGGAGGACGGGACCAGGAACGCCAGCGGGATGTTCACCAGGTACATCACCACCGCGAACGCCCCCGACGACAGCCCGCTGACCGCGCCCTCCAGAGCGTGCAGAACCGTGTCGGTGATCCCGGCGTTGTTCATAATCACCGTCACCCCGCGGGCCACCGCGATGATCAGCGCGGCGCCGATGAAATCACCGGCGCCGGAGATAATGCCGGTGACCGTGCCCTCCTCGCCGAGCCCGCCGACCAGCCCGACCAGCACCGCGCCAACGATAAACAACGCGGCCAGTTCGGGGAAATACCAGCCCAGGGTGATGCCCGCCAGCGAGGAGCTGAAGTCGCCCCACGGGATCACCGAGAAAATCATCAGCCCGAACGTCAGCCCGAAGATCCACAGCACCGTCTTCTGCCGGCCGGTCATCGGCTCCGGCGGCCCGGCCGGGCCAGATGCCAGGGCCTGGTCCCCTTCGACGGCGGGCATCATCGACCGGGCCGGATCGGCCTTGACCCGCCGCGCGTACCACAGCACATACAACACGGCGATCGTGGTGAAGACCGCGTACATGATCAGCCGCAGCCCGATGCCATCTCCCAGGGCAACGCCTGCGGCGTCGGAGGCCACCCCGGTCGCGAATGGGTTCACCGTCGAGGCCAGCGTCCCCACCCCTGCGCCCACCATGATGATCCCCACACCGACCAACCGGTCATAGCCCAGGCGGATGATGACCGGCAGGATGATCGCGTAGAACCCGAGCGTCTCCTCGGCCATCCCGTAGGTGGTCCCGCCGACGGAGAAAATCGCCATCAAGATCACGATCAGCAGCAGGCCGCGTTTGCGGAACCGGTCGGTGACCCGCCCGATGCCCGCGTCCAGCGCCCCGGTCTTGATGGTGACGGTGATGAACGCGCCGATCGCCAGCACGAAGAAGAACACCTGGACCGCGCCGGCCAGGTCGCCGCTGTTGTAGGGCCCGGTGTCCCCGGGCGCGGTGACGATCTCGGTGGGTACCTGCTGGCCCGCAACCGTCCCGCAGGCCGCCTGGCCCTTCTTGAGGAGCTCGGCGCTGGGGTCCGGGATCACCTCCGCCGGCGTCCGTATCCCGTACAGGCCGTTGACCGGCGACACCCACAGGTCATACAGCCGCTCCTGGACCGAGCGATCGACGGTGACACTGTGGTATGTGCCCGGGACCGGCTTGGGCGGCCCGGCGTCGCAACTGGCGTAGGAGTAGGTGCCCGGCGGGATGATGAACGTCAATATCCAGACCAGCACCAGCACGAAGAACAGCACGGTGAACGCGGTCGGGAACTTGAACCGGCGCTTGGGTTCAGCGGTGGTGTCCTCCGGGCGGGCCTGCGTGTCGGCCGTCACGATGCCCGCCCCAGGTCAGAGAGGATCGCAACCCAGCGGGGAGACATACCACGGCCGGCAGCCCGCCCGAGCCCCCGCTCGAGGCCGGCGAACAGGGAGGACCTCGGCCAGCTCCCCGAGCGTGACTGGCCGCTCGCAGCCGATGACCGCGCCGGCACCGGGCATGACGGCAACAGGACGCATGCGGAGACGACCAGGCCCTGGCAGCGCCCTTTTGCCCGACTCCCGCCCGTGACCCTGGGAGGGCTGCATGTTGCGAACGCCATTGGCGCATCCTCCCAGCCAGCGATCGCGAAACCGTGACTCCTGCAGCATTGCCGGATCGAATACAAGTGCCCTCACCCCTTGTAGGGTGATTCCTGCCCGCTTCCGGACGCCGCGGTGCAAAGGGTGACAGCATGCGTTTACCGTATGTTCACTATATGTTTACCGTTGGGCCTGATCCTGGACTGCTTGCCGTACCGACGTGGTCCATGATCTGCGCCTCCGCCTTCTGACGCTGATCGCATCGCCTTGGATGTCGTTGCCCTTCAAGGGTTATTTTCCTGCCATTCGCGGTGGCTTTTAGAGGGTGCGGCAGCGTCGCTCGTGGGCAGGCTCACAGCAGAATCAGGCCCTGCGATACGGCCTCGGTTTTGCCTCCGTACGCGGCCTGGGCATAGATCACGAGAACGCCAACGGCAACGTAGGCTTAGCGACCACATCGCGTAGAAGGGTGTGCCCGAAGGTCACAGGCTCGAGATTTCCGGGGAGCTCTGTGGTAGCGGAAGGTCCAGATCGCATCAAAGATCCGCATGATGCCTACGACGGCCAGAACGCTGGCCGCGAACATAATCCACCCTTCACCGGGCCTATGCGCGTGTTCCCTTCCCCGGAATGCCGGTATTTGCACTCTGACCGTGCCCGGCAAACATAGTGCCGCAGGGGCACGCATACCGTCCCCTGCACTAGTCTGATTCGGGACGTTCTCAAATCCTGTTAACGCCGACTGAGGGTTGTCATCACCCTTACAGGGGTGATTCCGGCCAGCGCCGGGGAGAACAGGGTGGCGGCGGCGGTCCAGCCCTGCCAGCGGTCTGCGCCGCGGGAGCAGGCCTTACCACCTGGGGTCTCAGCAGCGGCTTGCTGTTCGCCGCCACGCCGTTCAAACAGGCTTGCCTTCGCCTGTGCGTTGATCGCGGACGCGGCGGCTGCGATCAACGGCACGGTCCGGCTGCGGCCACGCACCGCCATTACCAGCCGGGCCGGCGACAGTCCCAGAAATTACCGTGCCGTCTCTTGATATCCCCTAATATCGCCATAACGCCGGAACCACGCCTTTCCCTGTTACTCCGGTCTTCCGGACGGTACCTCCGATCGCATGGTCTAGCCCTGATCTTTCATCCGGGTTGATGGCTGGCGCCGAGCGCCAGCGGACCCCGTTTGTGGCCGTGATTTTAGCGTCTGGGTATGACAGCGGCCCGGCTGCCGGGCCGGGTGGCCGGGGGTTCCACAGGCCCCGGGGGTTGGCCTTCCTGGTCGCAGGGACGGTTCTCGCTGATCAGGGTCCTTGCGGGAGCGCGTTGATGCGCTGCCACGCGGCCGTGATCGCCTCGGCCCACGGCCAGGTGGCCTGGATCTTCAGGCGGCGCCGCCGCCCGCCGCGGACCAGGCGAGCCGCGGCGTGCAGCACGCGATAGCGCAGCGTCTTGGGCTCGGCCCGGGCGAGGTCACCGTCCAGGGCCAGGAGCTTGAGCCAGGCGAGCAGGATCTGCCCGGTCATCGAGGCGGTCAGCCACGCGGCGTTGATCCCGAAGTCAAAGGAGGGGAAATGCCCCAGGCCGCAGTCTTTCCCGGTGCGGATCGCGTCCTCGACCCGGGCCTGGACCCGGTGGGCGGCGTCGATGTAGGCGGCTTGCCCGAGCCAGCCCCTGGTGGCCGCGGGCCGGTTCGTGGCCCACAGGGAGTAACGCCAGCCGTCCTCGGCCTCGAACAGGGTCAGCTGCGCGCCGGGATGCGGCCGCTCGCGGCGCGCGAAGACGCGCATCGCGGCGGGCCAGGCGCGTAGCTGGTCCCCGGCCGGTCCTTCGCGGAGCAGCCCGGTCAGCTCGGTGACGTGCGCTTCCTCGATCCAGCAGGCCCGGTGCGCGCAGGCAGCGTTGCCGCAGGCGTCATGGGCGCGGCGCTCGCGGACCTCGCCGCGGCCGTCGATCGCGATCTGCCAGGCCTGCTCCGGGACCAGCCGCAGCGCTGCTTTCTCCCGCTCGCCCAGCGCCCAGCCAACCGAGTAGGTCAGCTCATAGCCGCGGCGGGCTGCCAGTGTATCCAGGCGCTTGATCAGGGCGTGGCTGGCCCCGGCGCCGTCGCAGGTGACCATCAGCTTGCGCCGGAACCCCGGCGGCACCGCGGCGATCGCCGCGTCCACCATGGCCAGGTGGTCCGCGGCCGTGTTCGACCCGGCCGAGCCGCGGCGCAGCATCCAGGCCAGCGGCTCCCCGCCGGTGTTATCGCACACCGCCAGCAGCGGGTGATGGCCGTAGCCCTTGAAGTTGGCCTCCGCGAGCTCCTTGTCCGAATGCGCGAACGTCACGGTGGCATCGAGCCGGATGCAGACCACGCCGTCCAGCGTCTTGTCCGCCAGCCGCACCCCGGGCAGCGCGCCGTGCCGGGCCGCGACCTGCGCCCACGCATGCCGCCGGGCCGTATTCACCGCCTGCGTGATCCGCCGGTCCGCCCGCGCCCCGCCGCGGGCGATCTCCGCCAGCGTCCTCCACGCCGTCGGCACCGACGCCACCAGCCCGAACAGCTCCCGCTGATCGGACATCACCCGGAAATCGGAGATCACCCGGGCGCCGTCCGCGATCGCGCACGCCAGATCGGCCGTCACCCGGCCCCGGTCATGCACCAAGAACCGCGCCGTCGCCAGCGCGTCCGACAGGCCGCCCGTCAGGCCGGTCTTATCGGCCAGGTGCCGCAGCAACGCCAGCCCGGCATGCGACACGACTCCCTGACCGCCGCCAGTTACTTCCAGGCCCCTGGACCACCCTGTAGTGTGCACGCAGAAAGTGCTCCTCGAACTCGGTACAGCAAGGACTTCGAACACCCTCACTGTCCCAGCTCAGGAGCACTTTTTGCGTCAGGCGCGCCCCACCGCCCCCAGACCCCAATGTAGGGTCGGGGACTGGCGCGGTGGCTCGCTGGCGGTAGGGCCTGGGGCCTTCATGTGCCGCCGGTTTCCCGGTCGGTTGCGCCACCCCAGTGCCCTTGGCCAGGTCTGCTCCGTTTCCAGTCCCCGCCGCATCGAACCGTGCGTGCGGTTCTCCCGCACACGGCTCACCGACGTCGTTCACCGCCGGCATTCGGCTTTCCCCGCCAGTCCCGGAAGGGCCTGGGGTCGACGACGATTCCCGACAAGGTGACCAGCCCGAGCTGGTCCGGGGACTGGAAGGCAACCACCGACCAGCCGAACTCCCGGGACCTGCGGTTGCGCTTGGCGAGGAACAACGCCATCCGCATCCGCGCGTAGCTGGTGATCTTGCCGAAGCGGGCGGCGGAGTTGCCGAACCGGAAGTACGCGGCCCAGCCGCGCAGGAACTGGTTCAGGTCCTCCACGATCCACTCCGGGGCCTTCAGCAGCCGGGACCGGCGGGTCAGTTCCCTGATCCGGTCACGGGCGTGCTGCATGGCCTTGTCCGCGGGCCAGCGGGCAAGGAACGTCACTGGTTTCTTCCCGTTCCGTCCCGGCGAGCGCACCAGCCGGTGATGAAAGCCGAGGAAGTCAAAACCCCCGCCTCCCTCTTCCAGGTGCACGATCCGGGTCTTAGCTGCCTTGGGCTCCAGGCCCAGGTCAGCCAGCAAGACCGTCAGCCGCTCCAGCGCGGCCTCGGCCTGGCTGCGGGACCAGCACATCACGACCAGGTCATCAGCGAACCGGACCAGCACCCCATCACCGTCGTCCCATGCCCGGTCCAGCCGGTGCAGGTAGACGTTACACATGGCGGGGCTGAAGACCCCGCCTTGAGGGGTGCCGGCCGACGTCCGCAGGATCTGCCCGTCCTGCATCACCCCCGCGCGCAGCATCGCGCGCAGCAGCTTCAGCACGGACTGGTCGCAGACGCGTTCCTCCACCGCCTCCATGAGCTTGTCATGCGGAATCGCGGAAAAGCAGGAGGCGATGTCCGTCTCGACCACCCACCGGCGGCCCCGCCAGCACTCATCAATGAGCACCTGCAAGGCATCGTGCGCCGACCGCCTCGGGCGGAACCCGAAGCTGCACGGCAGGAAATCCGCCTCGAAGACCGGCTCGAGCACGATCTTCACCGCGGCCTGCACGATCCGGTCGCGAACAGGAGGAATCGACAGCGGACGCTGCTCCGTGGACCCCGGCTTGGGAATGAGCACCCGCCGGGCAGGCAGCGGCCGGTACCGGCTCTCTTTCAGCTCGCTGGCCAGCTCACCGAGCAGCCGGGTGATCCCGTACTCCTCGACAGCAGCCAGGGTGATCTTGTCGATACCCGGCGCGCCGTTGTTCAGGCGCACCGCGACCCACGCGCGCCACAGAACATCACTGCGGCTGATCTTGTCATACAGCGCGTGGAATCTCCGTCCGGGATCGGCCTTGGCCGCCCGGTACAGCGCATGCTGCAAGGCACGGACCGGATCCCCCGATACCGGAGATCCCTTCGCGGCGGGACTAGCCTGACCGGCACTCACCGGGCCCCTCCTGACAACACTGCGCACCGACGAAGCAGCGGCCCTTCCCATCACCGGCGGTTGTGTTGTCCGCCCGGCTCAACCGGTACTACGGCCGCCTCCGACGCCCACCCGGCCAGCACTCCGCTTCCCGGCGTGAACCGGTTATAGGACGCCACGCTCCGGCAGCAGATATCCGCAGGCTGCCGGGCCGGGGAGGGCCTCCCCAGTTCCCGCCGTCACCCTCGATACGTTCCGCGCCCCATACGCCGGGGAGTCCCTCACGGCTGCGCTTCCAGGCTCTACGCCGCTTCCATGGCCTTCACCCTGATTTCGGGGGCTCGGCACTCCCTGCGCCCGCCCTCACGGGCGGGACCCCTAACGACGCCGCAGGCTTCGCGTCACGCTACGGACCGCATCGTCGCTCCCCCTTACAGGGCTTTTGACGCTGGGCTCCGACCCGGCCCGTTTCCCGGCCGAGCCGCCAGCCTGCTACCGGGCCTCCTGGCAGCTACCCGGACCGGACTTCCACCGGCAGGCGACGACGAGCTTACGAACAGCAAGAAACACCATGGCACTACGTCACGGTGTCACCCCCCGCTCCGCTGGGCGCACGAAAAGACAGGGCTAGGGGATGAGTCCCATGGATGAGGTCGCCAAGGCCAGGGATCTAGCGGCGCAGGCCGGGGACAGACCGGTGCCGTCGGCCGATCCGCCTGCGAGCGCGCAGGCCGAGGTCGCGGGTCCAAGTGCCGCCGATGCGGTGGGGGATGGCCAGCCGCCTACCACCGCCGGTGAAGCGCCACCGCCGGCTGCAGCGGCGGAAGGCCCTCGGCCATCGGCGGAGCCTGCGAAGCCCCCAAGGCTGCTGTATGTCACGCTTCCCGGTTGCTGGGGGGCGCTGGTGGCCGGGTGCCTGTCGTTTACGCCGTCGCTGCTCCCGCGCGGCGGTATCGTCCAGGGCCTGGTCTGGGGCATCACTGCGGCCATCGGCTACGGGCTCGGGGTGCTCGCCGCGTGGATCTGGCGTGCCTTCGCCGACCGGGAGCCCAGGCGCCCGCGGCGCCGGTCGTGGCCCGTCTTCTTTATCAGCGCGGCCGTCCTGGTCGTGGTTTCTTTCGGGCTTGGGCAGTACTGGCAGTATGAGATCCGCAAGCTGATGGGGGTGACGGACTACAGCATCCCGCTGGTTATTGCTGCGCCTTTTGTCGCGGCAGCGGCATTCTGCCTTCTGCTGCTGATCGGGCGCGGCCTTCGCGGCCTGTACCGCTGGGCCGCGAAGCTGCTCAACCACTGGATCGGGCGGCGCGCCGCGCACGCGGTCAGCTGGATCCTGGTGGCCGGCCTGGCCTACCTGGTGGTGAGCGGCCTGCTGCTGCAGGGCTTTGTCAACGTCATGAACAGCGCGTATTCGGTGCGCGACACGATGACCGCCGAGGGGATACACCAGCCCACGACCAGCCTGCGCTCGGGCGGGCCGGGTTCGGTCATACCGTGGGATTCGCTGGGCTGGCAGGGCCGCAACTTCATCGGCAAAGGCCCGTCCGTGAGTGAGATCGAGAAGTTCACCAGCCAGCCAGCCAGCGAGCCGATCCGGGTGTACGCCGGGCTGGCCTCCGGCCCCGACGCGCAGTCCCGCGCCGCCTTGGCGGTCACGGACCTCGAGCGCACAG
>Ga0335074_10003296_pt1 | contig 21980 bp, 19 predicted proteins | sample Lox_Sample_23_FD_206715 | JGI IMG/M metagenome (GOLD analysis project Ga0335074, IMG submission 206715) | Soil microbial communities from Loxahatchee National Wildlife Refuge, Florida, United States - Lox_Sample_2.3 | ecosystem: Environmental > Terrestrial > Soil > Wetlands | place: USA... | reverse complement strand
GACTCGCCGGTCGGCTCATAGCCGGGCCCGTCGAAGCCCCAGCCGCCGTAGGAGAACACCTGGACGTTGCACTTGGGGCCCATCGGCGCGCACGGCGCGCTCTCGCCGATGATCGTGTTGAACGACTCGCCGATCAGGGTGACGTCGATGCCGACCTGCGACTCCTCGGACTTGATCGCCTCGTAGGTGGCGGTGGCGGCCGCCACGCCGGTGGAGTAGACGAACGTCATCTTCAGCTGCTCGCCCTTGGTGATGTGGGCCCCGCACTTGGAGGGGTCCTGGCAGGTCATCACGCCGCCGACCTCGCTCCAGCCGTGGCTGGTCAGCAGCGCCTTGGCCTTGGCCGGGTCATACGGGTAGGGGCCCTGGCCGCCGTTCTCCTTCTCCACCGCGGGCTCGAACTGGTTCGCCGGCACGTTCGGCACCGGCCCGGCGTCCGGGGTGGCGTAGCCGCGCCAGATATCCTTGCTGATGGCGGGCTGGTCCTCGGCGTACTGCATGGCCTGGCGGATGTACAGCTGCCGGACCAGGTATCCGACCTGGGGGTTGTTGAAGTTCGGCTGGGAGTACTGGATGCCGTAGTCCAGGAACGGCTCCAGGTAATACGAGCTGCCCAGCGGGTTCACCGACGGCAGGTAGGAGTTGGCCGGCTTTTGCGCCAGGTCCTGGGTGGGGATGTAGCCGATGTCGACCGACCCGGTCTTCAGCGCGGTGTACTCGGCCGCGTCGGAGGTGAACGGGATGAACTTGATCGCCGCCACCTGCGGCTTCGGGCTGCCGGAGTAGTCCTTGTTCGGCACCATCGTGACGTTGCCGTCGGTGTTGAAGCTGGACAGCTTCCACGGCCCGTCCACGACCGACCACAGCGGGCTGGTCGCGTACGTCGAGGCTATCTTCGACTGCGCGGTCAGGAAGTTGTACACCGCCACGCACTTGGCCCAGTGATCGGCCGCGCTGTCGGTCGAGCAGCCGCCGCTGCCGGCCTTGGCCCCCAGGCTGGTCACGTCCCACGCCAGCGGCATCGGGGTCAGCTCGGCGAGCTGGTTGTAGGTGTACCAGATGCTCGAGTACGCCTTGTTCAGGTTGATGGTCACCTGGTTGGGCCCGGTCGCCTTGTACGAGGTGATGTTGTCCGGCAGCAGCCCAGGAGCGTAGGCGTCCCAGTTGGCCTTCTCCGCCTCGGCCATGTTCAGGAAGAAGATCAGCGACTGGGCGTTGACGGTCTCGCCGTCGGACCACTTCCAGCCCTTCATGTTGATCACCACGGTCTTGCCGCCGTTGGTGTAACTGGGCGCGCTGGCCGGCGACAGCGGGTAGTTCACCGACACCGACGTGTCGGTGTTGTTGCCGAACATGTACAGCTGCCGGTACATCAGGAACTGGAACTGGTTGTCGTTAAAGACGCCCGCGTTCGTGATCGAATAGAACGGGAAGATCCAGCTATAAGTGACCGACGCCTCCAGCGCGACCGTCACCGTCCCGCCCTTCACCGGCGTGCCCGACGAACTGCTCGACGGGCTGGTGCTGGACGAGCACGCCGCAGCCGCCAAGGCAACAGCCGCGGTCACGGCAACAGCCGCGAGGCGCAGCTTACGTCTCCAAAATTTCATGTGCGCTCCTTCCATACCTGCACCGGTCTTTGCCGCCCAGACGGCCGGGGCGTGAAGTCGTGACAGTGGACCTCGGCAACCTCGGAAGCTGGATCGCGGTCGGAGACCGAACGCTCCGGCCGAAGTATGCGCGCCACCGCTTGGCAACGGCTTGGCACGCGCTAGGCGCGGCGCGCGCTGACCCTGGAATGGGACATCGGGCAGGTCTAGATTGGGCTACCTGAACAGCAGCGATAACGACGTCGCACATTGAGGAGAGCACCTGTGACGACACTTCGCGCAGCGGTCACGCAGGTCGCCTGGACCGGCGACAAAGAGACGATGATCAAGCGGCACGAGGAACTGGCGCGCTCCGCCGCTGCGAGCGGCGCATCGATCGTCGGGTTCCAGGAACTGTTCTACGGGCCGTATTTCGGCATCGTCACCGACCAGAAGTACTACTCGTACACCGAGCCGGTCCCCGGGCCGACGGTCGAGCGCTTCCAGGCGCTGGCCAGGGAGCTGAACCTGGTCGTGATCCTGCCGGTCTACGAGGCCGAAAACGAGGGTGAGTACTACAACACCGCGGCGGTCATCGACGCCGACGGCGCGCTGCTCGGCAAGTACCGCAAGAACCACCTGCCGAACCTGCCGCAGTTCTGGGAGAAGTTTTACTTTCGTCCCGGCAATCTCGGCTACCCGGTATTCGACACCGCGGTCGGCCGCGTCGGCGTCTACATCTGCTATGACCGGCACTTCCCGGAGGGCTGGCGGGAACTGGGGCTGGGCGGCGCGCAGATCGTGTTCAACCCCTCGGCGACCAAGCCGGGGCTGTCCAACCGGCTGTGGGAACTCGAGCAGCCGGCGGCGGCCGCGGCGAACCAGTACTTCATCGCCGCCAACAACCGGATCGGCCGCGAGTACGAGGAGTTCGGTGACGAGGCGGTCGAGTTCTACGGCTCGAGCTACTTCGTGGACCCGCGCGGGAACTTCGTCGGTGACGTGGCGTCGACCGACACCGAAGAGATCGTCATCCGCGACCTAGACCTGGACGAGATTACCCGCACCCGCAACGACTGGCAGTTCTACCGTGACCGCCGGCCGGAGACGTACACCCGGACGGTGCGGCCATGACGACCCTGATCACGGGCGGCACGGTCGTGTCGGCCACCGGGTCCGGCCCCGCCGACGTGCTCATCGACGGCGAGACCATCGCCGCGGTGTTCTCGCCCGGCTCTTCCGCGCTCGGCCCGGTCAGCGCCGACACCGTCATCGACGCGACCGGCAGGTACGTCATCCCGGGAGGCGTGGACGGGCATACCCACATGGAGATGCCGTTCGGCGGCACCCAGGCCTCCGACACGTTCGAGACCGGCACCCGCGCCGCGGCGTGGGGCGGCACCACCACGATCGTCGACTTCGTGGTGCAGGCCCACGGCCAGCGCGTGCAGGACCAGGTAGCCGTGTGGCACGAGAAGGCCAGCGGCAACTGCGCCATCGACTACGCGTTTCACCAGATCATCGGCGACGTCAACGCCGACTCGCTCAAGGCGATGGACGAGCTGATCGGCGAGGGCATCACCAGCTTCAAGCTGTTCATGGCCTACCCGGGCGTGTTCCTGTCGAGCGACGGGCAGATCCTGCAGGCGATGCAGACGGCCGCCGGCAACGGCGGGCTGATCATGATGCACGCCGAGAACGGCTCGGCCATCGACGTGCTCGTGCAGCAGGCGCTGGAGCGGGGCGAGACGGCGCCGTACTACCACGGCGTCACCCGGCCGTGGCAGACCGAGCAGGAGGCCACGCACCGCGCGATCATGCTCGCGGACCTGGCCGGCGCGCCGCTGTACGTGGTCCACGTGTCGGCCAAGCAGGCGCTGGCCCGGATCGCCGAAGCCAGGGACGCCGGCCAGAACGTGTTCGGCGAGACCTGCCCGCAGTACCTCTACCTCTCGCTGGAGGAGAACCTCGGCGCGCCCGGGTTCGAGGGTGCCAAGTGGGTGTGCTCGACACCGCTGCGCGCCCGCGCCGAGGGGCACCAGGACGAGCTCTGGAAGTACATCCGCACCGGCGACGTCACCACGGTGTCCACGGACCACTGCCCGTTCTGCATGAAGGACCAGAAGGACATGGGCATCGGCAACTTCGCCAAGATCCCCAATGGGATCGGCAGCGTCGAGCACCGGATGGACCTGCTGTACCAGGGCGTGGCCGACGGGCGCATTTCGCTGGAGCGCTGGGTCGACGTTTGCTGCACGACGCCGGCCCGGATGTTCGGCATGTACGGCAAGAAGGGCGTGATCAGCCCCGGCGCGGACGCGGACATCGTGGTCTACGACCCGAACGGCCACACCTCGATCGGCGTTGCCAAGACCCACCACATGAACATGGACTACTCGGCGTGGGAGGGATGGGAGATCGACGGGCACGTCGACGTGGTCCTGTCCCGCGGCACCGTCGTCAAGGATGACTCCGGCTACATCGGAACCAAGGGCCACGGCCGGTTCGTCCCGCGCGGCCTGTCGCAGAACCTGATCTGAGGCTGCCATGGAGTTCGGCGTAGTACTGCAGACCGACCCGCCGGCGTGGCGCGTCGTCGACCTCGCCCGGCGCGCCGAGCACTACGGGTTCCGGCACGTCTGGACGTTCGACTCGCACCTGCTCTGGCAGGAGCCGTACGTCATCTACAGCCAGATCCTGGCCGCCACCCACCGCGTGACGGTCGGGCCGATGGTCACCAACCCCTCCACCCGCGAGTGGACCGTCACCGCGTCGCTGTTCGCGACGCTCAACGACATGTTCGGCAACCGCACGATCTGCGGCATCGGCAGGGGCGACTCCGCCGTGCGCGTCATCAGCGGCCGGCCGGCGACGCTCGCGAACCTGCGCGAGGCGGTGCGGGTGATCCGCGGCCTGGCCAACGGCCAGGCGGTCCCCTACAAGGGGGCGGAACTGCGGCTCCCGTGGGCAACCGAATCCCGGCTGCCGGTGTGGGTGGCCGCGTACGGACCCAAGGCCCTGGCGCTCGCGGGGGAGGTCGGCGACGGCTTCATCCTGCAGCTTGCCGATCCGGACATCACGGCGTGGTCGATCGCCGCGGTCCGCAAGGCCGCCGCCGACGCGGGCCGCGACGCGGGTGACGTCAAGATCTGCGTCTCCGCGCCGGCCTACGTCACCGACGGCACGCCCCAGCAGCAGGCTCACGCGCGTGACCAGTGCCGCTGGTTCGGCGGCATGGTCGGCAATCACGTCGCCGACATCGTCGCCCGCTACGGCAGCGAGGGCACCGCGGTGCCGAAGACGCTCAGCGACTACATCGCCGGGCGGGAAAGCTACGACTACAACGCCCACGGCAAGGCCGGCAGCAGCCACACCGACTTCGTGCCGGACGAGATCGTCGAGCGGTTCTGCCTCATCGGCCCGGCCGGCGAGCAGATCCGGCGGCTGCGGGAACTGGAAGGCCTAGGCGTGGACCAGTTCGCGATCTACCTCCAGCACGACGCCAAGGACGAAACCCTCGCGGAGTACGGCGGCGCCGTCATGCCCGCGATGAAGGAAGCGGCACGGGCGCGGAACTAGCCGCGGGTCGAGGCATGCAGGCACGCGGGCACGCGGGCATCATGGACGGCCGCCGCTGATCGCCTGCTCTGACCGGATCGTGCGCACCACCGGCCGGCTCATCGCCACCTCCTGCTGCGCCGCAAAGGCCAGACCGAGCGTCTTGAGACCTGTTCAAATGTCAAGACGCCGTTCTAATATCTGGAACATGCTTCACGAGATCAACGGCCCGGGCTTCTCCCAGTCGCTGGAGCGCGGCCTGGCGATCCTGTCGGCGTTCCGGCCGGACCGCCCGGCGCTCGGGATCAGCGAACTGGCCCGCGAGCTGGGCCTGACCCGCAGCACGACGCACCGCTACGTCGCCACGCTCGCCTCGCTCCGGTATCTCGAGCAGGAGGCCTCGACGCGCCGGTACCGCCTCGGCCCTCGTGTCCTGGACCTGGGATTCTCGGTACTGGGGTCGCTGGAACTGCGCGAGATCGCGGGACCGTACCTGCGGCAGCTCACCGACGCCACCGGGCTCACGTCGAACCTGGCCATCCGTGACGACGCCGACGTGATCTTGATCGACCGGGTCCTGGGACGGCTGGGCCGTTACCACCACCTCGAGTTCAGCCTGCGCGTCGGTTCCCGGCTGCCCCCGTACTGCAGCGCGACCGGCAAGGCGCTGCTGGCGTACCTGCCGCGGCCGGATCTCGACCGGCTGCTGGACCGCATGGAGTTCGCGCAGCGTGGTCCTCGCACCCTGACGGACAAGAAATCGCTGCTCAGGGAGCTGGAGAAGGTACGCCGCACCAGCATCGCCACCAACGACGAGGAACTCGACAGCGCCCTGCGATCGATCGCCGCGCCCGTACGCTCGCGGTCCGGCCAGGTCGTTGCGGCGGTGGTCGTCGCGATCCCGTGGTCTCCCGCCGCGATGACCGAGCTCGTGAGCCGGCACGGGTCGGCCGTCCGGGCTGCGGCCGACAAGATCGCGGCCCAGGTGATCTGACGACGCCGGAGCGGCCGCGGCGGAAACTCCCTCGCGGCCGTGGCGCGGGATCGGGCACCATGGGCCGATGCCAGTAATCCCGCCCAAGCTGCGCCCCGGCTCGTCGGTGCGCGTGATCGCCCCGTCGAGGTCGCTGGCGATCATTCCCGCCGAGGCCCGCGAAGAGGCCGGCAGCAAGCTGGCCACGCTGGGCCTGCGGCTCTCCTTTGGCGAGCACGTCGAGGAGTGCGACGACTTCCTCTCGTCGTCCGTTGCGGCGCGCCTGGACGACCTGCACGCGGCGTTCGCGGATCCCGGGGTGGACGGGATCCTCACCGTGATCGGCGGCCACAACGCCAACCAGCTGCTCGCTGGCATCGACTACGGCCTGATCGCCGAGCACCCCAAGGTGCTGTGCGGGTTCTCCGACATCACGGCGCTGTCCAACGCGTTCTACGCCACGACCGGGCTCGTCGGCTACTCGGGCCCGCACTACTCGAGCTTCGGCATGAAGCATCACTTCTCCCGCACCGAGGCCGGCTTCGTGGCCTGCCTGATGCGCGACGACCCGTTCCGGCTGGAACCATCGCCGACCTGGAGCGACGACGAGTGGTACCTCGACCAGGAGGACCGGCACCTGGAGACCGGAACGGACTGGTGGGTGCTGCAGGAGGGCGAGGCCGTGGGCACGATCGTGGGGGGCAACCTGTGCACGTTCGGCCTGCTGAAGGGCACGCCTTACATGCCGCCGCTGGACGGCACGGTGGTCTTTGCGGAGGATGACGACCAGGTGCGGCCGTGGGACGTCGACCGGAGCCTCCTGTCGCTGCTGCAGCTGCCGGCCTTCGGCGGGGTGCGGGGCCTGGTGATCGGGCGGTTCCAGCGGCAGACCGGCATGACGCGCGAGCTGCTGACCCAGATCGTCGCCACCAAGCCGGAATTGGCCGGCCTGCCGGTGATCGCCAACGTCGACTTCGGCCACACCAGCCCGCTGGCGACGTTCCCCATCGGCGGCACGGTCGAGGTGCGCGCCGACGGGAGCGCGCCGGGCGTGAGGATCATCAGCCACTGATGAATGAGCAGCCCGCCGGGAGCGGCCCGCCGGCCGAGCCGCCGTGGGATTACCCCGCCCTGTTCCTGGCCGAGCGGGCCCGGCTGAGCGAGCTGCTGGCCGGCCTCCGGCCGGCGGACTGGGACCGCCCGTCACCGTGCCCGGGGTGGACCGTCCTCGGGCTGTGCAGCCACCTGGCCGGCGACGATCTTGGCATCCTCGCCCGCCACCGCGACGGCCATTTCGGCACGCCGGGCCCGGACGGCGCCAGCGAATCCGAGTTCATCGCCTGGCTCGACGGCCTGCAGGACGAGTGGGTCCGCGCCGCGCGCAGGCTGAGCCCGCGCATCGTGGCGGACCTGCTGGCATGGGCGGGGCCGCAGGTGGCCGAGACCCTGCGGGGCGAAGACCCGCGGGCGCGCACCGCCGAGGTGTCCTGGGCGGCCACCGGCCGGTCGCCGGCCTGGCTCAACCACGCCCGCGAGCTTTCCGAGTACTGGATCCACCGCCAGCAGCTGCTGCAGGCGGTCGGCCGTCCGAGCGACCTGCGCGCCGACCTCGCCCGCCCGGTCCTGGACGCCCTGCGCTGGGCGTACCCGTTCCGTCTCGGGCAGGCCCCGGGGGAGGCCGGGGACACGGTCACGATCTCCGTCACCGGCATGGTCACGGTGACCTGGCGGCTGGTTGCCGCCGCGACTGGCTGGGAGTACCGGGACGGGCCGGGGCCGCGGGTCGTGGCGAGCCTGGAGATGACCACCGAGCAAGCCTGGCGGCTGCTGACCAACAACCTGCCCGCCGCCGACCGGTCCAGCGTCGCCGCATCCGGCGACGAGACGGTGCTCGGCATCCTGCTGCGCACCCGCGCCATCATCGGCGCACCCAATTGAACCTAGACGCAGTATTTCCGCTCGTGCCGATGAGCGGACGCGCTCATCCGGGTTATGCCGGTGATCCGGATCTGCCGAAATGAGTGCGAAGTCTTGCGCTCAGCCTTCTCGCCAAAGTGGGACACCCGCTTACTTCCTGTGCTTCCCTGTTACCAGGGAGCTGCGGTCGAATCATCGTCGTTTCGTTCGGTGGCCCTACCTTGGTCAGAGCACCTGCCTGGCTCCTGGCGACAACTCGAGGTCTGGAAGGAAGGTATCAGAACGCTCGTTGGGAGACGGGGCGTCCGGGGCGTTTCAAACGGCGACGACAAGCTTCTGGATAGCGTCCAACGCCTCCTTTGGTTGCCCAACCCGGCGAGCACTCCGGCTGTAGATGTGACCCTTCAAGGGGTTTGGGCTGCTCGCCGCAGGTGGTGCGGTATCTAGGCCCCCGACTCTGCACGGCTGTAGCCATTCAGGTAGTCGGTCGGTTATGCGGACCCCGCCGGCCTCTTTGGCCGCTGCTGGCGCACGTTCTTCAACGGAGGAGCAGACTAGCCTAAAACTTGCCGTGCGCAGTGGGGAGGCATCATGGACGCGCGCAATCTCCGGCCGGCACTCCCGGAGCTTCGGGCGATCACGGACGGGAGATACCTGGAGGAACCCGACTTTTTTCTCGATCAATTGCGGCCCGTGGGCCTTCTGCAGCGCCCCGAGGAAGCCCCTAATGCGGCAGCTTGGTCCTTCTCCTCAAACAAAGGCTTTTGGGAGGCAGTCCTTCGTGAGCAGGTGCGTGCCAGTCGACCCGTCGCTCTGACCGGCTTCTACCTGTCGGAGTGGATCCCCCGATCCCCCGGCTTGTTCCACACATACGGCGCAGCGAACAGCCGCGAGTACGCCATGCAACAAGTCTTCGAGGAACCTTACGCACAGGAGCTCGCTTGGATCGACCACGCCGACGTTCACGAATTCGAACGCGGGGTATATGGGAGAGAGGCAGCGCGCGGGTACCTGCGGATCTTCAATCCGCACGGGAAGATCCAGATGCTGCGAGGCGGAGTGGGCTGCATACGCCTTCGCAGGCATGGCATTGAGGGCCGACCAGTCTGGCTCATGTCGGCCTCATCGACTCTCACAGCACATGAGGGCGTTCCGCTTGCCGTCCCGCACGACCGCTATACAGAAGTGATCGACTCGCTGACAAGCGATGGAATCGTGTATTGCAGTTCAATTACCGGGACACTAAGATATGTACCCGACTTCCTGGGCAATCTCTATCAGTGGCCGGATGTGCCACCCGTGTACCTCGACGTCGAAGACATCCGCCCAGGACCTCGCCCCGATGAAACGACTCTGCAGCATGCCATGGTCAGTGTCGCGGTGTCGTTCGAGGCGCGGAGTGAACAGCCTGGCCCGCCTGGCATGTTGTGGGCCACCTACGTGACATTCTTCCCCGGGGTCGAAGGCTCCTTGCAGCTACGACGTGACTGGCTGAGGGACAATTATGTCAGAAAGCGCTACCAGGGAAGGGTGATATCGGATTTCGACGAGCAGGTACCTCGATTCGAGGGTGCGCCATTCGGTCTGATCAGAGTCTTCGATGGAAGCCTCAATCTCGACGAGATCCCTAGGCCTGTGGGTCAGGACCCGACTGTGAGGGAGGCCTTCGGTCGGTGCAGGGACATACGCAGGGATGTCATCGGTGACGGTGAGGAGTCGACTGGCTAAAGCTCGTCGGAGGACACCCAGTGAGTACCCTATACCTGCGACAGCATCTCCTGTCCTTTGACTTCCCTCCTGACAGCCACTCAGGTCACTGCTGTCGCGACCTGTGTACTTGCGTTGTTTGCCGTAGTCACCGCCATATTCGCCTACTTGGCATTCCGTAGCCAGTCGGCTGAGGTTTCCACCCTTCAGGAGCAGTTGCGTGAACAGCAGAAGCTCAACTGCAAACAGATCGAAGTAATTGATCTGCAGGTGCAAGAACTTCATGCGGTCCTAGCAGAACACACTCGTCAAGCGGAAGGCCGGCGCCGGTTGCAGGCCTCCAAGGTGTTCTTCTGGGAAGAGCACCTGGCTAGCGATCCCCTACTACAATCCGGGATGCAGCAGAACCTGCTCCCCGGGGAAGCTTACATTGGCGTATTCGTCGTCGCGCATGTCGTCAACTCCAGTGACCAGCCGGTATACGATGCTGAACTCCGCTGGCATCGGGGGTCAACTAGCTGGGGGGAGCCCAATCCTGAGCCACTACCCACCATCATGCCAGGTAAAGAGGTGACTCGGGTCCGCCAGTTTCCGCGGGATACCAACATGACCCTGAGCGGCATAGTCCTCGGGTTCCGGGACGCGGCGGGAGTGGAATGGCTCCGCCACCGAGAAGGCAAACTAGTGGAGCGGGAAGGACAGCGGGCCGAAATAGCTGCGGAGATCCGACCCGTCACCAAGTTATGAGCGACCTCAACTCGGAGCAGGCTGAAATCTGTCACAGGCGTTCGCTCATGCCGCGATGTTGTTGCTACTTCTCGAATGAGAAGACACATCGCGCTCGCCGTGCCAGTGTGCTTGATATTTGAGACACTGCATGCCGCAACAGGTCAACTACGCGAGGCAGTACCTGCAGATGGTTAAGCGCCGCACGAGTCACAGATGCCTGTCGCAGGAAGCTGGACAAAGCAGCTAGGACAAGTTGCCGGTGGTACGGTCATCCGCCCCCGACGCCGTTCAACGGCGACGTTCAGGCGGGGCGCCAGTGCTGGCACACCACCCCCTGGCGGAAGGGAGGCGCCAAAATGGCGATAGCAGTCGAGCCTGGCCGCGGCCGCGTGGTATTCCCGCTGGAGTTCATCATCGACAGGAGGTTCCCCTGCCACATCCAAGACTGCGCGGTAGCCATCGCCCACCTTGCCGTCGGTGCTGTGAACTACTAGCGCGGTCAACGGCGGGACACGCTCATCGTGGCAGCGGTCCACTAGCTGTCGAAGGACCTTGCCGATCCAATGACGGAAAGGCACTGAAGTAAAGACGGTAGACGCTGCCTGCGCCTCCTCGGCGAGTGCGCCATACTCGATGACGGCGTGATAGGACTGCGCTACTCGGATGAGTATGTCGTAGGCGTAGCTGGCCCAGATGTCATAGGCCTCTCCAGACGTGAGCGACTCGCCGTCGGATTCACGCCAGTATCCGCGTCCACGCATGGTCCCATCTTCGTCGATCTGGCAACCAGAGGTGGCCTAAAGGGTCAAGCCGACCGCGACCTTACACGGTATAGAAATCTCGTCTTCTGGCCTGATCGCGCATACTCTCATGCCGCGAGTGGTTTGTTGCCTCATCTGCCCGGCAGAAAGGGCGGTCTCAGGGGCCGTGGTTCACCCAAGCGGGGACGTGGCGCCTGCTCCGTGCCGCAGGATCTCGGGCTTGTCCTGGGAGTAGTCGATGACGGTTGTCGGCTCGGTGCCGCAGTCGCCGGAATCGATCACCGCGTCCACGGCGTGGCCGATCTCGGCGTTGATCTCCCAGCCCTGCGTCAAGGGGTCGTCCTGGCCCGGAAGCAGCAGGGTGCTCGAGACGAGCGGCTCGCCGAGTTCGGCGAGCAACGCCTGGGTCACCACCTGGCGGGGAATCCGCACCCCGACGGTTTTCTTTCCCCGGTGCTGCAGCCGACGCGGTACTTCCCTGGTCGCAGGCAGGATGAAGGTGTAGCTGCCCGGGGTTGCCGCCTTGACGGCGCGGAATACCGTGTTGTCGACGTGGATGAACTGGCCGAGCTGGGCGAAGTCCTGGCAGACCAGCGTGAGGTGGTGCCGGTCGTCCAGGTGGCGGATCGATCTGATCCGCTGAATGCCGTCACTGTTGCCAAGCTGGCAGCCGAGCAGCAGGGGTCCGTCGGGTAAGCGATCACTCCGCCTGCGCGGACGATGTCGGCGATCTGGGCGATCGCGCGCCGTTGCCGGCTGGCCGGATAGATGTCGAAGTACCTGCCGTACGACGAGCTAGAGCTCATCCATCTCGGCAGGCCCGTCGTCGGGCACGACTCGGTAGGACTGGTCGAAGGGAAGCACTGAATTGGAGTAGTTTCCTTCCCTGGGGTCGATATCATGCCAACTCGAACCGCTCGCTGCAATTAGCGTGCAGTACTACGGTTTAGACACGTTGACAGTAACCTCGGCAACAACATCGCATCCCGAAGGAAGACTTGAGACATTATAATGCTGGGCGTCGCTGAGCTGATTCAGTCTCGCATTGCAAGATGAATCGGCGATTACTACTGCCATGGTAAGAGAGAATGGTAAAGAACCCGATCCAAGGCCTGGTCCGTCAAATGCGGACCATTTTCGGCTCGAGAAATAGACGTTAGCTGCTTCGTCGATTGTATAGTTAGTGCCCCCATCGTAGTCGAATATCCATAGAGTATCTGTGCCTAACGAGGAAAAGGTGCCTGCTGCGGCAAAGCCTTTTGAATCCGAAACTGCGGTACCAGTCTTTGGGATTTCTATTGCGACAGACGGCGCGCTAGCGGTCGGTCTCGGCTTCGTAGACTCGGGTGATCGCGCTACGGCCGGCGCCGGAGAGATGCTAGGGGCGCTGACGCTTGGAGAAGTGGCCGTCGAGGTTGCCGGAGTGCCTGCGGCGAGCCGTGAATTCTGACTAGCCTGTGTCTTAGTAACTGCAAAGTAGCCGCCACAGACTAAGAGAGCAGCGCCCACGAGAACTAACAGAGCCTGAGCGGGAACATTCAGCCTAATGACTTCCTTGAGGCTTGCCTCGGTTGCGTCCTGGGGAGCGCTCGGACGGCCTCGCAGCATGAGCCATATACCTGATATCAGCAGAAACAAGCCTGAAACGCATAAAACGATAGTTACAAGCATGGCCAAGATCATTGATGGTTGATCCTCCCCAGTTGGCTGCTCAACCGTGGTGAAACCAGTCGAGAAAGTCGATAAATCCTCCGCCGATGACACCATAGCAGTAAGCGGCTGATGCCTGGGCTCCCAATTCTAGAGACTTACCCCTTTGTGACTTGATGGCGGCCGAGTCCACATACCTATGAGCAGGAGAGCCCCGAACTGCGTGGACGCTCATCCCGCTGACAGAGTGATCCAGCGAGGCACACCGCCGTCGGTTTCGTTGGGCCGGTGAGGCCCCTCGCGGCTGTTCAGCCTCGATGGCACATCAGTTCTGCATGGGAGGGCTGTGCTGCCGCGCCTTGCTTGGCACTCGGAACGGCCGCAATGTCCGAACAGCTCATCGACGGCATCTTTAATAACCGCTTCACCGGCAGACTGATGTAACGGGGGATCGCCTTTCGGATGTTTTTCAGGTATCAGTCAGTTACGCATTGCCAGCCGAAGTCATCGCTGCCAGCATAAGCTTCGACTGCTGTGCACACCGAGTTGCGCTTGGTGCATGCGATGGCGTTCAAGCTTCCAGATCCGGGCCCTGGATTAGGCCCGGGAACCTGGCGCCACACCTTTCCGTTCCAGTCGCTGATCAGAATCGGATTTCCGGACACGGTATATGTCTGACCTACCGCCGTGCAGTCAGTTGCCGAGGTGCAGTTCACTGCTTTCCAGGTCGATGCATGACCAGACGGGGCCGCTTCGCCCGGCGCGCCCTGAGGCAACCACCGTGCACGAGATGCCGTAGAGCCGGACGTCTTCAGGTCCAGTGCCGCAGTACGGCCCAGGAACTTTCGTCCCAGTGCAGCGCTGCCCCGTCGCTGCTCACCGCCACGCAGTCCGAGGAGCCGAGCACGACACCCCGACTAAGTTGACGTCGCTGCTATTGACCGTCGGCGTCGGTATGACTTGCTATGGCATTGTTGATGCCGAGGCGTCGGTTGCGCCGAACATCAATAACCCTGCCGCACTGATCACGGCTAGACTCTTTCGCATTGCCCGCTCCTAAAAGAGTGTTTCTGCAGGACGAGACCTGGTGGTAATGCTCCAATAACGGTGACGAGCCCGCAGGCCCTTTCACAGTCTCGACCTATCCGTTTGCTATGAATCAGCCATCATTTTCTGCGTAAATACGCCGCACTCAACTACGTTGATCCCCATCCGCACGATTAGTTCCTTATGCCCAGCCTCTTACTTACGGCTTCTGGGCCATGCGCTTCCAATCGTCTAACCGACTCATGAGGTCAAGGCAGCTTAGAAATACTGGCTGCAGTAAGGCCAGCTCGAATATTTCTGCATCAGATGGTGAGCCGAAACGCACTCACATGCCGCGTAGGGTGTCGTTGTAGTCGAGCAATTATGCCTATCGTCTAGCTCAGCACGACCTACCAGCCTGAAGATAGCTTGACGCGAGCGGGCCGCGAACGGTCGATCACCAAGATTCCTCCGCGTTCCAGCACAACAGCGATCCAGCCAGCGGTGGCCCGCTTCAGGAAAGACTTCAGGTACTCATCCAGACTGCCTGGCTGGCTGTCCATCGAGTACAGACTGCCGATGGCCACCCAACCCCGGCCGCGCAGGAAGTCAGGGACACCCTCCATAGCTCTCCAGGGCAATGGCGTCCAGGCTTCCTTCGCGCCGAGAAGGAGGACCAGCCCTTCGGAGGTATACCGCTCGACCTTGAATCGTCCGCGGCCGGTGGGAGTGGTCAGAAGCTCTCCGGGTGAAACGGACCCACGGACCGCGTTCTCAACACGTCTTGTCACGTAGCGATCTTCCCGACATCGCGGCGTGCGCGCAACGCACTGTCATGCCGCTGGTCGAGCGATGCGGCCGAGCACCTGGCCGCGGATGGTAATTACGCTGTCGATCATTTAGCCACGATTGCAGCTTCTGCGATGCGGCGGTGACGCGCGCACCGTCCCGAACAGCCCGCTGGTCACCTCGGGCACAGGCCATCGGGACCGAAAATGCCGTTCGCCGAGGGCCTTACAGCACTTGTCTGTTACCGCTGCAAGGCGGTACCTGCCCCTGGTGCTTGCCTGAATGGGGGTTTGCGGCGTGATTGGTCGATGATGTTGTAATCGCGGTGGAGGTGGTGGCGCAGGAGCCAGAGGAGACGCTCGCCATCGTAGAGTTCGACGCCGAGGCGTTCGGCTTCCTGGCGGGCGGCCGAGGTGAAGCCCGAAGTGGTCATGATGATGCCCTTGGTGAATTCACGCTGTGAGATGGAGCCGATGATCTCCCTGACCGCGGCGATGTCGACCTTGTTGTGCGGTGCGTACCGTTTGGCCTGGATGGCGACGCGGCCGCCGACGAAGGGCGTCTTGTTGACCGCAACCAGGTCGATACCTCCGTCAGCTCGTGACCGGGTGCGGCGGACTTCGTCGAACTCGGGAATTTCCTGGCAGAGCTTGACGAGGAGCTGTTCGAACTCGTATCCGTCGAGGTCTAGGAGGTTTTGCACGCTGTCGAGGCCCGCGGCGGCGTCGAGTTCATCGGCGTAGTGGAGATCGTCCCACGGGTACTCGATGATGGGCTGGACCGGCTGATATTTCTCCGGGGTCTTGGAGATCTTGGCGTGCAGGTACGCGAGGCAGTCCATGGGGTCGACCCGCGCTAGGTCGAGCTGTTCGAATTCAGCGCGCGGAATCTGGATGCTGACCAGACACCAGTGCACGTCCTGGCCCGTTGCGGTGTCGACGGTATCGACGTAACCGTTGCAAGCGGCTTCGAGAATGAGACCGTCGCGATCCGCACTGAAGATACATCGGAGGGTTCGCAGCGCCATCTGCGCCACGACCTGCTGGTAAAGCTTGTTCCTGGCCGCTGGCGTGACCTTTTTGTACTTGAGGTACTTCTTCGTGACCACGTATTCCGCCGATTCAAGCTCGGGAATCGCGGTCATGAGCGGCAGATCGATGTCGATCCGCAGCTCGCGGTTGGCTGGCAGGTAGGCGGCCTTCACGCCGGTCGGGAAGTCGCTTGGGTACCGCTGCACGGTCAGCACCCCACTGAAATAGTCGGCCACAGCCTTGCGCTTCCCTGCCGCGAAGTCGCGCGCCATTTGGTCGACGACGGCGTGTTGCTGCCAGACGCGCGCCCGTTCGCGGCCAGCGGACTGCTCATGATGTGACTGCGCCCGCGCGAGTTGCTCCTTCCGATCCCGCTCATCCTGGGCGTGGACGGTCAGGGCCTGCTCGTAGGCGGCCTCGCCTTCCGCGAGTGCTTGCGCGTATGCGCGCCGGCGGCCTGGTGCCAGCGCACCCAGGCCAGTCGGCGGCTCTGGCATGAACTCAGACGCCCGCGGAGAAGGCAACTCCGCGACCAGCTCATCCGGAGGCTGAAACTCGCCGATCAGCAAAGGCTCTTTGAAAGAGTCCCACGGTAGGTATGGATCTCCATCTAGCGTGCCCGTCAGAATCGTCCGGAGCTCGGTCAAGTGACCTTGCAGCGTGCGGGTTACCGCCTCGGCCTTCGCGTGCCCATCCGTGATCTCCTGCTCCCGCGCCTCCCTGGCCTTATCCCGCGCGGTCGCTGCCGTCACCTTGGCATTGTGCTTCGCCCACGCCTGCTGAGCCTTTGCTTCCAGCGCCCGTGCATTTTGCTGATCGCTCATGGCGTCAGCTATGAACCCGAACACGCCATCAGCCTTCCTGCGCCTTTGCCCAGCCATGGCACGACACCCCGACCTTCGTGTGGTGACCTACCTAGTACGCTCTGCGATTACTGAGTGGACGGCAAGACCTTTGTTTGAGGAGACTTGGCGCGCGGTCCGCACGATCGACGACATGAGCGGCGGCCACACCTAGGGCTGGGCGTGAACGCACTCTTCTGCCGCGATCAGTCGGCTGATTGGGCTCACCGCTAGCTAGACCAGGTCCAGGAGGATGCCGTCTTCGGATTCGCGGCCACCTGGGCCGTGTTCGCGGATGATCTCGACGATCTCGTCGAACAAGGTCGGACCCTGACCGCGCCGGGCACGGCGGATCTTGCCCTCGACGGTCAGCCGCTGCGACGGATGACAGGTGGGCAAAAGCTGCTCCAGTCGATGGATTGCTGCCTCGTGGCCGAGTGCGGAGCGAGACAACTCCGAGTTGACCCACCTCAGCACCCACCCATTCTCAGGTGTACCGAAGCCCCCTCGGAGCAAGTCGTTGAAGGCATCAAGATTTCCCCGCCATATGTAACTGACGAGCAGTCCGGAGAACTCGTGGGCAAAGCCATCGAAGTCACTGAAGCGGGCTCCGTCGACGACCAGCACGGGAAGACCATCGCCTGGCTCGGTCATAACGCCAGTATGGCCACAACGCCGATCATCCGCTTCTGCCGCGGGGCGGCTACTGGTTATCGGGCTCGGCTGCCGCGGCGGCATCCGCGTATATGGCGGCGAGGCGCGGCTGTCCGCTGTGCAGCCGGTCGTGGGCTAGGGCGATCACGTCCAGGTCGCGGCCGTGTGCGAGGCGCACAACCGGGTGGCCATTGGGCCAAAGCCGCCAGTGTGCACCGTGGATCGTAGAGATGATCACAGTGCCGACGAACAGGCCGGCGTCGCTTTCCACGGTGGACATTGGCGTCTGCCGGCTGTGCTCTTCTATGAACTGGCCGATGGCCGCATCGAGCACTGCCGGATCCTCAGCGGCTGCGGTCAGATCGGCCTCTTGGCGCGAGGCCCAGTCGCCGTGCTCCTCGATAAGCCGGTCGATGGCCTCGTCCAGCAGTGCCAGATTTTCCGGGATGGGGTCCAAATCAAAATCCTGGAGTCTGGTCCACTCTTGAAGGTTCTTGTAGTGGCCGAGGAGCGCGTGCAGCTGCTCGGGGTCCGGATGCCTGGAAACACCGTAGACAATATGGCTGCGCGCGAGCCCGTGCTTGGGTCCGGAGAGCCATCGCCGCCACTGTCGTCTCACGTTCCCATCCTCGCGTCTGCTCGCCGAAGCGGGGACACCTGCCGCTCGCTCATGCCGCGATGCGCCAGTTCGGTCTCCGGTTCACCCTGGCTCCAGGGACATCCAAGCGATGATGTCAAGGACGCGCAGGAGTGACAGGTCGGCGGCGGGGTCGACGCTGCCCTGGACTCTCCGGAGGCCAGATCTGACCTCGGGATTTCGCAGTGCGCACCACGTGGCCTCCCAGAAATGCCTGTGGTCGATACCTAGCGCTCTATGGATCCTGGCTCGGTCGAAGATCGGGACAAGCCGAGGGCGCTTGCCGTGAAGTAGCTTGCCAGCAGTCACGCCGCGGCCGGAGCTTCGTGCTCCCTGCTGTAGGTCGAAAAGGAGCCGCCATAGTCGCCAAGCTGGGCTGTCAGGTCCAAGTGTGGCGTCATAGTTGGCGGGCGCGACGTTCCAGAGATCGAGATCTGCCGGGATTGTGCCTAGGAGGATCTGCACGTCCGGCTTCTTCTCGCCGGTCAGCGCGATGCGTGCCTTCATGAGCACGCTCACGTTAAGCTTGCGGACTGCCTCGAAATCTTTAGCTGTGAATTCGTTTGGGTTGCTGCGGTCGATCAGCCCGTCGAACCTCGCGCCGCTGAATGAGGTCAGGTACCTGTCCAGGTCTGAAGTCGCCCGTTCTGCGGATATTAGTTTCTGGATTCGATCGAGCGCGAGTACATATCTTGAGCAGTCAGGTCGTTCCATTGACAGTTCGTATCCTTTCGTATGCGCGATTTCGGCAGAGGGAGGATACCTAGGCTAACCAATAGAGCGGCGACAAGACATGGAGCTTACTTCAGGTTCTCCGGTTTGGAGCTGAGAGTGCCCGCAGTAACTCACTCACATGCCGCCGAGGGCGTGCGGGGTGTGTATCGATGGGCTTGAGGCGGGCCCTGAGCCCTTAGTGGCGCCGCGGCTGACGTGGGATACTTCGAGTCAGCTTCACCATCACCGTTGCGGACGTGGATCGTTTGGAGCCGTGCCATGATCAAAGTTGCGAGCAGCGATTCCGATGATATCCCCGTCGGCTGCCTACGCTGGAGACACATAGGCCAGCTGCGCACTGACAGCGCCGGTGATCTGGTTTTCCCCGCCGCCCCTGCTGTACCCGGAATCTATCGCTTCATGATCTACGACGACACAACTTTGGTAGCGGGCTATATCGGCCAGGCCGCGAAGAGTCTGGCCGGGAGGTTTCGCCTTTATCGCAGTCGCGGAAGACGGCCCTCCTATCCGCTGGAGAGGAAGACAACTAGCAGGAATGCGCGTCGCTTGATCTGCGAACTTGCATCAGGGCACAACGTGCATATCGACCTGCTCGATGACCGCATCATTTGTCCAGACGGCCAAGTGTTTGTGCTCGATCTTGCTGATAAGGCATGTCGGTCGAAGCTCGAAAGGCAGCTGATTCAGATGCTCTCCGAGACTAAGATAGATGTCCTGAACCGGCAGCACCATTTGCAATGGAGAGCGGTCCCCTGAGCAGCCGAACCCCCCTCAGCGGTGGGACTCTCCGACTTACTCTCATGCCGCGATGACGAACGCCGGGACTGCCAAGCGCGCGTGGACCTTGCCCTCGATGAGCGATGTCGCGGGTCGTGGTCTCGAGCCTTGGCCATGGAGCGCGGTCTGCCGGTTGGCGTTGGTCCGGGGTGGCAGCCAACAAGAGTCCTTGTCTGCACGTCGCCGGCAGCGGATTATGTGCTTACGTGGCCTGGAATGAACTTTGCTTGGGCAGCCTGCGATGCTTCCGGGCCGGTCCTACGGTGGCTGATGCTCATGGGTTTCAGGTCGAGCCTGGCAGCGGTGGTCGCGAGTGTTCTGTTCGCCGCGGCCTGGGCTGTCTGCGATCAGCTTGCCGGTCTCGGGGTTAGTGGATCATCGGCGGTGGCTGGCGTTTTGGCTATCGTGACCTTCGGGCTGACGTTGCGGCTGACGCGCCCTGACCGCCCGGATGTGGGGCGCCTCGAGTCCGCGCATGCTAATCCGAGTGGGCTGCGCAGGGCAGTCGATACTCAATTACCCGATGTAGCTGTCGAGCGAGCTGCACGGCCTGAGGAGCGCGGGCACGGGTTTCCGGACAAGTCCAGGATAACGCCGGAAGCCCGGGAGATACCGGCGCGCGAACGCACCCGGAGGCTCGTGACTCAGCAGGTTCAGTTCATTGTCGATGATGCCGGAATGCAGGTCCAGGGAAAGCGGAAAACGATAGGAGGGGAGGTCTGGGAGGAGTATCTCCGGATACGGTGGTCTGCAGTGACGGTCATAGGATTTGCTATTGGGAGCCATGATTCTGTTCCTGCCCTGTACGTATGGACTGCGGCCGGAAAGCCTGCTCATGTGGCCGACTCACGGCGGCTCGGTGATTTGGAGTGGGCTCAATTGGGCGAGTTGATTGTTGAGGCAACTCGCGGCAGGCTGACTCTTGACGTGGCCAGTCGCCACAATCCCAAGTCCGTATGGCCGGATTGGTGACACTGTCCGCATCTCCTGCCCGCGGTCCATGTGGCTCTCCATGCCTGCGCGGGACGATCATCTAGTTCCACTCGGTCACACGACCCCGACCGGACGCCCGCTTCCAGCCGCCGGCCGGCTTCAGGGTGCTTGAGCGTCCTCGGCTTCGATATCATCGATGATCCATAGAAGGGCGGAAACAGCGTTCGAGTACCGGAGATAGCGCGGATTCTGGTTGCTCTTCGGTTCGCAACTATTGCGTAGACGTCGAAGTTCATCGATCATGCCTTGCAGTCGCTCGATGTCGGTCATTGCTCAGCCCTCCTAGCCTTCGCCGCATGACATATTGCTCCGAACTCAGCACCCGCGCTCATGTGACCCGGACCGAGTTCACTCTCATAGCCGCGGAGGGAGCGGCTGGCGGCCGCGACCTAACCGTGCCACTCTGGCAGCGTGGCCGATCGGCACCTGATACGGATCGAGGTTGCTGGGCGGCCAGCGACTTTTGCGACTGCGCATGAACAACCCTGGAAAGATGCGGTCAGAGCCGCCATCGCTGCCACTGGCGTAACGCCGCAGAGCGCTAGGTTCGCTGTGAAGATTGACTTCAGGCTCGCTGCTGCGCGTAACGCGAACGAGGTCTGGGATCTCGACAACCTGATCAAGCCCACTCTGGACGCCATGGAAGGTGTGTTCGGGGCACGTGCCTTCCGCGGTACGCCGCAACCAGCCGATGACCGTGTGGACCGGTTGGAGGCCTGCAAGCGCCTGCCACAACCTGGTGAGCTGCCGGGCGCCACGATCGATGTATGGATTATCGATCGGCCATAGCCGACTCATCCTCATCTGCCGCGACGGGCGTGTTGTTGGCTACGACTCGCTGCGCCGTCAGGGAGCTCCCGATGAGCGGGTGTCCCGCGAAGCACCAATCGAAACCAGCCTGTCATTGGCGTCCGCTCGTCTTGCGCGATGAGCCGCGGTATTGATGACGACCGTTGCGGCGGTTGGCTCGCCGTGGGGACAGGCTGCCGACCGCGCGGTGTAGGTGATCTGTTACGTTGTGCAGACAGCTTGAGGTCATCGGGGGGTACTCATGCGAGTCATGGCCAGGATCACTATGCCGGTGGAGTCGGGGAACCGGGCGATCAAGGACGGCAGCCTGGGCACGGTCATGCAGCGTGCCGCGCAGCGCTGGAAGCCTGAGGCGATGCATTTCACGACTTTCGACGGGCAGCGGACCGCGTTTATGGTGTTCGATCTTCCGGATGCGTCAGACATTCCTTCGTTTGCGGAGCCGTTCTTCATGGAACTGAACGCGGGTGTGGAGATTGCTCCGGCGATGAATGGTGACGATCTGCAGAAGGGGCTTTCTCAGGTCCGCTGAGGAGAGCCTGCGTCGGTATGACACGTCTCTCACACCTGCTTACCCCGTTCTGCGCCTAAACCGTATTTGAAGGTGGCCTTTTGGCCCGCTGCTAAAACAGGTTGGCGATCTTTCGCGGCCATGCTCTACGGGGTGAATTATGCCGTCCAACACCGGCCCTGGGCGCGTCCTCATCTGCCGCGCCTGGTGCGCAGATTAGGGCACCGTGCCGCGTGGCACTACCCACTGTATTGGCTGTGTGGTGACGTGGGCGATGAGGTCGTAGTCGCT